>Ga0123336_10002304_pt1 | contig 16665 bp, 19 predicted proteins | sample SSSSmetaG_FD_96466 | JGI IMG/M metagenome (GOLD analysis project Ga0123336, IMG submission 96466) | Glacier valley bacterial and archeal communities from Borup Fiord, Nunavut, Canada, to study Microbial Dark Matter (Phase II) - ​SSSS metaG | ecosystem: Environmental > Aquatic > Freshwater > Ice... | reverse complement strand
TTCGCTTTCTCGATGTGGAGCCAGGCGGCATGCAGCTCGCCTTTTTTGATCCCGGTGATCTTCTCGCGGTCTGCTGCCGCCAGTCTGGAGGCACGGCCGGCCAGCAAGACCAGCTCCGCCACGGGGTGCTCACGCCAGGCTTCGATGAGTGCCTCCGTCGCTGCGGCGGGATCGGAAGGCAAAGATTGGACGGCAGTCTCGAGCGACATGGCCGCCATCTTACTCAAAGTACGTTCATGCAGGCCATGTACGTGCCGTTGCAGCTCCCGGCCACAGCCTGCTGGACGCAGGCCACGCAGGCGGCACCGCTGCACTGGCTCATGCCTGCGTCGGAGTCGCCTGGACAGGACGCCCACCCGCACTGCAGCAGTCCGGCCAACGCCGTGCTGCCGTCGCTGCTGAGGCCCGATGTGCACAAAGAAACGCAGCCCGCGACGAGCTGGCAGCTCATGGCGCAATTGAATGCATCGAGGCAGCGTCGACCACCTGGCGGCGCCTCCAGCAAAGCCAGATCTTTACTGACGGCCAAGGACCCCACCGCCGTGACATAGCGAACCGTCTTGGTCACATTGAACACGCCGGGCAGAAACATCGGGCGCGTGGTGCGCGCGGTGCTACCAGCCTCGGGAAAGCTGGTGATGAGGCCGTTGAGGGACGCCAACGCCAGCTTGCTCGTGGGATCGATGAGCTCGGTGGTCTGGTTGACGTATTCTGGAACGTCGGGCCCAGAAAAACGCAGCCGACCGACGACCATGGTGAGTCCTTGTCCACCGGTGACGAGCTGGGCGGTGGCGGGGTCGGGCAGGGCCACGAACGGTGTGGCCTCGGTGTCTGAAGCCGCGGCCAGCCCCTGCTCGATCTTGGTGATCGGACCTTTCGGCATGTTGGCCGTGTTACCGCAAGCGGCGAGCACCATCGTGAGCACGAGCCATTTCATTTCAGTGTCCCCGATATGAATTGGACGATCAAGGGTGCCAGGGTGTCGTCCGTGGTGCCAAAGGTCAGCACCATGTCGTCGTGGCTGTGCCCGGCGATGACCCGATAGGGGGCGCCGCCGAGCGCATCGCGGGCGCGCTCGGCCTGGGGAATCAAATATGGATAGTCGACGCTGCCGACGGCGAGAAAGAACGGGTGCGAGCTCTTGCCGAGCTTCGACAAGGGCGAATGAGCCGCCCAGTTGGCCGGATCTTTTCCGAATACGGGATAAGTGACTCGCTCTTGAAATGCCGCGTCTTGCGTGGCGTGCATATCGGCGATGTCCCAAACCGCGGATAGCGCGATATATCCCGATATCCGCGACGGCTGGATGTCTCTACGCGTGAGCTCGCTGTCGTCGCTGCCGAGGGTGGCGACGAGATGGCCGCCCGCGGAATGGCCCATGAGATATAACCGCTGCGGATCGCCGCCCGATTCGGCCACATGCGTTTCGGTCCATTTGACCGCCGCACACACATCGTCGAGCTCGCCGGCGATATCGGTCTCCGGGACTAGCCGATAATTGGGTATCACCACCACCACCCCGAGCGCGGCGAGCGCACGCCCGACGCTGCCGTATAGCCCGGTGATGGTCGGGTGATAGTCCTTGTCGCCTCCGACCCAATATCCGCCATGCACGAACACGATGACCGGCGCATTCCTGGCGCCACTCGGTGCGTAGACATCCAGTCCATGAAGCCGATTGCCGTCGCTGAGATAGGCGATATCACGGCGTACCACCGCGTCGGGCAGGTGACGCAGCCGGAGGACGGTCTGGTGTCGGGTGACGAACGCGCCGGTTGCCACCGCCACCAACAGGGCTAGCCCGACCAGCCCTTTCTTCATCAGAAAGAGGCGAAAAAGCGCCAGATATTGGCCGCGCCGTTTTGCGGAATTTGATGTCCCATGCCCGGATAGATGCATTGCACCACGGGTGCGCTGCAGCCGTTGTAACCGAGGCACGGCGATTCGGCGGCGGTGGTCGTGGTGTTGCAACCGTGCCGCCCGCGATAGAAATCGGTGACCTTTTGCACATCGCTCACGGAGTAGTTGCCGTCGGCGTCGCCGATGGTGATGCGCAAGGCTGGCGCCTGGGTCGGGCAAGCGGCCTGCCAGTTGCCCCAGGCCGTGCCCGAGCTCGGCGCGACGGCGCGCAGCAGATCGCTGCGGCAACAGCCGTAGGCGATGGTCATGTCGGCACCCCAGCTGAAGCCAGTGGCAAAGACCCGCGTGGTGTCGATGCAGTGCTCGCCAGCGACGGTGGTGTAGATCGCGTCGGCAAAGCGACTGTCGTAGTTGCCGCAGCCGATTTCCCAGCCGACCGCGCCTTCGCCAGGATAAGGCAGCGCTTGCGGATAGACGAAGATGGCGTGTTGCCCGGCGTCCTTGGCCGCGCCCTCCATGCCATAGCTGCGCGCAGCGTCGATGGTGCCATCACGGTGATGGAAGACGAACACCAGCGGCAGATGTTCCGACGCGCCGACTCCGTCGGGGATGAAGACGCCGTAGCTGCGATCGACATTGTCGATCTTCATGGTGCGGACGCTGTAGCCCGGCGTGACCGGTTGGCCGCAGCCGGTGCTGCCGGAAATGGCCGCGTCGAAGGCGGCCCCGTCGCTGGCCGAACGTGCGAGGTCGGTCGCGCCACCGTCGCTGACGGCACTGCCATCGGTGCCACACGCCGAGAGGACGACGAAGCCGATCCACAGGATGCGCGCCATGCAGCCAGCATACTCCGAGTCGAGGGTTACTGCTCTGGGCGTGGCTGTAACCAGCACGACATCCGAAGACGCCACCCCCAACCACCAGCCAACCGCATCATGAGCAATAGGTTTTCAGGCGAAGCAACAAGTGTGATGCGGCATTTTTCGCTCGCCAGTCAGGCGAAGGCGGATACTGCGATCGTGATTTGCTTCGAGCTGACGCGGAATGGAAAGAAGCTGGCCCTGGCCGGTGTGGACGGTCTCGGAGTCCTATCTGCGACGATGACCAACCTCACAGGCGTGCCCCATGCACATCTGGACTTCAACCTCGGCGGCCTCGAGTCGGGCCCTGATCGAGGTGAGCAGCCGCACCTCGGCTGGGCGCACGGCCCGGCTGAGGTGGGCGACCGATTCCGGTACCGGATCGTGATGCGCGACGTCGTCGATCCGCCCTGCCATCGCAACGGCTCACCTTCCACCAGTCGTCGCCGGTACACCCCGCTCCACGCTCTCCGTGACGAACAGGAAGAAATGAAGAAGATGCGGCTCGCACTCAAGCGGCAAATCCCCATCGATGAGAAATGGATCACGAGCGGCGTGCCGGTAGCCAAGCCTACCCCGTTCATCTGCTTCGAGCTGTCGCTCAATGGTCAAAAACTGGCCGTCGGCGGCATCCCTGGTCACGCGGTGGTCAGCGTGCACCTGCACTGCGCGCTACGCGTGCCGCGACCCGGACGCAAGAGGCGAGACCCTGCCGAGCTGCGTCTCAGCCTCGGCGGCATGGACTTCAACCGCCACTACGAAGACGCCCCACAGCTCAGATGGGTCGATCAAGCCGTGAAAGTCGGCGACCGCATCACCATCCGCATCCTTCGACGCACCGAAGCAGACCCACCCAAGTCGCGCCGGTTCTGGGGCAAGCCACTTGTCGACTACAGCGACGAGACTCCGCGCGCCGCCCTACGCCGTCATCGACGCCGTCTCGCCACCGTCGACAAACAGCTCGCCAAGCTCGCCGTCGAGATCGCCAAGCTTCAGGCGGCGGCGCGGAGCTCGGAGCTGCGCACTGGCGTGTAGACCGGCGGGCCGTCGATGTCCAGCTGGCGGCGCACCTCGTCGAGCGGCAATGCCAGCAACGTCTCCCAGGGCTGGTCGATGAACCAGGCGGCGCGGCGTCCTCGACGGTAGCCGTCGAGAATCACGCGGCGGGCCTGTGGTTTGCCCACGGTCTTCATGAGGCCAAGCCCGACGCTGAGCGCGATGCCGGTGTTCCACGACTGCGCCAGCGTGAAGCCGAGGATCGCCGCTTCGCCGAGGACATCGCCGCGGTAGCCAGTCAGGGTGTGCCAAAGATCGTGCGTGTCCCGCAGGCGGCGACGGAGCCAGGCTTCACGCGCCGACTCGACGCGCGTGCCGTCTTTATGGTCGGCAGCGACGATGCCATCGGCCGAGATGTTCTCCGACTCGACGAAGTCGAGGTAGGCCCGGCCTACCGAGCCGTCAGGCAGGCGACGCAGCGCGGCGCGATCGGACAACAGCGGCACGATGTTCGGCTGCTCGTCGAGAAGTCGGCGACCGTTGTCGGTGCCGCCCACGCGCCGCTCGAGGCGCGGCAGACTGGAGAAGGCGTCGATGATGGTGAACACCTGGGGCAGGTCATCCGGATCAGCGAGGAGCGCGGACAGGGCACGAAAGGCACGACGGAGCTCGGTGAGAGTGGTCATGTGGGCTCTCCTGGTTACTTACAATCATGTAGATAAGGCCTAGTGACAACATTGTCAACAAGGAATTTCTCCTGGCCAGATGCCCGTCGGATGACGATGATGGCTGGCGCTGCCTACATGACGAAAACCGCCGCCAAGAAGCCGTCGAAAAAGCCCGTGGTGAAAGAGCCCGTGGTGCGGCGTCGCCGCACGGCCGAGGCTGCCCGCGTCGCCATTCTCGACGCTGCCGAGCGGCGCCTCGTCACCTCCGGCCCGGCCGGCATTCGGCTACAAGAAGTGGCCGCGGATGTCGGCGTATCCCATCCGACGGTGCTGCATCATTTTGGCAGCCGCGAGGCGCTGGTGCGCGAGGTCTGTGAGCGACGGTACGCACACATCCGCGCCGACGTCGTCACGGCCCTCGTCGGTAACACCGGCGGCCCCGAGCTCGTCGGCGAAATGCTGGAGTCGGTGTCGGGTGTGCTGCGCACGACCGGGCACGCGCGCGTGGTCATGTGGTTGGCGCTCGAGGGCCTGTTGGGCCAAGGGGTCGAAGGACCCCGGCTCCTCGACGTGGGACGCGCCGTGCACGCGCTCCGTCGTCGCGAGCGCCCCAACAACCCAGCACCGATCGAGGACACGCTCCATGTCGTTGCGCTGACGACGCTGGCGCTGACCGCCGAAGCCGTCATGGGCGAGGTGGTCCTCCGCGATCTGGGCCTCGGCACCGGCGCTGGCGCACGCTTCCGCGACTGGCTGGCGCGCCTCCTGGCCGATCACCTCGCCAACGGGCCCCGCGCAACTTAGCTCCTTTCATGGCAACATGAGGCATGTCCATCCTCTCGAAGCGTCCTTGGGTGTCGTCGCTGTGGGCCGGCGCCTTGTTCTTCGGCATCGCGCTCGGCGCGGCCAGCTCGCGCGCTGACTCGACCGCGCCGCCCAGCGTCGTCAAAGAAAAAGAGAAGCCGGCCAAGGTCTGCAAAACGACCGCCGACTGTGATCAATCTGGCGGCCGCACCGTCTGTCGCGACGCCAAATGCCAGGCTGATCGCGTCCCGCCCCCGACCTAATTTTCCCGACAGTGGGCTCGATCGATCGCGCGGACGGCCATCTAGAAGAGGCCGGATCTTGGAATCGCGCCTGCCGGCATATCGCGCTGTTCTTGTGGTGGGCGGCCGATCGCGACCTGGCCGCGCCGCTCACCGACGTTGCCCAGCTGCGAAAATCACCGGTGAAATATTTCACCAAAGAATGCGATGGCAAGCTGCACCCGGATGATTTCACCGACGACGGCGCCGCGTTTGCCGATGCCGAATATCGCGCTTACACTTTTGCCGTCGAGGCCTACGCCAAAAAGCTCGGCGTCGGTGATTTTCTCATCCCGGCCAACAAAGCGACGCAGACCTACTTCTTCGCCTGGCTCGACGCGCGCCTGAAACTCTGGCGCAAAAGACACCCTGTCCCAAAAGCGCCAAAGAAGCCCGCCACGCCGCTCAAGCTCCCCTTCTTGCTCGGCCGAAAGCCCCAGCCGGATCCGCTCTTTGGCCCGCTGCTCCTCGATCCCAACCCGCAAATCCGCGCCGATGCCGTCCAGGTCTTGGTCAGCGTACGCCGCAACTGGTCCCGCCTGTTCGTGCCCCAGCTGCGCGCCCTCGTCGAGCTCGATGCGCAAAGGAAACGCCCGACGCTGAGTCTAGGCCCCGCGTTTCGGGCGCTCGGCGACGCCCAGACCGACGAGGGGCTCAAGGCCTTGTTGTCTCTTGGCAAGGCCGGCTTTGCGATCCCGCTGTATCGCGTGTGGTGGCTTACCGCACTCGGCCGCTATCGCGCGCCGGCCGCCAAGCGGATCTTGCAGTCGTTTGCCGAATCCAAAGATCCCCAGCTGCGCCTCGCGGCAAACGGAGGTCTGGTGCGCAATGGTGACCGGCGCGCGTTGCCCCGTTTACGTGCGTTTCTCGACGGAGACTTCGAAGAAGCCTCTGACGCCTCACGCGATATTCACTTTGTCCTGAACACGCCTTTTGCCTTCACCGAACAGCAGCTAGCACGGCTCATTCGCTGGTGGGACAAGCATCCCGACGTGCTCCTGAAACGTCTGTTGACGCTCAGTGCGCCAACATCACGCTGAGCTTCGGATCGGCGCGAATTGGCCGCAAGTGTGCCAAGATATGGCCATGCGAATCTTCTGTATTGCCGCCCTCACGTTCGGACTTTCCTTCGCCGCCCAGGCCGATCAATCGGCCAAGCCCGACGCCACCAAGACCAAAGCCAAGACCGGCGACGCCTGCAAGACCAGCGCGGACTGCGACCAGTCCGGCAACCGCCAGGCGTGTCGCGCCAACAAGTGTCAGCTCGAGCCCATCGCCGTCCCCACCACGTAGCTCGTGGTCGGCACCAACACAGGCTGGCTCAAAGATCGTCCGTTCGATCTGACGCTCATCGTCGGCATCACCGTGCTGGCGAGCGCCATGGGCTTCGCGGTGGCGCTCATGCCGTCGCTGTTCTTGCCGCTGCTCGCCTTTCACACCTGGTGCTTCGGCTTCGATCACGTCATCGCCACGTTCACCAAGCTGGCCGGCGCACCGGAAGATCGTCGCCGCAATCGCTTCCTGATCTGGGGCCTGCCGTTCTTGATGCTGGGCGCGACGCTGCTCATCGGCCAGACGGCGGGCCTCGGCGTGTTGAACACGACCTATTTTCTGTTCCAGTGGTTCCACACCACGCGCCAGAGCTGGGGCGTGGCGCAGAGTTATCGTCGCGCGGCCGGGGGCCTAGCGTGGGATCCGCCATGGCTGTCCGAGGTAACTCTATGGTGCATCCCCATCGTGGGCATCTTGCATCGCTGCCAGCAACAGCCGACCGAGTTTCTGTACATGGATCTGTACTTGCCGAAGGTGCCGCAAGCCGCGGTGCTGGTGGCCACGATCGTCGCTGCGGTGCTCGTCGGCTATTTCGGCTGGACGCGTCTGGTGGCGCTGCGACGGGGCCAGCTTTCGCTGCCGCATACCCTTTATATGGGGACCCATTTTTTCGTGTTTGCGGTCGGTTATCTGGTCATCGACAACCTCATGGCCGGCTGGCTCCTGGTCAATGTCTGGCACAACGTGCAATACCTGGCCTATGTGTGGATGCACAATCGGCGCCGCTTCGACGGCAACGTGCGTGCAGATGCGCGGATCTTGTCGTGGATCTGTCAGCCCGGCTGGCAGCGCGGCGTCGGCTATTTCGTTGGCTGTCTGGCCATCTCCACGCCGCTGTTCGCCGCCATCTATTTCCTGACCGGCCAGGCTGATCAGTGGATGGGCGGCAAGCTCATCTCGCTGACGGTGGTGGTCGCCCTCACCGTCAACTTCCACCACTACATCGTCGACGGCATCATCTGGAAACGCGGCCGACCCGAGCGTGTATAACCAGCGCTTGGCGACCGAACACGTCCGACTCGATCAGGCCCAACCCACCGACTGGGAACGGCTCATGGCGCTCTTCGAGCTCTATGTCTACGACTTCAGCGAGCTGGTCGACATCGATGTCGCCGACGACGGCCGCTTTCGCACGCCGCCGCTCGACGGCTATTTCACCGACGCCCGCTGGCATGCCTTTTTCATTCGCGTCGACGGAAACCTGGCCGGTTTCGCGCTGGTGCAGCAACGCAGTCGTCTCACCGGCGACGAATCGGTCACCGATATGGCCGAATTCTTCGTGCTCCGAAAATATCGCCGTCAGCGGGTCGGTGAGCGTGCCGCGCGCTGGCTCTTCGCCCGTTTTCCGGGTCGCTGGGAAATCCGGCAAAAGCCGAACAACCAAGACGCCACCACCTTCTGGCGCCGCATTCTCACCGACTACGCCTACGAAGAAGAGCTCCTCGACGACGAGCGCTGGCACGGCCCGGTGCAACGCTTCACGTCTTAGCTCGCGTCGCGGCGGACGGCGTATTTGCCCGAGCCCAGCATGGCGATGATGACTGCGCAGGCAAAATAGAACAGTTGCAGCTCGAGCGCGTAGCCACCGCCTTTGTTGAGGTGAAACAGGTCGGCGGAGTGGGCGAGATACACCGCGAAGACCATGTTGAAGGCGATGATGGCCGCGGCGTAACGCGTGAAGAAGCCAAGCAGCACAGCGACGGGCGCGACGACTTCGCCGATGTAGACGCCATAGGCCACGAACGACGGCAGACCATGGCTGACCACGCCGTCGACAATCCCGCCGACGCCGTGACGCAGCTTGGAGATGCCATGCAGTAGCATGAGCCCAGCGACGAGAAGACGAAGAAGCAGCTTGGCCAGATCGATGCGCATCACGGCTGCATCATGACACGTCAGAAGCCGATGCCAAGACCGGCGAGACAATAGGGCGTGTAGGTGTCGACCAGCGTCGTGTCTGGATCGTTGCTGCGATAAAACGGCAGATGCATCTGCGCGAATAGGTCCATCTCGAAATTGTAAAACCGCAAGAATCGGACGCCGGTGCGAACCACTGCAGAAAACAGCAAGGTATTGGCCGGCGTGGCGTCGACCGTGCCGAGCTTGCCCTCGAAACGCAGATAATGCAGGCCGACGCCTCCGCCGATATAGAACGTGGTATTGGCCCGCGCGCTCGTTTCATACAAGACGCCCGCGTCGGCACCGACGAGCGCGCGCAAAACCAGCGTATTGTCGGCCAGCGACTTTGGCGAGCCGGCGGCGCTGAGGCGGGCAAACACTTGCAGATGATCGATCCCGCGGTTGAAAGCCAGCGACGCACCCGAGGCAAAGATGGCATTGCGCCCGCCAGCGCCGATGAGCTCGAACATTTCCAGGCGATATCGATTGCGCCCGTTTTTTACCAGGTTCGCGCCAGCGCGTAACGACGCATTCAGCCGCGACAGATCTTCGGACAGATACACCGGATCGTGCTGCAACACCTGACGCAGCGCTTCGCCGATCTTCTCGTCGATATCCCGCGCGGTCTTGACCCCGAACCGGATGGGCACCTCGCGATTGGCCCGCACGGTGAGATACCGTGCACCAGCGACGGCAAATAACTCGACGCTCAGTCTGGATGCGCAGCCCTCCTCGACCACTTGATGCGTTGGATGATGAGCCAGTTGCTCCAATACCAGCTTTCGTAGACCCACCTCGTCGGCGTTGTCGGCGTGCACTTCGAGACACATGGGCACGGTGGCGCCAGCCCGCGCCGATATCATGACGAGCGCCACCACCCAGAGGCGCATCGGGCGCATTTAGAACAGCATACCCAGCGTCAAGCTCGCGCCGGGAAACCAGGCCTTGACCGGGTTGGGCCCATCGCCGTTCTCGATGGCGTAGGCCGGGACCAAAAGCGCCCCTTGCAGGAACAACTGCGCGCGACTGGCTCGCAGGAACTCGACACCACCGACGAGATCGATATCGAAGCCACCCGCGGCGAAGGTACTGCGCGAATTGGCCCCGCTGTTGATCTGATAGAACCACAACACCTCGAAGCTGCCGCCCGCGCCGAGATACCAAGACGTCAGCGCGCGCGGATTCAGATATCGCAAGAAATGAATCGCAAAGCTGACATTTCCGCCATAGTCGATATTGCCACCCTGCAAGTTTTCGCGTAAGCCGGTCTTGGCCGTGCCGATCGAGAGCCCGACGATCGTCTCCACCGCCCAGGCCTCGAATTTGCCGCGATACCCGAGGCTGATACTGATCGGCCCAAACGCGCGCACACTGTCACGGGCGCTGCCGTCGGATTGCGCCGTGGGCAGCGCGGTCGCCAGACGCACCTGCGTCCCGAGGCCCAGCAAGAAATGGCTGGTGCCGCGGATGCGCTGGGTGGCGCGCTTGGAATCGGAGCGCAACACGGTGTCGCGCAAAATGGTCGTACTGATCGGCTTGTCATAGACGAGCGCCAGCACCACACGCTCGGCAAACTGGCTCAGCTCGTCGCTGGTGAGGGTATCGACGCGCTCCTCGCGCCCGGTGCCGCTATAGCGCGCAAAGGCGGTCCAGCCGTCTTGCAATGGATACAGCTCCACGTCGACATGCTCCGCACAGCCTTGCTGTACGGCCACGAAGCCTTTTTCGTGCGTGATGAAATATTCGAGAAGGCGCTTCAGGTATGACACCGGATCCTGACCGATGGGCAGATTGAGATCGGCCGGGATGGCGCGCGGCTTGGGCGTCCAGGCGCGCGGCTTAGGTGTGTCGTCATCGTTGAAGATGGGCGCGATTTGCGGCGTCACCGTCGGTGGCTTCGCCGCGCCTTCGCGCGAGATGACAGAGACACACACCGTCTTGTCCGCGGCTCGAGCCGCCGTCGCCGCGAATGTGATCCAGATCAAAACTGCCAGGTTTGCTCGCATTCCTGGCGCCTCTCGCAAGTCGCGCGCCAATGACGAAGTCCGCAGCGCGCCGTGACCTTGGACCCAAAGGCGTCAGAACAGGTGGCCCAACCGTCGAACCTTGGTCAGCTCTAGCGAAAGACCAACCAGGTGGTCATACCGACCGCGGTGCGATCTGATTCACGTACAGACCCACCACGACGGGCTGGGTGCCTTTGCCGACCGGAGCCGGCGGACAGCTAGGCGCGGCGGCGTGGGCCGCAAACGGCAAGGCCAGCCACAGCACGACCACGAGAGAGCGCATCGTCGCGACTACAGACCCGCCTCGAGCACTTTCTGGATCTCTCCGTCGGAGAACGCGCCGCTCAGGCCTTGTGCGTACGCACAGCGCAGCTCCAGCACGCCGCCCGCAAACCGCAGCGACTTGGCCGTGAGCTCCTTGACGTTGGTCAGCGTGATCTTCTTGAGTCCCCCTTTGACCGCGTCTTTGCCAAGCTGATCGTGACAGATTCCGCGCAAGGCCATGTTGATGCGGTGACACGACACATTGTCGATGAAGTTGAGCGCGTCATATTCCTCGAGGCTGGCCCAGTCGACGACATAGACGATCGGCGCGCCGGAGATCTCCAGGAGCTCTTTGGTCCGCTCGGGAAACACGACGTCCTTCAGCTCTTGCAGCTTGCGTTTCTCGTTGAGACCCATGCGGCCAGCATACACGGCTGACTCGGCGGCGCGCCACCTGACGGACCTCGGCCAACAGCGCGTCGACGTCGAAGGCGCGTCGAAGCGGGCGTTGACACCGTGGCGGGGGCACGGTCCTATGCCGTCATGCCCCTCTGGCCACTAGACCCGTCGCTGGACAGCGCACCACGTGCGCCGGCGGTGTTCGTGGGTCGGGCGACGGAGCTGGCCCATTTCGAGCGCGCCACCGACGAGCTCCGCCTGGTGCTGGTGCTGGGTCTCGGCGGCATGGGCAAGACCTCGTTCATGTTGCGCGCGGCGGAAGGGCTGGCGCAGCGACGACGGGCGCGGCGGGTGTATCATGTTTGCCGGCCTGGCGAGAGTGTGGCCACCATGGCCGCCGCCATACTGGACCAGCTGGGGGTTGCCGATCGGACCGTCGGGCCGCTCGAGGCGTTGTTGCGGGCGGCCGAGACGCAGCCGCTGGTGATCTGCCTCGACGATGCGCAGCGCGTCGGCGAGAGCGCGCTCTTCGAAGGTCTGGTTTACCTGGCCACGCGACGCCGCCCGCTATGGATCTGCGTGGCGTCGCGCGAGGCGCTGCCGATTTCGCCGGTGGTCGTGGACCATCTGGTGTTGCGGCTAGCGGGCCTGTTGCCCGACGAGACCGGCGTGCTGTGGGCCGCTCTCGAGCAGCTCTATGGTCCGCCGGCGGTCCCGCTCGACGGCGAAACCGCTACGGGTAGTCCGTTCCTGTTGAAGCAGGCCTTCGCCGGTCCGGCCCATGCACCCGGCGATCCTCTCGGCCTCGATGGGCTCGGCGAGCCCGAGCGTGAGCTGTTGGTGCAGCTCTGTGCCTTTCGTCGCCCGATGGCGGCGAGCATGCTCGGGACCACGACTGCTGCGCTCGTCGATCTCCAGCGCCGTTTTCTCGTCGACAGCGATGCCCGCCAGACCTTGGCCGTTCACGATCTGGTCCGGGAGGCAGTGCAAGCCTCGGCGCAGCCGGTGGGACGACGCCACCATCTCCGTTGTCTGCGCTACTACCAGCCAGTCCCCGACGACGAGACCGTCGAGCTCGAGCTGTTGCATCACGCCGTCGAGGCAGCGGTGCTCGGTGATCCGTCCGAGACAGGAGCCGAGCTCGACCTCGCCTACCACGTGCTCCGTCGCCACGCGACCCATCTTCGCCGTCTCATGCCGGCCAGCGCGGTCGTCGAGCGGGAGCTGGCCTTCGACATCGATCGCCTGGCCACGCTCGGTCCGTCGCCACCCTGGCTGCGTCTGTTGCGCCTGCGGCTCGCCTCGCGACAGGGCCAGGCCGCGGCCGTGTGCGACGAGATCGCCAGCATCGCCGCCGACGGTGAGCCCCTCGCCGCGCTCGATCACGGCGAGATCGCCTTCATGCTCGGCCGTCTCGATGATGCCGAAAGCTCGCTCCTGCGCGCGGCGGCCGACGACACCCTCGGCGAGATCGCCCAGCTCTGGGCCCTCGGCATCCTGACCGAGGTCCATCGCGCCCGCGGCGAGTGGGATCGCCTCGACGCAGCGCTGGCCGGCGCGGCCGATCTTCTGCACCGCACCGGCTTTCTCGGCACCCTGGTGCGTAGCTGGAGCCAAGGTCTCGTCGCTGACGAGTGCCAACAGTATACCGAAGCCGCAGCGGCACTGGCCGCCGTGCGACGCGCGGTGGGATCGGTATCCGGCCTCGGCGCCAAGACCGAAATGATGCGCCCGTATGAGCGCGCGGTCTCGGCCGCGGCCGGTAAGCCACTCGGCGCTATCGACTCCGACGAGATGTTCGACGAGACGCTGTTCATGCGTCTGGTGGCTCGCCTGTTGCGCGTCTGCGAGCTGCGCTTCTTTGGCCAGCTTGCCGAGGCTGCGACCCTGGCGCGGGCCACTCGCACGGCAGCGGAGGCGTGTCACCTCCGGCCCATCGCGCTGTGGGCGTTGTGGCTAGCTGCCGAGGCCGAGAGCGTGCTTGGCACCCACACCGACACGGATACCGTCGCTGAGCTCGAGAGTGCCGGGCAGGCGGCGACCGAATCAGGCCACCACCGCATGGCAGCCCGCATTCGTGCGGCTTGCGTGCGGACCACGTTTGCGCTCGGTCACCACGAGCTCGCGCTCGACGGCGCCCTGGCGCTCGGGCCCAAGCTGACCCGCATGCCGGGCGTCGCGGCCCGCATGCGCGCCCTCGGCGCTCTGGTCCATGCCAGCGCCGGGCGCGCCGAACAAGCCGTTGCCGCGATCGGGACCGAAGAGAGCGCCCAGGGCTACGACCTGGCCGAATGGCGTCTCCTGCGCCTGGAAGTGTTGCTCTGGCTCGGTACCGACGTGCCCGAGGTCGTAGAGTCTGCCTTGCGTCTCTGTGATGCGGCCACGGCAGCGGGCTGGCGCTGGATCGCTTGTCGCGCGTCGCTACTCGGCGCCGAAGCCGCGTTGCGTCGCGCCGATCTCGACGTGACCATCGATGAAGAGGCGTGCTCCGCCTATCCGTGCGAGCTGGCCTTCGCCGGCCTTCTCGTCGCTGCGGAGCACTTGTTGCGCGGTGACCGGCAGGCTGCCCAGCAACAGCTCGAGCGCCTCGTCACGCGAACGACTCCAACCCGAGAGCGCCAGACGGCCGAGGCCGCGCTCGCGTTTCTGAACGGCACGAACATCCCCGACCACCACGGCAGTCGGCTGGCGCGCCGCCTCCAGCTCATTGCCCCGCGCCCGCACCAGCTGACGCTGGCGGCCGGCACCTTCCACCTCACCGACGAGCAGCTCGCCCACCTCGATGCCGGGACCTTCGTGCTCGTCGTCGACGCCGGCCAGCGATCGGTCCGTCTCGGCGCCCGCACCGTCGACTTTGCGCGCAACGGCACGCTCTTCGACCTGGTCCATGCGCTCGCACGACCGCCAGGTACGCTGGTGGCCACCGACGTGCTGGTGCAGCGCGTGTGGGGCATCGACCATCATCCGTTGCGCCACCACAGCCGCGTGACCATGGCCGTCACCCGGCTGCGACGCCTCATCGGCGCCGAGCTCCTCGAAGGCACGCCCGCCGGCTACCGCCTCGTCGCCGCCGGCACCTGGGCGCTCATCGAGCCACGCCCGACCTGACCCATGTGGCCGGATGTGGCCGAGGGTTTCAGAGTCTCGTGATTCCAGGGTGTTACCTGAGCGAAGACCTTTCGCCAGGAGCCCCAGATGCGACCCTTGTCTTTGCTCTCTTTGTTGTGCGCGCTGACTGTCTGTCTAGCGTCCCCCGCCTACGCGCAATACGATGCCGAATACGCGCAGGCATCGGCGCGCAAGTACGACACCCTCCTCCGCAAAGGCCGCTGGGAAGGCGGCGTCAACATCGCTGGCGGCCTGTCGATCACCCGCACCACGACGGTAGCGACGGCAGATCGCACCTCCAGCCTGGTCCTCTACATGAACCCCGGCCTCTACGCCGGCGTGATGGTCCACTCGCGCATCCAGCTCCGCCTCACCATGGCCTACCTCGGCATCTACTCCGCCAGCGACGGCGCGACCACCCAGAACAGCGACGCCTACTTCGGCAGCCTGCAGGCCATCTACCACCACCCCTTGCCACTCGGCTACGCATTCTACGCCGGCGTCGGCGCCGCCGCCTACTACGGCTCCGGTCGCCGTCCGTTGCCGCAAAGCCCCGGCACCACCGTGCTCAACAACCTCTACGGCGGCGGCGCCCAGCTCCTCGCCGGCCTCCTCGTCCAACCCGGCCGCCACCTGACCATGCGCGCCGGCATCCGCTTCGACGCCCTCTTCGGCGCCGAACGGCCCGTCGACCCCGCCCTCGGCCTCGTCGCCCAGAACACCCAAAACTACCAAGCCATGCTCGAGGTTCTGGTCGGCGTGCGCTAGCGTGGGGCTCGGGCGCGGAGACTACCGTCGCCGTCTCGTCAAATAGTCGCAAGTGCCGGCAGGACCGCCACCGCAAGCTCAGCGTCTGAGAGCTTCATCTCTTTGAACACGTCGTCAGGCGTTCGGTTGTGTCGAGTCGCTTCCTTGCGAAGATATTCCCACGGCAGGTCCGCCTTCCTCTGCACCGCTCGTAGCATCCACACTTGCGCCTGGTCCGGCTTCGTCAGCTTGCAAATACCCGGTAGGTAGGCCAGCAACAGCCCGGTTGCTTTGATCGGGTCATGGCCTGCTGCCTCCACCGCCACGACGGTGAGTTTGGTTTGGCAGAGCACCGACAGTTCCTTCGTGAGGGTGAGCATCCTCGCATCGGTCGTGATTAGACCATCCCACTTACGCTTTTTGTCTTGGTGGAGCGCGAGGAGGATCTGCCAGTCTGGCGTGTTCAACAATCGCGCGTCGATACGCCTGAGCGGAACAAGGTCGGCGTGTCTGATGTAAGACGCATTTGCATCGACGATCGGCTGAGGAAAATTCTCGTCGAGCGCGAAGAGTCGTCGCTCTGCCGTCATGCGGCGGCAACATTCCTTTGTAACTGCGCTTCAAGATCGAGCGCCTCGGCGATGGCGTCTACCGACAGCGCCGGATAGAGCGAGTGTATGGCCTCTATCTGCATCCCATCGAGATTGAGCGCGGCCAGAGCCTCAGTCTCCACCCTCGTATTGATGACATGTGGAGCGCCAGCGAGCTTGCCGGGAACGATGCGCAAGCTCTGTCGAGGCGCATGCAGATCAGGGCCAACATGACCGGCGCACATGGAGAAAGGCTTCGTGAGATCGAGGACATCGGTCTGCGCGATTTGGAGCTCGCCCCACCTCCCTACTTCTGTGCCTCGCGGGGTTGGATCTTGGATGACAATTCTGCCGCCGCGATCAACTTGCACCGACGGGCCGCTGTCCTCGGTCCAAAGCTCGAGGTCGAGGTCTGCAAGCGCGACAAGCGCGCGACGGATGGTGCCCATGCTGGTCCCCGTGATCGTTTTCCCGTCGGGCCGCTCCTTATCCTGGCGTAGCCAGTTGATCAGGCGCAGCTTCATGAGGTCTGCGAACGACCAAAGCTTTACGCGTTCCTCGGACACGCTAGGCACCAGGACGCCCTCACGCGCCCAGTAGTGAACGGTCGACTTCGGGACGCCAGCAAGTGCGGCGGCGCGCTCTGCGGTGTATGCAGCGCGCTCCATCATCCAGAGATTTCGTTTCTGCGGCTTGGACATTGCCCGGATATCGTACCCGACTTCAGTGGCCATCACACATCTGCCGTGCCGGCTACGCCTGCTGCACAGGTGGCCGGATGTGGCCGGTGTGTGGCGAATGTGTAGCCTGGAAGGACGTTTCCTTTTGGTAACCGGAGGCGTGAGCCGCTG
>Ga0123336_10002302_pt1 | contig 16667 bp, 10 predicted proteins | sample SSSSmetaG_FD_96466 | JGI IMG/M metagenome (GOLD analysis project Ga0123336, IMG submission 96466) | Glacier valley bacterial and archeal communities from Borup Fiord, Nunavut, Canada, to study Microbial Dark Matter (Phase II) - ​SSSS metaG | ecosystem: Environmental > Aquatic > Freshwater > Ice... | reverse complement strand
GTCCAGGTACAGGCCGTGCAGCAGAATTTGCTTGAACGGGGCCTTCCCGGTGAAGTGATAGCCCATCATCTGCATCCGGGCCACCCAGAAAAACAGGATGTCGTAGCCCGTGACCATCAGCGCGGTGGGGTAGAACTTGCGGTAATCCTCGGAGGCCGTGTTCGGCCACTCTAAGGTGGAAAAGGGCCACAGGTTGCTCGAGAACCAGGTGTCGAACACGTCCGGGTCGCGGTGGAGTGGCTTTCCCTCGGGGTGAACCGGGTCGGCGTCGGGGTTCTCGAGCGGGGGCACAAAAATGTTGCCCTCGTCGTCGAACCAGGCTGGAATCTGGTGGCCCCACCACAGTTGCCGCGAGATGTTCCAGTCGCGGATATTCTCGAGCCAATCAATGTTGATTTTGAGGTGACGCTCCGGGTACAGGGTCATGTCGCCCTTGTCCAGCCCCTCGAGCACGCGGTCTGCCAGCGGCTTCATATGCACGAACCACTGGGTACTCACGATGGGTTCCACCACCGAACCGGTGCGGCTCGAGATGCCCAGTGCCACCTTGTAATCCAGGGTTTCGACCAAATCGCCGGATTCCTCGAGCGCCCTAACCACCGCTTTACGGCCCGCGAAACGCTCGAGGCCCACAAACTGGGCGGGCGTGAGTTCGGGGTTGCTGAGGTTGCCGCTCAGGTCAATCACGCTGGGGTGCTCGAGGCTGTGCCGTGCGCCAATCTCCCAGTCGGTGGGGTCGTGGGCCGGGGTAATTTTGAGCGCGCCCACCCCGAAATCCATCTCCACGGCCTCATCCTCGATAATAGGAATATAGCGGTCCGTCAGCGGGATTCGGGCTTTTTGACCCACCAGATGCCTGAACCTCGAATCCTCGGGGTGAACCGCGATGGCCACGTCGGCAAAAATGGTTTCCGGGCGCTGGGTGGCAATCCGAATCTCTCCGGCCTCGCCGTTGCTGGCTGCGCTCAAAGCGTCCTCGAGCTTATACGAGAGCGTGTGCATCTGGCTTTTTTGCTCTTTGCGGTCAATCTCGAGGTCGCTCACCGTGGTCTGGGCCACCACGTCCCAGTTGACGATGCGTTCGCCTCGGTAGGCCAGCCCCTCGTGATACAGCTTGACGAACTGGTGACGCACCGCCCTCGAGACGCCCGCATCGAGGGTGAAGCGCTCCCGCGTGTAATCGGCAGACGCGCCCAGTCGCTTGAGCTGGCCCATAATCTCGCCCCCGCTGCGCTCCTTCCACTGCCACACCCGCTCGAGGAACTTTTCGCGCCCCAGGTCGTGGCGGGTCAATCCTTCCTTCTTGAGGTCGCGCTCGACCAGAACCTGGGTGGCAATGCCCGCGTGGTCGGTTCCGGGCAGGTACAGCGCCTCGAAGCCTGCCATGCGCTTGTACCGAATCAGGGTGTCAATGATGGTGTTCACCAGCGCGGTTCCCAGGTGCATACTCCCGGTCACGTTAGGCGGCGGCATGACGATAGTGTAGGGCGGCTTGCCACTGGTGGCGTCGGCCCGGAAGGGTTCATTGCTCCACTTAGCGGCCCAGCGCAGCTCGAGGGTTTGGGGTTCGTAGGATTTGGGCAGTTCATTCATGAGTTTGCTCCAGTCAAAGCGATGACCAATATTCAAGGTCTGTCGCAGGTGCTCTTTGCGCTCCAGCCAAATAAATCAAAAAATCTCTGTGTAGGCCAGATTCCATTAAATTAATATTGTCCCAAATATTTTCTAAGTTAGTATATACCATCGACACCTCACTAACACTTAAATCCGAATCCCTGCTAATAGTAAAGAAGAAATCTGAATTGGGTTTGCCAACCCTAGTATTAATAAGGCGAATATTACGACTAAATAATTCCCTAAGAAGTAATATACCTTTTGCTTCGTTATAATTTATACATTTATAAACTTCTTTGAACGTAGGACGTATTTTCTCAAATTCATTGGTAGTTAACATAGTTCCATGACAGATTGAATCACGTTCAAATTCCAATTCAATTAATCCTATTAAATCATCTCCAAGAAAGAGGAGGTCTACACCAGACCCACACTCCATAATCATTTTCAGACGCTCGAGCATTTCCCCCATCTCAAACACCAAATCTACATTCTCGAGTGCCACGAACCGATGGTGAAAAACCATTCCCTTATCTAACTCGCCGCTCGAGACGGTGTGACTCCAGCTATTCGGCGTTTCCGGTGGGGCCTCGAGCCAGAAATAGTGCCGCACTGCGACTTTTCCAACCCACTCGGGCTGTGATGAATAATCCATAACCACGCGTCGGGTCGTGCCCAGAAAGACCGCCTGCTCGAGCACTAATCCAGATTCCTCGAAGGTTTCACGCAGGGCCGCTTGCTCGAGGGTTTCGCCCTCATCCACACCGCCGCCCACCACTTGAATTCCCACGGCTCCATCGTCGTATTTCTGGTCGTGCTCGAAGACCAAAAGCTCGCGCCCTCGGGTGATGTAGCAACACACCCGTTCGCGTCCTGCAATCGGCATCTGCTCGAGCGCTCTCACCCCGCTTCCTTTGGGTCGAGGTTGAGGTCAAATGCTTTACCCGTGCTCGCTTCGGTCCAGTACGCTGAATCGAAGGCGACACCGTTAATTTCCTGCCCCGGCATCACCTCGAGCTGCAAGGTGCCGACCCGCAGGGTGCTTCCCTCGAGCGAGACCACACCCGCAGACAGGGTTTCCCAGTCGTCACTCTGGCTATCCTCATTGGGGTTCTCGAGCATCGAAAGCGTGCCGCGCCTTCCTACCAGGGTTTTTAGAGGGTCGTTGGGGGCACCCGTGACGGTCACGAACTCGCTACGGTGCGCCACGTCCATAATCTCCACGCCCAGCGCGGCGCTTTCGCTGAGCGGCTTGTAAAAGCGCAGAAACGCGCGTTCCTCACCTTCGGGTTGCTCGAGCAGGGGTACGGCGTCGAACTCGGCCAGCAGCTTACGGCGTTCGGATTTGGTGAGCCACACCGGAGCTTCTCGAGGGGTGTCGTGAAACAAAATGATGGGAGGCAGGTTCCAGCCCCGGATGCGGTCCCGGATGAGCTGGCGGGCCGCCTCGGGCGTGGGCAGAAACTGACCGAAGGTGACTCGAACCTGAAAGTACCAGCCGGGAATGATTTCGCGTTGGGGAGGCAACGCCTCGAGCGCCTCACTCTCCTCGGTGGCCTCGAGTTCCAGTTCCTCGAGCATTTCCTGTAGCTCGGCGCGCTCCTCGGCGTCCAGTTCAGGGTCACTCAGCGCTTCTTTCAGCTCGGTACGCTCTTGCTCGAGTCCAGAGCGGTCAAGCAGGTTTCCACGCAGCGCGCCCACGTCGAGCGGTTGCCTTGCCATCCAGAAGATGCTGGTGTCAAAGAAGGGCGTTTCGCGCCACTCGAGCGGTAAATCGGCCTCTGCACTCTTGTGGGTGTTGGCGGTGTTCTCGTTCATATGATTCTCCCGGTTCAAACCTGAAATTTGCGGCCCAAAAACAAAAACAGCCCGACCCTCTCGAGCGGACGCCTGTGTTTCTTTCTGAAACACTGTGGCGCGGTACCACCGCTCTTCCCGAGGAATCGGGCACTCTTTAGGTGTGGGGATGTGTGGGTCTACTTAGAAGTTTTGAGTTGTGGGTTCTGAGTTTTGAGTCGCTTAGGCATTTGCTCGAGCTTGCTCATCACTCATTGCTCACGGCTCATTGCTGCCGTTCTTCCACCGCTCGTGGGTGACTTTCTCCGCTTGCTTGCCCGGTTCCTTTCCAGCCGTGAGGAACCTCTCTCGAGGGCGCATTTTCGGGTACTCTTCCCACTCAAAGCGTTTGGGTTGTGTGAGGCTCGAGACGAACACACGGTCAGTCAGGGGGCGCGAGGGCTTAAATCACCAGTAATTTGATGAGTTCAACTACCAGCTTCAGTAGCGCCAGGAACGCAATCCACAGCGAAGGGCGTTTAAGCCATCCCACTTGAGCTTTGCGCTTCAGTCTGCTAGACTTCTGCTTGCAATTGGGCAGTTGGAATCACCTCCTTTGGAGCGTCTGTTGATAGCAGACGCTCTTTCATTTGGCCTTATTCCCCCTGCCTTTATCCCCTGACTGTCATGCTTCACGCCCCTTGAGGGGGCAGAACGTGAACGCTTTGGGCGCTCAGCTCGTCTCGAGCGAACCCTAGTCTAGAAAATAAAGCCACGCAGTGCAACCTATGGAGTGCAAGTTGAGTGCAAGCTCGAGCAAAGTGTTCGAGCTTGCACCTTTGCAAAGCTTACAGGCTCAATCCGATTTGACATCTTCTCATTTTCAGTCAATAATGGCGCTACAGCGACAAAACCTTGCACGGGGTTTTTGCAATTTTTTCAACGGAGCGCCTTGCTTTGACCCAACTTCAGCTCAATCTGGTGTTGCATCACCATCAGCCCAGTGGCAACCTGCCCGAAATGTTCGCTCGAGCGTACGAGCGGGCTTACCTGCCATTTATAGAAACCCTCGAGCGCGTTCCCGAGATGCGGCTGACCCTGCACTATTCCGGGGCGCTACTCGATTTTTTTGTGGCCCATCACCCCGACTTTGTGCGGCGGCTGCGTAAACTGCTCGAGCGGGGCCAGATTGAACTGCTCGGCGGCGCGATGTACGAACCCATCCTCAGCGCCATTCCCGAGAAAGACCGTCTGGGTCAGATTAAACATCAAAGTGAGGTGCAGGAGAGACTTTTTGGCACGTCGCCGCAAGGGGTGTGGCTTTCCGAGCGCGTCTGGGAGCCGCATTTCCCGGCTATTCTCAACGCGGCGGGGGTCAAGTACACCCTGCTCGACGACACCCAGTTCGAGCAGGCCGGATTCGAGCGCGGTGAGCTGTATCAGGGGTTTCTGACCGAGGAAGACGGCAAGGTGGTCGAGCTGTACCCCATGAACACCCGGCTGCGCTCCCTGCTGCCCTTCGATGAACCCGAGCGCTTTGTGGCCGAACTATGCGTGCGGGCCGAGGAATTTCTGCGCTCGAGCCAGGATTACCCGCCAGGGTTTCACTTTTCACCCCGGCTCGAGGTGGCTCCTTTTGCCGCAGGGCGCGGACATCTGCTGGTCCTCGGCGATGACGGTGAAAAGTTCGGACTGTGGGACAACACCTTCGAGCAGTGCTTCGAGCGAGGCTGGCTCGAGCGCTTTTTCCGCGCGCTTTTGGCCGAGAGTTCCTGGCTGACCCTCACTACCCTCAGCAGGCACCGCCGCCAGTTTCCGCCGCACAACCGGGCTTACGTGCCCTCGAGCGCCTATGCCGAGATGGGCGAGTGGAGTATGCCCACTCGCCACCAGCGTGAGTTGGGTGGACGGCGGCGCATCATCGGCGGCGGCATGTGGCGCAACTTTCTGGTGCGTTACCCCGAGGTGGCCCTGATGCAAAAGCGTATGGCCTACGTCTCGAGTAAACTCCACAACACGGCGAGGGCACCGCACAGCGCTTTCGAGCACCTGTGGAAAGCACAGGTCGGCGACCCCTACTGGCACTCTACCCACGGTGGCGCGTACCACAACTTTTTGCGCTTCGAGGTGTACCGCAACCTGATTGAGGCCGAAAACGCCATCGAGCCGCGCAAGTATAGCTGGCTCGAGATTGGCTACGCTGACCTCGACGCCGACGGCATCGAGGAAGTGATTGCCGAGAGCCACACCATGAACCTGTACTTCCGCGCCAGGGGCGGCGGAATGCTGACCGAGTGGGATTTCCGCCCCCGTGCCGTGAACCTGTTAGACAGTTTCTCGAGGCGACCCGAGCCGTACCACGAACTGCCGGGGGTGGACCGCTCCAAACTGATTTTTGATCGCTATCTGCGGCGCAGCCTGATTGACCACTTCGTGGGCAGCGACCTGGGTCTCGAGGCTTTTGTGGCTGGAGATTACCTCGAGCTGGGCGATTTTGTGGACGGTGACTTCGAGGCTGGAAAGTACCGTAACCGCGTGACCCTGCGCCGCATGGGGCAGGTGCGCGGTCCGGGCGGGGTTCCGGTGGCGGTGGAACTCAAGAAGAGCGTGCGAATTCTGCCCAAGGAGTGCAAGCTCGAGGTGGAGTACAAAATCACCAACCATGGCGACTGGGACATCATCACCCGCTTTGGCAGCGAGTGGAACTTTGCACTTTTGGCTGGAGACGCGCCCGACCGCTACTTTACCGTGAACGGGCGCAGGGTGGGCTTGGCCGGAAGCACCCTCGAGCACCGTGAAGTCACTCAGGCGTCGGTGGTGGACGAGTGGAGCCGGGTAGGCGTGGATTTTCAGTTCGAGGGCCGCGAGGCCACGCTGTGGCACACCCCCATCGAAACTTGGCTGCCTGAGCACGCCGGAGGAGCGCTGAGGGCGGTGTATCAGGCCAGCACGGTGATGCCGCTGTGGGATTTGGATTTGCCCAAAGGCCGCTCGAGGAGAATCGCCTACAGCGTGCAGGTGCGGGAGTTGTAGGGAATGGGGAATCGGGAATGGGGAATGGGGAATCATGCGCTCGAGCGGCAAGGCCCTCACCTCCCTTCCTCGCTCCCCTGCTTTGCGCCACTTCGTAGCCTCCCGTTCCAGGAGAGGGTAAAAGTCAAAAACCCTCTCCCGTTCCAGGAGAGGGACAGGTCCGATAGGGCCAGGGTGAGGGCTGTTCTAGGCCGCTCGAGTCGCCATCACCTAAACACTTGTACTTTTCCCGCTCAAGCCAAACAACCGATTCCCCATTCCCGATTCCCTACCCGAGCGTTAATTACCCCACCAAGCCCAAACTCCCCGACCCCTATAGTGGTCCGATGAGCAGCGGTTGGCGTCAGTTGGGCTGGGGAGTGGTTGGGGCGATGGTAGGTGTGCTGTTCTGGGTTTCTCCCCTGAACCCCATGCCCGGTAAGGATTTTGGCCTGAACGCTCCGGCGGGCAAGACCATCACCGTAGACGCGCTGTTTGGCGACAAGCGCCGCGCCACGGTGCGAATCGAGCAGCGCTCGAGCGCTTTTGAAATCGAACCCGAGTCTATTGGCACCGGATTTATCATCAGTCCACAGGGTTACGTGCTGACCGCCTACCACGTCATCAGTCAGGCGCAGCGGCTCTCGGCGGTGGGTCCCAACCGCACCCGTTACGCTCTAAGCGTGGTGGGCTTCGATTCGGTAGCCGACCTGGCCCTGCTCAAAATCAGCACCTCGAGCAGTTTGCCGTTTGTACCGCTGACCAAGCGCAGCCCCAGGGTGGGCGAGAACGTGCTGGCCATCGGTAACAGTCGCGGTGATTTTTTGCAGCCTCGAGTGGGGAAACTGCTCCGATTGAGCGTTACCTCGAGCAGGGCCGATTTTCCGCAGGGCACCCTGGAACTCGACGCCCCCATCGGGCCGGGAGATTCCGGTGGCCCCATCCTCAACGGTGACGGCGAGGCGCTGGGGGTGGTGAGTTACATTCGCCTCGATGAAGCGGGAAATTTGCTGGGCGGCTACGCGGTGCCGGTCAGCTCGAGCGACGCGGTGGTGAGGAGAATGTACGCCGGGGTCAAGCGCGATGTGCCCATCATCGGCTTCAGTCCGATTCCACACGACCTTTCGCTCGAGGCCCAGAGCAAGTTGGGCATTGATTCCAGCGGCGGTGTGGCGGTGGGTATGGTGGTTCCTGACAGTCCTGCCGCTCGAGCCGGAATGCGGGTGTACGATGTGATTGTGGCGGTGGGCGGCGAGGCCACCCCCACCTTCAATGACGTGGTTCGCAGGGTGCGGATGCGCCAGATTGGTGAACTCGTCACCGTCTCGGTGCGGCGCGGTAAGCAGACCTTGCAACTTCCGGTTCGTCTGGCGGCTCGAGCAGCGGCTCGATAAGTAGCTCGATAAGCAGCGATGAGTAATGAGCGGTCTGCTGTGAATCTACCGTCAACCGTGTAAAACTCGAGCGACCCCATTCACCCGAACTCGAGCGGGGTCTCCCGGCTCAAGCGTTCGTCCTGTGGTGTCTCGCACCTCGAGCAGGGTGTCTGACCTCGAGCAGGTGTAGAGCGTGTGGGTCCCCAGATACTCCGCATCGCGCACTTGCACCTCAATGCCCGCATCCGAGAACTCGAGCTGTTCGGGGCGCAGGCTGAGCCAAGCGGGGCCGTGCGTGGATTCGCTCAGCTCGAGCTTGCCGAGAATCGTGTCGGCATTGAGGCCGTGTGCGTCGCCGCCCAGCAGGTTGGTGCGGCCCAGAAAGCGGGCGCAGTACGCGGTTCTTGGCTCGGTGTACATCTCTCTAGGCGTTCCTATTTGCTCGAGTTCTCCGGCGCGCAGCAGAGCGATTTGGTCGGCAAAGCTCAGCGCCTCCTCCTGGTCGTGCGTCACCAGAAGGGTGGTCACACCCGCCGCTCGGAGAATGCGTTTTACCTCGCCTCTGGTGTTCGAGCGCAGGGCGGCATCTAAATTAGAAAAGGGTTCGTCTAGCAGCATCAGGCGCGGCTGTGGAGCCAGAGCGCGGGCCAGTGCCACCCGCTGCTGCTGTCCGCCGCTGAGTTCGTGTGGCAAACGACTTTCAAAGCCGACTAAACCCACTAACTCGAGCATCCTGTTCGCCCGCTCGAGCGCCGCATTTTTGGGCTGACCGTGTAGGCCAAACAGCACGTTACGCAATACATTCAGGTGTCCAAAGAGGGCGTAATCCTGAAACACCAGCCCTACACCGCGCCTTGAAGGCTCGAGAAAGCTCGTTTCATCCTGCCAGATTTGCCCGTCCAGGCTCACGGTTCCACGGTCAGCCCGCTCGAGTCCGGCCAGAATTCGGAGCGTGGTGGTCTTTCCGCAGCCCGACGGCCCCAGCAGGGCCAGCATCTCGCCTCTTTTAACCTCGAGCGAGAGGTCGTTTACGGCATTGGGCTGGTCGGCGTGAAAGCGTTTGGACAGGTGGTGAAGGGTGAGCATTGGGGTTTAGTCTACGCGGGCTGGGTTATACTCAGTTCCAAGCGCGGCAACTGGCGAAGAACGTAGGTCCACAAAGTGGGCAAACTACGGGGAAACCGCGAAAAATAAGCACTCGAGGGGGCCGCTCGCCTGGGTTCACCTCGGAACCCGAAAGGTCGGTTGTGGCCTTTTCGCGTTCCGCAAGGAATTCTATGCCCCGCGCCCTATTGTCGGTTTCCAACAAAGACGGCCTCATCCCCTTCGCTCGAGGGCTGGTCCAGCGTGGTTTCGAGCTGGTCTCCACCGGAGGTACCTTCAAAGCACTGCGCGACGCCGGACTTCCCGCCGTGTATGTCTCCGAAATCACCGGCTTCCCCGAAATTCTCGAGGGCCGGGTCAAAACCCTGCACCCTAACGTTCACGGCGGCATTCTGGCCAAGCGGACCCCGGAACACCTCGAGCAGCTAGAGCAGCACGGGATTACGCCTATCGACCTGGTGTGCGTCAACCTCTACCCGTTTCGGCAGACCATTGCGCGCCAAGGGGTAACGCTCGAGGAGGCACTCGAGAACATTGACATAGGCGGCCCCAGCATGGTGCGCGGCGCGGCCAAGAATTACGCAGCGGTACTGGTGGTGGTGGACCCAGAAGATTACGACCCGGCACTCGGGCAACTCGGGCAACTCGAGCAGGGGGTCAGCCCGACCCTCGAGTTCAGAAAAACCCTAGCCCAGAAAGCTTTTGCCCATACCGCCGAGTACGACACGGCCATTGCCCTTTATCTGCTGGAGGTAGGGGCGACTGGCCAGTCGCCCCTACCTCAGAACCTCACCCTCGAACTAGAAAAGGTCGAGGACCTGCGTTACGGCGAAAACCCGCACCAAAAAGCGGCGCTGTACCGCGAAAAGGGTAGAGGCGGTGCGCTGCTCGAGGCCGAAATTTTGCAGGGCAAGGCCATGAGTTTCAACAACTACACCGACGCGCAAGCGGCCTGGAATCTGCTGCTCGAGTTCACCGAACCCACCTGCATCGGGGTCAAGCACGCCAACCCCTGCGCGGTGGGCACCGGAGAAAATCTGCTCGAGGCGTGGACCCGTGCCTACGCCGCCGACCCGGTGAGCATCTTCGGGGGCATCGTGGCGCTCAACCGCACCCTCGATGGGGACACTGCCAGGGCGCTCAAGGATGTGTTTCTCGAGGTGATACTGGCCCCGGAGTTCAGTATTGAGGCGCTCGAGGTCCTGAAAACCAAAAAGAATTTGCGTCTGCTCAAGGTCCACTCGAGCAAAGCCCAAAGTGCCGAACTCGATTTCAAACAGCTCGAGGGCGGTTTTGTGGTACAGCAGCGCGACGCTCTGGGTCTCGAGGGCGTCCACGAGACTGTGGTCACGGAGCGCACACCCAGCGAGCAGGAACTCACCGATTTGCGCTTCGCCTGGAGGGTGGTCAAGCACGTCAAGAGCAACGCGATTGTGGTGGCCCAAGACGGGAGAACCACCGGAATTGGGGTGGGGCAGGTGAGCCGCATCTGGGCTGCCCAGCAGGCCCTCGAGCACGCAGGCGAATTCGCGGTGGGTTCGGTGATGGCTTCGGACGCCTTTTTACCCTTTGACGATGTGGTCATGGCGTGCGCTCGAGCCGGAATCACCGCTATCATTCAACCTGGTGGCTCGGTGCGCGACGAGGACAGTGTGCAGGCCGCGAACGAGGCGGGTATAGCGATGGTGTTTACCGGAGTGAGGCACTTCAGGCACTGAGCACGTTTTAGCACTTTCATTAGACTTCTTTCAGAAGTCTAATGAGTAATGAGCAATGAGATTTGAGTGATGTCCAGCACGTCTTACACTTTGTGGGATTCAGACCTATGAAAGAGGTCAACTCACCAAGTACCGGGGTTAGTGCTAACCCAGGCTCGAGGCTTTGCGCGCCCGTGCAGACGGCATGAGTAGCACCAGCGCCACCACGCCCAGCAGGGCCAGCAGCAGACCCGCGTGACCCACCACCAAAAAGGCCAGTGGGGTTACAGCGGCAAAAATCAGTGGCACTATAAAGGCGCTTCCCAGCGCTCGAGCACTTAAAACTACGGCTATAAGCGCGCCCAGGCCCAGCGCGGCCCAGGCGGGTAGGTAGCCCAGCAACACGCTCGAGGTGGCCCAGCCCAGCCCAAAACTCAGCACCCCAAACGCGGCTCGAGTGGGCGTTACCCGCAGGCTGTAACGCCAAGCCCAGCCGCCCACCGCCAGCAGACCCAGCATCAGGGCCGCTGGGAGAAAGCCGAACACTTTGCCCAGGGTCTCCGCCAGGGGCACGCTGCTAAACGCCAAGCGAATATCCTGACTGGTGATGATGTTCTCCAGATTCCACTTCTGGCTCGAGCCACTCAGGCCCAGACCCGCCCTCGAGGTGGGGTACAGCGACCCCTTGCCGAACTTGGGACTGAGATTGCTCTCGAGCGTCAAGGCGAAGCGCTCGATGGGTTCGCGTTTGGCGGTGAGCAGGTAATTCCAGCCGCCTGCGCCCTTGTTTTTATACTTGACCACAACATCGACTTTCTGTTTCGGCTCGAGGGTGCCTTCCCACACGTAACCCCCCGATAAATCTGAGGCGCGGTACGGCTGCCCGTTCACGGTCATGGAAAAGTCGCGCAGGGTACCGCTGCCCTCGGGCAGGTAGAAGGTGAAACGCCCCGGAACTGCGACCTCGAGCGGGTTGCTGAAGCTGTAGGTCGCAAAAAAATCGGCGTTGTAGAAGCTGTTTCTACCGTTTTCTACGAACTCGAGTTTGACCTTGAGGTCGCTGTTTTGCAGCGGCAGCGCGTTCTCGGTTTGTAAGGTGGCCTCGCGGCTGAACACCACCTGCTGCCCTGAGCGCTTAAAAGTATCGACCAGGCGCAGTAAATTCTCGCTCGAGGGGTCGGCCAGATACGGGGCCAGCACCTCCACGCCCTGCTCGGTGATGCGCCGTAGCAAATCGGGTGGCAGGGTCAGGGTGCGGGTGTAGGTTTTCTCGGTCAGGTACACCACGCTGGGGCTGCTCTGTTCGGTGCGTCCCACGGCGGGCGTCTCGGCGGCAGAAAATGGAGCGTGGTCCACCACGCTCAGGCGGGCCAGGGTCTGCTGTCCTACCACGAAAAAGCCCACCCACACCGTGGCCACCGCCAGCAGTACCAGCAGCCAGCCCCACAGCAGCGGCCCCCTGGCTTTCAAGTCGCCTGCAAAACGGGTGGTCGCTTGCCGGAAGAGCAGTGCGGTCAGCAGAAAAAGCAACAGCGCCAGCCCTCCTAAAACCAGCACCGTGTTCGCGCCCTGCGAAAATAGGGAACCGAAGAAACTCTGAAACTGCTCGAGCGTGAACTGAACCATGAGAAACCTCCACTCGAGACCGACTCGAGCCGAAACAAAAAAGGAACGCGTGCCGTGAAAAAGCCGCTCGAGCGAAAGGTGGGTGAAGCCCCTTCTATTAAAGCAAATAGACCTGATACTCAGATGAGTAAGATACTCAAACACCTCAACGCGGAGCGTTTCGTCCTTGATTTCGCCCTGTGCTACAATGAAATCAAATTTTAACCCGTTTTGCTCCACGCCTCCTCAAATAAGGTCGGTGTAGGGGCATAGTTTCTTGCGCCTTGTGAAGTGGTAATGATAGAATGGGTGTTCGGAGTGGGGCCAAAAATCGGCCCGCTCGAGTGAGAAAGGCGGACGTGTTCTGGAGTTATATTCGTGAACACTTTCACACCGCACGGGCGGTGCGCTGACCTCCAGGGTCAAGCTCTCCGGCGTGTTCCAGGTAGCCGCCGAAGGATGAGGAAAGTACAAGTGCGGGCTGTGACCAGAGGAAGCCTCGAGCGCTTTTAGACTTGTACTTTTCGTACCCTACACGCTTAACTCAATCACCCAATACAGGAGAAATAAGACCATGAAAACATTGATTCTAGGGGCAGGGTATGCCGGTCTCGCTGTCGCTACCCAACTCAAGCCCACCCCGGATTTGACCGTAGCCCTGGTGGAGCAAAACCCGTATCACACCTTTGAGACCCGTCTGCACGAGGCGGCAGCGCACAACACCCAGGTAACGCTGCCCATCGCGCCGCTGCTTCGTGGCACGGGTGTGAGCATGGAACTGGCTCGCATTGTCAGCGTGGACCTGGACACCAAGACTGTGGAAACCTCGCAGGGCGTCGAGAGCTATGACAAACTGGTCATTGCGCTGGGCAGCGTGACCAATTTTTACCGCATTCCCGGTCTGGCCGAACATGCCAGCGAACTCAAGTCCACCGAGGACGCCAGCGAGATTTATGACTGGATTAACCGCGCTCACCAGGCGTCTTACACCGGGTCGCGCAACATCGTCATCGGGGGAGCGGGTCTGACCGGGGTAGAGCTGGTGACGGAAATCGCGCAGCGCACCGAGGAACTCAGTGGGCGCACCGGCCTGCCCAAACTGAACATCTACCTCGTGGAAGCCGGACCCAAGATTTTGCCGGTGCTCGAGGAAAATCTGCGCGAGAAGACCATGAAGGTGCTCGAGGGTTATGGTATTCAGGTACTCACCGGACACCGCCTGATGAAGGCCAGCGTGGACAGCGTGACCTTGCAGCCGCAGGAAGGCGACGCGCTCGAGTTGCCTGCCGGAAAAATCGTGTGGACCGGGGGGATTCAGGCCCAGGACATCGTGCGCGGTGAGAAGCTCGAGAAGGGTCCGGCCAACCGCGTGGTGGTAGACCGCGCCCTACGCGTGACTGCCTACCCCGACGTGTTCGTGATTGGCGATATGGCGCTGGCCAAGGACTCCGAGGGCAAGCCCGTGCCCACCACCGCGCAGCACGCCGGACAGCAGGGTCGCCTGACCGGTAAGAACCTGATGCGTCTGGCCAGAGGCGAAGAACTCAAGGAATACGAACCCAACACGCTGGGCGAGTTTGTGAGTCTGGGCGGTCTGATGGCGGTGGGTTGGATGAAGCTGCCGTGGAACCAGAAACTGGCCATGACGGGTGGCATCGCACACATCATGAAGCGCGCTACCGAGTGGCGCTGGCGTCAAAGCATCGAGTAATTGGTTTTGCTCGAGCGAAGGTTAGCTTTTGTAGAGGCTTTTGTAGGGGCGAGTGGCAGCTCGCCCTTCTTTTATGGCTCGAGTTCGATAATTTGAGATTGGCTCGAGCGCCCAAAGAAAAACCTCCCCGCGTGGGGGAGGTCTTAAAGCTCGAGGGAAGGCTATTTGAAACCAACTGCTCCGTTGAGACCTTCGGGGAAGAATCCACCCTTGTTGCCCGCCATACCGAGTGTGACGATGCTGAGCACCTGAGCCACACTACGGGAAAAAGCGATGCTGTTTGCATCAGTGGGAACCAAGTTCGCGGAACCAGCAGCCACGTAGTCTGGGTTGCCCGCACCGCCAACGATGCCCTGATCCAAATCATCTGCACCGTCTGCACCATCGCGCAGGTTGCTGATGGCCTGAACGATTTGCGCCACGGTTAGGTTGACACCCGCCGCAGCGAGGGGTGTAGTGTCCTTGATGCTGTACAACAAAGTGCGGATGGCTCCAGCGTGATAAGCTTCCACGGCCAGAATACCTGCTGCTGCGGTAAGCACATCTGCATTGGTGACTAGAGCTGCCGCACCTTTATAAGCAGTGACGCCCACATCTTCGAAGACGAAAGCGCCGTGCAAAAACAAAACCTCGTTAGCGTAAGGATTAAAATTTACACCAGCCGGGAGACCCGCAGCTAAGCCTGCGGCTACGAAAGCAGGTCCGATGTCGAGCTTCGGCTGAGGTACAGGAGTACCTCCTAATTTGGTAATGGTGGCACGCAAAGCCGCAACGTGGTTCTTTTCGTCGGTGGCGATTTCCTGAGCATAGGCGAGCACGGCTGTGCTGAGACCTGCAACTGGAGCAGCACCCGTCGTCCCGGTTCCGGTCAAGATGACATTGGCGGTGTTACCCCCTACGGCATCGAGTTCGCTTAAACGTCCTGTGGCAGCCAGGTAAAAGGCAGCCTCAAGATACTCGAGGTTAAGGGCGAAGTTGAGGATGGCGATGTCGTTGTTGGTCATGGGAGGTGGGGTGATGGCCATGGTAGGAGCGCAAGCTCCGAGCAGCGCGCCTGCACCAATGAGACCGACCTTGCCGAGGAAGTCACGGCGCGTGTTGCGGATGGGCTTAACGATTGCGTCAGTCATATGATTCTCCAATGATTTTGATTTTTTCTTGCGTCCGCAGCGTGGCGGTCTAATGAGGTGATTCCAAAAAAAACCACGACTCGCTTATTGTGTGTTCCTTGCCTGAGTCTCCACTGAAGATTTGGTTAAATTTCCCCTTATCTTCCTCCTTGCAAGGATTTACACTGACCTTCACCTATTGGATTTAAAGTTAAAAGTTAGATTAAGTTGGGTGCTCGAGTAGTACCAGAGCAGATTATAGGGAATAAGACGGGCACTCTTTCACTTGCACGTAGAGTCCCAGTCGAGTGTGTGGTTTAGGAGTTGCGTCCTCGAGCGTCTAATGGTTCGCCAAAATGAGGCAATGCTAGACGCTCGAGGGGAGGTTATTTGAAAGTGCCGTTGAGGCCGTTGGGGAAGAACCCCCCTTTGCCTTTGCCACCCAGGTAAACGATGGGCAGCACTTCGGCCACACTACGCGAAAAGGCGATACTGTTCTCATCAGTGGGCAAGATATTGGCTTTCTCGATGCCTCTTACAGTCTTGACGATACCCTGGTCCTTACCGCCTCCCACCGCACCACGAAGCGCACTAATCAGGCCAATCAGGGTTTTGACGTTGACGCCGTAACCGGTCTGAGAGTTTCTTTCCTTGTAAAGTAGGGTGCGAACTTCGCCCGCGTGGTAGGCTTCCACGGCCAGAATGCCCGCTGCCGCCTCGAGATAGCCAGCGTTGGTAATCAGGGGTGACGCGCCTTTATAAGCGGTAACACCGACATCCTCGAAGATAAACGCGCCGTGCAGGAAATAAAGTCCCCTGACCGGTTTTGTGGTCCCCGGAACCACATTTGAGTAGGGGCTAAACGCCAGAGCCGCGTCGGCTTTGGTAGCCGCTTTGGCCGCCGCACCGAAGGCAGGCCCGATGTCGAGGGTTGGACGAGGCACCGCTTTGCTGCCGAGCGCCCCCACCAGAAACTTAACGTGATTTAACTCGTCTTCAGCAATCTCTTCAGCGTAGGCCTGGACCGCACGGCTACCAAAGTTCATGGGGGAGGTGCCGTTGAACTTTGGCTGCTTGCCGCTGCCGTCGGGCAAGATGATGGCCGCATTGCCGCCGATGGCCCTGAGTTCACCTAAGCGACCCACCGCAGCGGTGTAAAAGGCGGCCTCGAGATACTCGAGGTTCAGGGCGAAGTTGAGGATGTCCACATCCAGGTTTACGGCCGGGGGTGGGGTGATGGCCTGCGCTGGGGACAGGCTGCCCATGAGCGCGCCCGCGCCGAGCAGGCCGACCTTGCCGAGGAAGTCACGGCGCGAGTTGCGAGGAGGTTTTACAGATGAATCGGTCATATCGTTCTCCAATAATTGAGATTTTTTTGCGTCCGCAGAAAAACGGTCTAATGAGGTAACTGCATTTATAATCACGTTCGACTCATTGTGGTTTTATTGCCTGAGTCCCAACTGAAGACTCGATGAACTGCGCCCTCACCTCTTGGAAAGCAGTACACCGACTCTTTTAAATTAGATTCAAACTAAAAGTTAATGCCGTTTAGGGGTTGACAGCGAGGGGTAAAAATGCAAAGTGGGACAGGTGTCCAAACCGTGTCCCAACCTCACTGTACTGCCCCTCGTGGAGGCTGTCCAGACCCTCGTTGTTCTCCTCG
>Ga0123336_10002300_pt1 | contig 16672 bp, 16 predicted proteins | sample SSSSmetaG_FD_96466 | JGI IMG/M metagenome (GOLD analysis project Ga0123336, IMG submission 96466) | Glacier valley bacterial and archeal communities from Borup Fiord, Nunavut, Canada, to study Microbial Dark Matter (Phase II) - ​SSSS metaG | ecosystem: Environmental > Aquatic > Freshwater > Ice... | reverse complement strand
GTCCCAAAATTTTGTATCGCTACCCCAAGTTCCCATCCATATGGCATCTGAATTGCTAACATTTATCGTGTCCTTGAAGAAGGCTGAAACCTGAAATCCTTGAGCATCATCAAAATTTCTCCAACCATTTTCAATAATCTCAAATGGCGAACCATCATTAGTACCTATCATATTGTCCCAGTATATGAATGTTCCCATGTTTTGAGGAGTACTTTTAAGGTTTTCCATTTTCATTTCAACCTTCATATACCCACCCTGAGAGGTGGCATTTACAATTGATAGACTAAGGGTGTATCTGGCAACACCAGTATCAACTCTTGACATTTTTATAACATTATTGACAATGCTGAGGCTCTCAAATGCCAAAGTATTCCATCTGAGTTTACCATTGTCATCCCATACATCAATATTTGATGTGGAACTCGTATCACCATTATAAAATGCAACTTTATCACCACTTGGATCTCTAAGCACTAATCCATAATTCCCATCGTTATCCATGGTAACCTTTATTTTCGATGACTGAATCTGTTTCTTGGTATCAGTATCACTTATCACCAAAACAGTATCCAGATCGATGGCATAGACTCTGCTTATTGCGCAGAGATTTATAAGTACTATAACCATTACAATAAGTATACTTATTGAAGGGCGTACTTTTATAAGTTTTTTTCTCAACATTACGCATCTCCTTTTTTTATTAAATTTTCACATAATTCGACCTTCATTACAATATAGTACAAATATATCATAATCTAGACATATAAAAAATTTATTTATTACATTAAATCGCCTATTTTTTACAAGGTTCTTAAAAAAATAAGGAAATGGAAGATCTATATCATCTCCATTTCCTTTATTCGAGCTTTAAATTAAAATGACTCTTATTTTAAGAATATTTTATAATAATTACTTCACAATAACCTTTAAAAAAATATATACAATTTAATAATTAAACGATATTTTATTATTTGAATTGTATGCGTTACTTAATAATATTCTTAATAACTTTATTGTATATTATCTAAAGTTTAAATAAAACCCCCAAGGCCTATACCTCAAGGGTTCTAATGTTTGCAGGTTATGCAACCAAAATCTATTACTTTTGTTCCAAGCTACGTTTCAAAAATTCCCTCGTACGTTCCTGAACTGGATTATTGAAGATTTGTTCAGGACTTCCTTCTTCTGCAATAACCCCTTTATCCATGAATACCACACGATCAGCTACTTCCTTCGCAAACCCCATTTCATGAGTTACAACTAACATGGTAAGACCGGATTCAGCAAGCTCTTTCATTACTTTAAGAACTTCTCCTACCATCTCAGGGTCAAGAGCTGAGGTTGGCTCATCGAATAGCATAACATCAGGTTCCATGGAAAGCGCCCTTGCAATCGCAACACGCTGCTTTTGGCCTCCTGACAGTTGTTTTGGTTTTGCGTTAATATATTGCTCCATTCCAACAACTTTCAAGTATTTCATAGCTACTTTCTCTGCTTCTTCCTTGGTACGCTTTAACACCTTTTTTTGAGCCACAGTACAATTGTTTAAAACATCATGGTTATCAAATAAATTAAACTGTTGAAATACCATGCCTAATTTTGTACGGTAAGCATAGATATCATGCTTATCATCCAAAATATTTTCCCCGTTATAAATTATTTGACCACCACTGGGCTTTTCTAATAGATTAATACAACGAAGAAGGGTTGATTTACCAGATCCAGATGAGCCAATGATACAAACAACTTCGCCTTTTTTAACCGAAAAATCAATGTCTTTTAAAACTTCATGTGTTCCAAAAGATTTGCTCAAGTGTTGAATATCAATTACTTTTTCCATGTTTTTTTACCCTCCTTTGTTTAAATGTTACCTGTACCACCATTTTTTGTTCTGCGTAGATTGTTTTCAGGGGTATCTACCTGCATTTGATTAGCATACATAATGTAATTCTCTGGGCCATCTATCCTTTTTTCCAAATAACGCAAGATTCTGGTTACTGTAAATGTCATTACGAAGTAAAGGATACATGAAACAAAAAATGATTCAAAGAAATGGAAATTAGCTCCTGCAACAGATTTAGTCTGGAAATATAATTCTGTTACAGAAATTACATTCAGCACTGAAGTATCTTTTATATTAATTACAAACTCGTTTCCCGTTGCTGGCAAAATATTGCGGATAGCTTGTGGTAATATAACATTAAGCATAGTTTGAAAATGATTCATACCTACAGCCTGAGCTGCTTCAAATTGCCCTCTATCGATGGAAACAATACCACCACGAATAATTTCAGACATATAAGCACCTGTATTAACAGATACTATTAATATTGCTGCATATAATCTATTCATATCTATCCCAAAGGCCTGAGCAGATCCATAATAAATTACCATGGCTTGCACAATCATAGGTGTTCCGCGGAATAATTCTATATAAATAGAGAGGATAGCATTTATAAATTTAAAAATTAATTTTTTTATCCCTAGTTCAGGCTTTGGAATTGTACGTATAACCCCTATTATTACACCGATTAAAAAGCCTACAATTGTACCAGTAATTGAAATTAAGAGAGTCATACCAGCTCCGCGAACAAACATTGGCCAGTTATTTGAAACTATTTTTACTATCCACTCAAAACTCATTTTTATCCTCCATCAAAAACATCACAAAACCGAATGCAAAAAAATGCACTCGGTTTCAAATAAACACTCTATTTAGCAGCAGGTTGGTTCTTTATAGCAGTGTCCATAATTGTCTTACGTTGCTCTTCTGAAATACCTTTTAATATAGTATTTATTTTTGGAGTTAAGTCACTGTTCTTTACAACACCTACAGCGATTGAAATATCATCATCTGACGTTTTAAACCCAGTTTTAAATTCTACCAATTTGTATTTTGGGTTTGCCGCCTGGGCACTAAGACCTTCAGGTCGCTCTGATACATATCCATCAATCGTTCCTGATTCGAGAGCAACTCTCATAGCTGGGAAGTTATCCATAGCTGTCTGCTTGCTTACGCCTTGAATCTGATCGATTACACTGTAGTGGAAGGTATTTAACTGAGCAGTTATTTTTGCTCCCTTGAAATCCTGAATAGATGTAGCATTGTCATATTTTCCACCTTTTTTAACAACCATAACTAAATCAGATTTATAGTATTTGTCCGAAAAATCAATTGTCTGTTTTCTTTCTGCTGTTGGTGACATACCTGCTATGATTGCATCGATTTTACCTGAAGTTAAAGAAGGTACAAGGCCATCCCATTCAGTTTTAACGACAACTAATTTTTCTCCTAGCCCTTCAGCAATTTTCTTAGCGATTTCTATATCGTATCCACCAGCATATTCTGCGTTACCGTCAATTTTAACAGCACCATTGGAAGAATCCATTTGAGTCCAGTTGAATGGTGCATAGCCAGCTTCAAGACCCACCTTAAATGTTCCGTCTGATGTTCCAGATGTTGAAGCCTTTGAGCCATTGCTTGTCCCACACCCTGTTAAAAGCATAACTACTGATAGTGACATTGCCATTAATAATGATATTTTTTTACTCATACTATTTTCTCCTCCTATTATTTTTAATTCTACTATAATTAAAATGCCAATCTGTCATGGTTTTTAGCATTATTTAATTTTTTAGAACATTTGTAAACGCAAAAAAACCTGAGGTGAGCTCAGGTTGTAGCATACATAGTTACCCTAGTTCCTCTATTTTCCCAAATGAGATAGCACAACTCAATAAACCGGGACATTTATTGAGACAGTCCTATGGCTCTTAACCGTAGGCCCAGTAAATATTATTGAGAATATTATTTACTTCGGCAACATTTCCTTCTCTTTAGCATCAATGCTTCTCAAGCTAAACTAAAGACTGTTAAATGTCGCTCCTCTACCTCACCTATAAAAGTGAGGTCCAATGAAATTATAGTGTTAGTTTACAATAATGCATTATATATGTCAACCTATGAAATTCTTCCAAACTACAAAACCACCAACCAAAATGTACATAACATTTCAGTTGGTGGTTTTATTAGTTAGTTTATACTATTTATTTTGCAACTTATATAGAATCTTAAAGCCCTGGTCCTCAATTGATTTTTCAATTTCTGCAGTATTCAGAGAATTGATTCCTACTACAATAGCACTTTTGCCACTGGCACCACGATAAACTGCTACGTGGCTAATGTTTGCACCTGTCTTTCCAATAATACTGGTCAAATTCGACATAATGCCTGGTGCATCATCAGCCTCAATAGTGAGTCTAGTGCCTGGCTCACGAAAGCCCAACAGTTCGATAAAGGAATCAAATATGTCACTTTCAGTAATGATACCTACCAGCTTATTTTCATCTACAACCGGCAAAAAGCTGATGCTATTATCTCTCATTAAAGTTGCCGCTTCCTCGAGAAGGGCCTTTGATGAAATAGTTACAGGGTTTTTTGACATTATCTGGCTAATTTTTGTCTTAGCGAGAAGATAGGTGATTTCACCTATACTGAAAGTAGTAGCCTCTGAAGGAGAAGCACGTAAAATATCCTCTTTAGATACTATTCCCACCAATTTACCGTTTTTCATTACTGGCAGACGCTTTACTCCGTTTTGTGCCATGATTTCATGGGCATCAGGAATGGTTTGATCAGGAGAGATAGTAAAGGGATTTGCGGTCATCTTGTTCTTTACAAACATAATTTTAACCTCCTAAATATGCTTTTTTAATATCATCGCTCTGCATTAAGTCGGTTCCTGTTCCAGAGAGAACTATAGATCCTGTCTCCATAACGTAGGCATGATTTGCAATCTGCAGGGCCATGCTTGCGTTTTGCTCTATCAATAGGATTGTAGTCCCAGTCTTATTTATATCTTTTATTATATTAAATATCTCTTTAACTAATAAAGGCGAAAGCCCCATGGATGGCTCATCGAGAAAAAGAATTTTGGGGCGGCTCATTAGTGCACGTCCTATGGCAAGCATCTGTTGTTCTCCACCTGATAATGTGCCAGCTGCCTGCTTTTTTCTGTCTGAAAGGATTGGAAAACGCTCGTAGACCATCTTAAAATCCTTAGCAATCCCTTCTTTATCCCTACGAAGAAAAGCACCTAGCTCAAGGTTTTCGAGCACTGACATAGTGGAAAAGACGTGGCGCCCCTCGGGAACGTGAGATATACCCATCTTAACTCTATCCTGAGCAGTGGTTGCGGTAATGTCTACACCATTTAGCGTAATTGTTCCGTTCGTAGGTTTTTTCAAACCCGAAATAGTGCGCAGAGTTGTAGTTTTACCTGCACCGTTAGCACCAATTAAGGTAACGATTTCTCCATCATTAACAGCAAAAGAAATATCCTTTATAGCATGTATCACACCGTAATGTACGTCCATATTTTTTATCTCAAGCATTATCAGCAGCCTCCCCCAAATAAGCTTCTATTACTCGCTTATTCGATTTAATCTCATTCGGAGTTCCATTGGCAATTATCATACCATGATCCAGAACATATATGCGTTCGCAAATTTTCATAACTAATGACATATCATGCTCAATCAAAAGAATGGTAAGATTGAATTTTCCCCGAATCCAGCCGATAATCTCTGTCAGCTCAGCAGTCTCTGCAGGGTTCATACCTGCAGCTGGTTCGTCCAGTAGCAATAGGTTTGGATTTGTTGCAAGTGCACGTGCAATCTCAAGATGGCGCTGCTCACCATAGGGAAGATTCTTCGCATATTCATCTTTTTTACTCTCGAGTTTAAAAATTCCAAGCAATTTCATGCTCTCTTCAATCAGCTTTTTTTCTTCTCTCTGATAAGATGGTAAGTGAAATAAGCTGGATATAAATCCATATTTAACATTTTTATGCATAGCAATACGCACATTATCAAGCACTGTTAAATCCTTGAACAGGCGAATATTCTGAAAGGTTCTACCCAAACCTGCTTTACAGATTGTGTATGGTTTTAAGCCATTAAGAACCTTCTCCGTACCATTTTTAGTAAGAGTAATAGTCCCACTGGTTGGCATATAAACACCAGTTAATAGGTTAAATATAGTGGTTTTTCCAGCACCATTTGGTCCTATTAATCCAACCAATTCACCCTCTTCCAACTCTATACTAACATTAGAAGTAGCAGTTAAACCACCAAAGGATTTAGTTACCTTCTTTACACTTAAAATTGACATAATCTAAACCCTTCCTTTCTTGGATGAAAAGAAATTACCAAGTTTACTAAAAACAGAAAACGAAATTTCCTTTGAGCCCATTAAGCCTTGAGGACGGAAAATCATAATTATAACCAAAAGTAGAGAATAAAAAATCATACGAACTTCTGGGAAAGATTGAAGGTATGTTGATATAAGGGCTAATAGTATAGCGGCTATAATTGAGCCTGATATACTTCCCAAACCTCCTAATACTACTATGACCAGAACATCTATGGACTTCAAAAATCCAAATAAATCCGGTTTCAAGAAATAGAAATAGGATGCATAGAGTGCACCAGCAATTCCTGCACAAAAAGCACCGAAAGTAAAGGCAATAACCTTGTACTTTGTTGTATTGATACCAATGGACTCGGATGCGATCTCATCCTCACGGATAGAAATGCAAGCGCGGCCATGAGAAGATTTCAAAAAGTTGGTGATTAGCAAAATAGTACCTGCGGTAAAAATAAACAGCCATAACCAGTTTACAAACTGGGGGATACCATTTAACCCAGCAGCACCGTTTGTAATCTTTAAGTTGAGGAAAATAATACGAATGATTTCAGACATACCAAGGGTTGCAATGGCAAGGTAATCACCTTGCAGTCGCAACGTCGGAAGACCGACGAGACAACCGACCAAAGCCGCTGTTGCAGCACCTAAAAACACACCTAGGATAAAGCCCAAGGTAGTAGGCATGCGAATAACAGTAAGGGCGCAAACGTATGCACCGATTGACATAAAGCCTGCATGTCCTAAAGAGAACTGACCGGTAAAACCCGTAATCAGGTTAAGGCTGACAGACAAAATAATATTAATACAAATAGTAACCAATGTGGCTTGTAAATAATCGTCGATAATATTGGTAGAGATTAGAAGTTGAATAATTAGGAAGGTGAGAGCAAGGGAAACAAGCTTCTTCATTCCATGAACTTCATATATTTTTTTCACCGTTTACACCTTCTCTCTGGTATTTTTTCCAAGCAACCCTGTTGGTTTAACAATGAGGATTATTATTAAGATAGCAAAAACGATCGCATCCCTATACATGGAGTTACCATACCCTGAAACAAATACTTCCACTGCACCGATAAAGTATCCACCAATCATGGCTCCCGGAATGATACCTATACCACCGAATACTGCAGCAATAAATGCTTTGAGGCCAGGGAGAACACCCATCAGTGGGTTAATAGAGTTATAATATACACCAACCAGAACACCTGCAGCACCTGCTAAAGCAGAACCTAGTGCGAAAGTAAAGGAAATAGTAGTGTTAACATTAATTCCCATTAGCTCAGCAGCATCCTGATCCAATGAAACAGCACGCATTGCTTTACCAATTCTTGTTTTCTTTACAATAAATTGCAACAGTATCATCAAAATAACTGTAGTGACTACAATTAGTATCTGCTGCATACTAATAACAATATTTCCAACCTTAAAGCTGCCAGCCAACAATCCTGTCATCGCAGGGTATGAGCGTACACTTGCCGTAACAAAAAACATGGTGCCATATTCCAAAAATAATGAAACACCAATTGCGGTAATCAGCACTGCGATTCTTGTGGCATTTCTTAATGGTTTATAGGCAATCTTTTCGATAACTACGCCCAGTAAGGTGCTAACCAACATAGCAAACAATAATGCTGGGAAAAACCCAAGGTGTAAAGTTGTCATGGAAAAATAGCCTACGTAAGCACCTACCATATACACGTCAGAATGGGCGAAATTAATTAGCTTTATAATACCATATACCATGGTATAACCCAGAGCAATCAGCGCATAGATACTGCCTAACGATATGCCATTGATAACTTGTTGTAAAAACTGATCCAAATGATTTCCCTTCTTTCATTGAGGTATATAAGATGAAGAAAAAATTAATACATATTTTCCATTCCTAAAGCCGAGTGGGAAATGGTACAAAGCTGTATTTTCTTCATCTTATGAATCAAGGAAATATGTTGTATTAAGTTTTTATATAAAAAATTTAATACAACATATTTGTAATAAATGGTTGTATTGTGGGTTACAAATAAAACTCATATAAGTAGGAGCATTTTATTGCCCCTACTTATATGTTAAATCTAACCTATTCTATTAAAATATTACTTACTTATATAATACTTATATAAGCTTATTTACTTACCTTTACGCTTGAATCCTGTACACCATTTTTTAAACCTATAACAACAATCGACTTTACAGGATTATGGTTCTTATCTACACTAAAGGAACCAGTAACACCTACAAAATTAGTGGTACCTGCAAGTGCGTTCTTAATAGACTCGCCTGAAACCTTATCCGCACGACTAATACCATCGGCAGCGAACTTTGCTAAGTCATAGCCAAGTGCATTAAAGGCATCTGGTTCTTTATTATATTTAGTTTTAAAATCTGTAATGAACTTTTGAACCACAGGATCCTTATCAAGGGAAGAATAGTGGTTAGAGAAGTATACATTATTGAGCGCATCTGCTCCAGCAAGCTTAAGAAGTGTTGGAGAATCAAATCCATCAGCCCCTAAAACAGGAACGTTGATGCCCTGTGCACGAGCCTGCTTGATGATTAGTCCCGCTTCAGTATAATAACCAGGAATGAAGATAACGTCAAAATCCTTACCTTTAATCTTAGTTAAAATTGCATTAAAATCTGTATCCTTTGCAACATATGCTTCCTTGGCAACAATGGTACCACCAGCTGCTTCAAAGGTTTTTGTGAAGTTCTCTGAAAGTCCTTTTCCATAGTCGCTGGAACTATCCATGATAACAACTGCCTTTTTCTTAGAAAGGTTTTTAAGTGCAAAATTTGCCATTGCAGTTCCCTGGTAGGAATCGTTAAAGCAGATACGGAAAGCATATTCCTTAACACCGGAAGCATCAACAGTAACATCATCAGCTGTAGCGGAACCAGAAATAACTGGAACCTTATTCTTTATACCAACTGGAATTTCAGCCTTAAATGAACCTGAGGTTGCAGGACCTAGAATAGAAACAACCTTGTCCTGAGTTATCAACTTTGTTGCAAGTGTTGTAGCCTCGGCAGGCTCGGACTTATTATCGTATTTAACTGGCACGATTTTTTTGCCGTTTATACCGCCTGCAGCATTGATTTGCTCAATAGCCAACTCAATACCAGCTACAGAACTCTGCCCATAGGTTGCAACATCACCCGACAGCTCATAATTGATACCAATTTTAATCTCGTTGGCATTTGTGGCTGTCTTTGAACAACCAGTGAAAAGTGTCGAAGTAAGAACTACTGAAAGTATTACGCCTACAATCTTTTTCATTTTAATCTCTCCTCATATTTCTATATTTTTTTAGATATGTTTATATGGCTTTTTTATCTAATACCATAAATATCTTTATTATATTACGGAATACATACTAGTTCTACCTATTTACAATATAAGCTCAAATTGAGGGATTTTCATTTGATTTTTTACACAAAAAAAGCTTTGTCTCTTGAAAAGAGGCAAAACTTCATTGTTCTGCGATACTGCTCTTATTCGCTGCCTTAAAGTCAGCCACTTTAAACAACTATGAGCGTATACTCTTTCAACTTCAAACAATTTAACATTTGTCAATTATTCTCAATTACCAAATATAATATTTTACAGCACACAACTCATTCATTTCAATTAAAATAATTTTAAACCTCTTGCTTTTATTTGTCAATTGATTTAAGCTTTTCAGACAATTATTTCTCTGTATGACCATATCAACGTGTCCCAATGAAGAAACATATATAATTAGTATATTTTCTTTCCGGCAAGTTTATAATCAGCCATGTGAAGTTTCTGAACAATATCTATTTTGTAAGGACATCTAGGCGTACACTGGCCACAGTTTATACATTTATCTGCTTTAATATCCAACGCCGCGTATTTATCCATTGCCATATTTTTATTACCAAACCAAAATCGAAGTCTGTCTCTCAGTGCAAACTCTGCAGTATCCCTAACTTGTCCATCCCTCATCTGCCTGTCAAAGTAGCCTTCATATTTAAAAATCTCCGTGATAGGAATTCCTTCAGGGCAAGGCAAGCATTTTCCACACTGCCTGCATACGTATTGCCCAAGCTCAGGTGCATTCATAAAAAGTTCCTGCTCTTCTTCTAGTGTCATTGGCTTATAATTATTTGTAAATTCCAGGTCCTTCTGAAGCATTTCTCTGGTATTTATGCCTGCAACAACTACAGAAACTGGTCTACTCATTGCATATCTGAAGGCTTCAGGTGCAGAACGCCATAGCATACCATCGCCTACTGGTTTCATCAGTATAATTGCAGTACCTTTCTCTGAGGCAAGAGGCAGAAGAGTTTCTTCGATTTCAGGGAAGTTACAACGGTCATAGTAATTTATAGTAGACATAACTGCTTCAAAGGGGTACTGTTTTAACGCTTCTATGAGTACATCCGGCTGCCCGTGCATTGATATACCAATATGTCCTATTTTACCTTGCTTTTTTGCCTGAACCACCGTTTCCATAGCGCCGTCAGGTCCAAGTATTTTGTTAAGTTCATCCATAGTACCTACTGCGTGCATTATCAGCAGATCAATATGATCAGTATTCAAATGTTCCAAGCTATTGTTAAGACTGTCAAGGCACCCTTTCCTGTCTCTGGCACCTGTTTTGGTTGTTAATATACATTCATTGCGTCGTCTAGACATGACTTTTCCTACTTTTAGCTCTGATTCCCCATTTCCGTAGCTGGCAGCAGTTTCCACATAGTTTCCGCCTGCATCCAGATATGTGTCAAGAAGATATTCGGCCTCTAAAACAGGTATTTCAAGAAGGTGATATCCACCAAATCCAAGAATTGATGTTTTTAGTCCAGTTTTTCCAAAGTCTCTTTTCTCCATATTATTACACCCTTTTCCTCTCTGCTATTAATAAATATTACCGTTTTCTCTATAACTTCTCCATACATTCTCAAAGAAGTCATCATCCTTTGGAATTTCACGTACATCTCTCCAGCTAAAGGTGCACTTTCCTTCCTTATACAAAACCTCCTGCACTTTGTCCCCACTAGAACCATCGTCCAATGTGTAACGAAATATTTCCGGCAATGCTGGGTGAGGACAACTCCCAGCCTTATCGAAGTACATTGCAGAACCACGGCTCTTCCTTCCATTCGTGGTGTAATCCACCATTGCCTGCAGATAAACGCACTGGCACATAAGAATATCATGAAGACGGTAAACTCTATGTAGCTCTCCAGGCTTTGTAACCCTAACCTGCTTCTGGAATTTTCCCAATTCTTCTTTAATCTCTTCAATGGTATTGAGTATTCCTTCATTATTGCGGATGGCTGCACCATAGCGGCTCATGCGCTTGACTGTTTTATCCCACATGAACTTGACATTATCCTCATCACATAGTGTTGCTTCACTAATTGCAATGGCTTCTGAAATCGTCTTTGCATTAGTCTTTTCATAATCTTCTGCTGCCATTGGTTCTCCTTGACAATTTGCAGCAATGAACTGCGCAGCTCTTGTAGAACCCACTTGTCCAGCATTAAGAGCAGTGCCACCAGGACGGTATACGCCATGACTTGCACTAACTTCACCCGCAGCGAAAAATCCCTCGACATTAGTCTGCCACCACTTATCAATAGACAGCCCACCATTGTTATGCTGTGCACATAAGGCAATTTCCAGAGGCTCAGTTAGTAAGTCTATACCCTTATCTTTATAGAAACTAACAGCAGGCCCATTCATGTGCAGGAGTCTTTCGACTGGTGTACCAAAGGTAGCTCCTGCCTTTTCCAGATACTCTCTTGCCTCAGTAGAGAGGTCTGAATAGCATATTTCCTTGTCATGAGGATTAGCTCTGAAATCAAGAAATACTCTGCGCCCCTTAATACAGACTTCTATGTAAACCAGAATATCAATAATCGAGGATCCGTTGTCAACCTTGCGCACATCAAAAGGCCATTGATAGCCCTTTAGAAATACCTTTGTAAGCATTTCTCCCTCGTCTGTGAAGAAATCATATAGGAATTCTTTCTCATCCCCGCCCTTTGAATCAGTGGAGATAAACTTTGGCAGTACCTGCATATAAGTACCTGAAACATTCCATCTGGGCTTTACCGATGCCAAACCATATTGCCATTCAGTGAGATTTTTGCCCATAACTCCTGCTTCAAATGCGATACCAGTTGCCCCATATTGTCCAAATGGATATACCGAGTCGGCATACATACCCGCAGGACCACCAGTAGCGTAAATAACATTTTTACAGCTAAAAGCCACAAATCTCTCATTCTTATCAGTTGGGTTTGCAAGATTTAAACAAAGCAACCCAGTAATTTTTTTACCATGGGTCAGTATCTTAATGACAAGCAGTTCATCAAAAGTTTTGATACCCTTTTCATTGACCGAATGTTCCAGACACTCTGTCATCATTTTAGATGTATAGGGACCTACTGAGGTAGCCCTTCTTCGTGGGTCGTGGTCCGTTTTATAACCAATGTATTCGCCGTAACGGTTTCGTGGAAAAGGAACTCCTAATTCCACAAGTTTTAGAAAACACTGAACTGAAAGAGCTGCCTCTGCCAGAGCTATATCCCCATCTACGCACTTTCCGTCAAAAAGTGTCTTAGCCATTTCTTCTACTGAGTCTGGGTCTCCCCCTGAAAGTGTTAGCTTATAGTAAGTCTGCTTATCAGAACCTGTGTTTCTTGAGGTTCCCCCCTTGATATGCTCAGTAACAATGGCAATATCCTTCTGTCCGTAACTGTATAGCCTGTCAGCGGCGTTATATCCAGCTGCACCAGTTCCAACTACAACTGTATTTAAGGAATATAACTTTATATCATAATTTGATGACTTTATTATTGTCTGATTCATCATAATTCTCCTTTTTCCATTTTGGTTGAAAACCTATTACAATCTTTGAATATGGAAACCACCGTCTACGTCAATGTAATTACCTGTGGAATATAGGAACTTGTCAGAACAAAAAGCTGAAACAGCACCTGCGACATCTTCTGGAACACCCCAACGGGCAATTGGAAATGCACCTGTTTCAAAAAGAGTATCATACTTTTCCTTTACAGTTGAGGTCATGTCAGTGTCAATAACTCCTGGACGCACTTCAAATACCAAGATACTTTCCTTTGCAAGGCGATCGGCATACAAGGTTGTTAACATTGATATCCCTGCCTTAGAGACACAGTATTCTCCTCTGCCAGTAGATGAAACTACCGATGAGCATGAAGAAATATTTATAATAACACCTCTCTTACGCCCATTAATCTCCTGTTTAAGCATCTGATTGGCAACTGCTTGAGTCATAAACATATTGCCCTTCGTATTTATACCTACAACACGGTCAAAGCTTTCTTCAGTCATTTCTAGTAAATCATTTCTTTCAAGTGGAGCGACACCTGCGTTATTCACAAGCACATGAATTGCACCAAACTTTTTTACTGCTTCATCTACACAGCGCAGTCTATCAGCCTTACAAGCAATGTTCCCCTGTACATAGAGGATTTCAATGCCTTCTTTTACTAAGGCATGTAATCCTTCCTTGTAATGCTCTTCTGGTTTTGAGCTCATAATAACTATATTGAAACCATCCAGGCCTAGCTGATGTGAAATGGCATAACCAATACCACGACTACCACCTGTTATGATTGCTGTCTTTTTCATTGTATACCTCTCCCCCATTACTATTAAATATAGAATTAGTTTACATTAAATTTTGCATTAAATCCATGATTATAAAGCTTTTAACAATAATAAAGTAATCAATAAAATAGCCCCTTAATATTTTTTAGACGACAACAAAGGCTCTTAGGATAATTCCTAAAAGCCTTTGTTATATTGTCAAGAACAATGATTTTGATATAATTTATAGGATTATAAATGTGGATTATTCATCCTTAAATTCCCTTTTCATAACGTTAAGGGCTTCTTTTCTTTTATGATTTTTTTCTTCTAACGTTTTTTTCAATCTATCATCATCAGTTTTAGCAATTATTTCATCTGCAACTTCAGTATTGTGCATATTCTTATTAATATTCTTCTTTATTTTCTCTAAATTATCTTCACGATTATCAGGATTGCGAGTTTTTTTCATAATTCAGTAACTCCTTTGTTTGATTTATATTCCATATTATATTTTTTTAATCCTATAATAGCTTTTGTTATTATTCTTATAAATATTCTTTTAAAAATGCGCGCCTATATACCAATTTTCAAAGTATGAATATTGGTCATTATAGTGGGGAAACCGAGAATATTTTCGCCTGAAATTTTGTGACAAAAATAAAGCCCCTTGAAATCAAGGGGCTTACATTGTATCACTATTTTAGTGATTATTTGGTTGCGGGAGCAGGATTTGAACCTACGACCTTCGGGTTATGAGCCCGACGAGCTACCAGACTGCTCCATCCCGCGAAATATAATTTTTTTTGCGAAACTTTTAAAAAAGCATGGTGCCGGAGACCGGAATTGAACCGGTACGGAGGGTTAGCTCCGCAGGATTTTAAGTCCTGTGCGTCTGCCAGTTTCGCCACTCCGGCGCGCTACTTGTATATAATAGCACCTAAGCGGCCCGGTGTCAACACCTTAGAAACATATTTTTTAAATACTAAGCAATTGCTCGTAAGAGTCTTTTGTTAACCTTTTAATATAAAATAATTATAATATTTAACACAGGTTTTCCCTTTCCAATACTAAAGGGAAAACAGTATAGAACTTTGTTCAACTTTTCAAAATCCAATGTAACATATATATCATTTACTAACATCTATTTTCTATGCCCTATTTTTTTTAGAAATCATTAGCTAGTTTATATTTGTCTCAAAGACTTTTTATGTTATATTTCTCCACATTTAAAATTATTTAAGAAATGACTCCTCGCAATTTTCATATTCCAATTACACAAATATGTAACAGTATAAATAAGTTTACATAATATAAACTGTAAACTAAATTATGGAGGTTTTTATGGATACAATAATGAATGTTTCAAATATGTGTGATATTGAACAAACCCATGTTCATGAGTTTGAAGGAAGTACTCACCTAGCCGAAGAAGGGGATGATAGACATAACCATCGTTTTGCCGGTGTTACTGATGAAGTAATTCCTTTAGGAAACGGAAGACATGCTCACAATTTTAAGAGCAACACTGATTTCTTTGAAAATCACCATCACATAGTTAGAGGAAGAACTGGCCCAGATATAAAACTACCAGACAATAAACATGTGCATTTCGTGGATTCATTTACAACTGTAAATGATGGTCATAAGCATGAATTTGAATTTGCAACATTAATAGGACCAAGCCCTATTACAGATTAGTGTGTATCTAAAAAGTTTTAGAGCAATTTATAACATGAATTGCTAATTTGAGCTGCTAAGGCTCATTTTTTTTGGTTTTAAATGCATTAACTACAATAAAAATGAACGTAAAAAATATTTTTGCGTTCATTTCTATTGCTTCATAAGTAATTGTCGGCAGTGACATATAAAGCCTATAAATTCATTCAATTTATGTCTTTTTTACGAACTCTTTTTTACATACAGGGCAAGAAATTTTAATTTTTCCTTTGCCTTTTGGAAGACGCAATTGTGCCTTACAATATGGGCATTTGAAGTATCTATGCATTTTCGAACCTTTTATCATGTTCAGCTTTTTCTTAGACCAAGAATAAACAGGGCTCATAAGAATGGAGAATTTATAGTTTTCCATTTTACGTTTTGTCGCGTTTTTAGATAGGATTCTATAGATACATAAACCTAATGGAATATAACTTAAATATGCTAATACATTGATATTAGTTATACTACCAGTAAATGTGAGAATCACCGCCAATATCAGCAATGCCATAGATAGCTGATCTGTTCCATATCTTCCTGTCATAAATCTGTTAAACCAATTCATTAACTTAATCCTCCTATCTTTTGCCGTCAAAAAAAAAATAAGTTGTCATATAAACTACAATACATAATTATAACATATTGCTATAATCTCAACTATATATTTACAAAAAAAGAACCTCCTTAAAAAGAGGCCACTGAAGAACCTATGGTTTTTCAGTAGGAAATTTATTAATTGAATTAAAAAGACGATTCGGGATTTATTTTTAATCCAGGATCGTCTTTTTTTGATGTAATTGGAAGGTCTATAGAAATTTGAGTGTAATTAATGGTATTATCCTATATTTAATTTACTATATAAGCTTAAGTATTCGTTTTAGATTTACAGCAAATATCGCTATTGCTCCTTGCATTTCCATGCCGACAAGACCAGAAGATGATGCAACATCATATCCGTGTCTATGTTTTAATTCACTGTTCTTGGCTTCTATTTTATACCGCTCTTTTGATTTTTCTTTGAAGTATTCGCTTTCCTGAAATTCCATTTGGGCTGTATGCACATCACTTTTAATAGTTACCGAATAAGTTTTGCTTTTTGAACCTTCCTTATAGCAGCCGTTTCTTAATGGGCAGCATTT
>Ga0123336_10002295_pt1 | contig 16681 bp, 17 predicted proteins | sample SSSSmetaG_FD_96466 | JGI IMG/M metagenome (GOLD analysis project Ga0123336, IMG submission 96466) | Glacier valley bacterial and archeal communities from Borup Fiord, Nunavut, Canada, to study Microbial Dark Matter (Phase II) - ​SSSS metaG | ecosystem: Environmental > Aquatic > Freshwater > Ice... | reverse complement strand
CGAGCGCGTCTTGCCCTTCGAGCAGGCTCAAATCGAAGCCCAGGGGCGGGAAATTGGTGCTCACGCTGGCGTGCTGCACGTAGGCCGTCGGGATGCCCTCGGCCCGGCAGGCCAGCAGCAGGGCGCGGGCATCGTCGTTGTGGTCGTTGGCGAAGACGACGGCCCGCGGCCGGTAGTGGCGCAGCGCCCGCCGATACACTTCGTAGTAGCCGATGGCGTAAAAAATCAGGTCAAAAAACCGGATGGCCCGCCCGCCTACCGTCTGGCGCAGCCTCCACAGCGCGGCTGGGTATTGCCAGTAGTAGAGCAGCTTGCGCCGCAACGAAAGCCGGTTCACCGCTCCGCCGTAGCGCCCGATATTTTTGCCCTGGCCGGCTACCAGCACCGCGTCGGGCCACGCTTGTTTGATGAAGTTGAGCGCTTCGTAGTTGTTGGCGCTCACCACATAGAGCCATACCTTGCCGGCGAGCGGCTCGGGATTTTTTATGGGCTGAAACAAATGCCCCACCAGCCGCAGCCCGGTGTAGGCGGCCACGCGCGCCAGTCGTTGCAGCGGACTCGCGGGCGAGATGCTGGCCAGCGCGGCCGGCGGCAGGCCCGCGAACAAGTCCGTGAAGCGCAGCTGGAGGATGTCGCGCAGGCGGGTCAGGCGGTCGTTGGGCATACTAATACGTTTTCACCGCAGACGGCGCAGAAGGTTCGCAGAGGGCGCGCAGAGACTGCTTCCGCGAACCTTCTGCGCCGTCTGCGGTGAAAAATCATCCTAACAGCGCGTCCCAGCCCAGCGGCGTACCAGGAGCCAAAGCCCGCGCCGCCCGCCGCCCGAGCACCACGTCCCAGAACCGGGGTAGCAGCCCGTCGCCGGGCCGGATAACGCGCAGGTTGTCAGCTGTCAGCACTTCACCCGCCGCCACGGGCCGCGCCACGTAAATACTTCGCTTGAAGACCCGGCTTTTTTCCTCCGTCGCCTGCACTCCCAGCTGCACCACGCCCAGGGCCTGCTGCGCCCGCGAGGTTTCCTCGACTAGCAGCTTTAATTCCTCAGGTTCGAGCGAAAAGGCGCTGTCCACGCCCCCGTCGGCGCGGCGCAGGGTGAAGTGCTTTTCGATGACGCAGGCGCCCAGGGCCATGGCCGCCACGCTCGCGCCCACGCCCATCGTGTGGTCGCTCAGGCCGATGGGGCAGCCGAACATCTCGGCCAGCACCGGAATAGTGCGCAGGTTGGTCGTGGCCGGCGAAGCGGGGTAGGTGCTCGTGCATTTGAGCAGCACCAGCGCGCGGCAGCCCGCCGCCCGCAACACCCGCACGGCCTCGTCAATCTCGCTGAGCGTGGCCGCGCCGGTGCTCAGTATCACGGGCTTACCGGTGGCGGCTACCCGGCGCAGCAGCGGCCAGTGGGCGTTTTCAAACGAGGCAATTTTGTAAGCCGGTACGTCGAGCGTCTCCAGAAAATCGACCGCTGACTCGTCGAATGGCGAGCTGAAGGCCAACAGCCCGTGCTGCCGCGCCCGCTCGAAAATCGGCCCGTGCCATTCCCAGGGCGTGTGCGCCTGCTGATACAGCTTGTATAAGTCCTGGCCCTCCCACAGCGACTGCCCTTCCTCGCGGATGACGAAGCCGGTGTCCATGCTGATGGTGTCGGCGGTGTAAGTCTGCAGCTTGAGCGCGTGAACCCCGGCCGCCGCCGCCGCGTCCACCAAAGCCAGCGCCCGGTCGAGGCTCTGGTTGTGGTTGCCCGACATTTCGGCGATGATAAACGGTGGGTGGGCGGGGCCGACCAGGCGGGGGCCAATCGTGATTTCCATGCGAGTTTACCGGGGCTAAACCGCTGGCGCGGCTATCCAGGCGAAGGTAAGGCCGTCGGCCGGGCCAGGCTCAGGGGCCAGCGCGAAGCCTGCCCGCCGAAAAGCCCGCACCGAAGCCTCGTTGCTGGCTTTGACGTGGCCCAGCACCCGCCGCACCCGCGGAAACTGCCGCAACACGGCCCGCGTACCGGCCAGCAGCAGCGGCGCGGCCCAGCCCCGGCCCCGGCAGCCGGCGGCCAGCGAATAGCTGAGCGTGGCTTGCCATTCAGCTTGACTATCCTGACTGAGGGTGAAGCGGATAAGACCAGCTGGTGCGTTCGCGTCGGTGGTTTCGGCCAGCAGCAGCAGATGGTGGTCGGGGGCAGCCAGCTGGGCGGCGAGCCAGGTTTCGTGCCGACCGGGCGGCACCGGGGCGGGGTCGAAGGACTGCCGCCGGGCTTCGGGGTCGTTGGTCCAGGCCAGCAGCTGGGCCGAGTCGGTGGCCCGCACCGGGCGCAGCCGTAGCGGCGCGGCCGGCATCCGCAGGGCCGCGAACTCCTGCCGCAGCCGCTGCGGGGCCAACCCGTCGAAATACCGCCGCTGCGCCTGGCGCAACTCAGCGGCCCGGCGCGGGGCTTCGGCGGCGGTGAGCACGGCGGGCGCGGCGGCAGCGGGCAAAGCCAGCCCCGCCCCGCGCAAAAACCGGTCGAGGTCGTGCTGATTATCGGCCGTGGGCCGGAGCAGCAGCAAGCCGCCGCCGGCCGCGCAATATTCGTAGCTGATGGTGCTGGGCGAGAGCACGGCCGCCCCGCAGTGGCGCATGAGCGCGGCCAGCTCGGCGGCGGGCAGGGCGCGGTACAGCGTGAGCCGGCCGGGGTGCGGCCCGGCCCAGGCGCGCAGCTCGGCCCAGCCGGCGTAGGCGCTGCCCACCACCGCGTGGACGTGCGCCACGGCCGGCAGCGCCAGCAGCGCCGTTATCGTTTCGCGGGTCAGGTGGCGCGGGTCGGCCCCACCCAGGCACACCAGCACCTGACTGGTTTCCGGGGGAACCGGGTCGGATTTTAATTGAAAATCAGCTCGTAACGGAGCGTAGCCCGGCCCGGCCAGCAGCCGCGCGCCGGGAGTGCGTAAGTCGTAGGCCGCGGGGGCTATTCCGCCGGCCGGGTTCAGTACGAGGTCGGCCGCAAACGGAAAAGCGTGCAAGTCGTCGAGGCAGACCAGCCGAAAAACCAGCGCCCGCACGGCCGTTTGGTACGCTTCTGCGAAGCCGTAGCCATCAAGCACCAGCACGTCGGTGGGCCGCAGCAGTTTGGGCAGCGTGTCAGCAGCTTCCACGCCAAGCGGGCTTTCCGGCAGGGCCACTACCGCCAGGCTGGCCTCCAGCAACAGTGTTCGCACGTCTGGGCTGGGGTTTTGAATCAAAAAAGTGATTTCGGTAAAGTCAGCCCGCAGCAGCTGGGCCAGCGCCAGCAGGCGCATTACGTGGCCCAGGCCCAGGCGCGCGTTGCCATCGGCCCGCAGCACGAGGCGGGGGGCGGAATAAGGCAAATGAGGCGGGAGAGTCAAGGGCAAGCAGCGCGGGCTTGGTTGATGATTGGTGCCTGTAAAGTTGGTTCAACGCTGTTCATTATCGGCGTTCACCGCCCCCAGCCACGGGTAGCGTGTCAGCAAAGCCGGCAATCCAGCTGGGTCAGTAAACGAGAAATCCGCTCCTAATTCTTCAAAGAGTAAACTCAGCAGCGCGTAATCGCTCGGGTAATCCACCGTCAGGCGTAGCGCGGCCACGGCCGGCGGCACGGACAAGGCCAGCGTTTCGAGCCGAAACAAGTCGGGGTGCCGACGTAGGTAGGGCGTAACGTGCTCGCGCTCGACGAGTTGACTAGCCTCGCGATGCGCCCGGCGCAGGGCTTCAACGGCGATAACTTCGACGTTGGTGCCCAGCGGGAGGCCGGTCGTCAGGGTGTAGTCGGCCCCGGTGCGTTGCTGATGAACTACAGCCGCATCCACGAAAGCCGGGTCCAGGGCGGGGTTGTCGGCCGTCAGGCGCACGACGGTAGTCGCGGCGGGGCCAGCCGCGTCGAGCGCTTGAACGAATCGGGCCAGCACGTCGTGCTCATCGCCGCGAACGACGGCCGCACCCAGGCGCCCGGCCAATGCGGCCAGCTCATCGTCAGCGACTTGCGTGGTGGTAGCGACAATCACCTGTTCTACCGTGGTCGCCCGATGCGTGCGCCCTACCACATGGCCCAGCAGCGTGGCCGCGTCCCCGGCCGCGCCCAGCGGCAGCGGCAATGCCGACTTACCCGGCAACCGCGACGAGCCAAGACGCGCCTGAATGATGGCAACAACCATAGAGTCAATGGGCAATTGTCAATGAGCAATGAACAATTGGTATTGGGAGCGACCAAGCACCAAGCACCAAATTTCTAGCGAATAGTCCAGCCGCCGTCCACGACGAGGTTGTGGCCGGTGATAAAGTCCGAGGCCGGGGCGCTGAGCAGCACGAAAGCTCCGGCTAGGTCGTGCGGCTCGCCTACCCGGCCCAGCGGGATGCGCCGCGTCAGCTCGGCTTCAAAGTTGGTGTTTTCGCGCACTTGGTCGGCGGGAAAAGCGCCCGGTGAAACGCAATTGACCTGAATATTTTCCGGTCCCAGGTACGAAGCAAAATATTTGGTCAGCTGCACGATGGCCGCCTTGCCCGCGCCGTAGTGCGGCGGATTCAGAAATTGCGGCGTGTCGGCGTAGGCCGCGAAATCGGGCGCGACCACGCCGTACATCGAAGCCACGTTGATGACTTTACCGCCGCCGCGCTCACGGAAATAGGGCAGCGCTTCGCGCAGGCAGCGGTAGGCGCTGCCCACCGAGCCGTCGAGGCCGAGCGCGAAGTCCGCGTCGGGTAGCGCGTCGGGCTGCTGTCCCCGGCTGTAGAAAGCGTTGTTAATGAGCACGGCCGGCAAGCCAAATGTCGTCGCGCTTCGTTGGAAAGCCGCTTGCACGGATGTGGTATCGGCCACGTCGCAGGTAATAAAATGCAGTAGCTCAGGCTTTTCAGCGAAAGCCTGCTCGAAGGCCGCCGCGTCGCGGCCCAGCACGACCACCCGCGCGCCGTGGGCCAGCAAGCCGCCCGCGATGGCGCGCCCCAGGTGGCCGTAGCCGCCCGTCAGCAGCACGGTCCGGCCGCTCAGGTCGAACATGGTGCGGTAAAAATCAGCGTTCAGGGGCGCGGCGGCCATGCGTAGGGCAGAATAAAAGTGTCGTCGGGTTCGGCCAGCGCCAGTAAGGCCGGACGTAGCGTTTTCATGGCGCGCGCGTAAGCCGCTGCTGCTAGATTTTCGCGCAAGTTCGCCACCGAATCCACGCCAATAACTACTCGCGCCAGGCCCGGAGCACCAGCCGCGAATAGCAATAACGCCGCCGACAGCGGTACATTGACCGCCGCGCACAGCGCCCGTAGCCGGGTCAGTTTCGGAGCGAGCGGCTCAAAAAAGGGTGGCAGGTCGGCGGGGTCGCGCAACAGCAGCCCTTGCAAAAAAGCCGAGCGCCCGTGCACCTCCACGCCGCGCGCCGCCAGCTGCGGCAGCACGTTCGCAAAACGCTGGTCGAATACGCTGAAGGGTACTTGCACCAAGTCAAAATCCCAGTTTTTGGCCAGCAGCCACTTAGCCTCTTGCGGATGATAGAGCGACACGCCGATGCGCCGTACTTGCCCCGCCGCCCGCGCCACTTGGAGCGCCGCCCAGGCCGCTGGCTGCGCTTGGAGCGGTTCAAAGGCATGAAAAAGAACGCCGTACACCGCTGAACGCTTCAACCGGACTAGAGACTCTGCCAGCGCCTGCCGCACCATTTCGGGCGGACCAGCCGGAATTTTAGTTACCAGCTCGAACCGACTGGAGCCGTTCAGCAACTGACCCAGGCGCAGCTCACTGTCGCCGTACGCGGCGGCCGTGTCCAGCATGGTCAGCCCGGCCTGGTGCGCCGCTTCGAGCACGTCGGTCACATGCGTCAGGTCCGGCTGCCCGGCGGCGTTGTTCAGTCCGTAGGCTAAGCCGAATTGGGCCGTGCCCAGCACCAGTCGCTGGGCAAATGCCTGGGTTTCAGCCGAAGAAAATGCCGCTCCTTCCGCCCGGCTCATGCGGTTACGGCGGTATTTTGCGCCTCAAACTCCCCCACGCACCGCACCACGTACTCCTGCTCCTCGTCGCTGAGCGTCGGGTAGAGCGGCAGGCTCAGACACCGCTCGTAGTACGCCTCCACGGCCGGGAAGTCGCCGGCCCGCCAGCCGAGCTTTTCGTAGTACGGCATCCGGTGGACGGGCACGTAATGCACCTGAGCCAGAATGTTTTTCGTGCGCAAAAAGTCGTACATCCCGCGCCGATTCTCGACCTGAATCACGTAGAGGTGGTAGGCGTGGCCGGGGCGGCCGGGCGCTAAAACCGCTACGCCGGGCAGCGCGGCAAAGGCCGCGTCGTAGCGGGCGGCGAGTTGGCGGCGGCGGGCCAGGTTCGCGTCGGCGCGGCTCAACTGGCTGATGCCCAGTGCGCAGAGCACGTCGGGCATCCGGTAATTGTAGCCCAGCTCCTGCATTTCCATGTACCAGCCGCCCTCGTCCTGCCGCAGCAGGCCGGCCGGCTCGCGCTCGATGCCGTGGGTGCGCAGGCGGCGCAGGTGCCGCGCCAGCTTCTCGTTGCTGGTTGTTATCATGCCGCCCTCGCCAGTGGCGATGTGCTTGACGGGGTGGAAGCTGAAGATAGCCAGGTCGGCGAAGCGCCCGCTGCCGCAAGACTGCGGTTGCCCTTGCGAGTCCACGAAAAAGCCGCCCGGCGCGTGGCACGAGTCCTCGATTATCCACAGCCCGAACTCATCGGCCAGCGCCCGCGCGGCTTCCAGGTCCACGGCTAGCCCGGCAAAATCAACCGGAATCAGCCCGCTGAAATGGCCGCGGGCGTGGGTTTCGAGCAGGGCGCGCGTGGCAGTTAAATCGAGCAGGCCGGTGGCGGGGTCGATGTCCACGAAATGCACGTCGCCGCCGCAGTAGCGCACGCAGTTGGCCGACGCGGCGAAGGTCAGCGGCGAGGTAATGACGCGCTGCCCCGGCCGCACGCCCAGTGCCAGCGCGCACAGGTGCAGCGCGGCCGTGCCGTTGCTCACGGCCACGGCGAATCTGGCCCCCACGTAGGCCGCGAATTTCTCTTCAAACTCCGTCACGCGCGGCCCTTGCGTGAGATAATCGGAGCGCAGCGCGGCCAGCACGGCTGCTTCGTCGTCGGGCGTAATGTGCTGGCGGCCGTAAGGAATCATAGTGGGGGCGCGTCGCACGCGCCCGCTGGGGCCGTGCTGACAATTAAATACGAAACGTAACTCCGGCTGCTGTTTGAAACTGCCCGAACGAACTCAGCCGACGCGGGCGCGGGCGACGCGCCCCTACTCGGGCACCAGAACCCGAAAATTCGGGTCCACGTGCAGGCGAATTTCCTCGCGGATTTGCTCCGCATCCAGCCAGTCAGTATTGTTGGCTGAGTCGTAGTGGAAATCCGTCGCCACGCGCTTGCCGTGGAAATGGGTGATGAAATCCTCTTCCTTCCAGCCGGCCGACGTGGTAGGCAGAATCACGTAGTAGCGGTCCAGCTCGACGGTACTCAGCGCGTCGGTTTGGGTTATCATTTCCTCGTGCAGTTTCTCGCCCGGCCGGATGCCAACTGTCCGCTGCTCACAGTCGGGGCCGATGGCGCGGGCCACTTCGGTGATGCGGTAAGACGGAATTTTGGGCACGAAAATCTCGCCGCCCCAGGCGTTTTCCAGCGCGTAGAGCACCAAATCCACGCCTTCTTCGAGCGAGATGTTGAAGCGCGTCATGTCGGGATGCGTAATGGGCAACACGCCCGTATGGCGCTGCTGCAAAAAGAACGGCACCACCGAGCCGCGCGAGCCGATAACGTTGCCGTAGCGCACCACCGAGAGGCGTAAGTCTCTGGCCCCCTTCATATTATTGGCCGCCACGAATAGCTTGTCCGAGCATAGCTTGGTGGCGCCATAGAGGTTAATCGGCGCGGCGGCCTTGTCGGTGCTCAGCGCCACTACATCCTTCACGCCGCAGTCGAGCGCCGCGTTAATGACGTTCTCGGCCCCGAAAATATTGGTTTTGATGCACTCCATCGGGTTGTACTCAGCGGCCGGCACCTGCTTGAGCGCGGCGGCGTGAATAATAATATCCACGCCCTCGCAGGCCCGTTGCAAGCGTTGCGCGTCGCGCACGTCGCCGATGAAAAACCGAATGGCCGGGTACTGACTGTGCGGAAATTCCTGGCTCATCTCGTACTGCTTCAACTCGTCGCGCGAAAACACGATGAGCCGCCGCACCTTCGGGTACAATTTAAAAACCGTGCGCACGAACTGCTTGCCGAACGAGCCGGTGCCGCCGGTAATGAGCAAAGATTTTCCGTTGAGGTCGAGAGGCATTAATTAGTGATTAGTGATTAACGATTAGTGATTAATAAATGAGCGAGTCTTGGTAGCCGAAAGAGAACAAAAATACGTCGTTTCAGGCGGGCTTCTTGCGGCGGCTGGCGCGCACCAATCCAGCCAAACGCGCCGCCTGGGTCTGACGAGCGTAGCGGGCCACTACTTCGCTCGCGGCCAGGTCAAGGTCCGGGTCGCGCAGCCAGCGCTTAGCCAGCTCATTCAGGGTGCTCAGCATCAGCTCGTAGTCATCATACGGCAGGGCCTGCCCGGCGGCGGCTTCGCGCAAGATGCGGTCGGCATCGGAGCCGGCCGGCCCCACGCATAGCACCGGTTTGCGGGCGGCGAGGTACTCGAAAATCTTGCCCGGCAAGATTCCCTCATTCAGTGCCACGTCGGGGATGGCCAGCAGCAAGGCGCTGCTGCTGAGTAGGTAAGCCACCGATTCATGGTGCGGCACGAAGGGCAGAAACTCGGTCACGTCGGTCAAACCCGCCGCCGCCACTTCCGCCCGCACCCCGGCATCGACTTCGCCCACGAAGCGCAGTCGCAACGGCACGGCCGGGTACGCGTCGGCCGTGGCCCGCAGCGCCCGTAGCAGCCCGTCGATGCGGTAGCCTGCCGTGATGGTGCCCGTGTGCGTGATGCGCAGGCAGTCGCGCGGCGGGGCCGAAACGCCCTGAAAGTCAGCCTCGTCGTAGCCGTTGGGTAGCACTACGATTTTGCCTTTGGCCAAATCCGGCAGCTTGCGCCGAAACAGGCGCTCGGTGGCCGGCGAGGTCACTAGCACCACATCGGCGGCGCGCAATACCTGTTGCTCGTAGTGAGCGTCGAGCCAGGCGGCGGCGGCCGTGCGGTGCAGGTCCTTAGCGTAGTAGATGTCGGTCCAGGGGTCGCGCAGGTCAGCGAGCCAACGCAGCCCGTGGCGCTTTTGCAGCTCTAAGCCAATGAGTTGGGTGGAGTGGGGCGGCGAGGAAGTCAGCACCGCGTCGAAGGTTTCGCCCTGGTCCAGCAGGCGGCGCACGGCGGCCAGCGCGTAGGCGTTCCAGCCCCGGCGCGGGTCGGGAATGAACAAGTTGCCGCGCACGAAGCGCAGCAGCTTTTGCGACAAGCCCGGCGCGCCCTCGTTGGCAAAGCCGCCGTGCGGCACGGTGCGCCCGGTGAGCCGCTGGTACGAGCCGAACGGCTCCAGCGTGGCCGTGCGCAGAACGCGCACCCCGGCCGGCACCTCGCGCAGCAGGCTCTCGTCGCGCACCGGGTAGGTGGCCTGGTCGGCATCGACGGTGAGCACGGTCGGCTCTACGCCCAGCGCGGGGAGGTATTTCACCCATTTCAGGCAGCGCTGCACCCCGGCCCCGCCCGACGGCGGCCAGTAATACGTGATGACGAGTAAGCGAAGCGGAGCAGCCAAAGCGCACAAAACTACGGCCCCCGGCTCGTTCGTTCTCCCGTAACTTTGAGCCGCATCTTCCTTCACCTTCGACCCATGAGCGACGATTTGCTTCTCGAATTTATGGCCCAGGTTAGCGACTACATGAAGTCCACTGACCGTCAGATAGGCCAGCTTATTGAAGTGATGCACAATGGTTTCAGCCGCATCCATACGCAGCTTCAGGAACTCAATGCTCAGATGAGGCACCTGACTGAGCGCGTGGACCGCCTCACCGAGCGGGTGGACCGTCTCACTGAGAAGGTAGCCGAAATCAAGCTAGAGCTGAAAGAAATAAAAGCCCAAATCGCGGCCATCACCCCTCGCCTCAACGCCACCTTTGACCAAACCGGCCGCCTGACCGAGCAAGCCGACAGCAACGCGCTTCGCGTCGCCGAAGTCGAGCAGGCGCTCATCCCCACCAATGCCGAGCTGCACCAGCGCCTGCTGGTGCTGGAGCAACGGCTCGACAAGGCGGCGTAATCCGCGCAATCAGTTTAATCCGCAAAATCCGCGATTTATGTTCGACAACCTCTCATCCAAGCTCGACCGGGCCATTAAAACCCTCAAGGGCCAGGGCAGCATCTCCGAAATCAACGTCGCCGCGACCATCAAGGAAATCCGGCGGGCGCTGGTCGATGCCGACGTTAACTACAAAGTAGCCAAAGAGGTAACCGATAAAATTCGGGACGAGGCGATGGGTCGCGACGTGCTCACGACCGTCTCGCCGGGCCAGCTCATGGTCAAAATCGTCTACGACGAACTGACCCAGCTCATGGGCGGCGAAAAGCAGGATATCGTCATCAAGGGCGACCCGGCTATTATTCTGCTTTCGGGCCTGCAAGGCTCGGGCAAAACGACCTTTGCGGGCAAGCTGGCCAGCTTTATTAAGAAGCAAAACCGTACGGTGCTGCTCGTAGCCTGCGACGTGTACCGCCCCGCCGCCATCACTCAGCTCCAGGTATTGGGCGAGCAGATTGGCGTGGAAGTCTATGCCGAGCCGGACAATAAAAACCCGGTCGAGATTTCGCAAAACGCACTCGCTTACGCTAAAACCAACAATAAAAAAGTCGTCATCATCGACACCGACGGCCGCTTGGCCGTGGATGAGCAGATGATGCGCGAAATCGAAGCCGTCAAGCGGGCCGTTAGTCCCAGCGAAACGTTGTTCGTGGTGGATGCCATGACCGGGCAGGATGCCGTAAACACGGCCAAGACGTTTAACGACCGGCTCAATTTCGACGGCGTGGTGCTCACCAAGCTCGACGGCGACAGCCGCGGCGGGGCGGCGCTCAGCATCCGGGCGGTGGTCGAAAAGCCGATTAAATTCATCTCGACCGGGGAAAAGATGGAGGCGCTCGACCTCTTCTACCCCGACCGCATGGCCCAGCGCATCCTGGGCATGGGCGACGTGATTTCGCTCGTCGAGCGCGCCCAGCAGCAGTTTGACGAGGAAGAAGCCAAGCGCATCAACGCCAAGATTCGCAAAAATCAGTTCGACTTCAACGACTTCCTCGGGCAGCTCGAACAGATTAAGAAAATGGGCAATTTGAAAGACCTGGTCGGCATGATTCCGGGCGCGTCGAAAATGATGAAGGACGTGGAGATTGACGACGATGCCTTCAAGCCCGTCGAGAGCATTATTAAATCCATGACGCCGCAGGAGCGCAGCCAGCCCGACCTCATCAATCCCTCGCGTCGCCGCCGCCTGGCCAAAGGCTCGGGCACTGATATTCAGCAAGTAAACGCGCTGATGAAGCAGTTCGAGGACATGCGTAAAATGATGCGCCAGATGAACAAACTGAGCCAGACCAAAGGCGGCATGGCCCAGATGGCCAAGATGATGGGCGGCATGAAAGGCGGTCCCGGCGGCCCGATGGGCCGGCGGTAAAGTTGCTTTTGAAGTATAAAAACCCGGCTGATATCTTCAGCCGGGTTTTTTATTTGGTGATTGTGATGCGCGGAATGTCACGCTCACGCAAATCAATGTCGGGTGGCAGGGCTTGCGTCGTAAACGTGTCGAAGCAAATAGTGCGCTGACCCCGGTATTTCATTTGCGGGTCGGCAATAATGACGACGTGCGGGAACGTGCCAAATTCTTTATCGGCCCGCATCAGGGTTTGCTGAGTGCCTAATTTCGGCTCATTCTGCACGTTCACGTAAGCCAACTGCCCTTGCTTATTGGGGCCTTCGGCGAAATACAGCACGGTGGCTTCGATGCGGCCGGTGCAGGGCGCTGTACAGCTGCTCAGTAGCAGCCCGATAAAGCAAAATAGTATCAGGATTTTTACGAGCATAAACTATTAGACTTCAGTCTGCCAACCGGAGTGGAGGGATGCTGATGCCTTCGTAAATATCGGCCAGCGCGAGCTTACTTGCCAATGCCGGCAACGGTAAAACGTCGGTCAGCTTTCGTAAGCTGGTCAGCTCCCAGGTGCCGTGGTCGGTGCGCACGAAACTATCCACCAGAATGCGGTATTGTGACACCAGCACGTATTGTTGCAGCGTCGGCATCAACTGATACTGCTCAAATTTCCAACCCCGGTCGCGGGCTTCCGTACTTTTCGACAGCACCTCGATAATCAGCACGGGCGAATGAACCGTGCGCGGGTCATCGTCGCGCGGGTCGCAACTGACCATCACGCCCGGGTAGCTGTAGTGCGCGCCGGTCTCAATGGCGAGCCGCACGTTTTCGGCGTACACTTCGCAGCCCCGGCCGCGCAGCCCCGTCCGCAGCCCAAACGCACAATTTTGAGTCAGCCGGTTGTGCGCCCGCGTGCCGCCCGACATCGCCGCTGGCTTATCCAGCGGGAGATAGTATTCGTGGCGAATTTCCGACTGCTCCTCCAGGGTCATGTATTCCGGGATGGTGTATTGACGCTGACTAATTGGTTGTGCGGCGGACATAGAAGCATGACTGAAATTATGTTATCCACTGAATACCTTGTTGAACGATTTCCTCCGCGTAATTCACTGCTCCCTCAAGAGAAAAACTTCTGTCATCGGGTGGAACTGACCAGGAGCCTGGCGGGAAAGCGAATTTTCTTCTGGCCAAATTACCAAATAGGAATAACTATCTTCGTTAAGACGCGGAGTTTCGTCCGAAACGTCAATACCATCGTCTTTTTCCAGTTCATAGTACACGTCATAATTTAAGCGATGTATCATTACTGTTTTACGCAGTGTGCCAGCGTAAAACCAGTAACCTCGCCTCATCTCTGTTGCTACTTGTTTAGCCTGGTCACTCATTACTTACACCGCTGAAAAATCAAACGACTCCAGAAACTTCGTCGTGAAATTACCCGCCTTAAAATCCTCGCTGTCCATAAGCGCCAAATGAAACGGAATGGTAGTTTTCACGCCTTCCACGACGAACTCGCTCAGGGCGCGTTTCATTTTGACGATGCACTCCTCGCGGGTTTGGGCGACGGTGATGAGCTTGGCAATCATCGAGTCGTAGTTGGGCGGAATCTGGTAGCCGGCGTAAACGTGCGTGTCCACGCGCACGCCATGGCCGCCGGGAATGTGCAGCGTCGTGATGCGGCCGGGGGCGGGGCGGAAGTTATTGCGCGGGTCTTCGGCGTTGATGCGACACTCCATAGCGTGCATTTTCGGGTAATAATTTTTGCCCGAAATCGGAATGCCGGCCGCGACTTTTATCTGCTCTTTAATTAAATCGTAATTAATTATTTCCTCCGTAACCGGGTGCTCGACCTGGATGCGGGTATTCATCTCCATAAAATAAAAGTCGCGGTTCGCATCGACCAGAAACTCGATGGTGCCCACGCCCTCGTAGCCGATGGCCGAGGCCCCGGCGATGGCCGCCGCGCCCATGCGCTCGCGCAAATCATCGGTCATAAACGGCGAAGGCGCTTCCTCCACCAATTTCTGATGCCGCCGCTGGATGGAACAGTCGCGCTCGGAGAGGTGGCAAACGTGCCCGAACTGGTCGCCAACAAGCTGAATCTCAATGTGGCGCGGCTCGACTACGAACTTCTCCAGGTACACGCCGTCGTTGCCGAAGGCGGCTTTGGCTTCGGTGCGGGCATCGTCCCAGGCTTTCTGGAACTCGTCGTCTGAATTAATAATACGCATCCCGCGTCCACCGCCGCCGGCGGTAGCTTTCAGAATAACCGGGTATTTTATTTTGTGCGCTATTTTTTTGCCCTGCTCCACCGAGTCGAGCAAGCCTACTGAGCCGGGAATGCAGGGTACGCCGGCTTTTATCATGGTCGCTTTGGCCGAGGCTTTGTCGCCCATCTGATTTATCATCTCGGGCGAGGCGCCGATAAACTTGATGCCGTTTTCGTGGCAGATGCGCGAAAATTCGGCGTTCTCGCTCAGGAAGCCGTAGCCGGGGTGGATGGCATCGGCGTTGGTGATTTCGGCGGCGGCGATGAGGGTCGGAATGTTCAAATAGCTCTGGCTGCTCGGCGGCGGGCCGATGCACACGGCCTCGTCGGCGAAGAGTACGTGCAGGCTTTCCTTATCGGCGGTCGAATAAACGGCCACCGTTTTGATGCCCATCTCGCGGCAGGTGCGAATGACGCGCAAGGCGATTTCGCCCCGGTTAGCAATCAGTATTTTATTGAACACGGGTGGTAAGAGCTTAGATGTTAGAGCCTAGAGCTTAGACTTTTTTGCGAAAGGTGGTTGATTAAGCTGAAGCCAAGAAAAAAGAGCTTAGGGCTTAAAATTAATTCTAAGCTCTAAGCTCTCCGTTCTAAGCTCTACAAAAATTTATTCAATCAAAAACAGCGGCTGGTCGAACTCTACCGGCGTGGCGTTTTCGACGAGCGCCTTCACGATGCGGCCGCTTTGTTCGGCTTCGATTTCGTTGAAAAGCTTCATCGCTTCGATGATGCAGATGACCTGGCCCGCTTCCACCATGTCGCCGACTTGCACGAACGGACCTGTGTCTGGGCCGCTGCTCCGGTAGAAAGTGCCAATCATGGGCGACTTGAGCGCGGTCTGGCTCGCGCTGGCGGCCGCTGGGGCTGGGGCGGCGGCGGGCACGGCCGCGGGGGCCGCTACTGGGGCCGGCGTAGCAGCGGCGGCCAACGGAGCCGGGGCTGGTGCGGCCGGTAATGCACTCACAATCTGCCGGGTATTGGGTTCGCGCTGCACCGAAATCTTAAACTCCTCAGTTTCGATATTTACTTTGTTCAGCCCCGACTTGGCGATAAAGTCGAGCAGCTCCTGGAGTTCTTTGGCTTTCATGGCAGCGTCTTTTTTAGGCGATTTGGGCGATTCTTTCGACATGGAAAATAAGGGCGCTATTTCACGCGCTCGACGTAAGAATAATCGCGGGTGTCGATGCGAATTTTAGTGTCTTGCTCAATAAACAGCGGCACCTGAATGCGCGCGCCCGTTTCGACGGTCGCCGGCTTAAGGGTATTAGTAGCGGTGTCGCCGCGCAAGCCCGGCTCAGTGTAAGTCACCATCAGCTCGACGGTGGTGGGCAGCTCGGCGGTGAGTGGCTGCTCGGTTTCGGCGTGCATGAGGATGGTAACGCCTTGACCTTCTTTCATTAAATCCGCGAACGGCACCATCTCGGCGGCCAGTACAATCTGCTCGAACGTCTCGTTGTCCATGAACGTGAACCCGTAGTCGTCCTTGAACAAATACTGGTGCGGGCGCTGCTCGACGCGGGCCGTCTCGATTTTTACGCCCGCGTTGAACGTGTTGTCGAGCACCTTCCCGGTTTTGATGTTGCGCATTTTGGTGCGCACGAACGCCGGCCCTTTACCGGGCTTGACGTGCTGAAACTCGGTGATGACGTGCAAATCGCCGTTGTATTTGAGCACGAGGCCGTTGCGGAAGTCAGCGGTAGAAGCCATTTGTTTAGTTAAGAGTTGAGAGTTAAAAGTTAAGAGTTAGTAGTGAAGAATTTTAAGTTGCCAAATCGGCAACTCCTAACTCTTAACCCTCAACTCTTAACTCTAAGAATTATACGCCCACTTGATGTGCAGCGCGCCCCAGGTAAAGCCGCCACCGAAGGCGGCGAAAATCAGGTTGTTGCCGCGATGCAGCTGCTTTTCATAGTCCCAGAGGCAGAGCGGGATAGTGGCGTTGGTCGTGTTGCCGTAGCGCTGGATGTTGAGCATCACCTTTTCGGGGCCGATGCCCATGCGATTGGCGGTGGCGTCGATGATGCGCTTGTTGGCCTGGTGGGGCACGAGCCAGGCTACGTCGTCGTGCGTAAGACCCTGGCGGGCCATGACTTGCGCGGCGACATCGGCCATGTTGGTGACGGCGAACTTGAAGACCGTCGCGCCCTCCTGAAAAATGTAGTGCTCCTTGTTGGCCACGGTTTCGGCCGTGGGCGGGCGGCGGCTGCCGCCGGCTTTTTGGTGCAGGTACTGTTCGCCGTTGCCGTCGGCGCGCAACACTTGGTCGAGCAGGCCGTAGCCGTCGGTGCTGGGTTCGAGCAATACGGCCCCGGCCCCGTCGCCGAAAATAATGCAGTTGGCGCGGTCGGTGTAGTCCACGATGGCCGACATTTTATCGGCCCCGACCACGATAACCTTCTTGTACATGCCGCCCTGCACGAATTGCGCGCCCGTGGCCAGGGCGTATAAAAAGCCTGAGCAGGCCGCGTTCAGGTCGTAGCCGAACGCGTTGTGGATGCCTACGCTCGCCGCGATGATGTTGGCCGTGGCCGGAAACAGCACGTCGGGCGTGACGGTGGCGCAAATAACCAGGTCCACTTCGGCCGGGTCAGTGTTAGTTTTGGTCAGCAATTCCTGCACCGCGCGGATGCCCATCACCGACGAACCCTGGTCTTTGCCCTTGAGCAAACGCCGCTCCTTGATGCCGGTGCGCGAGGTAATCCACTCGTCGGTGGTATCGACCAGGCGCTCCAGCTCTGCGTTGGTGAGCACGTAGTCGGGCACGTAGCCTCCGACTCCGGTGATGGCGGCGGTAATCTTCATGAACGCAAAGGTGCGGCCCGAACGCGCGAAAACCAGCCTCGCGGCCAGCCCGGCGGTCAGGATTTAAAAGTATTTTT
>Ga0123336_10002294_pt1 | contig 16681 bp, 11 predicted proteins | sample SSSSmetaG_FD_96466 | JGI IMG/M metagenome (GOLD analysis project Ga0123336, IMG submission 96466) | Glacier valley bacterial and archeal communities from Borup Fiord, Nunavut, Canada, to study Microbial Dark Matter (Phase II) - ​SSSS metaG | ecosystem: Environmental > Aquatic > Freshwater > Ice... | reverse complement strand
TACTAAATCATATTTCTTCAGAAAATTACTTTTACCGAGCAAAGCATTTTTTAATCTTTGTAATATGCTATCAAAAAAAATTTAGTTATACTTATTTATGGTTAGTTTGATTATTATTGAATTAAATTGATTTTGATTAATGATTAACACTAATTTTTACATTATAAATTTTAACTAGTCTACGGATTACAACTGTCAATTAACACTGTAAAATTCAATTTTTTATCTATGTCATTCATTGTCTAAAAATATAATAGTACTATTGCACAAGTATTAACTCTACACTTTTTTTCCTTGTTTATCAACGCATGCTAATTCTAGTCTTATGTGGTACTTTCTTCGTTATGCACTATTCGCTTTGATTTTTACAGGAGTTAATTTGATTGGAATAGCCTCTGCTCAACCCGCAATTTTCAATGCTACCGCTTCTGCCATGCCGGGGGATGCAATTAGCTTACAAGGCGATTTTGGCGCGGCGGCCATTCCCTTTCTTACCAGTGGCGTGGGCACCGCTACCCAAACCATTGCCTTGCCGGTGCTGGTGCAAAGCAGTGGGCAACTCAGCGCACAGCTGCCGGATTTGCTGGCCGCTGGACTTTACCAGGTTTGGGTGGAGGAAGGGCAGCAACGCAGCGCCACCGTGTTTGTAAACCAGGCCCGAGGCATGCACTTCGACTCGCCCGAAGCAGCGCCGGGCAAAGCGTTGCGGCTGTTTGGGCGCAATCTACTGCTGGCCGGAATGAGCCCACAGGTGCGTTTTGTCGCGCAAAATGGTGGCGGGGGCGGCGGGGCGGCGCTGGTTGACATCAGCCAAAGCAACGCTTATGCGCTGCATCTGACCGCCCCTGCCACCCTGCAGCCGGGTGTGGCCTATAATGTATTCGTCACCAACGGCAGCGGCGGCAGCAACGGGGAAACGAAGGTGGAGCAAACGCTCCAGGCCATTCCGGCCGGGGCCGACTACTTTCAACTGGGTGTGCCGTGGGCTGGCAAGTTTACCTTTTACAGCAACGTATATAATGTCAAAACTGATACTAGATTGGTAACTAAAGCCTTGGGGAATGGAATAGCTAATGACATGGCGGCGATTCAGGCGGCTATTATGCAAGCCAATAACGATGGCGGGGGCATTGTGTATCTGCCAGCGGGTACCTACAAGCTGGTGGTGGCGCAAGGAGAAGGGCTCACCATTTATTCCAACGTGGTGTTGCAGGGCGCGGGGCCGCAACAAACGATAATTAGGTACGGCTACGGGCCAACAGGATTCAAATTCGGCTTAGTTTTCTATGGCAACGGCCAAAAGATGGGCGTGGCAGACTTATCGCTGGAGAACGTCAACGAGCAGGGCCAGTGGGTGCACAACGTCTACACCAGCTATCCTGGGAAGGTATCAGACGTGTTCATGAGCAATGTGAACGCCACTTATTCCGGGGACGCCATTACATTCAGCGGGCATCCTTCCCGGCTGCTGATTAAGGACTGCCGACTAATCAGCAAGTACAATCCCAACGTAACAAACAGCCAAGGCCCATTGACTATTCTCATGGCTGACAACGTGTTGCTGAAGCACAATTACATTCAGCACGAAGTCAACCAGACCATCATAAACGACGATGTGCATAATGTAGTGCTCGAACAAAATACGTTCGTGCGCGATTGCGGTTTGCAATACCTGCCCAATCCCATCATGGTGGAAACCCGCACGCTTTCCATGAATTTTGCCAAAAACGTGGCTATGCTCGCCAACAGTTTTGAGTCCATCAACGGGCGGCCCAAGAATAACAACGATGGCGAAACCATTCTGAACGAGGGCGGGGCACAACAACGCAGGGATGCCTACTATGGCAATATCAGTGGGGCTTCTGCTACTACCATCCAGGATAATACGGCCAACTGGGCAACATTGACCAGCAGCGCATCGGTTGTAATCATTGATGGCAAAGGCCGGGGGCAAATCCGCAAAATTACCAACAACACCGCGCAAGCGTTGACACTGACCACTCCCTGGACAGTGGTGCCGGATGCTACTTCGCGCTATTCCATCACCACCTTTTCGGCCGAAAACTGGCTGATTAAAGACAATACGCTGCTCAATAATAACCAAGGCATTTTGCTCTTTGGGGCCAGCAGCCAGCAAATTGCCGTGGTGGGCAACCACCTGACCAGCAACGGCGGTATCTGGCTGCGGCCAGGGCAGGAAATCTGGAACGGCGCGCAGGTGTTCAATGTCATCTTTAACACGCAGGTAATTGGAAATACGGTTGAAAACCTGGGCAGCGTCGTGCCAGCATTTATTGGTTTGGTGCCGTACCAATACGCAGCCCCAGTAACCATGGGAACCGGTGCGATTGGGATAGAAATTCGCAATAACAGTGTGCGTGCACTTCCATCCTACACGCCTACATCGCTGTACGGCGTCGACCGGGAAGGGTATTACAGCTATTTCCGGGCCCAATTTTCGGGAGACAATGGCAATATTCCGGTTACGCTGGGAACCATTTTCCAAAATAATACCGCGATAAACTGCCCCGTAGCCTTTTACCTGAACTCCGGCGCTTACAACACGTTGGTGTGCCACAACACCCTGACCAATGTGGGCCAACTGCTGCAGGACGACCAGCTGCCAACCAGCACGCATGCCTCGGTGAATACCGTGACGTGTGCAGCCAATGCCTCGCCCGGCACCGGCAACCAGCGGCCGGTTGCCGACCCGAAAATTAATCTTTCGCGGCCCAACCAAGCCAGAATAACCGAATTGATGGCCTTTACGGGCTCTGACCCGGATGGCACAATTACTAAATTTAAAGTCAGCGAGCTACCCGACGGGGCGCGGGGCGCCCTGTACTTTCGCGGCCTACCGCTTGCACTGACCACTACGCTGAAGCCGTCCCAGGCCGATTCGGTTACGTTTCGGGCAATTGGCGTCGCCAGCGGCGATGTGCGCTTCAAGTACATTGCCATTGATAATCAGAGCTTAGCCAGCGAAGCGGTGGCATTTGTTATTACGGACGCGGCACCACTCCCTGTGGATATTACCAGCTTTACGACCAAGGCCAGTAGTTTAGACGCCTTACTGAAATGGACCACTGCCACCGAAAAATGCGATGAGTATTTCGTGGTAGAACGCAGTTTCAACGGCCAGGATTTTGCCGAAGCCGGCCGGGTAGCCGGCCGGGGAGTCGCAGGCATTGGCGCGGCCTACACCTTCACCGACACGGGGATTGGAACCCAGAACCAACAACTGGTTTACTACCGATTGAAGCAGTCAGAGCAGGGCCATTCGAACCAGTACAGTGTTGTGCGAAACGCTGATTTCACCAATGCTCTTTCGGCAATAGTAGAGCTGTACCCCAACCCGGCGGTGGATGTCCTCCGAGTGCTATTGCCCACAACTGGAGCCCATTTGCTGGTTTATTCCTTAACGGGTCAACTACTTTTTAAGACGTACACCGGCTCGAAGAATGCCCTGATTAACGTGGCAAACTTGCCGGATGCCACGTATTTACTGATAATTCATGCCGACCATGGGCCAAAAAGCTCGAGCCGGTTCTCCAAACAGAGTATCTAAGCAGTGGTTCAAAAGCAAATGGGTTGTCAGTTGTTATTCAAAAATTTATCAGAGCATTAACAACTAATGGCTGACAATTTAACGTAATTCCCCGGCTTGCGTATCTGGCACGGCCGGGGAATTTCTGTGTTAGGGGAATTATTCAATTACACTTCAAAAACTCGGTTTCGAAAGAGTGCATTATTTTTTCAATAGAAAGGTATTTCTGAGCGTAGGCGTGCACTTTGGCCGTCATCATTTGGCTGTCTCCGTTCAGTGCTTGGCGGAGGCCTTCGTTCAGAGCCAATTGGTTTTCAGCTTCTACCAGTATTCCCAGGCCGTGTTCCTGCACCATTGTATGCAAACTAGTGCCCGGATTTGCGGTGATGACGGCCAGCCCGCCCACGGCCAAAATGGTCGTGAGTTTGGAGGGCATAACCAAATCGCCAGTATTAGCCTTCTGAATAACTAAGTGTACATCGGCGAGATTTAAAAAGGAATTAAATTTTTCCATCGGTTGCAACGGCATGAAGAAAACATTCGTCAGTCGCAGCTCCGCGGCCATTGTTTGCAACTTCGCTTTGTAAGGCCCCGAACCGCAGATAATAAACTTGCATTCTGGTTGTTGACTCAATTCGGCGGCGGCGTGCAAAATAGCATCCAGCCCTTGTTTTTCGCCAATTGCTCCCGAATACAAAATGATTTTGTCGGTTGGATCAAAATTGAAGTTTGCTTTGATTCTTCGCCGGTCTTTTAGGGGAAAGAACAGTCGGGTATCTGCCCAATTTGGCAGTAGCAATACCTTGCGCTTTGTTTTTTGCTCCAGTTTTTCAACCATACCCGTGGAGATGCTGGTAACGCAGTCCGCGTGCTTGCAAATAAATGCCTCGGCTTTGAACAACACTTTTATTATCCGCTCATTATTTATCATATTCAGTTCTTTAGCCGCCTCAATCTGCATGTCCTGCACATGGTAGACGAACCGGCTCTGGCGCAGCTTTTTGTAGAGCACTCCCAACAGGCCAAATTGGAACGAAGGCGTAACGGCAACAACCAGATTGAATTTAGCAGCGGGCAGGAGTTGGAGCAGCTTGAAGAATGCCGACACAAGAAAGGAAGCATCTAACAAAATACGTTTCAGGCCAGTAGGTTTTGCTGGCACGTACATCGGGCACCGGCAAATGGTTAGGCGACCCCCGCTCATATAGTTCTTAACTTCGGTCTGGTACCAAAACCGGCTTTTGTAATACGGCTCCTGAACCTTCCAATGCGGGTAGTATGGGTAGGTGGTAATGACCGTGCAATCGTACCCTTTTCCGGCGAGCCAGTCCATCATCTCGCCGCTGTATTTGCCAATACCAGTCAATTCGGGGTAGAAATTATACCCGATAAGCAAAATGCGCTTTCTCATATTTTTCTTGTTTATACGATGACAGCTGCGCGGGATTCAGCGCTTCATTTCCCGGGAGCGCATGTACTTCGCGGGGTTGCCGGCATTGATGCTCCAGGCAACCAAATCTTTAGTGGCTACCGAGTTAACCGTTAGAATGGAATGAGACCGGCAAGTCACGCCCGGACAGACCGTTGATTGTGCACCAATCCAGCTGCCTTCCTCGATTACAATCTCACCTAGTCGGTAGGGAAAACTACTAAGGGTGTAATCGTGGTTGCCCGTTAGCAGCATCGCCCCTTGGGAAATGCTCACGTTGTCGCCGATATCAACCTGCACCAGATTATCAATCCAGACAGATTCGCCAATCCAGCAATTATCGCCCAACGACAAGCGCCACGGGTTTTTTATCCTCACTTTTGGCTTGATAACCAATCTTTTGCCGACTCTGGCACCAAACATTTTCAACAGAAATGATTTTGCTTTGTAGGGCCAGGGAAAAGCGCTGTTGAAGACGTAATAATTAATAAAAAACCATAGCAATGTTTTAAGCTTTGGTCCCGCTTTATAATCTCCTGTAGAAAATGTGGATAGGTCTGTTTGCATGGGGTCAAAGGCTGCGCTAGTTCGCGCAGCCCACTAGGTTATGACGGATAGGACCGAACGAATTCAGGGACTAATATGCTGTTTATTACATCATTTAGGCTAACCGTAGGCTTTCTTTGCTAACTGTCCATTTACGCCTAAGCTTATCTATAGGCTTGTCGTAAAACGTGTATATTAAATAGCTGGAACAGAGCGTTACTATTAAATAGGTGGCGGAATACAACAGTTTTGTTGTGGTGTTCTGCCCTTGCATGTAATACAGGTAGGGAATCAGCACTACCCAATGGGTAAGGTAGAGTACGTACGACACGTTGCCTAAAAGACTGTCCATTATGGACTTGGAGCCAGTTCGTACTGAGTTGCTGAGCAAGGGAATGAGCAGCAAAGGCAAATAATTATTCAAATACCGGTTGTAATCCGACAAGTGATGATAAACCGTCGCGTCTCTTAAAAATGGTACTGCGTAATTAATTGCAAGGACCAGAATAAGCGAAATATTGAATAGTGTTTCGGTTCGTTTGCTGAAACTGATGTCGCCAAAATAAATGACACTGCCAATTAGAAAATAAGGAAGGTAAACTATCACCGTCTTTGAGATGAATAAGTCAGGCGAGAGCATCGAAACAATGCCTACCGCAAGCAATAATAACCCAGAAACCTGTGGAAGATAGTGCTTTGCCTTCGGCAGGAAGTAGAACAGAAAAGGAAACAGCAAGTAGAATTGCAGCTCCACATCCAGCGACCAAGCAGGCGAAAGTACCTGCTTGGGAAAGAGGCCAAAACCCAATATAAAGACGTTTGACAACCAGAATAACAGCTGATTAACAATCGAGAGTTGCTTTGTATAGCTCGCCACTTCAGCAGTGTAATTATAGTTGTAGTGGACGGCGACCAGAAAAGCCAAGGCATTGAGTAACATATACACCGGCAGTAATCGCCACAGCCGGCTTATGTAAAAAGGCAGGAATGTCTTGTTGGCCACCTTGTATTTCGAATTATACATGTAAGCTATCCAATAGCCGCTTAGCATAAAAAAACACAATACGGCGAAGTGCCCAAGGAACACAAACTTGGTAATATGAAACAAAACCACCAAAATAGCCAACGCAAACCGAACTAATCCAGGCCTTATCATGGGTGGGAGGACTAAAATAAATACTAATTGAATTCGTGCCCATTAATTGATTGTCAGCAAAATCTAGCCCTGCGCTAGGCCTGTACGGCGCTGATGATACGTTGCGTGACAGGCGCGATGGCAAAATGCTCTTCGTAGCATTCGCGGGCCTTTTTGGCCGTGGCCTTTTTGGCGTCGGCTGAGAGGGCTTGCCAGCGGATGAGCGAATCGAGGGTGCCGCTTTCTGTGTCCTTGTTGACGATGCCGCCGCCGGTCCCATCAATTTCCCGCCAGATGTTTATTTGGTCGGAAATCAGTACAGGCTTGCTGCAAACCAAGGCTTCGACTACTGCAATGCCAAAATTCTCTTGATGGCTGGGCAGGATAAAAGCTTCGCAGCCGTAAAAAGCACCCCATTTGGCATCGCCTTCGAGCATACCCGGAAATAGGATGGCCTCCCGTAATTCGAGCGTTTCCGAAGCCAGCTGCTGCATTTTTTGCCCGTAGGATGTTTCGAGTCCTGGCCCAACGATTACCAGCTTGGGCAAGGGTGGGCTGACTGCTCCATCGCTCGGTTCTGCGGCCCATTCTTTGTTCGCCGTTAGCAGGTTGGCGTAGGCTTTGATGAGCAAGTCAACCCCTTTTTTTTCGTGGATACGACTGAGGAACAAGATGTATGGGTTGCTGCCAAGCGTGGGACAGGCGTCGGCGAAAGCCTGGCACATGGCTGGCGTGTAAGGTGCCAACTCGCCTACGCCCATACCAATAACCACTTCCCGTTGGGGACGGTACGGGCGGAAGGGCTGCCGGGCAAGCTGTCGCTCGGTTTCACAGGTAAACAACACGCCATCAGCGTCATTAATCACGCGACCCTCGACCATTTTCCAGAAGGCCCAGTTGCGAACGGCTTTGAGTTTCCGCTCAGGCGCACGCTGAAAATAGGGGTCTAGCATGCCCTGTGGGAAGACAAATACTTTGGGCAGCTTGCTCAGTGTCGGCAGCGCCTTTTTGAGCTGTCGCATGGCGGTCCGAACGGCGTAGCTGTGGTACTGCCACAAGCCGTGGATAATTACGGCATCAAAGCGGGGCAGGTTTTCAACCAGCCAAGGCACTAAGCTCGATGTGTAATTCCAGGGGCCATAACCAGGCCCAAGCGCATGAATGACGAATGATTCGACAGCTAGAAATGGAGCCGTGGGGTTATCCATACTAACCACTTCATTGTGGACACCTTGTTTAAACAGGCTAGGAATCATTAGCCGTACCGCTTGGCATACACCGCCCAGTTCCGGGTCCATTCCATCGATAGCATGAAGAATCTTCATTTTTTGAATTGTTTAGAAATGAGGTGTGAGAATTTCTTGGTAAAGCGCTTCGATGCGGTCTAATGCTTGTTTGGGGTTAAATTGCTCGGCATTGGCCAGCCCGGCAGCCACGACTTTGTTGCGGGCGGCGGGCGGAAGATTGACGACCTCCTCGACCACTTGGGCGGCGGCAATGGCCCATTGCGTGGCATCAGCAGGGGCAACGGGACGTCGTGGAACCAGAAAGCCCGCTTGCTGCGCCACTTCGGTCATGGGTGCTTCGTTAGTGGTGATGACCGGGCACCCGGCTGCCATGGCTTCTGCAATGGGCCAGCCAAAACCCTCGGCCAGTGAAGGGAACAGGAAAACCGATGCCCCTGCATAAGCCAGGCGCACGGTTTCGTCGGCGATTCCGCTTAGGAAGTGGATATCCTGCAGGTAGCGGGCCTGTGCTCGCTTGGTCACGAGCTCGGGACTCGGCGGCTCGCCGACGAGCAGCAGCGGCAGCGCTTGGCCGCCGAGCAGGCGCCAAGCTTCGTAAAGCTCAATAACGCCCGCCCGATTCTTATACCATTGGTTACCACCAACATGCAGTAAGAAACCGGCAGCCAGCGGCAGGCCAAGCGCGGCACTAAGCACGGTACGGGCCGTGGCAGAATCCTGGGGCGCGAAGGCCTGGTTCAGCCCGTTATAAACTACTTCCGAGCGAGTGGGCTCGGTGGTGAGGAAGCGGTGCAAATCTGTTTTGGTCTTGTTGGAAACAGAAATAAAATGCCGGCCCTGCCGGTAGCCCCGACGAATAAGCGCTTGGTAGAGCTTGCCCATCCAGCCGGTAGGGTTTTCAGGCATCTCCCCCAGCGCCGATTGCTGGGCCATAAAATCGTGGCAGTGAATGGTATGCGGTCGATGATTGACTAGTGGCACCCACGGCCCCAGGGCATTGTCGGTGAACACAAATAGCGTATCGGCCGGGCAGGCCGCCAAGCGCTTGCGCACTTGCAAGGGAAATAACAGGTATTGGTCGAGGTAGCCCAGCCACTTCCGCAAGGCTTGCGGCGCAGGCAGGGTAATCAATCGTGCGCGGGGCCGCCATAGCTCGGCGCTGTGGCCGCGCTCCCGCATGCCTTCCATCAGCATGTGCGCAAAGCGCGGCATGCTTTGGTGACCGAGAAACAGGGGGTGTGCGAAAAAGACTAATTTCATCAAATTGATATTGAAATGCTTATCCAATATTTGAAACGGCAGGTTGCGGGCTCAGCTTGCCCAGCTCGGTGGCAAGGGCCGTCGCGGTGGCCTGAATGGAATAATTCCGGAGCTTCGGCCGGGCCCATTCCGTATCGCGGGGGAGAGCCGCCAGCTCGGCCACGGCTTTGGCTAGGGCCGCCGCTGCGCCGGTAGTGAAAACCCGAAATCGCTCCCAGTGCCAGAAATCGGCCCCGCAACCCACCGCATCGCTCACAATCACGCCGCAGCCCGCTTGCATGGCCTCGTTGGCCACCAGCCCCCAGGTTTCGCCCTGGCGCTGCGAGGGCAGCACCAGCGTATCGAAGGCCAAATAATGACCCGCCAGCTGCGACTGATTAACGAACCCTGAGAAATAGGTTGGCACGCCGTACTGTTGCAGGGCCGCTGCCGCTAGTTGGCGCAGTTCGCTTTCGAGGCCGCCGCTGCCCATGAAATAGAGGTGGGTCCGGCGGCGCAGCTCGACCGGCAGGTGGTCGAGCATTTTATAGAGAATATCCGGGTTTTTCTTAGCGATAAACTTGCCCGAAAACCCGACTACGTGGCTGGTGGCGGCAATGCCGGCGGCAACCCGAGCCTGCGCCCGCAGTTGGGTCTTTTCCGCTTTCGTGACGTGAGCGTACCGGTCCACAGTGCCGTAGTGGGCGGGCGTCAGCTGCGTAGAATCGATGCCATGCCGCAGGTAATGCTGCTTGTTGAGCTGGCCGATGAAAAAAACGTGGTTCAAACCGAGGTAGGCAGTACGGTACACCAGCGAGCGTAGCTGGTCCTTCAGGGCCGACCGCGACAGGGCGTAGTCCTGGGTTTCGCACCGCAGCCACACCGGAATATTGTGGCGGCGGGCCGCGAGGTACGCCATCAGGTCGTACCGATAATTCAGGCCCGTCAGGAGCACGGCCGAGGGCTGGAGTTGGGTGATAAGCTGCGAGACGCCTTCGCCCGTCAGCGACCCCCATCCGGCCAGCGGCTCGCCTCTTTCACAGTTGAGAATGGTGTGGTCGTAGCCGCTGAGCATGGGCTCATCCCAGGCAAAAGTTTGCCCAAAATCGGCGTCGGCGTGCCCGCGCACCGAGCAGTCGGACGCATAAGCGACGTGCACGCACCCAGGGCTGAGCGCTTCCAGCGTTTGCCAGATGGGCACCCGGTATTGCACTGGGTGCGAATCGAATACGAGTAATTTTGGGAGCGTAGCCATACTGGCAGGAAACATGATGAATGACAACGGGCGACCATTGAAACGAGTCGCTATTGAGGGGCAGGTCTCAGCCAGCCTGTGGCGCGTAGGCGCTGAGCAGGGCCGGCTGATAGTTGATGATTTGTTGCGCGGCCAGCTCGACGAGCAGGTCGCGCATGCGCTCCTCCAACAGCCACTTGCGCTGCCGAAAGGTGTGAGCAGCCTGTTGCCCCACGGCCAGAGCAGTGGCGGGCTCCGCGAGCACACGCTGGCTGATGGCTATGCATTCCTGCACGTCGGAATACAGAAATCCAGTTTGTCCGTGCGTAAACATTTGCTCGTGAAAAGGCGTCTGGCAGACCAGTGCCGCCGTAGCGCAGCCCGGTACCTCGTAGCTGCGCATGGTCCAGTCGTCCTTGTTCGAGTCCGAAACCATCAGCAGCGACAGTTGCGAGGCCTGAATGGTGGCCGCGTAATCGGTGCCCCGCACCGGCGGGTGGAAGTGGTGGGGATACCGGCGAACAACGCTGGAAAAACGGCGCTCCCAGAGCGTGCCAAATACATGCACATCAATCTTATTATCGAGTAGCTGCGCGATAAAATCGCCCCGCTGCTCCATGGCCGTCCCCACAAAGCTGATAGCGTATTTCTTGCGGCTACCGGCCTCCAGCGGGTGAAACAATGGACTGTAAATGCCGTGGTCCCAACGCCGAAATGTGTGCGCCCCCAGCGCCCGCAGGTTGTCTTTGTCGCTCTCCCGCTTCACCAGATGCAGGTCTATTTCGGGGGCCAGCTCGAAGTACTTGCGCCACATCCACCGGTCGCCGAGCCGGTCGCCCCACGGATTATCATCCTGAAAAGAAATGATATACGGTTTTGGATTGAGTTGGCGCAGCTGGCGCAGTACCGTCGGCCCAATTTCCTGGGCCCACTCCAGCCACACGATATCGGGGCGCACCTGCTGGCAGAGCGCCAATAAGTCGCGCTCCATTCGGGCCGCATCCAGAGTGAGTTGGGGCTGCCGTAGCACCTTGGCCGCGTACCCAGCCCAGCGCTCAAAGCGTGGAACGTAGGGCTGCTTATCCAGCGGGAATACCTCCACGCCGCACTGGCGCAACGCCCAGAGTCGCTGCGCCCCGGAGGCGCTGGCATCGCGTAAATTGACTAGATAGACCGCTTTCATAATTATAAGGAAGGGTTTGTTCTTTCACGCGACAATGCTGCGCTAATCAGGCGGGTGAAATGATACAGCAGGAAATAAAGCAGAACGAGCTGCACCCAGCCGCGCAACAAGAAAGTAGCCGTAACCACCACACTCTCAGCGGGCAAGAACTGAAAAATCGTAGTGATGACCAGTAGGCCGCACAAGCTGAAACGGGGCACTGAGCCATTCGCCCCGCTGCGGCGGTACTGGGCAATAAAAAACCGGTCGAATAAGTAATACACTGGCATAATGCCCACGAACAGCCACAACAGGTACCACCAGCCGAAAGCCGCCATTCCGGTGCCGGCAAAGTGCCCGGTTCGAAAGCCGCCCAATGCCTCGGTACCGCCCCCGGCTTTCAGAAACAGGTAATCGCCAATGGAAACGCTGTACACGGCCTCCTTGTCGATGTTCACCTGCAAGGCGTTCAGGATGGGCGTAGGCATGCCACCCAGCACGTAGTCAATGGAATAATCCAGCATGGCCGGGTCCTGAGGGCTTATTTTAGAAGCCTGGACCAAGCTGATGTCGTTGAATTTCAGGTTGGCAAAGCGCGCTGTGAACACATTGTCCAAATACCTTTCATCCCAGTCGTTTTCTTCCAGCTTGTCTGCCGCCCGGCGGGCGGCAATGGCAGCTTTGTCGCCAAATGCTTGGAACGTGTGCTCCATCAACTCGGTGGTTGAGATGCCGTTGCGCTGCCCGCGCACAATTACCATAGCCGTCCCCAAATCGGCTAGGGGACCCGTAATTAGCAGCACACAGGCCACCCCGATTAATACGGTTTTTATGGAAAAAATCTGGGTCTTAAATATTCCCATCAACAGCCCAATGCCATACGCCAGCCCCAAGGAGGTAAATCCTAACATGAAACTGCCCCGGCTGTTGCGCCCCATGCTCAATAGCAGCAGCACAATGGTGAATAAAAGCAGCTGTGGTACAAGCCTTTTTGATTTCTCTTTGTGATTCCCATACAGTTGACCCAAAGGAATGAAATACGGCGCGTAAGAAAACGGCATGATGCTTTGAAATGCTTTGCTGACTGCCGAACCAGATATCTTCATGCCAGTTTCTTGGGAAACAAACAGCACGTAAGCCGTCGCCAACACGCCCAGAAAGCCCATCAGCCACAGCTGCAAGTCGCTGGGTGGACTGAAAAATCCGGCTTTTGCCAGCCCCGACGAGGTGCGGTAGCGTCCGCTCTGGGCTAGGTGCCGGTACACGGCGTGGCCAGCCAGCAGGGCCAGCAGCGCTGCCAGCGAGTGAAAAAACACTTGTTCCGGCAGCAGTAAATTGTACACCAATGGTTTACCCTCTAGGAGCGTAAATACCATGGGAAAGCAAAACTGGGTGGCCGTGAAACCCAGAATGAGGAAAATCGAGAGCGGAAAAGCGTACAGCAGGCCCGAACGCAAAAAAATGGAGCTGACCACCAGCCAGGCCAGCAACACGCAAGCCACCGCCAGCACGTTGGTAATGGTGCAGAATAAGATGCATTGCAATGCCCCCGCCGCGCCCAGAATCAGCCACGACCACCGCACAAACAGCGCACGGAATGGCTCCGCCGTTTTGCGGCGTGTCTGCACTGGTTTATGATTGAAACTCGCGGTTATCATGAGGTAATAGTTGCGGTGTAAAGGCTCTGGAGCAGTTTTCGGGTCCGTGTACCGTTTCGGGAAAAAGTTAAAAGTTGAGAGTTAGAAGTCAACCCTTTTTCATCATCCAATCCACATGCTAAACTTCTGACTCTCAAATTTTAACCACCTAATGCTGCCAATAGGTTGGCGAAGCCTTTGCCGTAGGTATCCCAGCCGCCCAGTGCTTTCACGCGCTGGGTGGCTGCGTAAGACATTTGCATTCGGAGCGCGGGGTCATCGGCCAGTTCTTGCAGGCGATTGTGAATCGCATCCGGTGAGCGAATTGGCACAAAAAAACCTTCTACGCCGTCGCTGAACAGGTCCTCGCAGCCCGTGTGGGTGGTGGCAATAATGGGGCAGCCGCAGGCCAGCGCCTCGCCTTGCACCAAGGCCAAGCCCTCTTCGATGCTGGGCAGCACGAATGCGTGCGCAGAGCTATAAATCAGCGGCAGCTCAGCATTGGGAACCAAGCCTTTAAAAGTGACTCCTGTTAGGTTATAAGCTCCCAGCAGCGCTTTCACTTCCGGGTCGATGCCGCCCACTACCACCAACTCTTTGCCAGGGTGCTTGAGCAGCCGGAAAGCATCCAGCACGTCCAAAAAGCCTTTGCGCATGCCAATGGAGCCCACCCAAAGCACCCGAAACCGGTCGGTTGGCGGCTCGGCCAGCTTCTGAAACCGCTCGAGGCGCGCCCCGTAGGGCAGTTTCACGAGCTTGTCGGCGGCTACGCCCATCTTCAGAAAAGACTGCCGGACAAATTCCGATGGCACCGTGATTTTATCGGCCTGTTCGTATTCGGCTTCTTCTTTGGCAATCACCCGTGGGTCGATGCCCGTGAACGGCACGTTCCAGCGCGCATATTCCTCGCGCAATATTTCATTCTGAAAGCGAATGTGCGACGAGCCCCGGTCGCAGATGTAGTGCCCCCCGGCCCGCTGCGCGGCGGCGCCAGCGTGCAAGCCGCCCCCAGAAAGGGCCACCAAGTGCGTGGGGGCCTTAATTTGCCGAGCCACGTAATGGTCGAGCGTGTTGTTGGCCTGCCATTCCCACTGCCGGTTGAGCCAGGACCAGCCGGTCAGACCAAATTTGCCACGAGCCATATAAGGCCCTTGCAGCCACGGAAACGGCTGGATTTTATCGGCCGGCACGCCTTGCTCATCGGCCAGCTTGAAGCGTGGGTAGCCGGTGTAGATGCGCTCCAGCAGCCCGCGCTGCTCCATTTGGCGGGCAAGGTGAAAATGCCAGAAGCGGCCTATTGCTATTTGGGTGACTTTCAAGGCTTAATGGAAATGATGGGGGCGTTCAATATGTCTGTTTTCAGCAAAATTCTGTTGGAGTTAGCCTGCTGGGGCGGTGGCAAAACCCAACCACTTTTCTTGCAGCACTTCGTTCGAAAACCACTTTTGATAGCCGGCCCGCGCTTGCTGCCGGGTGGCAGCCGTGGGCGCGGGCACTGTGGCCAGCGCGGAAGCAAAGCCAGCCTGCGGCACCAGCGTAACGGCCTGCGAGAAATCGGCGCGCAGCGGCGGCTGCCCGAAGGCGATAGTGCCCCCGCCATCGGTAGAAATGATGGGCACACCACAGGAAAGGGCCTCCAGAATAACGGTCGGAATGCCTTCACCGTGGCCCAGCGAGGGCACCAGCAAATAGTCAATCTCCTCGAAAAAAGCCGGCAACACCTGCGCCCGGTCGCTAGCCGCAAACCAGCCGCGGTAGTGGATAGCCGCGTTGGTCACGCTCTGGCTGGCCACCTCGTTTCGCAGCTCGCCATCGCCCAGAATATGCAGCTCGCTGGTATGCATGTTGGGCCACATGGCCATCAATTCCAGGATGCCTTTCGACCGCAGCAAGCTGCCTACAAAGCCGAATTTTAGGGGCTGAGCGGCTGCTCTTTCGTGATGTATTCCACTGAATGGCAGCTCACTAAACTGCGGTAACCACACTACACGGGTGGCGTTGCCGGTCAGTTCCTTTATGGGAACCAGCGAAGCTGGCGAGACGGCAATAATGGAATCAAAGACCCGTAATAACGGCCCTAGTCGCTTGAGCGGGGTAATGTCCGGGTCGTGGTTTATGTAGTAAAAAGACTTTTGCCCGAAGCCGCCCAAACACGCTATAAGCGGCGCCATATACCCCATGCCGATGGAAATAAATTGAGAGCCCTGCCATTTTTTACGCTGGAACAAGGTCTTGATAAATAGGGCAAAAAGGTCTTGCGGCATTCGTGCCAACACCTCAAGCTCGCAGCCGAGCTGCCGCAACGCGCTCAAAGCCGGCTGGTTCATCTGTTTGCCCTTCTCCTGGCGCACGATGACCCGCACCGCGTAGCCCTGCTTTTTGAAAAAGCCAGCCAAACCGAGCGTATTGGTCGAATTACCACCGACCAGAGGGAGCGTAGTGTAGAGCGTTAATGCGTTCATGTAAATCGTATATGACAAAAGAAGAGAGACAGTTAGGCTTGCAAGCTGGGCATTAGTTCACGAGTAGCCTTTTTAGGCCGGGCAGGCGAATGGCGAACTTCCGAGCTTGGTCGGTGGCGAAGGCGGGCAGGGCCTGCCAGTAGCGCCAGCTGTTCCAACCGAGCAGCAGCAGGGTACTGGGCAAGGCCAGCCATTTCAGCTGCGGCAGCCAGAGCATTGCGGCCATGCCGGCAGCAGCAATCCAGATGGATGCCGCCGCAACGGATGCTGCTTGCCGAGGCCAAGCCAGGTGATGCTGGTGCAGCCAGCGCTGCGCCACCAGTCGGTAGCCGGCCGTAGCCACCAGTTCGGCGGCCAGCAGGGCGATGCCCGCACCTAGTATGCCGGTGCGCGGCACCAGCACGTACAGCCCGCCCACCACCACCACGGCGGCCAACGCGGAGAGCAGCAGCTGCGGCCGCAACAGGTTGTTACCCCGCACAATAGAGATAGCAGGCTGGGCCAAAGCGTGGACCAATACGCCAATCGAAAGCAGTGCAAAAAGCACCGGGTCGAAGACAAGGCGCCCCCTGGTCCACAGCAAATACAATGGTTCGATACAGGCCTGGAGCAGCACGATGGCCGGAGCCATCACGCTCACGACCAATATCCAAACCATGCCAAAGGCTGCTTCGCTCCGCGCCTGGTCGCGCTCGTGCAGGAACCGCATAAAGTCGGGCAGCATAGGGCTGGTGATGCTGTTCAGACCTTGCAAGGCCACATTGGCACCGGTGCGCATGGTGGAGAAAGCCGCCAGACTAGCAACGCCAGCCAGTGGCGCCAGCAGCAATCGAACCCCCTGTAGCCGGGCGGTTTCCAGCAGGCCTTTGCCCGAAACAGCCAGCGAATGCATGAAATTCTTGCCCCCCAAGGCCACGGACGGCAACTCCAGCGCGATTCCTTCACGCCGCAATAGCCGGAACATATCAAGGTACTGCGGGATGCTGCCCACCACCAACGCACTAGTGAGCACCAGTGCCGTAACCAGCAGCTTGGCCCCGCAG
>Ga0123336_10002290_pt1 | contig 16697 bp, 20 predicted proteins | sample SSSSmetaG_FD_96466 | JGI IMG/M metagenome (GOLD analysis project Ga0123336, IMG submission 96466) | Glacier valley bacterial and archeal communities from Borup Fiord, Nunavut, Canada, to study Microbial Dark Matter (Phase II) - ​SSSS metaG | ecosystem: Environmental > Aquatic > Freshwater > Ice... | reverse complement strand
GAGTTTACAATACTCCATCACTTCCTTCATACCTCCTAGGGTGTATAACTGGTTTATCTCAAACGGGTTTGAAACCGATTATTCAAATAAAATCCGATGAAGCTTTGTTGGAAGGATTAGGTCAATTAACTAACGTAGTATCTAAAATAAATTATTTATCAGAAGGTAAAATTACTTTGCCGGCCATTATTCGTGTTCCTGTTGGTGCCCACATTGGTGGAGGATCATCTCAACATGCTGGTATTGAAACTATTTTGTTACAATTAAAAGGAATAAATGTTATATATCCATCTTGCGCAAGTGATGTTTATGGTTTAATGAATTCTGCTTTAAATGAAGCTTTACCAACCATTTTTCTTGAACATAGGGATTTGTATAGAATTGAAGAGACAACATCTATAGAACCAGAAGATAATTATATAATTCCTTTCGGAAAAAGTAAAATAATTCAATCGGCATCCGAAGAAAAACTTAGTGAAGGTTATACTTGTACAATTATAACATATGGTATAGGTGTTTATTTAGCTAAAATTGCTTCCAAACATTTTGAAGGCTCGGTAGAGATTTTAGATTTACGCTCATTAGCCCCACTTGATTTTGAAGGAGTTATTTCTTCAGTTCGCCGACATAATAAAGCATTGATATTAACAGAAGAAAGCATGCGAAATTCTTTCGCTGAATCATTAGCTGGAAGGATTTCAAAAGAATGCTTTAAATTTTTAGATGCACCAGTGCATGTATTAGGCTCTATTGATTCACCAGCGATCCCTTTAAATAAACAATTGGCCTCTAAAATATTAACAGATAGCGGAAAAGTGGTGGATATCTTAAAAAAACTATTGAACTATTAAATTGACTATATTATTAATTTTTTGAAATCAATAGTGAATGTAAAATGTCTATGTTTTGGATCTCAAATTGCTTTTTAAGCATGTTGCGGTAATAAACAAGAATTATACTTTAGCACAATAGCAGATACATGGATTATAGTAATTTTTAGAAAATCCTCCATATAATAATGAGCAACTCTTATATTAAATAAGAGTTGCTCATTAAATTTCATGATTATTTAATTAAGTTTAACAAAATCAAATTATTTTATATTTAATTCCGAGCCATTTCTTACTTCTTCTGAATCCATTTTAACTATAATATCCCCTTCTTTTAAAATGCCAAATACTTCTGAAAGGCCATCGATTACAATACCTTTTTTTACATTTATCCATTCAGCTTTTTTATTATAAGCTTTAATAACGAATATTCTTTCTTTAGAATTTACCAATGCAGATTTTGGGACAAATAAGGTGGGACTATTACTTTGAATATGTAATATAACATCGACATACATACCTGCACGCAATTTATTTTTTAGATTATTAACATCAAATCAGCCATTAAAGATCGGGTGTTTTCATCTAATCTTTCTGAAGTTCGGGATAAACGAGCCTTAAATATTTTTTCAGGTATTGCAGTTACCTTAAAGCTTATTGAATTTCCCTTTTTTAATTGTGATAAATAAATTTCAGGTATAGCAACAGTCAATCTAAGTTTGGCATTGTTTTCAAGAATAAATAATGGAGAAATTTTAGAAGCTTCATCTGAACCAACTAAATCAACGGCAGAAACATTAAGCTCAGTAATTACTCCATCAAAAGGTGCTGTTATCGTTAAGTAACTTATTAAACAGTTTTTGCAGAATTAACAGCAGCCTCATCAGAAAGAATGTGACCTTTTGCAGTTTCTAAACCACTAATGGCAACTGCTCCAGCAGTTTTGTTGGTTTCAAATAAGCGGTTGTAAATAGCAAGGCTTGCAGCATATGATGATTCGGATTGAACTAATTTGGCTTGAAATTCAGCAAGTTCTGATAATAATTCAGGTGCTTCAATATTTGCAATTATCTGTCCCTTTTTCACCCAAGTCCCTCTGTCAACATTAACAGTTTTAACAAAACCTCTTACTTTTGGAAAGATTTTACTATAAAAATAAGGTTCTAAATGTTGATGGATATTTTCGATAGTAACAGTAGCCTGATCAAAAAGAATACCGATTGCTAAAGCTAATCCTGATAATGTCATTATGTTTATTATCTGACCTACCCCATTATGAATATATCGATATTGATAAACTTATAATTTTATATTTTTTAATATAAATTTAATAACTGTACTTATCCATTTTTCTATTATAAACGAATTGAGAATCAATAACTTAGTAAACTGCCACATTTACATCATTACCTGAAATAAAAAGCCTTAGCTTCAATTTCATCATTTTTTAATTGCGCAATTAATCCTTCCAGGTTTGAGTATTTTATTTGGCCACGCATATATTTTACAAATCTTACAGTTAAGCCTTCATTGTAAATTTCTTTATTAAAATTAAAAATATTTACTTCAATGGTAGTTTGTGTGCCGTTTAAAGTTGGGTTATTACCAATGCTAAGCATACCACCATACGTTTCGTTCTTATATTCAACTTCTACAATATATACACCGTCTGCCGGAATTAATTTATATTTTTCTTTAATTTCAATATTTGCCGTGGGGTAGCCAATTGTTCGGCCAATTTGTTTTCCTTTTACAACTTTACCTTCAAGGCTATATTGATGACCTAAATAATCATTTGCTAATTCGATATCACCCTCTAATAATGCATTCCTGATTTTTGTGCTGCTTACAGCAATGTCATCAATTTCTTGAGCAGGAATTTCTTCAATTTCAAAACCGTAATTATGAGAATGATCTTTCAGGTATTCAAAACTACCTTCTCTGTTTTTTCCGAATCGATGGTCGTAACCAATCACCAGTTTTTTTGTATTTATAGTTTTGATTAAAATTTCCTCAATAAATTCTTCAGAACTTAACTCCGAAAATGCATTTGTAAATGGTATTATTAATAAATGATCAACTTCAAATTGAGTTAATAATTTTATTTTTTCATCAAGAGTAGATAATAATTTTAAATCATCATCTTTTTTTAAAATTTGGCGCGGATGAGGATGAAAGGTTATTAATACACTTTCTCCATTATGTTTGAGGCAGCTTTCTTTTAATCCGGATAATATTTTTTGATGCCCTTTGTGCACACCATCAAATGTTCCACTTGTTACAATTGCAAAATTTATTGCTAGAAAATTTTCTATTCCTTGGTAAATGTTCATTAACCTTAATTTTAATTTTAGCAGTAAATTAAAAATTATAAACTGCTATTTTTTCTGCAAATTAATGTTTTCAACCAAGCTTAAATAGTTTTAGGGTATGCTTCAATAAAATATTCTATGGTTTTCGCATCTTCCAACTTAAATTCGCCTATTCTTGTTCTGCAAAGTTCTGACATATACGCACCAGATTGCAACGCTTCTCCAAAATCTCTCACCAAACTTCTAATATAAGTACCTTTTGAACATTCAATTCTGAAAGAAATTTCTGGTAAGTTAATATTAGTTATTTCAAATGTTTTTATTTCAACAATTCTAGATTTTATTTCTACATCTGCTTCCGTTTTTCCTTTTCTTGCTTTGGTGTAAGCTCTTTTCCCATCAATTTTTATTGCAGAATAAATAGGTGGAGTTTGCTCAATTGAACCTATAAATTTTTTTAATGTTTCATAAATTAATTCTTCTGTAATATGATCAATGGGATAATCGCCATTAAAATCAGTTTCAAGATCAATTGATGGTGTAGTTTTGCCTAAAATGAGTTTGCCAGTATATTCTTTTTCCTGTCCTTGATATGTATCAATCTGCTTTGTCATCTTTTCAGTGCACAATATTAACAAACCTGTTGCTAAAGGATCAAGAGTGCCTGCGTGCCCGATTTTTTTTGCCTTAATAAGATTTTTAATTTTTCTAACCACATCAAAAGATGTCCATTTATATGGTTTATTAATTAGAATCACTGTGCCTGGCAGCGCAGTTTCGATATCTTTCATTATTAATCGATGATGTTTAAATTAACCCCACTTAAAATAAGTATAAGTAAAATAGCGCCAACTATTATTCTGTAATAACCAAATGCTTTAAAACCATGCTTGGTTAAGAAGCCAATAAAAAATTTTATGGCAGCCATTGCAACAATAAAAGCAACTGCATTTCCAATTAATAAAATAACCCAACTATCACTATTGTCTATTAATAATTGTTTATCATCCCATAAACTTTTAACAGTTGCTGCAAACATGGTAGGCACTGCAAGGAAAAATGAAAATTCAGCAGCAGTTTTTCTATTTAATTTTTGAGTTAAACCACCAATAATAGTAGCAGCTGATCTACTTACCCCAGGTACCATGGCCAGTGATTGAAAAATACCTATGATAAAAGCATTTTTATAAGTTATTTCTTGTTCTTTTTCTGGTTCTAATTCATTTTTTGCAAACCATTTATCGATAAATAACAAGATTATACCTCCTAATAATAGCATTACGGCTACTACTGTTACATTTTCTAATAATAAATCAATTCTCTTTTTTAATAATAATCCTAAAATACCTGTAGGAATAAAAGCAGCAATTAATTTTAAATAAAAATCCCAATTCTTAAAAAATCTTTTAAAATATAAAACAACTACAGAAAGTATAGCGCCTAGTTGAATGGAAACAATAAATAATTTAGTAAAATCATTGGATTGTATTCCAAGTAGAGTAGCTGCAATAATCATATGGCCAGTAGAAGAAACTGGCAAGAATTCTGTTAAACCTTCTACTATTGCTAATATTATTGCATGAAGTATGCTCATTGAAAATCTTATTTAGTTTGAAATAAATGGAAAGCTGGCAAAAATAAAGAAAATACTCGTTTAAAAAACAAAACCCGAGATTTTGAAAATCTCGGGTAAGAAATATCTAAATATCAATATCTATTTTTTGATTTTATATAGGATTGCAAAAAACTCGGTTATAAAACCTAGTGCAACCACAATTGGCCCTAGTGTTAAACCTAAAAAACCGAAACCAAAAGCTTCTTTATCCATCGACATGATAACAAAACCAAGTATAATTAAAAATAAACCACCAAGCATAATTAAATAATTCTCCTTTTGAAATGCAAGCGAACTTACTATTGATTTTGTTTCCTTTTCAATAATTGATGCAGTTTGAGTATAATTGGTTTGCTTTTCTGGTTTTTTACTTGTTACTACAGTTGCCATATTATTTTTGTTTAACATTATTTAATTCAAAATTAGAAATTATTTTTCCATAATCATAAAATTAATATGTTAAAGAAAGTTAAAACTAGGAAAAGAAATCTGAAATGAACAAATCTATATCAAAAAATAAATATTGTATTAATCAGTTTTTAAATATTATTTTATCTGTATTTAATTTAATTTAAACATTTCATGGAAACTCACTTAATATTCTTTTTCCTATTGATCTGTACAATTTCTTTTGTTCAGAATAAATCCGAAGTTAACAAAGTTATTATTCAGGCAGATCAAGGTAAAGTTCAAATTAGTAAACATATTTATGTCATTTTGCAGAACATTTAGGTAATTGTATTTATGGTGGGATATGGGTTGGAGAAAATCATCAATACCCAACACTAGAGGGATAAGAAATAATGTGGTGGCTGCATTAAAAAATTTAAATATACCTAATTTACGTTGGCCAGGTGGTTGTTTTGCCGATACTTATCATTGGAAAGATGGAATTGGATCAGGAGAACAAAGACCAAGTATAGTAAATGTACATTGGGGGAGTGTAACAGAAGATAATAGTTTTGGAACGCACGAGTTTATGGATTTATGTGAACAGCTTGGTTGCGAACCTTATATTTCGGGTAATGTTGGTAGCGGATCTGTTCAAGAAAGTACTGAATAGATTGAATATTTAACTTTTAATGGAAAAAGCCCAATGTCGGATTTAAGAAAGAAAAATGGACATGAAAAGCCATGGAAAATTAAATTTTTTGGTTTAGGTAACGAAGCATGGGGTTGCGGAGGTGATATAACGCCAGAATATTATGCAAATGAATACAGGCGATTTGCAAGTTATACTAGAAATTTTGGAGGCAATCAACTATTTAGAATAGCAAGTGGTGCAGATGCATCAAGGCCTGACAGACATTTAGATTGGACAGAAACATTTATTAAAAATATCCCTCCTGGCTCTTGCAAGGTATTTCGCTTCACTATTACACAGTTGATTGGGCAAATAAAGGCGCTACCAAACAATTTTCAGGTGCTGATTATTTTAAGTTTATAAAAAAAGGACTTGAAATGGAAGAAATTATTAATCGCCATTCAACAATATTGGATAAATATGATCCTGAAAAAAAAGTGGGGTTAATGGTTTATGAATGGGGAGGATGGTGGGATGTAGAACTAGGAAAAAATCCTGGATTTTTATTTCAACAAAACACAATGCGCGACGCAATGATTGCTGCTACTACGCTAAATATTTTTAATACTCATTCTGATAGAGTAAAGATGGGAAATATAGCACAGGTAGTTAATGTATTGCAAGCTGTAATTTTAACACAAAATGAAAAATATTGCTTATACCAACGTACCATGTATTCGAAATGTATAAAGTTCTACACGACGCAACTTTGCTTCCTTTAACTTTAGAAAGTCAAAACTATACAATGGGAGGTGAGAAGGTTAAAAGCATAAGTGCATCAGCTTCAAAAGATAAAAATGGGAAAATACATATTACAATTGCTAACGTAGATCATTTAAATAATATAAACCTGAATTGTGAAATCAGAGGATTGAAAATTAATAAAGTAAATGGAAGAATTCTTACTTCTTCAAAGTTAACAAATCACAATACTTTTGAACAACCAAATAATGTAATACCGATTGAATTTAAAGGCGCAAAAATAAAGGATAACCCGCTTTCAATGGATTTGCCAGCAAAAAGTATCGTTTTATTAACTTTGGATTAATATATTTTTTTTATAAATTCTATGTTATTTTTTTGTTAATAAACAATATAAAAATGTCGGAAGTAATTTTGTATTGTTTATTAAGTATTTTATAGATTAATTAATACATAATTTTCATAAAAATAAACCAATTGAAAATTATGACTACCGAACATACTTTAGCAAAAGGAAAATTACTGATCGCAGAACCTTTTTTAGGAGATCCGAATTTTAAAAGAAGCGTAATATTAATTTGTGAGCATAATAATAGAGGTTCAATTGGTTTTACTTTAACTCAAAAAACTGAATTATGCCTTGCAAATTTTGTAGATGATAATTTATATCCTGATATCCCTTTGTACATAGGAGGGCCTGTTGAATCAAATACAATTCACTTTCTTCATAGATTAGGGCATATTATTGATGATAGTATAAAAATTCATGATGATACATATTGGGGAGGGAATTTTGAACAAATAATAAATCTTTTAAATGTTGGTGCTGTAAAAGAAAACGATATTAGATTTTTTATGGGTTATTCAGGATGGACATCCGGGCAGCTTGAAGAAGAAGTAGATGATAAATCATGGATTATTTCACAGGCCAACTCTGAATTTATATTTGATACTCCCACAAAAGATTTTTGGAGAGGAATCTTAAAACAGATGGATGGAAAATATAAGATGATGGCTAATTTTCCACTCGATCCACGTTTGAATTAGTTTTTTTTGTAATAGTTTAAAAGTAAATAGGGATTGTAAAATGAAAATAAATTTCATTTTGCAATCCCTACTTAATTTTTATTAAAATGAAATTAATTTATTTTTCTAATTATTAAAATTAATAATCACTCTCGTCCGCAACAATCAATTGGCTTAATGCTAAAGCTAATTGATCGTCATTTGGAGAAACTCCATGCCATTTATGGCTTCCCATCATAAAATCAACACCAAAACCCATATCGGTTTTCATCATAATTACAATAGGTTGAGAATTACCAGTCAATGATTTTGCTTTTTCTAATCCAGCTATAACATCTTCCATTATATTTCCATTCATTTCTATCACATTCCAACCAAATGCTTTATATTTTGCTGGTAAATCGCCAAGGTTCATTACATTTTTTGTTGAACCATCTATTTGTTGACCATTCCAATCTATAATCGCAATTAAATTATCTATTTTATGATGAGGTGCATACATGGCTGCTTCCCAAACTTGACCTTCATCTTGTTCCCCATCTCCCATTAAAACATATACTAATCCTTTATCATTATTTAATTTTTTTGCTTGTGCAGCACCAATGGCAACAGATAAGCCCTGGCCTAAAGACCCTGAAGCAATTCTTACACCAGGTAAATGTTCGGCTGTTGTTGGATGGCCTTGTAAACGAGAATCTAGTTTTCTAAAAGTACTTAATTCAGAGATAGGAAAATAACCAGAACGAGCTAAAACAGAATAAAAAACAGGAGAAATATGCCCATTGGAAAGAAAAAATAAATCTTCACCCACACCATCCATATTAAACTTTGGATCATGTTTTAAAATTTTAAAATACAAAGCCACAAACAAATCCGTACATCCCAATGAACCACCGGGATGGCCTGATTTAACACCATGAACCATGCGAAGAACATCTCTTCTTACTTGTGTAGCAGTTATTTTTAGTTGATCAATTTCCATAAAACAATAAGATTATAACTTTATAATAAAATCAAATATCACACATCGGTCGCCTTTTGACAAATTTATTTATTTTAAAATTTGAGATGTGTGTTCTTTAGTATCTACTTTTGTAATAATATCTGTAATAGTTCCTTTTTCATCTATTAAAAAAGTTGTCCTTACAGTTCCCATATATTTTTTTCCATACATGGATTTTTCTTTCCAAACATCGTACAAGCCAACGATTTTTTTATCAGTATCGGCAATTAAAGTAAATTTTAAATCAAATTTTTGTATAAACTTTTGATGCGATTTTTCATCATCAGTACTTACACCAATTACTTCATATCCTTCTTTATGAATTTGAGGTAAATTTTCATTTAAATTACATGCCTGGGCAGTGCAACCGCTTGTATTATCTTTAGGATAAAAGTATAAAATTATTTTTTTGCCTAAGTAATCAGTTAATTTTAAAATATTCCCATTTTGATCTCTCCCTTCAAAATCAGGTGCTTTATCTCCAATTTTTAATGACATAATTTCTGTTTTTAAATTTAAAACTTTATAAAACTTTCTCTAAAACACTCACATTACCTGCATTATCAGTTACCTGCAAAACAAAATTACCCCTTAATGGTTTTTTTTCATCCAATTTTTCTGACCATAATTTTGAATATTTAGGATCATAATTCATCAACAACCATTCACCATTAATTGTTGCCTTATAAGATGCGATGCCTGACATATCATCCAAAATAGTGCATGTTATTAAATTTTGCGTTGATTTAGACCTAAATTTAACGGTTGGCGGTGTTGTATCTGTTTTTAAAATAAAAGTCCCTAGTTCTTTAGTGGTAAAAACTATATTTTCACCTTTCCATGCTCCACCCTTGTACAATCCCCTTCGCCATTTTAAATTATAAATAGATGTTCTTTGCTTATCTACAATTTTTTTTGCAGGGGTAAAACTAATTATAATATCACTTTTTAAAGGTATAGTTAATCTTCCAATGCTTATAGTATCTTTTTGCTTCTTAACTTCAAGGAAAAGAGTATCGAACAGTGAATTAGGTAAAAATGATACTTTTAAAGAGTCGTTAAAAAAAGAGAATGACTGATTAATATAAGGAATAATGACATCCTTAAAATTAAAATTTTGTTTCTTTTTATTAATTATCACAGAATCTGGCAAACCATTATTTAAATCCCATAAATAAACACTTTCATTTTGTTTAGAATAATCACTTTTTAAAATTGTTTCTTTTCCTTTAATATAATAAACCGCATTTTCATTAAATGATGGTTTGTATTTAACTTGAAGAATATTTTTAAATATATTATATTTTATTTGTGGTTTTACATAACTCACTCTCGAAAATTCAGAGTTTTGTTTAAATTCTGATCCTTGCAAATTAAAGTTTAATGTTGAAGCATTATCATAGGCATCCTTTATAATTACTTCTATAGAATGAATTTTATTATCATAAATTTTTATTTTCCCTTTATTATTATCGGTTTTATAAATGTTTAATTCGTTTCCATTTTGCACATAACAATTTTGATATCATATATTTCTTGTTCTTTATTGTTCATAATCAATGTGGAGGTTAATAAATCGTGTTTTTTCCATTAAATATGAACTTAAATCATGTGAATAAATTGATTTTCCATCTATTTTTACTTCAATTGAAGTAACTCCGTTTCTACCCCACGAACCTTCGGACATATCATGAACCGAAACTTCTAAACCCAACACACCGTGAGCAACAATCGGATTTTTAATTAAAAATTGATTATTAGAAATTTTTTGAGGATAAAATTCAAAAAAACCAAAATCATTATTTATTCTGGAGTTTCTATCTAAAGTTCTTATTGCAATAGAATTAAAAGTTGGTGAAACCTTATCTATCAGTTCTATAAAACCAAATTGGAGAGGATTGAGTACATAATTATTTTTATCTCGAATTTCAAAATGCAAATGTGGACCTCCAGAACTTCCGGTATTACCTGCACTTGCAATGCTTTCGCCTTTTTTGAATTTTAAAAGTGAAGTTGAATCAAATAAAATTTCTAAAGCAAATGTTTGTTTTTCATATTGTTTTTGACGGACATAATCAGCAATTTTTTTTGTAAATTTTTCCAAATGTGCATATAAACTCGTTGTTCCATTTGTATGTTTTAACATGATAGCGTTTCCATATCCATATTCTGAAACAATAATTCTGCTTATATAGCCATCAGCTGCTGCATAAACAAGAGAAGAATTATCTTGATTTGTTCTAAAATCCAAACCTGCATGAAAATGATCAGGCCGAAGTTCGCCCATATTTCCATTTAAATAATTGGGCTTACCAGGATGAACAGGACATAAATAATAATCTTTTAAATTTGATTGAGCAACTGCAGATAATGAAAAAAATAGTGTGAAAGCAAAAAACTTTACCTTGTTTATATAAACACTCAAAATATAATTTGTAAATATTATCTTAAAACTATTTGATTAAGAACTTTTATTTTATATCAAACATTAATAATTTTTGATCTTCGATAAAAGCCTCTAATTTATCACCAGGTTTAATAGCAGCCACACCTTTTGGAGTTCCTGTAAAAATTAAATCTCCTTTTTTTAATGTAAAAAATTTTGAAACGTAGGATATTATTACATTAAAATCATATAGCATTAAACCTGTATTTCCTTCCTGACGAAGGTTGTTGTTTACCTTAAGTGAAAAATTAATATTCTTTAAATCCTTAAAATTTTCAATAGGAATAAAATCAGTTGAAATGGGAGCAGAGTTATCAAAAGATTTTGCAATTTCCCATGGAAGTCCTTTTTCTTTTTGCTTTTGTTGCAAATCCCTGGCAGTAAAATCAATACCAATTCCTATTGCATCATAATATTTGTGTGCAAATTTTTCCTCAATATATTTCCCTTCTTTATTGACTCTTAGCACTAATTCAACTTCGTGATGAATATCTTTAGAAAATTCGGGATGGTAAAATGGAGAATTATTCTTCAAAAGGGCAGTATCTGGTTTTATAAATACCACTGGAGCATCTGGTCGATCATTATTTAACTCTTCAATATGATCTACATAATTCCTACCTATTGCAATAATTTTCATAATTTTTTATCTGATTTAAAAACATCATAATTGATTTTATGATGGCTTAAAATTTTTATAGCATCAAATAATACCATTTTTTAATTACACAAAAGTAGTACATATTTGTTTTCAAAAAAAAGTTTAATAATCCCATCAAACAAACTAAAATCATGATTAAAAACATTATCTATTTAACTTTTATTTTATTAATTGTTGTTGCTTGTAGGCAGGTGCCGGTTACTGGCCGAAGTCAATTTAGTTTACTTCCAGATTCTGAAGTAAATACAATGTCTTTACAATCTTACAACCAATTTTTAACAGAGCATAAAGGAAGTGTTTTACCTGAAAATAATCCCGAAGCCATTAAAGTAAAAAATATTGGCGAAAGAATTAAACAAGCCGTAATTGCACATTCTCAACAAGAAAATTATTATGATAGAATTAAAGATTATAATTGGGAATTTCATACGGTAGAAGATAAAACAGTAAATGCATGGTGTATGCCAGGAGGTAAAGTTGTTGTTTATACTGGTCTTATTCCTGTTGCACAAAATGATAATGCTTTAGCTATTGTAATGGGTCATGAAATTGCTCATGCTGTTGCAGGTCATGGTAATGAAAGAATGAGTGAACAAGTTTTATCTCAAGGTTTACTTGAAGCAGGTAGTGTACTTTCTTCACTTTCTACTAAGTCAAGTGCAATTAAAAATGTTGCATTACAAGCGATGGGTGCTGGTTCACAATTAGGTTTATTGGCTTTTTCTCGCAGACAAGAATCAGAAGCGGATAAAATTGGTTTAATTTATGCAGCAATAGCAGGATATAATCCTGATGAAGCTATTTTATTTTGGAAACGTATGGAAAGTATGAATAAAGGTCAAAGGCCTCCTGAAATTTTAGCAACACATCCAACAGATGAACATAGAATTGCAGCTCTACAAAGTCAGCTACCAGAAGTGAAAGCTAAATATTATAAGCCGAGAAATTAATTATTGATGTAATTAAAGAAAAACTTGTATTAGAGATCAATCTCAAATACAGGTTTTTTCTTTTAATTTTTTATGAATTAATATTGAATTTTTGTTAACTCAAATGATTTTGAGGGATTTAATTTACCATCAGCTCCATAAAATTCATATTTTATAAGTCCTACATTTTTTGCAAAGTAAAATTTTTCAAGTTTTGCCAATTTATTATTTTTCTTACGGTCGTTAAAAGTTTGTGTGGCCACAATTACACTTTCATAAGTAGGTGAATTAATTGAAAGCCCTGAAACAATTTCTGAAGTTGTTTTAATTGCAAAATCTTCTTCAATTTCCTCATGTTCATCTCTTTGGCCAACTGCGGGAATTTTAAAAAAAAATCTTTTAATATCGGATTGAGAAAAATGTGTGGTACCATCATCATCTCTATATGTTTCCGCAAGTAATCTTAAATAAATTCCATCTTCTGCTAATTCAAAACGATATGTAGTTTCTTTTATGCCCATTCCTACAAATTTTCCGTAAGCTTTCCCAGGTAAATTAGTTGATTCAAAAGTAGCACATAAATATTTTGTGCCTGCAGCTTCACAAGTTCGAGAAGCAACACATTGCCAGGTAATTGGGTAATCTAGACTTTTATTTAAAAAACGATAATGATATATTTTTTTTAAATCAGATTGAGAAACTTTAAAAAAATAATCTGCAGGTTGCTGCGCAAAACTATTTATTAAAAAAAACATAAATATAAAAGCAAAAAATGTCTTATTCATATGTGTTGTGTAGGTTGAAGTAGTAAGTTATCATTTTACTACAGGCAAAACAATATTCAACTCAAATAAATTTTGTTTAATACAAAAAAAAGGATACCCGATTTAGGATATCCTTTTTTGTTTTGTATTTTACAATAGAGTTTTGTTATTTTTTATAATGATCCATCATTGTTTTTGATAATATACTATAAATTTCTATCCATGCAGTTTTATGTTCCACAGTCCATTTATTTCCCAAGCCTTCTTGTAAAGTTTCAATTAAAGCATCACCAACTATGGGATAATATTTAGGTTGTGCCTGATAATTTTCATGACGAATAGCAAGGTATTTAATTTGTTCCTGCAAGTCATCAAGTTTATCCGCCTTACTAACAATTAGAGAAACCATTGCAACTAACTTTTTTGCCTGTTCTTTTATATCACCTTTAAATAGAGTGCGTATTTCTGGTGCTTTTTCAAATAATTTTCCATAAAATAGATTTCCAGCTTCTGAGACATTGGTTATAACGTAGGCCCATGATTTTTTAATAAGTTCAATTTTGTGTTGCTCCATAAATTTACTTTAATTCTTTCAAGTTTAGGAAGTAGAGATTTAAATTCTTAATAGTAAACTATATTATTTGTAACCTGCTTTCTATAAAGAAAATAATCAAAGGAGAAAAATAATTGTTGAATAGTAAGAAACCAAATATCACATTGCAAATACTTTTCTTTTAAATTCATAATATTCACCCAAATACGCTTTTCTTACATCAGGGTCATTAACAAGATCTTCAGGTTTACCTTGTTTAAATATTTTACCATCACCCATTATGTAAGCCCTGTCTGTTATTGATAAAGTTTCATCAACATTATGATCTGTAATCAACACACCGATATTTTTTTTCTTTAACCCTACCACTATCATTTGAATTTCTTCAACAGCCAGAGGGTCAACTGCTGCAAATGGTTCATCAAGTAAAACAAAATTTGGTTCTACTGCAAGAGCCCTTGCAATTTCAGTCCTTCTTCTTTCTCCACCTGAAAGCATTTTACCCTGACTTTTTCTAACTTTTGTTAATTTAAATTCTTCAATAAGCATTTCTGTTCTTTCTTGTTGAATTTTTTTTGGTAATCCGGTCATTTCCAATACAGCCAAGATATTATCTTCAACAGATAAACTTCTAAACACTGATGCTTCTTGAGCTAAATAACCAATACCTAATCTTGCCCTTTTGTACATAGGGAATTTTGTTATGTCTTGATCATCAAGAAAAATTTTTCCGCCATTTGGTTTTACCAAACCTGTGATCATATAAAATGTGGTTGTTTTGCCAGCCCCGTTTGGTCCAAGTAAACCTACAATTTCTCCTTGATTAACTTCTACAGAAACTTCGTTAGCAACTATGCGATTACCATATTTTTTTACAAGATCTACTGAATATAATTTCATGATAAAGGTTAGGCCTATTAAATAAAATAAATTTAAACTACTTTAATGTCTTTAATTATCAATTGAAGTGAAATATTGCCATTATAATTATTTTCACAAATGTGGTAACATATTTTAAATGGTTTATTTACTGCAAGTATCTGATAATAATGTGCCATACCAAAACCAATCGCCTCAAAAGTTTGTGAATTTTTCTGACAAACACTCAATTTCAAATGCGTTTCTTTTAAAATTCTTGCCGGATTAGATAAATAAACCTCTTCAGTAACAAAAACAGGATCCATATTTAATGGACCATAAGGTGACATTTGTTTAATAAGGTTAAACATTTTTGGATTAATTTGATTGAAATTAATTTTAATATCAATTTCAATTCTTGGCAACATCATTTCGTCTGTTAATATATTTGAAACGACGCTTTCGAATTTTTCTTTAAAAGGATTAATATTTTCGACTGGCATTGTTAAACCTGCAGCAAATTTATGCCCGCCAAATTGATCTAAAAATTCGGAACACGATGAAATAGCTTCATATAAATCAAAACCAGGGATAGAACGGGCAGAACCTGTTGCTTTATTATTTGAATTTGTTAAAATAATGGTTGGTCGATGGTATTTTTCAATTACCCTTGAAGCAACAATTCCGATTACACCTTTGTGCCAACTTTCGTTGTATAAAACAGTCGTTTTGGCAGATTTTAAATTTTCATCTGCTTCAATCATTTCAAGTGCTTCGAGTGTAATTGTTTTATCAAAGTTTTGCCTTTCTCTATTTCTTTGGTTAACTACATCTGCATAATTATTTGCATCTATATCATTTTCAGCAATTAATAAATTAACAGCATCATTAGCATGTTCAACTCTACCTGCTGCGTTAATTCTTGGAGCAATTCCAAAAACAATGCTTTTTACATCCATTTCATTTGATAAGCTTGCTATTGTTTTTAAAGCTTTAAAACCTAAAGATGGGTTGGAGTTTAATTTTTTTAAACCATAAAAAGTAAAAATTCTGTTTTCGTCCACAATCGGAACCATATCTGCAGCAATACTAACAGCCACCAAATCAAGGTATTCATAAAGAATATTTAGATCAATATTTTGTTTAATACATAAGGCCTGCATTAATTTAAAACCCACTCCACACCCTGATAGCTCTTTAAAAGGGTAATTACAATCTTTTTGTTTCGCATCTAAAACTGCAAATGCCATAGGCACATTTTCACCTGGTAAATGATGATCGCAAATAATAAAATCAATGCCTATTTTTTTTGCATAATCAATCAATAATTCAGATTTTATACCACAATCTAAACTGATGATTAAATGAGCACCTTCATTTTTTGCCCAATCAATTCCTTCAATTGACACTCCATACCCTTCTTTATGCCTATCGGGAATGTAAAAGGCGATATTAGTATGTAATCTTTTTAAAAAACTATAAGCTAAGGCGACAGATGTTGTACCATCCACATCATAATCGCCATAAATAATTATTTTTTCATAATTTTTAATTGCTTTTAAAAGTCTTTCAACAGCTTTATCCATATCCTTCATCAAAAAAGGATCATGTAAGCCATCTAAAGTAGGGCGAAAAAAACTTTTTGCATCATCGTGCGATTCTTTACCTCGTTGAATAAGTAAAGTAGATATAACATAACTTATATTAATAGCTTTTGATAGCGAGTCAATTTTATCCTGAGGAGGGATTGATTTTAAAATCCAATTTTTATGCATAGAGTGGTGTAATATTCACCGACTGCAAGTTAAGAATAGAAAAAATCATTTTATTTAAAAATAAATTTTTTGAATAAAATGATTTTCAAAAAATAAAAATAAATATCAAAAAAATGATATCGGTATATTCATAATTTAT
>Ga0123336_10002285_pt1 | contig 16709 bp, 18 predicted proteins | sample SSSSmetaG_FD_96466 | JGI IMG/M metagenome (GOLD analysis project Ga0123336, IMG submission 96466) | Glacier valley bacterial and archeal communities from Borup Fiord, Nunavut, Canada, to study Microbial Dark Matter (Phase II) - ​SSSS metaG | ecosystem: Environmental > Aquatic > Freshwater > Ice... | reverse complement strand
CTCGCTCAGCGCTCGTTCACTGCGGCTTGCGATTACGGCTGGCCGTTGTCCGGACGGCAGCGCTGGCCTGCCGCGGCTTCGGGGTGGAAGTGATGCGGGCGGGGTCGGGCCACGCATTCGAGACAGTGGCCACGCAGGGGACCCTGGAGCGCGCTGCATTGCTGCGCGTTGCGAAGCTCGGTGCCAGTGGGGTGTGCCTCGGCAGCGCGCTCACCCTCCGCGAGACCCAGGCTGAACAACATGACCGCGATGAACGTAGTTACTTGGCGCATGAGGCCTCCGATGGTGCAGCAGACGATTGGCATCAGACGACTTGCGACCGCGCTTGATTCAGAACGCCCTGATTCCGTAAGCGTAACACCGTCTTGCCTCCTTGGGCCGACGGCGGGTACAATCGCCGCATGCAACCCATCGACAAGCCCGACCGCGCGCGCCAGCTCGCCCGCGCCATCGCCTCGGACCTCACGCTCTATCACGAGAAAGAGATCGTCGAAGGCATCGAGAACGACACGCTCTTCAACGTCATGAAAGAGCACATCGAGGAAGGTCGGACGCTGTTCAAGAGTCGCGTCACCCCCGAGATCTACGAGCTCAACCTCTACGACCGCGCCATCGTCGACGTGATGATCAAGTCCAAGGGGCATGTGAAGTCCAAAATCTGGTGATTGTCTCCGGCGTCGACGAAGTTGATCTAGACGACGACGCCGAACCGGACGACGAGCTCGTCGCCGAGGCCGCTCCCGCCCCGGCACTGGCCGACGAATATCGATTTACCGTCGCTGCCGGCGATGGTGGCGAGCGCCTCGACGTGTGGCTGGCAAGCCAGCAGTTGCCGGTGTCGCGCTCCCAGATCCGTCGCAGAATCGATCAAGGCGAGGTCGAGGTCGGCGGTCTGGTGGTGCGCCCAGCCCGCAAGCTACGCGCTGGCGATGTGGTCCTCTTCCGTCCCGCGCCGCCAGTTCCCGTCGAGGATCTGCCCGAAGATCTGCCGCTCGACATCGTCTACGAAGACACCCACCTCATCGTCGTCGACAAAGCGGCGGGCATGGTGGTTCACCCGGCGACGTCACACCAGGGCGGCACCTTGGTCAACGCGCTGCTCTTTCACTGTGGCGAATCGTTGACCGGCGTCGGTGGCGAGCGCCGGCCGGGCATCGTCCACCGTCTCGACAAAGACACCACCGGCGTGATGGTGGCGGCCAAGGACGAGCCGACGCTGCGCACGCTGCAAAAACACTTTCTCGCCCACGATCTCGAACGCCGCTATCTCGCGCTCGTCGAGGGCGTGGTCGCCGAGCGGGGCACTTTCCGCACCCACTACGGCCGCGATCCGCGTGACCGCAAAAAATTCTCCTCGCGCGTCGGCAGCGGCAAGCACGCCATCACACACTGGGAAGTCAAAGAGCGTCTCGCTGGCTGCACCCTCGTCGAGGCCCGCCTCGAGACCGGCCGCACCCACCAGATCCGCGTGCACTTCAAAGACGCCGGCCACCCGCTCGTCGGCGATCGTCAATACGGCAAGCCGCCACGTGACCCCCTGCTGCGCACCGTCGGTGTCGAGCTCAACCGCCAGGCCTTGCACGCCCACGTTCTCGGCCTACCGCACCCGGTCACCGGCGTCGCCATGCGCTGGTCGACCGAGCCGCCGGCCGATTTTCAGAAGGCCCTCAGCACGCTTCGCAATCGCTAGAAATTCTCGTCGGAAAAACGTTTCCACAGACGGGGAAAACGTCTCTCGAGCGCGGTGTTGTCGCCAGCCTCGAGCTTTTTCATGTCCCACTTTTTTCCGGTGATCTTGCCGCCGTGGCCTTTGCGCTTCTTTTCCTTCAGGTCGCGCTCTTCGATGATCTCACCCGGGACGTACTGAAATCCCTCGAACAGGGTCAGCTCGACGATGTCTTTCACCGATGCCAAGCTGTCGGGATTTTCGATGGCCGCTTCGAAGATCTTCTGGCCCAACGCGACGAGGCCGGCGCGGCAATCCCAGAACATGTCGTCGCTGACCACGCCGTGGATGACATAGATCGCGCCCCAGACGTCCCAGTTGTTGGCGCTGCGCATGGCGTCGCTGAAGGCCAGCTCCACGTCGAGCAGCATCGCGTCGTCGAGCTTTTTGAGCTCGGCCGTGAACGCCTCACAGGCGAGGTCGAGGTCGCCTTTGCTCTTGGTCTTGACCTTGGCGATGATCTTCCAGAGTTGCAGGGAGGCCTTGGACATGGCGCGATCCTCTACGCAGAGACGATGAAGCTCAAGTGTTGGCCGATCCCTGCGCCGTCTCTCCGGTAGGAGAAGAACTGCGTGGCGTCACAGTGGGTGCAGGGTGGCTGGGCGTCGATGTGGCTTGCGGGAACGCCTGCGTCGACGAGCTGCTGGCGGTTGACCGCCCAAAGATCAACGTGCGGTTTTTCGCCAAAGCTTGTCGCCACCGCAGCCGGCCAGCGACGGAATTCTTCGGCGACCTCGGGACCGACCTCGAAGCAGCGCACGCAGATCGAGGGGCCGATCGCGGCGTAGAGTGAGGCTGGGTCGGCACCGAGTGTGACCAGTGCCTCGACGGTGCGCACGGCGATCTCAGCCACGGTACCGCGCCAGCCGGCATGGGCCGCGGCGACCCGGCCTTGTTTGTCACCGACGAGGATGGGGACACAATCGGCCGTATAGATGCCCACGGCGCGGCCTTTGGTCGAGGTGCACAGCGCATCGGCTTCGACGGTGAGCGTGTCGGCCGTGTCGTCGGCGACGAGGACGCGGGCACCGTGGACTTGCTTGGCGGTGCGCAGCTCGGCGAGCTGGAAGTGGCCGTCGTCAGCGACGAGCGCGCGGTTGCGCTGAACGGCCGCTGGGTCGTCGCCCCATTTGGCGCCGACGTTGAGGCTCTGGTAGCGACCCGTGGACACGCCGCCCAGACGGGTGGTGAAGCCGTGCGACAAGCCCGCCGCCGTCAGCAGCGACGACCGAAGCAGCCGGACACTCACGGGCGTTGCTTCAGCGGGGCTTGTTGTGGCCGTTGCCGGGGACCGCCGCACCGTCGCGGCGCGTGGTGTCACCGGCACCAGCCACACTCGAGCCGCGACGCAAGCGCACGAAGCGCGCGTTGAGCCGGCGCGCGAAATCGCTCACATCGACACTGAGCCCGTACGGCACCCAGGTCCACATGCCCTCGCCAATTTCGGTTTTGAGGATGCGCGGTTTCACGTCTTCCATCATGAACCAGAAGCGCGACCGGCGCCAGTTCGCTTGCGGCTGAGCTTTTGACGCGGCGCAGGACGATCGCCCAAAAGCGCAATCATCTGCCGCACCACTTCGATAAGATAGCGCTGGAGCTGTGCGGATTTGACCGTCTTTTCGTCGAGAACGTCGGTGTCCGACGAGCAGATCTGGACCACGGCCATGGGCACGCCGCCGGCCACTTCGTCGAAGGTGGGCACCGAAATGATCGACCGATACCAGGTCTGAAACGGCGGCTGACCCGGCGGTGCGTCGGGAACGCTATCGAGGCGCCGATAGACTGGACGACCCAGGATGAGCGCCTGGTCCACCTCGGGAATGCTGAGCTTGTCGTGCTGGGGCAGGAACGGCCGCGGCGCCAGCGTGGCCCGGCCGGCCATCGACGAGAACGCGCGCCGATAGCTGCCGTTGATGAGCGGCAAAAACAGGTTCAGCTCGACATGTCCACGCAGCCCCAGATCGAGCGCAAGCTGATCGCGGGCCTGCTCGAGTGCCTGCGAGCCCAGCTCTTGGACGCCTGGATCATCGAAGCTCACCGTCGGGTAATGCTCGAGCGCCCAACCCACCCGCACTTCTTTGTGGCGCCGATCCCAGTGCGCGTCGCCGAAGCGGATGCGCCGCAAGATGTAGTTGAGCTGATCCCAGCTGCCGAGCTGCAGGATCTTGACCCCGCGCGTCTTCCAAAAGTCGTGCTCGTCGTCGTCGAGGATGCGCGCGGCCTCGATGGCCTCGGGCAGATTCGACTCGGGCGACCGGCGCTGGAGGACCACGAAATGCTGCGGCCCATCGTCGCGGCGACGGTCGGAGAGATAGGCGAACAGGCGCCGCACGTTGGGATCGGTGAGGCTCATGCCGACGATGAGCACGCTGCGGGAGTCGAGCAGCGACAGCAGCTCACGGTTGGTCCACGCCGAGTGATCGTTGGAGAGCCGGCTGTAGTCGAGATCGGACAGCACCAGCTCACGCGCCAGCTTGGCCTTCTGCGACGAGGCGGCCGGCGGCTCGAACGGAAAATAGCCGTGAAGATGCACCACGCGCGGACCATCGGCGACGAGGCGTCGACCGACATGGACCGGCTGCGCCTCCTGACCCGACGCGACCGTCAGCGCCAGCTCGAGGAGGTCGTCGTAGTTGGTGGTGTGCAGGCAGGGATAGGCTGGCTCGGCCTCGAGCGCCAGCTTGCACAGTGCGTGATGGACCTCGGTGGGCGCATAGTCGCGGAGCTCGGCCCGCTCGTAGAGCGCGCCACGCAGGACGACATGAAAATCGGCGCCGGCCCGTCGACGGAGAAAGTCGACCGCGGCCAGCGACTGACCCTGGAGGAGGTCGAGATAGGCGCGCACCAGGCCCGCCTGTGGCCGCGCGCCAGCGGGCGAATTGCGCTCGAATGACTGCTCCACCAGCGCCGAGTTGAAGGCGTTCCACCCCGGCAAGCCAATGGGCATGGACAGGCCGGCACCGACGAGAAACCCGAGGCGCCCGTCGCGGTGCGCATCGTGCGCATCGGACAGCACGTCGCGGGCGACGTTGGACAGAGCAGCAGGATTGGCGCGCAGCGAGGCCACCAAGACATCCTACCTGCCCCCTATGACGAGCGCGATTTTTGCCAACAACTCGCGCAGTTCGGTGAGTTGGGTGAGGATCTCGTGGTGGCGGCCGTAGTGACTCAGGACCTCGAGCTCTCGATCCTCATGCCTTGTCTCAACGAGGCACTGACGCTCGAGGCATGTATCGGCAAGGCGAAGGCCTATCTGGCGTCGAGTGGCGTCGCCGGTGAGGTCGTCGTGGCCGACAACGGCTCGACCGATGGGTCCATCGAGCTGGCCGAGCGGCTGGGCGCGCGGGTGATCCGCGTTCCCGAGCGCGGCTATGGCGCGGCGCTGTACCACGGCACCATGGGCGCGCGCGGACGCTATGTGATCATGGGCGACTCCGACGATAGCTATGATTTCTCGTCGCTGGCGCCGTTCCTGGTCGCACTGCGCGCTGGCGCCGAGCTGGTCATGGGCAATCGCTTTGCCGGCGGCATTCGACCAGGGGCGATGCCCTGGAAGAACCGTTACATCGGCAACCCCGTGCTCTCCACCATCGGGCGCGTCCTGTTCAAAACGCCGGTGCGCGATTTTCACTGTGGGCTGCGCGGGGTGAGCCGTGCTGCGTTCGAGCGCATGGAGCTGCGCACCTCGGGTATGGAGTTCGCGTCGGAGATGGTGATCAAAGCGACCCTGCTCGGCATGGACATCCGCGAGGTGCCGACGACGCTCGACAAAGATGGCCGCGACCGACCGCCGCATCTGCGCCCGTGGCGTGACGGCTGGCGGCACATCCGCTTCATGCTGATCTACAGCCCGCGTTGGTTGTTCCTGTATCCGGGCCTGTTGATGATGCTGGTGGGGACGATCTTCGGCGGGCTGTTGCTGCGTGGGCCGGTCATGCTGACGGCGACCATCGGCTTCGACGTGCACACGTTGTTGTATGCGGCAGCGTCGGTGCTGCTGGGGTATCAAGGCGTGGCGTTCTATTTCTTTGCGCGCATCTTCGCCCTCAAAGAGGGCCTGTTACCGCAAGATCGCGTGCTCGATCGGCTGTTCGGATTTTTCACGCTGGAGGTCGGCCTGGTGGTCGGTGTGGTCTTGTTCTTGGGTGGCCTGGGCGGCTCGGTGGCGACGGTGCTGGAGTGGCGATCGACGCACTTCGGTGCACTGTCGCCGCAAAAAGTCTTGCGGGCGGCCATCCCGGCCATGACCGCGCTCACCCTCGGCGGCGAGGTGATCTTGACCAGCTTTTTCTTGAGCCTGCTCGGCATGCCCCGGCGGCGCTGAGATGACCGCGCTCGACAGGCTCATTCAGCGGCTGCGGATCCGGGAGGCGAAGCGCTTTCTGAAGCCGGGCATGCGCGTCCTCGATATCGGCTGTGCCGACGGGGCGCTGTTCGATCAGGTGCCCAACCTCGGTGGCTATGTCGGGCTCGATCCGGCGTTGCCGCCGTCGCTGACATCGCCTGGCCTGTGGATCGGATCAGGGCGGCGGCGCTTCGTGCGCGGGCACTTTCCCGACGACGTGCCGGAGGGGCCGCCGTTCGATGCCATCACGCTCTTGGCCGTGCTCGAGCATCTCGACGAGACGGCGCAGGCCAAGCTGGCGACGGGCTGCGCCGACAAGCTGAAGCCGGGCGGCCTTCTCATCGTGACCGTGCCGGCGCCGGTGGTGGACCGCATTCTCGACGTGCTGATGTTCTTGCGGCTCGTCGATGGGATGGCGGCGGAGGAGCATCACGGCTTCGATGTGCGGCAGACTCCGTCGCTGTTCGAGCGCGCTGGGTTGCGGTTGATCGTCGAGAAACGTTTCGAGATGGGGCTCAATCACCTGTTCGTGTTTCAGAACCGCGCCTGAGCCTGACCGCGGCAGCGGTGATGGCCGCGCCGAGGAGCGCCGTCAGAGACAGGCAGAGCGTCGCGCGTGCCGGATCTATCGGCAAATTGGGCGCGCCTCCCTGTGCCAGCGTCGACATCCACAAAGGCCACGGCCGCGGCAGAAAGAAGACGGCGAACTGCCGCATCCACGTCGGTGACGCTGCGCGTTCTGCCGGTGAATTGCCAAAGATGCAGTAGGTATAGGCAGCGGGGTAGGGGCTCGGCAAAAACGCGCGGGCCTCTTCGGGCAGTGTCAGCGACCCGAGCTCATGGGGACGGTCGAACAGCGCCGAATGCTGAAAATAAAAGCGCTGGTCGGTCCAGAAAAAGTCGGCCAGACCGCGCGCGAAGAAGAAACGCTGATGGTCGACCGACAGGGCCAAGAGCTGAACGCCAAGGCCGACTGCCAAGACGCCAGCGACGACAAATTTGCGTGAGAAGGCCGTGCCGAACGACAGATAGGGCAGGCCCAGCGCACCGAGCGGCAGCGTGACCACCAGATAGCGCGGGCCCCAACCCCAGTCGCCGCCATAGAACGCCAGACAGGCAATCAGCGCGAAATGGGACAGCAACATCACCACCACCGCGCGTCCGATGGCCGGCTTGGCCCGCCACAATCCGCGTAGGCCGAGCAGCATCAAGATCGTCGGTGGGCTGTAGAGAAAGATGCTCTTGCCGGGACTGACGAGCAGGCCCAGCGTGCCGAGGATCGGGTTGCCGACGAGGGGATGATGAACGATCTCTTTGCCGGTGGTGAACGGCGATCCGAAACGCATCAGGTTGAATTCGACAAAGGCTGCGAAGCCGAGCGAGGCGCCCAGAAAAAACGCCCACGCGCGCCTCGATCTCCACACGGCTCGGAGCTGGCCAAGGGTGAGCTTCGGCGGGCACAAGAACAGCGCCAGCGACGGGACCAGCACCACATAGGTCTCTTGATAAAGCAGCACGATGCCGGCCGACAGACCGCCGCCAAGGGCCCAGTAGAACGAGTCGTGGCGCGCGCTCCGCACCGCGCAATACGCCGACAGCAGCACGAAAAACGCCTGCTGGATCTGATCGAACGTCGATGTGGCCAGTGGCCAGGCCAGCGTCGTGAAGGCCACCGCCAACGTCCAGCCAATTGCCCGTCGCTCGGTGATCCCGAGCAGCAGATAGAACGACGCCAGCAGCGCCATGGTCAGCGCGCCAAGCAGCGCCGAGGTGAACGAAAACAGAAAACGTCCGAGCTCGTCCTCGCTGGCCAGCCAGACCAGAGGCATCGCCGCCACCGACGCTGCCGGGCCATAAAAGGCGTAGCGACCGTCGATGCCGGCGGGGCCGCCGAGAAATCGATCGTGCAAGACCGGGCGGCCTTCACGGATGAGATTACGGGTGACCTCGTAGCGATACTGACCATCGATGATGTCGATGCGGCCTGGGCCGGACAACGCGTAGACCGACAGCACCAACAGCAAAAGCCCGACGAGAGCCGCGGCGCGCTTCACGGCTTTCTGGCCACGAGCCGCAGGTTGGTGGTGGGAAAAAACGGGCTGCGGGCCAGATCGAAGGCGGTCGCCGCCGCGACCAAGAGCGGATTGGACAGCGTGAACAGCGACGACAAACGCTTGGCGCCGCGGTCGACCAAGGCGTGATGGGCCGACTGCACCCAGAACGCCGGGCTGGGCAGGGACTCGACCTTTTCGACGACCAGGCCGGATTTCTCGATGAGCGCGATCAGCGTTTGATGGTTGAAGAGCACCAGGTGACGCGGAAAATGATAGCCGCCCCAGTGACGTGCAGAGAAGAGCTGGGCGTCGAGACCGTCGGTGTCTGGTGTCTCGAGGAGGATGCGGCCACCTGGGCGCAGCGACGACGCCAGCACCGACAAGACACGGTCTGGATCGGCGAAGTGCTCGATGACCTGGGTCAAGATGAAGAGGTCGGCTTGCGGTGCCAGCGACGGGGTGACTGGACCGGCGATGACGTCGATGCCGGCTTGGCGCAGGCGATCGAGGTGCGGGCCGGGGAAATCCCAGCCGCACAACTGCCAGCCTGGCTTGCCCCAGCGACGGAGAAGCCGCAGGAGCGCCCCAGCGCCGCAGCCCAGATCGACGATGCGGGCGTCGGGTGGGACGAGCTTTTGGATGAGCCGGACCTTGCCGAGCTGGATGAGCATGCGACCGGCGCGCACCGGTGCTGGCAGGCGGTCGAAGCGATACGGCTCGTAGTCGTCGGGATAGAGCCCGGCGATCTCGTGATCGGCTGGCCGCGGATCGAGAAAGCGGACGCCGCAGCCACACGCAGCGACGGTAAATTCTTGATCGCCGGTGACGCCGTATTCGAAGTCGATGCCCTGTGCGATGACTTTTCGCGGCGCTGTGGGCCCGCAGAGCGGACAGCGCCCAGACACCACGGCTACCGTCATTGCCGGGCGTCGACGAAGCGGGGCTGGCCGCGGCCGACATAGCGTGCGTCGCGGCTCATGTACGAGATGATCGACGCATAGCGCGCGTGGTCGGTGAGGTTGGCGCCGGAGCTGTGCAAGAGCAGACTGTGGAACAAGATCACATCGCCCGCAGCGACGGGGAGCGCGACCTCGCGTTGGGGCGCGTCGGCCAGTTGACGCGGATCGACGCGATAGTCGAGTAGCGAGGTGATGGCCGGAAGACGGCGCGTGGCTTCGGTGACCAGCCGCTTGAGCCGCCACATGGCCAGATTTCCCCCCGTCGCGCGTGGCGCATCGCCGGTGCCAGCGACGGAAACGAGCTTGCGGAGCGCCTGCACGATAGGGCTCGGGACGGGTGCGCCGCTGGGTAAAAACATGCCGTGTGGCAACAGGGCGCGGTGACTGCCGGGAATGACGCGCAGGCAGCTCGAGGCTTCGCTCACGTCGCCAAGGGGGATCCAGCACGACACCAAGGCCTTTGGCTCGACGTCCCAGTAGGCCGAATCTTGATGATAGGAAAAGAAGGCTTCCGACCGCGCCGGCTTGATGATGAGGACGTCGCGGAACTTGCGGGCGCCGATGCCGACCAATTCCTCGACGGCGTCGACGAGCGGGCCGTGATGTGCGAGCGCGCCGAACTCCGGGTCACGATCGGTGAGCTGGTTGACCTTGGCGACGGTGAGTCGGCGTGAGCTGTCATAGATCGACTGAATCTGGCGACCGACCTCACTGTCGGTGCCACAGGCCGGGACCAGATCGCGCTCGGTATGTCTGGCGAGGTGTGCGACGAGAGATTTCGGTAATAAGTCGCGCGCGATGACGTAGCCGTCACGCTCGTATGCGGTGGCGAGAGACATTATTGCTTGTCGGGGAGAATGCTGGTCGAGAGCATGCGTTCGAAATAGTAGCGCGGGACGCCGTCGTGGGGCAGGCCGGAGAGCTTGAAGAGCAGGCCATGGTGGTAGGTGTCGTCGGGCCAGGTCGCTGTGGTGCGGTCGTCGATGAGGACGCCGGCGTCGCCAGGGACCCAGGTGCGGGCGCGGGTGACCATCATTTGGCTGTTGGTGAGGGTGCCGCCGCCCGACGTGTAGATGTCGGCGAAGCGGCGTGGCGAATGAGCGCCTTGATTGGAGCCCGGGTTGTAGAAGGTCCCGAGGTCTTGCCTGACCCAGGCGTCGAAGCTCGGCGTCTCGCCGTACAGGGAGTCGAAGAGATAAAGCTCGTCGACGGGAATGCCGCCGCGGAGGGCGATGCCGGCGGCGGCCTGGTAACCGCCCGAGTGCGACGCCAGCACGAGCTGGCCGATGTCGGCGCTGGTCGGGCTGCCAAGGCCGGCGGGCAAAAGACCGAAGGTCTCGTCGAGAAGCGCGCGCAGTCCATCTTGTTTGTAGAGGTTGCCGGGGTTGCCGGCGGCCTGGTTGAAGAGCACTTCGGGGCAAACCAAGATCGCGTTTTTGTGGGACGCCTCGAGCTGGGCGGCGAGCGCGTAGGCGCTGTTGGCGGCGCCGGTGGCGTCGCAGGGCAGGCCAGCGTCGCGGACGATATTGGTGACGCAGTTGTTGAAGCCGTGGATGTAGACGATCACCGACAGCGGGCGAATGGGGCGATAGCCGCTCGGCAAGTAGACGAGCACGCTGGGGTGCGCTGTCGTCGGTGGGAAGGCGCCAGCGTCGAGGGTGAAGGTGAAGGTGCCGGAGACCGGGCTGGGTAAGGAGAGATCGGGATTGTCGGCAGAGCCGGAGAGATCGGCTGGATCAGACGTCCCACCGTCGGGAAAGTCGGCGAGATCGCCGATGCTGGGCGCGCTGCTACAGGCCGCCAGGAGGGCGCAGAGGAAAACGACTGGTGACCGGGACAAGTGCGTCAGTCGTCGAAATTGCCGCGACCGTCGTCGCGACGACGTCGACCGCCGCCACCACCGCCACCACCGCGACCGCCATACCCACCACCGCCACCACCACCACCACGATCACCGCCGCCGCCGTACCCACCGCCGCCACCGCGGAAGCCGCCGCCGCCGCCGCCGCCGCCGCCACCACCGCCACCACGCTGCGGCTCACGGGCTTCGTTGACTACGATGGTACGACCGCCGAGCTCGCGTCCGTTGAGCTCGTCGATGGCGGTCTTGGCCTGGGCATCGGTGGCGACCTCGACGAAGGCGAATCCACGTGGGCGGCCGGTGTCCCGGTCGGTGATGATCTTGACCTGGGTTACCTGCCGAACACCCCCGCCCTCAAAATACGTCTTGATTGACTCCTCGTCCGTGTTGTAGGGAAGGTTGCCCACGTACAGCCTCGTGCCCATCTCGGTCCCCTCTTTCCAATCCCCGAACCTGCCGCGTTAGAAGGCCTGCCGTTCCATCCACCAAGGCAAAAAAGGGGCCCACGTACGGCTGCAAAAAAAAGGCGGGATTCGATTTAATCGTACCGGGTGCCGTCAACCTTGTCAACCGCGAGGCTGGCCGGGATTTTGGATGCGTGATGGGAGGCGCCCGGCGTGCTAACGTTTTTCGCCCATGGACGTCCGCTGCGAGAAGTGCCTGACGGTCTATGACTTTGACGACACCCAGATTGGCTCTGGCGGGGTCAACGTCAAGTGCACCCAGTGCGGCAATCTTTTCAAGGTGCGTCGTCGGAGTGACACGGCCGAGATGCCGATTGCAGTCTCGGTTGCGCGCGCGCCGACGTCAGCGCCTGGCAACAACAACGGCAACAACAACGGCGCCAACAATGAGCCCGAAGTGACCGCGCGCGGCTCGCGACCACGGCCCGGCGTCGTGCGGCCTGGCAGTGGGCCGCACACGATGGGTTCTGGACCCGTCGCTGCGCCGCCACCGAGCCCGTCGCCTGCGGCCAATCCGCCGGTCCCGCGCAACGATGCTGCCGGCCAGTGGATGATGCGGCTCGCCTCCAACGGCGAGGTGTTTCGCTTTCGCGAGATGACCACGCTGCAGCAGTGGATCGTCGAGCGCAAAGTCGTGCGTGACGACGAGATCTCGCGCGACGGCGTCACCTGGAAAGCGCTCGGCGGCATTCCCGAGCTCGACCCATTTTTCCGCACCGTCGCCCAGGCGATGGCCGCCGAGCAGCGTTCCAGCTTGCCGGTCTCCGACTGGGAAAACGAAGAGATGCCAAGCGCGCGTCCCGCCGCCGCTGCGCCGCGACGGCCGTTGTCGACGATGTCGTCGGGGCCGGGCACGGGCCCGGTGCCGATGCCGATGGGATCGCGCGGTCGTGGCTCGGGGCCGAGCAGCATGGGTGGGCCAGGCGAAGACGACGAGGCCCACCACGACGACGGTCCCGACGCCTACGCCCACACCTCGCCCAAGCCCAAGCTGCCGCCGGTGGTGGACGAGCTCGCCAACCAAGATCTCGACGAGGAGATCGACAGTCCGGTCCGTCGTCCGCGCTGGCCGCTCATCGTTGCGCCGATCGTGGTGGTGCTGGGGGTCGGCATCTGGCTCGTCGCCAGCGGCAAGCTCAGCAAGCACGATCCGGCCACCAAGGGCGGCAAGTATTTGGCCGATGCGCGGCAGAAATTGCTGCTCGATACCGACGATGGATTTCGTGATGCCGCGGCACTGTTCACGCAGGCTCGCGGTGCGGATGAGGCCTCGTCGGCTCCGCTGGCGGGCCTCGCCGAGACCGCGACGCGCTGGGCGTTCTATCTACGTGAGGATGCCCGCAGCCTCGAGGGCGGCGGAACGGCCGGTGCCAATCAATCGATCGCACAGTCGCTGCGGCGGCAGGCGCAGGGCCAGCTCGACAACGCCAAGAAGCTCGCCGCCGACGCGCTGTCGCTGTCGCCGGAGTCGGCCGACGTCAATCTGGCCATGGGTGAATATCTGCGTGTCGACGGTGCGCCGGCTGCCGAAGTGGAGCGTTATCTGCGTCGCGCCGCCGATCACGCCGCTGGCGATCCGGACACGGCGTATGCGCTCGGCGCGCTCTCGTTTCGCGACGGCAAGTCCGAAGAGGCTCGGCAGCGACTCGAGCAGGCCAACACGCTGGCCCAGGGGCAATCGCACGAGCTGCATGTTGCGGCGAGTTATCTGTTGGCCAAAATGGCGGTGTCGAGTGGGCGGCGCGCCGATGCGCAGAAGCTCGTCGACGGAATCCTGAAACAGAGCCCGCAGCATGATCGGGCACGGGCGCTTTTGGCAGGTTTGCCGGCCGCGGTCGCACCGACGGCGACGCCGGATCTGGGTACGCACGTTGCGGGGGTCATCCCACCTGCGCCGGGTACGTTGCCGCCGGCTCCCGGGACTGCGCCGGCAACGCCTTCTGGTGCGCTGCCTGGGACGCCACCGTCGGCCGGCGGCGATTATGCCAAGCTCGTGACACAGGCCGACAAGCTCATCGAGAACGGTCGCACCGACCAGGCGCGCAAGCTCTACGACAAAGCGCTCGCTGCCAACCCGAGTGGGCTCGAGGCGATCACCGGCATCGGCTATTGCGATCTGGACCGCGAGCGTTACATGGCCGCTATCGACCATTTCAAGCAGGCGCTCGGCATCTCGTCCGAATATGGTGAGGCGCTGATCGGCCTCGCCGAGGCTTACAAGGTGCAGGGCAACAAGGCGCAGGCGGTCGAGTTCTACAAGCGCTATCTCAAGTCGAGCCCAGGCGGTGAGAAGGCCGCGATGGCGCAGAAGAATGTCAAGGAGCTGGAGACGAAGCTGCTGTCGGCGCCGAAGCCCGAAGACAAGCCAGCGGAGCTGCCCAAAGCGCCCGAGGCTCCCAAGATTGAGCCGAAGGCCGAGGTGCCCAAAGAGGCACCGAAAGAGACGCCGAAAGAAGTCAAAGAGCCCGAGAAAAAAGCCGAGGAGAAACCTCCCTCGGATGCCCCGCCGCCCTGAGCCAAGGAGCCAGCATTGTCCAAGCCGTCGAGTTCGGAAGAAGAATATTTCGCCAAGGAAGAGACCTCGCGCCTGCGTAACCTGGCGCTCGAAAAGGGTCGTTCTCTCGAGGCTGACGCGATCAAAGCCCAGAAAGATCTGCACTTCATGCATTGCCCGAAGTGCGGGTTCGAGCTGAGCACCGTCGCTTTTCGCGGCATCAACATCGACCGCTGCTTCCACTGCGGCGGCACCTGGCTCGACGCGGGTGAGCTCGAGCAGCTAGCCGGGAAAGAGCACGGCTTTTTGCACGACGTCTTGGCGGTCTTTCAGCACAAGAAATAGCGGCCCACGTAGCCCACCATGCCGACGGCGATTGACGCGGCGACGACGTCCACGACCAATAAGCGCCACAGCACCCGCTCGGCGGCGGCCTCATCCCCGCGCACCACGAACGTCGGCACTTCGCCGTCGCGGAAGGGCGTGGCGCTCGACCACATCTCCGCACGCAGCGCGTCGCCGAGGCCCAGCTCTACAGTCGCTGAGCCGCGGAGCTCGTCGCTGCGCAGACTGCGCATGGTCGGAAGGCGACGCATGATCGTTCGCAACACGTAGTAGCTGCGTAAATCGAGTACCAGACACGAAATCACCACCGCGGCGCCAGTGGCTGTCAGCATGAAGGTCGCTGGCGTGCGGATTTGGATGCCGCCAGCGAGGCCAGCGACGGAGATCACCGCTGCCAGCGTGCGCCACGGGGCTCGCCGGATCGCCTGATCGACGACCGAGCCACGTCGTGCCTCGCCAAACGAGCGCGTCGAGCCCACCACCAGCAAGATCGGCATGAGGAACGCGAACGAACAATAGCCGCCAAACAGCGCGCCGAAGACCACGCCCTCGGGTCCTCCGATGAGGACGCCCATGGCGGATCCGTTGACCACGCCGGCAGCAATGACCGAAAGGCCGACCAAGAGACCCCAAAGCTGCGCGCGATGGGTGCGACGCAGCACCATGCCGAGGAGAAAGCTGACGCCAGCGGTGCAGATGGTGAGCATGAGGCCGAGGGGACGGCCTTCATTGCCGCTTTGGCTGCCGATGACGTGCGAGGTGAGCCAGCCGCCTGTGCCGCCCAAGATCGCCAGCAGTGACGGTAGAGGCACGCGATCGACGACACCGGGATGTGGGACGGCTTTGGTGGTCACGCTGATAGTACGTATGGGAGGGAAACTCTGTTCCCGCAAGCCGGCCTATAACGTCGCTTGCCACGCGGTGAGGCTGGGGTAGGCGGCGTCGGCGCCGGCGGCCTCGAGCTGGGCGACGGTGTAGGAGCCTGTGGCCACGGCAATGGCGATGGCGCCAGCGTCGTGGGCGGCCTCGATGTCTCGAGGTGTGTCTCCGATGACGAAGATGCGGTCGGGTGGGGTCTGGGCCGCTTTGAGGCCGCGTTCGATGCCGATGCGGACCAGGTCGGCGCGCAGGGTGGCGTCGGAGCCGAAGCCGCCAAAGCCGAAGTGATGCCAGAGCTTGGGTCGCTCCAGCTTGATGCGGGCGCCTTCGACGAGGTTTCCGGTGGCGAGGCCGATGGTGGCGCCAGCTGCCTGGAGGTGGGCCAAGATGTCGGGGACGCCCTCGTGGACCACCATGGACGTCTCGGCGACGGTGGTTTCGAGAAGCCCTAGGTAGTGGGCGAAGAGGCGCGCTGCTTCGTCTTCGTCGGGGAGACGCTTTCGGTGGGTCTGATAGACATGATGCAGGATCAGCGGATCGGTCATGCCGTCGAGGGCAAAGCCGGCCAGCGCCGACTGAATGCCCAAGAGCTCAAGACAGGCGCGCTCGAAGGCGCGACGGCCGACACCGCCGAGGCTGACCAGGGTCCCGTCGATGTCGAAGAGACAAAGGTCACTCACGTTCGTGTGGCCAGCTCGTTGAGGAGGGCGAGGAGTTGCTCTAGACCTTGGTCTCCGTCGGGGAGCTTGCTGGCGCGGTAGACCACGCCACGTTGGGGCCAGACGCCCAGCCAGCCGTCGACGAGGGTGAGCATACGGCGGCGGGTGTCTTCGTCGAGGAGGCCGGCGCCGGCGCTGCGTACGTCTTCGACAGCGAACGCGCGATCGAAGGTGGCGTCTTCGGTCTGGACCCGTGCGTCACGACGGGCAGGGAATGGCGCTTGATCGAGCGCTTCGCGACGGCAGACGACGAGGGCGGCGTCGCGTGGCGGCGTTTCTCCAACGCGCACCTCGAACGCGGCCAGCACCTCGGCGTGGCGCTCGAAACGAACCCCAACGGGCGGCACGGTGCCGCTCGGCGCGTGGACCTGAGACACCTCCTGACCGATCGGGCCGGTCATGGTCACGTTGGGAGCGCCGAGGGCGGCGGCGGCACGACGAACCAGGTGCTCGAAGTCGTCGCGGGTGAGCGCATCCCCGTCGACGCGCGCCGCCGAAGCGGCCAGACAGAGAAAGCCGAGCGCGCTCGTGGCCAGCTGGCACGGCCGCTCGAGAGCCACGCCGCCGAGGCCGACCAGGAGCAGGCCGACGCCGCGCATGCGCAAGTCGAGTTTGTCGCGCGCCAGCGGGGCCGCACCGGCAGCGCCATCCGGCTGCATGAGCGCAGCCGCTTTGTGAATGAGCAGGGCCGCTGGTTCTATGTCGATGGCGACATGCTGCCCTGAGCCCTACAAGACAACGAAAGCGGGAATGAAATTCGAAGCTGTACTGTTCGACTGCGACGGCGTCCTCGTGGACTCCGAGCCCATCACCAACGGCGTGTTGCGCGACATGCTGCAAGAGCGCGGCTGGACGCTCACGGG
>Ga0123336_10002283_pt1 | contig 16719 bp, 16 predicted proteins | sample SSSSmetaG_FD_96466 | JGI IMG/M metagenome (GOLD analysis project Ga0123336, IMG submission 96466) | Glacier valley bacterial and archeal communities from Borup Fiord, Nunavut, Canada, to study Microbial Dark Matter (Phase II) - ​SSSS metaG | ecosystem: Environmental > Aquatic > Freshwater > Ice... | reverse complement strand
TTGAGCATAATTAGAAAATTGCGCTAGGAACGTCTAAACCTTGTTTTCACGTCAAAAGGTTCGGTAGTGGGCCGTTGCGCCGTAGCGTACCGTAGCGCGCTTGTTGTAAATCGCGTTCCTGCGCCGTTCTGATAATTTTACCGGCGCGGGGACGCGATTTACAACAAGCGCGCTACGGTACGCTACGGCGCAACGGCCCACTACCGAACCTTTTGACGTGAAAACAAGGTTTAGACGTTCCTAGCGCAATTTTCTAATTATGCTCAACCTTCCCACGACCGAAGAGCGGCTCGGCAAGTCGCCGCAGCGGCTGCTGCGTTACTTTGTACTGTTCATGGCCCTAGTGTACCTGGGCATTGGCGCGTGGCTGTGGTGGTCGGCGGGCCGGCCCGGCGGGCTGGAGCGGCTGGGGCCGACGGGCAACCGGGTATTGGGCTCGGTCTTTATTTTGTACGGGCTGGTGCGGTTCATCCGGGGCTACCGGGCGCATTTCACCAGGAAACCTTTCTCCGACCATGACTAGCCGCTCCTCCTATATTACCGCGGGTGCCGTTGCGCTGCTCACCGGCGCGGCCGCTGTGGTGGCCTGCAACGGGCCCGGTTCGCCGGGGGCGCAGGACACGCCCACCAGCGGCACGGTGGCCGTGAGCGTGGACGAAACCTTCGCGCCCATTCTGCAGGCTGAGGTGGATACGTTCGCCAAGCTTTATCCGAACGCCCACGTGCAGATGAGCTTTCAGCCGGAAGAGAAGGTGATGCTGGACCTCATCAACGACAAGGTGAAGCTGGCCGTGGTGTCGCGGGAATTGAACGCACAGGAAACGGCCGACTTTGCCCGGCAAACCATCGTGCCGCGCACCGTGCGCGTTGGCATCGACGGGCTGGCCATCGTGCTGAACCGCGCCAACCCCGACTCGCTGCTGACCGTGGCGCAGCTGGCCGACATCTTCACCGGCAACATTAGCACCTGGAGCCAGGTGAGCGGCAAAAAAGCCCTGGCGGGCATCAACGTGGTGTTCGACGCCAACCGCAGCAGCACGGCCCGCTTCGTGCGCGACTCCGTGACGCGGGGCGCCGCGCTGACTTCGCGGGTGTTCGCGGCCGCTTCAAACCCGGCCCTGCTCGACTACGTGGCCACGCACCCCAGCGCCATCGGCGTGGTGGGCGTGAACTGGATTTCGGACCGCGACGACCCGGTGGCCGTGAAGTTCATGAACAAGGTGCGGGTGGCCAGCATCACGGCCCGCCCCAACCCCACGCCCGGCGACTACATTCAACCCTACCAGGTGCACCTAGCCGAGAAAACGCCGACGCAGCTGGCCGAGCACACCGACTTGCAGAACTACCCGCTGCGGCGCAATCTTTACGTCATCAGCCGGGAAGCGCGGGCGGGGTTGGGCACGGGCTTTGCCTCCTTCGTGGCGGGCAAAAACGGGCAGTTGATTTTCCAGAAGTCGGGCCTGCTGCCCGCCCAGATGCAGGCCCGCATCATCACCACGCCCAAGCTGTACTGAACTGTTGGCGCCCCGCGCGCGTATTCGCTTTTACTTTTTGCTTTTCATTCTTTTCTCTTTCCTATGAGTTTCAAGCCCTGGAAACAGCCGTTGCTCGCTGCCTTTGTTGTGGCAGCCGGCAGCACGGCGGCCACCGCCCAAAACGTGCAAAGTGCCCAACGCGCCATTGAATTGGGCCGCTACAACGAAGCCCGCGCCATGCTGCGGCCCGGCTCGTCGCCCGAAACCGCCTTCGAGCTGGGCCGCCTGTACCAAGTGCGCGACATGCCCGACTCGGCCGCGTTCTATTTCAACAAGGCGGCGGGGGCCACGCCCTTCGGCCAAGTGGCCGCCGGCCGGGCGCTGCTGGCCAAGGGCCAGGTAGCACCGGCCGAGGTGCAGTTTGACGCCGCCGCCAAAGCCACCAAGAACAAGGACGCCAAGGTGCTGACGATGATAGCGCAGGCCTACGGCGAATCGGACTCGAAAGACACCGGCAAGGCCCAGAAATACGTGGATGCCGCGCAACTGGTGAACAAGAAGGACGAGCCCGGCCTGCTCGTGGCCCGCGGCGACATCTACCTGCATTCGGACCAGGGCGGCGGCGAGGCCATGAACAGCTTCGACCGGGCCACCACGGCCAACCCCAGCTACGCGCAGGCTTACTACAAAAAGGGGGTGCTGAACGTACGGGCGCGCAACTTCAACGAGGCCCGGACCAACCTGACCAAGGCCACCGACCTCGACCCCAGCTACGCCCCCGCCTACCGCGAGCTGGCCGATATGTACTACTACGCCGGGCAGTATGATTTGGCGCTGAGCACGTTCCAGAAGTACACGGGCTTGGCGGAGAAGTCGCCGGCTACGGATGCGCAGTACGCGTCGTTCCTGTACCTCACCAAGAAGTACCCCGAGGCCTTGGCGGAGGTGAACAAGGTGCTAGCCTCCGACCCAAGCAACCTCACCATGAACCGCCTGAAGCCGTACCTGCTGTACGAAACCGGCGACTTTGCCGGGGCAGGCGCGGCGATGGATGCGTACATGAAGGTGGTACCCGCCGATAAAATTATTTCGGAGGACCAGGCCTATCGGGCCAAAATCATGAGCCGCACGGGCAAGGGCGCCGAAGCCGTGGCGATGATTAACAAAATCATCGCGAAGGACCCCAGCAAGGCCTGCGACTTCCAGAACGACCTGGCCTCCATCTACGCCAACCAGAAGAACTACAAGGGCGCCGTGAGCGTGTACAAGTACAAGCTGACCAACTGCAAGGGCGACCTGACGGACCAGTTCCGCATGGCCACGGCCCTGACCGGCGACAAGCAGTACACCCGCGCCGACAGCGTGTACAACATCATCCTGACGGCCAAGCCGACCTACGCGCCCGGCTACCTGAACCGGGCTCAAGTGAACAACAGCCTCGACCCCGATGGCAAAAAGGGGTTGGCCAAGCCTCACTACGAAAAATACATCGAGCTGTCCAAAGCGGAGGGCGCGGACCCGACCAAATTCAAGGCGGGCGTCATCGAAGCCAACGGCCAGCTCGGCGTTTACAGTGCCAACGCGGGCGACAAAGCCGCGGCCGTGAATTACTTTCAGCAGGTGCTGGCCCTGGACCCCGGCAATCAGGGGGCGGCCGACAACATCAAAATCCTACAAGCCCCGGCGCGCAAAGCCCCGGTTAAGGCTCCGGCCAAAGCCCCGGCCAAGAAAAAGTAGCCGGGCTTTGTCGTTACCGCAAAAAAGCCCCAACGCATGAGCGTTGGGGCTTTTTTAGGTTCGGACGAGTTGTGCCTTTGGGGTCGCTGTTCGGGCTAGGGCCGGGCGGCCCACGTCCGCCATTTGTCCAGCACGGCGGCAAAGTCAACTGGCAGCTCGGCTTCAAAAAATAGGTTTTCGCCCGACGTGGGGTGCGTGAACCCCAACGATTGGGCGTGCAGCGCCTGTCGCGGCATGGTTTGGAAAGCTCCCTCGACAAAGTCGCGGTAGGCCCCGGTGCTCTGGCCCACCCGGATGCGGTCGCCGCCGTAAGCGGCATCGGCGAAGAGCGGGTGGCCCAGGTACTGCAGGTGGGCCCGAATCTGGTGGGTGCGGCCGGTTTCGAGTACACAGCGGAGCAGCGTGACGGGGCCGAAGCTTTCGAGCACCTCGTAGTGCGTGACGGCGGGCTTGCCCTGCGCGCCGTCGGGATAAACGGCCTGCACCTTGCGGTCGCGCGCGCTGCGCCCGAGATGGCCGCGCACGGTGCCCGTGGGCCCCGGCGGGGTGCCCCACACCAGCGCCAGGTAGCTGCGCCGGATGGTGTGGTGGAAAAATTGCAAGGACAGGTGCGTCATCGCGAACTCAGTTTTGCCAATCACTAGCAGGCCCGACGTGTCCTTGTCGATGCGGTGCACCAAGCCGGGCCGGATGTCGCCGTTGCGGCCCGTGGGCAGGTTGGCCAAGTGGTGGGCCAGACCGTTCACCAAAGTGCCCTGCCAGTGGCCGTAGGCGGGGTGCACCACTAGCCCGGCGGGCTTGTTCACGATGAGTAGCTCGGCGTCTTCGTAACGAATGTCGAGGTCCATCGCCTCGGGCACAATTTTGCCCTCGCGCGGCGGCTCGGGCAGCGTGATGGTGATGAGGTCCTGCGGCTTGATGCGGTAGTTGGGCTTCACCGGGTGCCCGTTCACCGCCACGGCTTCGGCCCGGATGGCTTCCTGCACCTTGTTGCGCGAGGTGTGGCGCAGGCGCCCCAGCAGAAACTTGTCGATGCGCAGCAGCTCCTGCCCGCGGTCCACCACGATGCGGTGGTGTTCGTACAGTTCGTCGTCGCCGTCGGCTTCGTCGGGCTCGTCAAGGTCGTGCGCTTCGGCGGGGTCCAGGCTCATGGCAGTTGGGATGTAAGGGGACGAAAAAAGCCGGAGCAGGTGCTCCGGCTTTTCGCTGGCGGGCCTGGGGCCGCTTAGTTTTTGGACTTGGTTTTGGTCTTGCTGCCGGAATTTACCGGGTTGGGCGTAACCGACGGGGTTATCGGGCCCGATTTGATGGGGGACGCGGCGCCGGGCGTAATGCCCATCTTCTTCAGCACGAGGTCGGAGATGTCGCCTTCCTTGGGGGCGTGCAGCAGCAGCGGGCTGCCGCCGCCATCGGAATTGAACACGTAGGTGAAGCCGTTTTCGTTGGCCACCAGGTCGATGTTCTTCTGCAGCTTGTCGAGGGCCGGCTTCAGCAGGCTCTGCTGCTTTTGCTGCAGCGACTGCTCAGCGCTGCGCTGGAACTCCTGAATGGACTGCTGCATCCCTTGCAGCTCCTTTTGCTTATCGGCTTTCACCACATCGGTCATGGTGGCCTCACCGGCCTGGTACGACTTGTACTTGGTTTCCAGCTCGCCGGTCTTGCTCTTGAGCTGGGCTTCAAGCTGCCCGTTGTAGGTTTTCAGCTCAGACTCAATCTGCTTGCTTTCAGGCATCTGGGCCAGCACGTACTGCACGTCGGTGTAGCCAATTTTGAGGGGGGCCTGGGCCTGCGCGGAAGTGGCGGCCAGGGTTCCGGCGGTCAGCAGAGCGGCGGCGAGCGTCAGACGAAAGATTTTCACGAGATTCATCAAAAATAAAGAGGGTCAGAAAAATGTTGAGACAAAGGTAATTACTTCGGGCTTTTCTTGGCCGGGCGCACGGGCCGGGCTGCTGGTTTGGCCCCGCTCCGCCCGCCGGCAGCCGGTTCGGGCGTACCCGAGTCGGACTCGAAGTTGGAGTCCACCGGGGTTTTGGGGGTTGCCACGGTTTTTACCGCGCCCTTGGGGCTGGGCTGGTTGCGGTCCTCGGCCCCGAGGCCCAGCTCTTCGAGCACGAACTCGGTGTAGTCGTGCGCCGGGTTGGTGTACAGCATGGTGAGGTCGCCCGACTTGTCGAAAATCACGGCCAGGGTCTTCTTTTTGGCTACTTTCTCGCAGGCTTCGAACACCTTGTCCTGCACCGGCTTGTTCAGCTCCTGGCGCTTCTTGAAGAGCTGGCCCTCGTAGCCAAACTGCTTGTTCTGGTAGGTTTTGATGTCCTGCTCTTTCTTCAGAATTTCGTCTTGCCGCTTCTTTTTCATGGGCTCGGTTAGCACCACTTCCTCGGCCGAATAGTTGTGGTAGAGCTTGTCGAGGTCCTTTTTCTGGGCCTCGATTTCCTTCTGCCAGGTGTCCGACAAGACGTTCAGCTCGGTCTGGGCCTTGGCGTATTCGGGCATCTTGGCCATGATGAACTCCGAGTCAATCCACCCGAATTTCTGGGCCTGAGCGTTGGGCACCCCAACGAGTAACAACAAGGCCAGCAACGGGCCACCGATTTTCTTCATAGGGGAGGAAACGTCGAAAGTTGTTCGCTAGTGCCCGCCTAGCGAATTTGCTGGCCGATAATGAAGTGGAAGTGGTTCGGGTCCTGCTTGCCGGCGTTGGCGCCGAGGGGCACCACCGAATCGAAGCCGTGGCCGAAATCGAAGCCCAGCAGGCCGAACGCCGACATAAAGATGCGCGCCCCCACCCCCGCCGAGCGGTAGAGCTTGTAGGGGTTGTAGTTCTGGTAGGACCCGTAGGCGTTGCCGGCCTCGGCAAAGGCCAGCACGTACACCGTAGCCGCCGGGTTCAGGCTCACGGGGTAGCGCATTTCGAGCACGTACTTGTTGAAGGTAATGCCGCCGGCCTCGCCCTGCCGGGCCGTGGGGATGGCGAAGGCCGCGTTGGGGTCGTCGTAGCCGCGCAGGCCCACGTAGTCGGTGCCCACCAAGAAGTTGCCGCCGCCGTTGTTGCCCAGGCCCGCGCCGCCCATCTTGAAGCGTTCGAACGGCCCGATTTCGCGGTTCGAGTTGTAATTGCCCAGGTAGCCGAAGTGGGCGCGGGTGTTAAGCACCAGCTTGCCCACGATGGGCGTGAACCACGAAGCGTCGAACATCCACTTGTGGAACTCAATCAGCCGGCTCGAATTCGGATGCTCCGGGTTGAGCAGCGAATACGGCGGCGTCAGGTTCACGCTCAAACTCAGCGACGAGCCGCGGCGGGTGTAGGTCGGGTTGTCGATGCTGTTGCGGGCCAGCGTGGTGTTCAGGGTGACGTTGTTGGCGAAGCCCGTGGCGAAGCCCGGCAGCAGGGCGTAGTTCTGCGTCTGGTACTGACTGAATGAGAGCGAGTTGCTGAGCGTGAAGTAGTCGTCGGGCACCCGCAGCTGCCGGCCCAGGCCCACCGTGGCGCTGTTCACCTTAATGAACTGGTCGTTGGAAGCATCGAGCGCGGCCCCGGTGCGCTGAATGCTGTGGTTGAGGCTGAACGAAAACGAGTTGGGCCGCCGGCCGCCCAGCCAGGGCTCCGTGAACGACAGCGAGTACGCCTGGTACTGCACCCCGTTGGCCTGCACGTTCAGGGCCAGGCGCTGGCCGTCGCCGGAGGGCACGGGCGTCCAGTTGCGGAAATTGCCCGCCTTACGCATCGAAAAATTGTTGAACACCAGGCCCACCGTGCCGATGAAGCCGGCGTAGCCGCCCCAGCCGCCCGAAAGCGTCACCTGGTCCGAGGGTTTTTCCACCACCGTGTAGTTGATGTCCACGGTGCCGTCGGCTTGGTTGGGCACGGGGTTGATGCCGATTTTTTCCGGGTCGAAGTAGCCCAGGGTAGCAATCTCGCGCTGCGAGCGGATGAGCAACTCGCGGTTGAACTTGTCGCCCGGCAGGGTCCGCAGCGTCCGCCGTAGCACGTGGTCGCTGGTTTTGGTGTTGCCCGCGATGTTGATGTCCTTGATGTGGGCCTGCACCCCTTCGGTGATGCGCATCTCAATGTCAATCGAGTCGCCCACCACCTTGGTTTCTACCGGGTTGATGTCAAAAAACAGGTACCCGTCGTTCTGATACAGCGACGATACGTCCTGGCCGGTGGGGTTGTAGTTCACCCGCTTGTCCAGCGTCTCTTTGCTGTACGGGCTGCCTTCCTTGATGCCGAGCACATTCGACAGCGTTTTGTCATCGTACAGGTAATTGCCGCTCCAGGTAATATGGCGGAAGTAGTACTTCGGCCCCTCGTCCACCCGAATGCGCAGGGCCAGCCCTTGCGCGTCGCGGGACAGGGTGTCGCTCACGATGGCGGCATCGCGGTAGCCCTCGGCGTTGTAGAAATCGATGAGCTTTTTCTTGTCCTCCTCGTATTCACTCTTCTGGAACTTACCGGCGGTCAAGAACTTATACGGCTTGCGCTCTTTCGTTTTCTTGAGCTTGCCTTTCAGCTTCCGGCTCGAGAAAGCGGTGTTGCCCTCGAACGCGATGTTGTGGATGCGCACCTTGCTGCCCTTGTCCACGTCGATGCGCAGGGCCACGCTGTTCGACAGCGCCGAGTCGGCCACCTGCACCACGCTCACCTTGGCATCGAGGTACCCCTTGTTCACGAAGAACTTGCGTACCCGGGTCCGGGTGCTGTTCAGCAGCGCGTCCGTCACCACCTTGCCGCGGATGAGGGTGATTTTCTTGGTCAATTCCTCCGTCTGCCCCTTGCGGATGCCGGCAAAGGTGAACTTCGACAGCCGGGGCCGCTCCTTGAGGTTGTAGTCCAGAAAAATCTTGTTGCCCTCTGTGCGGGCGATAGTCACGCTCACGTCGCCAAGGATACCCTGGGCCCACAGCTTGCGGATGGACTTGCCGATTTCCTCGCCCGGCACATTGATGGGGTCGCCCACGCGCAGGCCCGTGAGGCTGATGAGGGTGTTCGGGTCCAGGTAGCGGGCCCCGCTCACCGTGATGCCGCCTAATTCGTACCGCTTGGGCTCGCCGCCGGCCGTCTGGGCCAGCACGGGCCGGGCCAGCAAGCCGCCAAGCAGGCCCAACGTCAACGCCCACTTCACGAATACATTACGCACAATAATCATTGCAAAAATTTAGGATACAGCGACTTGCTCGCTGGTTTTGCCAAATCGCCGCTCCCGGCGCTGGTACGCCCGGATGGCTTCCTGGAAATGCTGGCGCCGAAAATCCGGCCACAGTAAATCGGTGATGTATAATTCGGTGTAAGCCAGTTGCCACAGCAAAAAGTTGCTGATGCGCTGTTCGCCGCTGGTTCGGATGAGCAACTCGGGGTCGGGCATGGCCGCCGTGACCAAGTAGCCCGCCACGGTGGCCTCCGTCACGTCGGCGGGCTGCACCCGGCCGGCCGCCACATCGGCGGCCAGGCGACGGGCGGCCTGGGTCAGGTCCCAGCGGCCGCTGTAGCTCAGGGCCAGCACCAGGGTCATGCGGTTGCCGCCGCGAGTCAGTTCCTTGGCCTCGGCCAGTTCGCGCTGGCAGCTGGCAGGCAGAGTGCCGATGTCGCCAATGGCTTCGAGGCGAATGCTGTTTTTAAGCAGGGTGGCCGTTTCCTGCCGGATGGTGTGCACCAGCAGCTGCATCAGGGCCATTACCTCCAGGGCCGGGCGGTTCCAGTTTTCGGTCGAAAAAGCGTAGAGTGTGAGGTAGCGGACGCCCAGCTCGGCGGCCGTTTCCACGGTTTCGCGCACGGCCGTGATGGCGCTCTGGTGGCCGAACACCCGTAGTCCGCCCCGCTGCTTGGCCCAGCGCCCGTTGCCGTCCATGATGACGGCCACGTGGGCCGGAATGTTGTGGGTATCAATGTCGGCCGGGCCGGTCATGCTTGCGGGTTTACTAAAAGAGGCCGCAAGTTACGGAGATGGTTGCATTTAACGACCGGATGGGGCCGTAAGTACGGGCACCCGTCAGGCCCGTCCCGTGGCGTGAACATGGCAATCAATGCTCGCCGCGGTTACTTCAACAGGCGCTTGTTCTTACGATACTGCTTCGGGCAGCGAATCTTGTAGAACGTGTACGAAAGACTGGCCCCGCTATAGTAGTACCAGTCCGGGTCGTTGGGGTTGACCAACAGCGGGTCCTGGTCGAACAAATGGTCAAGCTTGTCGGTGAAAAGCTTCCGCACCCCCACTTCCAGACCCAGGTTGATATGCTCGGATAGGGCGTACTTGAGGCCTGCACCCGCCGGAATGGCAATGCCAATCATCGAGCCGTCGCGGTTAAACGCCCCCGTGAGCGCTTGATTGTTGGTGACGGTGGTGGTGCTGGCGTAGTAGGCGGCCACGCCAGCAAACAGATACGGCGTGAAATGGACCTTATCGGTGCGGTAGTGGAAATCCATGAAGTTGTATTCCAACACCGCCGAGGCTTCCACCACGCTCCCTTTCGTATTGGCCTGGCGGTAGGCGGGCAGGGGCGGCACGGTATTGTTCTCGCCGGCCACGTTGCCGTCGTCGGCCCGCAGCAGGCCCACCAAGAGCCCCCCCCGCAGCGTGACGGGCACCGAAACGTCGCGGCGGTAGAAAGCGGTGAGCGCCGGGCGGTTGTTCTGCAGCTGGTATTGCGGCGAAATCTCGCCCCGGTAATTGGTCGCGCCCAACCCAATACCAACTTCACTGGTGTTTTGGGCCGAGGCCGAAGCGCAAAAAAACGCACTCCCCACTTGCAAGAAACAAGCGAGGAGTGCGCTACGAAAGTGGGAATTCATCATCAAACGAACAAGTAAGCAGGCTGGCACAGCCAGCAGCCGCTGGCTAGCGGAACTTGGGGTTTTTGATGCGGGGCGTCAAAATGTAGTTCAGCGTGATGCCGGTAACGATGTACCAGTCGGTGTTATTGCTTTTGTCGCCGCGTTGAGCGACGCCAGGCAAATCAAACCCAGCATATTCGCCACTACGTGCACGGGTAATACCGCCGCCGTCAGCAAAAAGGCCACCGGCGCCGTTAGAAGCAATCGGATTGCCACCGCCAAAATAGGCTTGCTGGGGCGTTACGAGCGAAGCAGCCGGGGCGTACTTGCCGCCCACGTCGTCGATGTAGTCGGTGAAGGTCTTGCGCCAGCCAATTTCCAGGTTCGCATCAAAATTACGGTTGATGCGGTAGCGAATGCCCCCGCCGAAAGGAATGGAGAATTGAGTGCTGCTGTATGCAGAACCTTGTCCTTCGGTCTTCAACGGCCTCAAGTCCACGTAAGTGCCGTCTTTGTACAAGCCCTGGGGGTTGTTGTAAAAGCCAGCTACACCAAAGAAGACGTAGGGCACAAAGTCCGGGCGCTTGAGGTAGTTGTTGCGGTTTTCAATCAGGTCAACGATAGCGACGGCCGACACTTCGAGCAGGTCGTTGCGGAAGCTCATGTTGCGGTTGTAGCGAAAGCGGGCGTCCGGCGAAGCCGGGTCGGCGGCCTGGGAGTCATCGCCGGTGATGCGGCCGTAGGACAAGCCCAGCCGACCAGACAGACGCGGGTAGAAACGCCGGGTGATGGACACCCCGGCCCCTGCGCGGGTGGCTCCCAGGCGCAGGCTTGTGAAGCTGGTCACCGGCGTCACGTCGCCGAAGTAATTCATGGCGTTCAGGCTGAAACCAACGGAGTTGTACTGTTTCCGTTTGCTGAACTGCTGGGCGTCCGCATCCGGCGTGGCCACCAGGGCCAGGCCAAGCACAAAGGCCGAGGAATAGGTGAAAATATTTTTCATAAGGCAGCGAAAAAAGAGAATGCAGGATTCGATGAACGAAGACAACGCAGGCACTTCGCGGTTTCAGGCAGTGACAAAAGTAAGGCTAATCAGGAACTAAAAAAACTTTCGCTGATTTTTTCAACAAAAAATCAGCGATTTACAACTGCATTCCGGCCGGGTTGCGCCGGTCGAGGCCCCAGTTGAGCTTGCTGCGCAGGGTGCTGAGAAAATTGACGTGGTTGAGCTTAACAAGACGGGCATTGAAGGATTCGCGGCGCACGGCAATCTGGACGGAGGCTTCGACGGGCAGGGAACGCGAATCGAGCGAAAGCATGTAGCTGGTACTGCGGCCCTCTATTTCGAAGGAAATGACGCTCTGGTCCGACACCACGAGGGGCCGCACGTTCAGATTGTGGGGGCATACGGGGGCAATGATAAAATTGTTGGTTTGGGGCAGCATCACCGGGCCGCCGCAGCTGAGCGAGTACCCGGTAGAGCCGGTGGGCGTGGCCACCACCAAGCCGTCGGCCCAGTACGAATTGAGGTATTCGCCGTCGATGTACGTGTGGACGACAATCATGGACGACGTGTCGCGCTTGAGGACACTGAAATCGTTGAGGCCAAAATTGAGGCCGCCGAACACATCGGGGTCGGTATCGACGCGGATGAGGCTGCGCTCTTCGATGTTGAAATGCCCTTTGTACAGGGCGTCGATGGCCTGAGCGATGCGGTCGGGGGTGACGGTGGCCAGAAAGCCGAGGCGGCCGGTGTGAATGCCGAGGATGGGAATCTGGAGGCTGCCGACGTAGGTCACGGTGTCGAGCAGGGTGCCGTCGCCGCCCACGCTGAGCACGAACTGAACGCCGCGCAGCGAGTCGCCGCGGCGGAACTCGGTGGTGCCCTCGGGTAGGCGCAGGCGGTTGTCGAGAAAGGTGCGGAAGGCCTCGCCGATGCGCACCTCGGCCCGGCGGGCGGCCAGGTCGTCGAGCAACGCCTGGATGGCGGGCGCGGCTTCGTCGTCGAATGGCTTGCCGAGAATGGCGATTTTCATGCAGAAAGAGGCGAAGTGAGGCGGTGAAGGACCGTTCGGGGCGGACGCGCCCAACGGGGCACCGGCAGCATTGGCTCCTCGATAAGGTAATGATTTGACATTTCGACGAAGCGCCGCCGGGGCTCAGATGGGGAATGCGGTGCGGAAAAAATAGCCGGTTTGGCCGAGGCCGTTGAGGGTGTATTCAGCGGTGAAGACGCGGTCGTAGTAGGTGACGAGGTGCAAACCGAAGCCGATAGCGCGCAGCACGTGGTTGGGCAGGCGGTTTTCGGGCCCGGTGCCGGGGGCGGCCACCAAGCCGGCGTCGGCAAAGATATTCAGGTAGAGCGCCAGCGGAACGGTATTGATTTTTGGGTTGCCGAGGGCGGACAGGCGCAGGGGGGCGGGACTGAGCAAGCGGTAGGACAGGCCCTGCTGCAGTAGGCCGTAGTGGCGGCCGTCCACCACGTACTCGTCGTAGCCGCGCACCAGGGCCTCGTAGCCCAGGGCGCGGGCATCGGCGTAGGCGAGGCGGCGGGTGAAGCGGGCCTGGCCGCTGAGGCCCGCGCTGTAGTAGAACCGGGAGCCCAGCGCCAGGTAACGGGCGTAGCGCAGGCGCAGCGTGGTGAGGGCCGGCGAGCGGGCATCCAGAAAGATGCGGTGCGTGAGGGCGGCTTGCGCGTACTGCCCGGTGAGCGGGTAGGCGAAGGTGTTGCGGCGGTTGCGGGTGCTGACGAGTGAGAACTCCAGGTACGCGCGCTGGGTGCGGCCCCGGTAGTAGTTGGGGTTAAAATGGTTGATGGAGTCGCTAATCTGCTCGCGGTGGTAGGAGGCGTCGAAGGCCGTGAGGGATTGCACGGTGTGGCGGAAGCGCAGGCCGGCCGTGGCGTAGAAGCGCTGGATGGGAAAGCCGGCTTCGGCCCGGTAGGGCACCAGGCGGTCGGCCAGGGTGCGGTAGTCGAGGGTGCGGCTTTGGTAGTAGGAAACGCCCGTGCCCAGGCCCAGGCGGCGGCGGCGGCCCAGGCCGGGGGCCTCGTAAAACAGCTCGTACTTGCGGTTGAAGCCCAGCTGCAGGTTGGCAATGACCTGCTCGTTGCGGCCGCGGAAATTGCTGCGCACCACGTGAACGCCGTAGTCCACGCGGCGCCAGCGGTCGGGGCGGGCCAGCCAGGCGCGCAGGTTGCGGTCGGCCAACGAAAGGATGGGCACCGGGAAGGTGTACCAGCGCTCCTGCACCCCGAAGATGACGAGCAGCCGACCGCCGGTGCAACTGGCCTGCACCACCACGGCGTGAAACAGCTGCAGGTTGAAGAGGCGGGCGCGGTTGGCTTCGAGGCGGGCCGGCAGGTCGGCCAGGGCCAGGGTGTCGCCTTCCCGAAAGTCCAGCTCGGCCCGCAGGATGCGCGCTTTGGTGACGGCGTTGCCGGCAAACAATACGGGGCCGACCGCGACCCGGACGCTCCCCGGACAGGGCGCCACGCGTACCAGCGTATCGGTGGGCACCACCACGGGGCGCAGCGGGCGCGGCAGGGTGTCGGGCGGGGCGGCGGCGGGCGCGCAGGTCCCCAGCAATAGCCGCAAGGTGAGCAGAATCCCGAACACCAAGAGCTACACGCTCAGGTAGCGCAGCAGGGCATCGTAGCGCTCCTGCTCGTCTTCGCTGGCCACGGCCGTGCCGCTGAACTGGGCCGTCACCACGTAGCCGAACCGCTCCAGCGTGGCCCGGATGCGCGCCAGGCTGTCGGTGTTCAGCTGCAGGGTAAGGCGGATGCGGTAGGGGTCCACCTCGTCCTGGGCCACGTGGGCGCTGAGGATTTTGGCGTTGTTTTCCTCCACGTAGCGGCTGATTTGGGTGAGGGAGTAGTCGCGCTCCTCCATGCTCAGCACCAGGATGCCGCCCTGCCCGCCGGCCGGCTGCTGCCCAAAGGCGGCCAGCGCGTCGGCAATGGTCACGACGCCGGCGTACTCGTGGCGCTCGTCCACCACGGGCACCAGCTGAATCTTGTTCTCGATGGCCAGCTCCATCACCCGGTAAAAATGCTGGTCGGGGCGCACGTAGGCCTCGGTGTAGCCCAGCGGCAGCTCGGAAAGCAGGGTGTCGGGGTCGTCGAAATCGGCCAGGTCGGCTTCGGTCACGAGGCCGCGGTAGTGGCGCTCGTCGAGCACGGGCAGCTGGGCCACGTGAAACTCGTCGAGCCAGCGCGCCGCTTTGCCCGCCGAATCGGTGCCCTTCAGGGGCGGAATCATCTCGTTGAGGAGGTCTTCGGCGAGGAGGGCGGGCATATTCCTGGTAATTATGAGTTATGAATTATGAGCTATGAGTTGGGGGAATGGTGTAGAATAAGTAAAGGGGATGGAAGTGAATGGTGAGGAGCGGCGACGGACGCAAGCTAACACGCCGGGCAGTGGCGAACAACAATCGGACCGACGAAAATGATAGAGCGGGGCCTCGGGCCGCTACACGGCGGGGGCCGCTTCTACCTTACGCAGAAACCGGCGCAGATAGTTGTTGAACCCGGCGGGGCGCTCCATCATGGGGGCGTGGCCGCAGTGGTCGAGGAAGCGCAGCTCGGCGCGGGGCAGCAGGCGGGCAAACTCGTGGGCCACCGACGGCGGGGTGATGGTGTCGTTCAGGCCCCAGACCAGTAGGGTGGGCTGGGCGATTTTGGCCAGCTCCTTGCTCAAATTGTGGCGCTGAGCCGAGCGGGCAATGGCAATGATGCGCAGGCACTTGACGTTGGAATTCGTAACATCGAACACCTCATCGACCAGCTCGCGGGTGGCCACGGCAGGGTCGTAGAACGTGTAGCCCACCCGCTCCTGCACGTAGGCGTAGTTGCCGCGCTTGGGAAACGAGCCGCCCATGCCGTCCTCGAACAGCCCGCTGCTGCCCGTGAGCACGAGGCTGCGCACCCGCTCGGAGTTTTTCAGGGCGTACACCAGAGCCACGTGGCCGCCGAGGGAGTTGCCGAGCACTGCAAAATTCGGCGGCAGGCCCAGCGCCGCCACGAAGCCTTCGACGTACGCCACCAGGCCCGGCACCCCGGCCTGGGCCAGGGGCATGTCGTAAATGGGCAGCAGCGGAATGATGACGCGGTGGTCGGGCGCAAACTCGCTCACCACGTCCTGCCAATTGCTCAGCGCGCCAAACAGGCCGTGCAGCAGCAGCAGCACCGGGCCCTGGCCTTCGTCCACGTACTCGTACCCATGTTGCTGCTGGCGGCGCAATTCCATCCTCACGTAGCGGTTAATCGTTGGCAGAGCCAACGCATGTACAACAATCCCCAACTGCTTCCCTGCCAAAGAATGCGACCCGCTGCTGCTACTTCACCCAGTTGGCCATTGACTGACAGCCTGATGAGCCTTTGAAATTCTCGGGGATTAGCTCATCGGCTGCCCCGCTCGCCGAAGCAGCGGCGGTCCATGTAGCCCACCCGGGTTTTGCCGTCTTTGTCCAGCCGCACCCGCACGAAGTAGGCGCTGATGGTGTCCGTCACCTGCACTTCGCTGCCCGTGGTGGTTTGGGCGAGAATGGCCGAGGTTTTGGTCATGCCGTCGTACACGGGGCAGTCCACAATGGTGTTGTGGGCCACGGGAGCGCGGGTGCCGGGCGCTTTGGTCAACTCGTCGCGGGCGGAAGCGCAGGCCGATAGCAGGCCCGCGGCAGCCACAACCCATAAGGCAATACATTTCATGAACGAACCGAAGAGCAGGAAGAATGAATTCGGCGGGTAAGGTAGGATAAATTCCGGTTATGTCCAGTTTAGGCCCTTATTTTGGGTGCTGCTCAATTTTTGGGTGCTGCTCGATGCAGGTTCCGCAGGCTGGCTTCCGGGAACGACGCCCCCCGTTTTTTCGTTGAGAAAGCAACCCGCAAAATCGCATTGTTTCTTCCAAAAACCGGCGTTTTCAGCGTTTCTTCATTCCGCTCATTTTTCTTTGCTTCATGAACCGCATCACCCGTTTACTGGCCCGTCCGGTTGCTTTGGCAGCGGCGGGCCTCGCTCTGCTGCTGGGCCCCAGCGGCTGCACCACCACCTCGCGCGTGGGCGTCACCAACGATTTCGACCACGCCGTGAACTTCCGGGCCTTTAAAACCTGGGCCTGGTACCCGCAGCAGCCCACCGACACCGAGGGCGGCCCCGCCAAAGGCTACCAGTCCTTCCTCGACAAGCGGATGCGCGCCGCCGTGGCCGGCGAAATGACCCGCAAGGGCCTCATTGAGGTGGACAAAGCCCCCGACATCTACGTGGCCTACAGTGCCCGCGTGGAGGAAAAGCAGCAAACCTCGCCCTACTACAACGGCCTCGGCTACCCGTATGGCTACGGCTACGGCGGCTTCGGGGGCTACGGCCGCAACTACCCTTCGGTGACGCAGTACAAGGCCGGCACCGTCGTGATTGACGTCATCGATGCCCGCCGCAAAGAGCTGGCCTGGCGCGGTACCGGCCAGGCCCAGGTCAACCAAAACACGATTGACGAGGTAGAAACCACCCGCATCGTGAACGGCATCCTGAGCACCTACCCGCCGCAGGACAACAACGCCCGGCGGTAGTTTTGAACCACCTCGTAGCTAAAAAAGAAGCCCGTTCGGTTGAGGCTTGTCCTTACCCACATCTCAGGGCTGGTTGAGTTGAGTGGCGAGCCGGACGCCTTCGACGAGTAAACGCAAGCTCATCAGGCCGCGCCAAAGGGTTTGCCAGCCGGGCGGTCCGTCGCC
>Ga0123336_10002282_pt1 | contig 16721 bp, 14 predicted proteins | sample SSSSmetaG_FD_96466 | JGI IMG/M metagenome (GOLD analysis project Ga0123336, IMG submission 96466) | Glacier valley bacterial and archeal communities from Borup Fiord, Nunavut, Canada, to study Microbial Dark Matter (Phase II) - ​SSSS metaG | ecosystem: Environmental > Aquatic > Freshwater > Ice... | reverse complement strand
CGGCGCCGAGTACGAGCGCGACCCGCTCCGGCGCAGTGGCCGCGAACTCGCGCAGGCTCACGGCATCCGGCTCGAGCGCGAGTGCGGCGATGTGGAAGCCGGCGGTGGTCAGTGTCGCGCGCGTGGATGGCCAGTCTCCGAGACGCGTCCATGGCACTTGCAACACGGTGCCCATAGAGACGCGGATCGCCCGCCGATAGAACGGGTCGCTGCAGCGCGGGGTGACGAGCACGGCATCCGCACCGATCGCGGCGACCGAACGGAAGATCGCCCCCACATTGGTCGGGTCTGCGACGTTTTCGAGAATCACGACACGGCGCGCGTGCTCGAGCAGCGACTCCGGAGTCGGCAGCGCGGGCCGGTGCATCGACGCGATGAGGCCTCGGTGCAAAAGGTAGCCGGTCAGCTGCTCGAGCAACTCCCCCGGCCCGGAGAACACGATGACCTCGGGCCCTACGAGTGCGACGGCCTCATCGACGGATGCCCCGAGCGCAAGCACCGACCGCGCGCGATGCCCGGCCCGCAACGCTCGCTCGAGCACGAGCGCGGACTCCGCGATGTACAGGCCGTGCTCCGTATCCCTGGCTTTCTTGAGTGCGACGTCGGTGAGGTGCGAGTAGTCGGCGAGCCGGGGGTCGGAGGGGTCGGAGATCTCGATGACGGGCATCGGTCAGGCCGAGGCGGGGGCGCAGAAGGACGGCATGGGTTAGGGAGCGCCAATCAGTTCGACGCCGGCGTCGGCAAGGCGCACCAGGGCCGCCTCGCTCGAGTCGACCGCCACACCCACGACGAGGTCCGTGAGCACCCGTACCTTTCGACCCGCGGCGAGGGCATCGAGCGCCGACGCGAGCACACAGTAGTCGGTCGCAATTCCCACGAGATCGACCTCGGTGACGCCTAGCCGATCGAGCACATCGGGCACGGTCTCGCCGGCATCCGTGATCCCCTCGAAGATCGAGTACGCGGGCTTGCCTTGGCCCTTACGCACGTGCACATCGATGTCGGCCAGCCCGAGAGCGGGGTGGTACTCGGCCCCGGGCGATCCGGCGACACAGTGCCGGGGCCAGGTCTGCACGAAGTCGGGTTCTGCATCCGTCGCGAAGTGCCCGCCGTTACTGTTGTCGGCGTCGTGCCAGTCCCGCGACGCGAACACCGTGTCGTACCTGTCTGGATGCCGACGCAGAAGCTTAGTGACCGCGGCCGCCACCGCGGCGCCTCCGATAACCCCGAGCACTCCGCCCTCGGTGAAGTCGTTCTGCACGTCGATGATGAAGAGCGCGCGAGTCACGGCATGTCAGTTGTTCGAGAGATTGTCGCCGCAGGAATACACGGCAGTGGCGAGGGTGTCTTGCGCCTCCTTGGCATCGGAACTGATGCCGTCTTGGATCGAGTAAAATGCGAAGACGAGCGGCGTGCCGTCCGCGGCGTCGATGATTCCGGCGAGCGTATAGGCGGAATCTAACCAACCGGTCTTGCCCCGGATGTGGCCCCGAGCGATTTCGTTAGCTCCGGTGAATCGATCTGACAGGGTTCCTGATTGACCCGCGACCGGGAGGGCTGAATAGAGTACGCCGAGGTCTTTCACGCCCGCCTTGACCTTGGCCATGAGCTGACTGACAAACAGGGGCGATACCGCATTGAGGTCGCTCAGGCCTGAGCCGTCTCGAATCGAGATCTTGTTGGTGGGCAAGCCATATTCGCTCAGGCCGCCGGGGATTGCCTGCGCGAGTGACGCCGACGAGCCGTTGAAGCCGAGCGTTTTCGACACTACGCGCGCGAGGTTTTCCGCAAGAATGTTGTCGCTCCACGACATCATCTGGCCGATGAGCGTGCTGAGCGGTTGGGACTTGACCTCGGCGAGAACGGTCGAGCCCACGGCCGCTCCCGTCGAGAAGGTCACACCGGAGAGGCCGGCCGCGGCGGCGAATGCCCGGCCGGCATCCCCAATCGGGTCGTCGGATCGAGTACTCACCGTCGAGGTCGGATCCGCGCGTCCCCCGTCGACCATGAGCGCGGTGACCTCGGCCTGATAGCCGTCGGCCTGCTCCTTGCGTAACCACGACGAATCCCAGTTGTCCGCGGGATCCCACAGTGTCGAGTCGAGCACGATGTTCTTGATGTCGACACCCGGGTGGAGCTTCTTGTATGCCTTCACGGTGGCATTAGCGAGGTCGGCAATCTGTGGCGCCCCGTCATAGACCGTCCCCCCGGTCGTGGCCAAGGTCGGATCGCCGCCACCCTGCAAGACGATCGTGCCTGGCGACGAACCGTCAATCACCTTCGTGCTCAACTGGGCATTGGGGCCGAGGATATTGAGAGCCGCAGCCGCGGTGAGGGTCTTGAGCACGCTTCCCGTTCGCTGCCCGGTTTCACCGTTGCGATCGAAGAGCATTTCTCCCGTCGTAGCGTTTGCCACGTATCCGGAGAAGGTTGCCAGGCGGCCGTCGGCCGCTGGGGCCGCGACGCTGCAGGTGCGCAAGCGGGCGAGGGTTGGGATGGTCGTCGGCTGCGGACGCGGCGGCAGTTCGCTCGCGGTGGGGAGCGGAATTGCTGCGCTCGAATTCGAGCCGGCCGAGATGCCGGCGAACACTGCTCCCGTGCCCGGGATCAGGAATGCGACTCCGAGAGCCGATGCAAGCCACACCGTCGGATGCCGGCGCACCATGGCGCCAATACCGGTTGCCCCGGCGGCGCCCGCGGCGGCGGCAGCAGAGTTGGCGGCAGAGTTGCCAGCGGAGTTGCCGTCAGCACCCCCCGCAGCGATGTCCGCCGCGCCGGCACCGGTCGCGCCCGTGCTCGCCGCGCCGGCCGCAGTCGCTCCCGCGGCGCCAGAATTTCTCGACCGCCGGGATGCTGCTCGCTTGCCCTCAGACTCGCGCAGCGCACGCCGGGAGAGCGCCTCGGTGGGCTGGGAATCCTGTGAATCGGTCACCCGGCAATGATAGCCGGGTGACCGATTAGCGCTCTGTGAGCGGTTCCGCCCAAGCTGACCGGACTACCCAAGCTGACCGGACTGCCTGAAGCCGCAGGTGCATACCTCCGGCTAGCAGCCGGTCCAGCGGGCCGCCGCGCGGGTGAAATCGTATGGCTCGTTCGGCACGCCACCGTGTGTCATGGCGAAAGCGATGCAGACCCCGCCGGTGCCCTGGCCGGGGCGATACAGCGAAGCCTGATGTGACGGCGAGTACCACCACTTTGAGGCCACGGTCGAGCCCGAGTTGCCGTAGCCACCCGCGAGGTTTCCATCGCAGCCAACGCTCGGCGCACCGTCACTACGGACGGAGCCGATGTGACCCCACGCGCTCATCGGGTCGGTGCTCGGGTCTTCGGCCATCCAGAAGAGGCGGGCCTCCATGCACGAGTCGTAGACGAAGTATGAGACGGGCGGCAGGCAGTTGTCAGCGCGGATCGCGTTGTACTCGGCGGCGAACGATGCGAGGTCGTCGCTGGTCGTTCCGCCGACTCCGAGTGCCGACGTGGCACCGGGCGCCCCGCTGTTTGAGCTGCCACCGTAGCCGGGGCACGAGCCTCCGGCAGCTTCGAGCGTCGCGCGGCGCTCGGTGGTCCCGGATGCCGCGCCCGCGGCATCCACGGGAGGAAGCGGCTTGGGCACAGCTTTCTGAGCGAGGTGCTCGAAGTCTTTGGTGGTGTCTGCGGCGCTAGCCGCCGTTGGGGCGTCAAGCACAAGTGACCTGGCGCGGGTCGCGAACGACGAGGCAACCGACTGTGCCCCGAGCTCGGGTGCGAGTACCGACGAAACCGACGCGAGCGCCGGCACCGCTGGACCAGAATCTGCGACAGCTGGTGTCGTCAAGCCGGGGCCTCCGCCGCCGACGAATGGCAGCACGAGGACCAGCACCGTGCTCAGCCCGGCTGCAAGAAACAACACTTTCTTCATTGGAGGTACCCCCGTACCAATTGCGACACCATCCCCTAAATCGGGTGTCTGACACCATCCCCTGATTCCCCTGAATTCGGTGTCTGAAGTCACGCTACGTTCGTGGGTCACGGTGCCGCAAGGGACGAAGGGCCCCGACCGACGGTTTTACCCGCTAACTGGGGGTGATCCGTTGACGGCGTGTCCACCCTCTGGGGGGTAGGCGTGCGCGGGCGTGTCCGCCCTGTGGGGGACCGACCCGGGAAGCGTGTCACAGGAGCGAGGAGCAGCGCGTTGCGGAGCCGCCCAAGAGAATCGAACTCTTGACCTTCTCATTACGAGTGAGATGCTCTACCGACTGAGCTAGGGCGGCGGGCGACGGGTTTCCCCGAGGCACAGCATAAAAGCTTAGCCGAGTTTCAGGCCCCGCCAGACGGGTTTCGCGCACCGTCAGACGCAAATAGCGCCTTGAGCTCGGAGAACGATTCCGCGAGTTGATCGGGGAGTCGCGTCGTCGCATCGTTGCCGGACCAGCACGTCCACGCGTGGCGCATTGCAGCAAACGCGACGAGGGTAATGAGCCTCGCCTTGTCTCGCACGAACACGGATGACTCGCTCAGGTTCGGGTTCTCATAGACCAAGCGGCGTGCCACGAGCCCACAGATCTCGTCTTCAAAGCGGCGCATCGTCGCCATCTTCATGGCGAACATCTGCGGGTACTGCTTGAGAATCTCCTGCCGACGCTGGAGAAGTTCGAGATCGTGCACGGACTGCTCTCCGGCGTCGACGAGCACTTCCGCAAGGCCATCGATAAGGCTGCGGGACGTGTCGGTCACGAAACCGTCGAGGAGCTCGCCCGCGGGCAACTCGAGGGCATCACCCAGAATCGCCCCCTCTTTTGAGGCGAAATAGTTGAAGAATGTGCGCGGCGAAATGTCAGCCACGCGACTGATTTCGTCGACCGTGACGCGCTCAAGACCGCGCTCGGCGACAAGGTCAAGCACCGCGATTTGGATGGCGCGACGAGTGGCAAGGCGCTTGCGCTCGCGCAGCCCTGGCTCGGTGATTTCGATCGTACTCACGAGACTATTCTTGCACAGTGCGCAACTTTGCGCACGCCAGGCACGTCCGTCCTGCGGTGACCGGGGCCGAGCCGGCAGAGCTGTGACGATGCCTTCGGGCCGGGCTCAACATTTCGGGTCGCTCTGGGGAACAACGCCATCGACCAAATAGCTGTCGACCGCCTTGTTGACGCACGCGTTCGATTTGTTGTATGCGGTGTGGCCTTCACCCGTGTACGTGACCAGGTGCCCGTGCACGAGCGCGGCCGCGACGGCCTGTGCCCACTTGTACGGCGTTGCTGGGTCGTTGGTTGTGCCGACGACGAGAATGTCGGATGAGCCGGGTGCCGTGATCGCGACTCGGTCACGAGTCGCGGGCACCGGCCAGTTCGGGCATCCCGTGCCGCCGTATGACATCTGCGGGCCGAAGACCGGCGCGAGCTTCGCCAATTCGGCAGCCTCGGACCTCATCTGAACGACGTTTCCGTCGCCGTGGGCATCCAAGCAATTGATGCTGATGAACGCCTCGGTCTGGTTGTCGTTGTAGGCACCCTCCGCTGTGCGTCCGTTGTAGCTGTCCGCCAGCTGGAAGGCGTAACTGGCGTCACCCGACATGACGCTGGAGAATAACTGCCGCAAGTACTGCCAGTTGTCCTTGTTGTACAACGGCAGGATGATCGCGGTGAACATGGTCGAACTCCCGAGCTGACGGCCGTCCTTGTCTGCGATCGGACTCTTATCGAGGCTGTCGAGGATGCCGCGAATCTCGGTCATCGCCTGATCCGTCGCCCCCGTGAACGGGCAATCCTTCGCGGTGGGGCAGTCGACGAGAAAGGCGCGTAACGCGCTCTCGAAGCCCTGAGCCTGAGTTGCGGTGCCCTCGAAATCGTTCGCCGCGGGATCGACGACTCCGTCGAGTACGAGTCGGCCGGTCTTCGACGGGAAGAGATCTGCGTACACCTGACCGAGCAGGGTGCCGTAGGAGTAACCGAGGTAGTTGAGCTTCTTGTCGCCGAGCGCGGCGCGCACCATGTCCATGTCTCGCGCGGCACTCGGGGTGTCGACGAGGCCGAGCAAGGGACCGGTCAGCTCGAGGCAGCGAGCGCCGAACTTTTTCGTGGAGCCGACAAGCGCCGCGATCCACTCGTCGCTCCCGGGCACGCCCGGCGTGATGTCGTACAGGTACGAGTCGAGTTCTTTGGGATCGGTGTAGCACTTTACTGGAGTGGAGTGATTTACGCCGCGAGGGTCGAATCCGACGATGTCGAAGTTGGACTGCAGCTTGGCGGAGGTCGCGTAGTCGACGCTATTGAGGATGAAGTCGTAGCCTGACCCGCCCGGCCCGCCCGGGTTCACCAGCAGCGATCCGAGGGCCTTGCCCGACTTCGCCGGCTGCCGCACGAGCGCGAGTTCGATCGAGTCTCCCGTGGGATGTGCCCAGTCGCGCGGAGCCTTGGCGGTCGTGCACTGCATGCCGCTGCCACAGCTTGTCCACTTCAACATCTGCGTGTAGAAGGGCACAAGATCCGCCGCGACCTGCTCGTCGCTGGGAACGGATGTCGTGCTGGCCTTGGGTGGCAAGAACCACGAGACGCACCCGCTCAGCAGGAGCAAAGCGGCGGCCGCGACAGCGAGGGCCGCAATGCCGCGCGCCCGCTTGGGGCGGATGATCGATTTCACGGGTGATGCACCTTTCGAGTCGCAGTGACGAGCATGGCTTCCAGAGCGAGCACGGGCGAGACGTTGCCCTCGATCCGTCGACGAGCGGTTGCGATCGCGTCCATGGTCGCGAGCGTGTCGACGGCACTCGAACGTGAGGCCGCAGCATCCACCTGTTCGAGGATACTGAGATTGATCGGTTCCCCGGGCACGCCGAGCTGCGCGAGCAGAATATCGCGGTAGAGCGACAGCAAGTCGACCATGATGCGATCGATCCCGTCGCGCAGGCTCCTTGTCGCGCGCCGTTTCTGGTCGTCGTCTAGGGCCCTCAGCTGAGCCCGCAAGGCGGGCGGAACGGTACCGCCGGGTTCGATGCCGAGCGAGCGCATCGCGCTGTCACGCTCTTCCGCGTCGCGCTCGAGGGTAATCGCCTCGGCGTCTTGTCTCGCCAGTTCGAGGAGGGTGGCTGCGCCCTGGACGGCGTCTGAAACCGAATGGATGCCGAGCGCGACCTCGATGGTGCGCCGACGCCGGTCGCGCGCCTCCGAGTTGGTCGCGAGTCGATGCGCCATACCGATGTGCGACTGGGCTTCGCGCGCGGCAACGGCTGCCGTGGCGGCATCCACACCGTCCCTGCGCTCGATGAGCGCGGCCACCTCGGCGACGTCGGGAACGCGCAATCGCACGGTGCGCACTCTCGAGCGAATTGTCGGAATCAGGTCTGCCTCGCTCGGCGCGCACAGGATCCAGACCGTGCGCGGCGGCGGCTCCTCGAGTGCCTTCAGCAACACGGTGGAAGCCTGCTCGCGCATGCGGTCGGCATCTTCGATGATCATCACGCGGTACCGACCCACCGAGGGCGAGAAATACGAGCTCGACACCAATTCGCGCACGTCGGCGATCGGGATGATCACCTTCTCGCTCGACAGCACGCCCAGGTCGGGATGCGTGCGCGCGTTCACTTGCCGCAGGGTGGCCGTGTCGCTCTCAGGGCTGCCATTGCTCATGAGCGCCGCAGCGAACGCGAAGGCGAGGTTTGAGCGGCCCGATCCGGGTGGCCCGGTGATGAGCCAGGAGTGGGTCATCGCGGAATCGCCGACGGCCGAGCGAGATGCTGCCACGGCGGCCTCGACGACCTGGATCGCGTCGGGCTGGCCCGTCAGTTCGTCCCACAACGCCATGTCTCCAGCCTAAACGTGACCGACCCACACGCGCATCCCGCGCTCAGCCCAGCAGCGCCGCGACCCGAGCCTGAATCAGTGCGGCGATATCATCGACGGAACCGCGAGCATCTACCGTGAGGAATCGCTGCGGTTCGGCAGCGGCCAGTGCAAGGTAGGCCGCTCGAACTCGAGCGTGAAAGTCCTGCTGCTCAGCCTCGAGGCGGTCGTACTGGGTTCGAGAGCCAGCGAGTCGATCCTTGCCGCTGGACTCGTCGAGGTCGAGCAGCACCGTCAAGTCGGGAAGCAGTCCTTCGGTCGCCCACAGCGACACCTCGCGCACCTCGTCCCCGCCGAGAACCCGGCCAGCGCCCTGATACGCGACGGATGAGTCAAGATACCGGTCCTGCACCACGATGTCACCGCGCTCCAGTGCCGGCCGCACCTTGGTCGCGATATTGTGGGCCCGATCCGCGGCGTAGATCAGGGCCTCCGCGCGGGGCGCGATCGCTCCGCGGCGATGCAACACGATGTCGCGCAACTCCAGCCCAAGATCAGTTCCACCCGGCTCACGCGACACCACGACCGTGTGGCCGGATTCCTCGAGCCACCGCACGAGCCGTGCGAGCTGGGTCGACTTTCCGGAGCCGTCCCCACCCTCGAGCGTGATGAAAAGCCCGGTCATGCCTTCTTCTTTGCGGGAGCGCGCTTCGCGGCGGCTTTCGGTGCGGCCTTCTTGGGCGCGGCCTTCTTGGGCGCTGCCTTCTTGGGCGCTGCCTTCGGCTTGGCCGGTCCCTTCGCACGCTTATCGGCAAGCAATTGCACGGCACGCTCGAAGTCGATCTCTTCGACGGTTTCGCCGCGCGGAATCGTGGCGTTGGTCGTGCCGTCGGTCACATACACGCCGAACCGGCCATCCTTGATCCTGATCGGCTTGCCGCTCTCGGGGTCGGCGTCGAACTCCTTGAGTGCACTCGATGCGGCCCGCCCGCCGTACTTCGGCTGCGAGTACAGCTCGAGCGCTCCGGGCAGATCGATGTCAAAGATCTGCTCCTCGGCCGTGAGCGACCTCGTGTCGGTGCCGCGCTTGAGGTACGGTCCAAATTTGCCGTTCTGCGCGGTGATCTCAACCCCGAGCTCGGGGTCGAGTCCCACGACACGGGGCAGGTCGAGCAAGCGCAGCGCGGTCTCGAGGTCGACCGTCGCGAGATCCATCGACTTGAAGATGGATGCCGTGCGCGCTTTGACTACGGCGACTTTCTTGGGCTTCTTGACCTTAACTTCGCCCGTCTTGGCATCGATGACCTCGACAGGCTCTTGCACGACGGGTTCGGGTTCGAGCTCGGTCACGTACGGACCGAAGCGCCCGTCTTTCGCGACGACCTCTTTGCCGGTTTCCGGGTTCAGGCCAATAACACGATCTCCCACGACGGGCGCGTCGATGAGTTCGCGCGCCTTCGCCGCGGTCAGCTCGTCGGGAGCGAGGTCCTGTGGGATATTGACTCGCCGCGGTGCCGCGGGGTCATCGCCGGGGGCCTCAAGGTACGGACCGTACTTGCCGATCCGCAGCGTGACGTCGTCGCCAATGCGGATCGAGTTGATCTCGCGCGCGTCGATCTCGCCCATGTTGTCGATCACGGTCCGCAATCCGCGGTGCTTGGCGCTTCCGAAGTAGAACCCGGTCAGCCATTCGACGCGGTTCTCCTCGCCGTCGGCGATGCGGTCGAGATCGTCTTCCATTCCGGCGGTGAAGTCGTACTGCACGAGGTCGTTGAAGTACTCCTCGAGCAACCGCACGACCGAGAACGCGATCCAATTCGGCACGAGGGCCTGGCCGCGCGGCGTCACGTACCCGCGGTCGATGATCGTCGAGATGATCGAGGCGTACGTCGAGGGGCGCCCGATACCCAGTTCTTCGAGAGTCTTGACGAGGCTCGCCTCGGTGTAGCGAGGGGGCGCGGATGTCTCGTGGCCCTTGGCCTCGACACTGGCAAGCTCGAGTTGCTGTCCCTCGGCGAGCGGAGGCAGCTTGGCCTCGGTCGGCTCGGCGGCCTCGTTGCGTTCCTCGTCGTGGCCCTCTTCGTACGCGTGCATGAACCCGCGGAAGGTGATGATCGTGCCGGTCGCGACAAATTCCGCAATTGTGCCGGTGGCGGTCGTGGCTCCGGTCGTGGCTCCAATCGTGATCGACGCGGTCGAGCCCTTCGCGTCGGCCATTTGCGAGGCGACAGTGCGCTTCCAGATCAGGTCGTAAAGCTTCCAGTCGTTGCCGCGCAGCGCCGACTGCAGCTCACTCGGGGTACGGAAGGTGTCCCCCGAAGGACGAATCGCCTCGTGGGCCTCTTGCGCGTTCTTGCTTTTGCCGGTGTAGACGCGAGGCGCCTCCGGAACCGTCTCCGCACCGTAGAGCGACCGGGCTTGCGTGCGCGCTGCGTCGATGGCCTGCTGCGAGAGCGTCGGCGAATCGGTGCGCATATAGGTGATGTAGCCGTTTTCGTAGAGCGACTGCGCGACGCTCATGGTCTGCCGAGCCGAGAAGCGCAACTTTCGGCCGGCCTCCTGCTGCAGAGTGGATGTCGTGAATGGCGCAGCGGGACGCCGTGTGTACGGCTTCGACTCGACCGAGGTCACGACGATGGGAACGCCCGGCTCGCGCAGCTGGATTGCGAGCAGTTTCGCTGCGGCCTCATCGACGACGACTGAATCGCCCTTGAGTGCTCCGCGGTCGTCGAAGTCGCGACCCGCAGCGATGCGCTTGCCGTCGAGGCGAACGAGCTTCGACTCGAACTCCTGCCTCTGGGCGGTCGGGGTGAACTGGGCCGACGGCGTGAACTGGGCGATGAGGTCCCAATACCCGGCCGTCACGAACGCAAGGCGCTCGCGCTCCCGCTCCACGACCAGACGGGTCGCCGCCGACTGGACTCGACCCGCGGACAGCCCGGGGCCGACCTTGCGCCATAGCACCGGCGACACTTCGTAGCCGTACAAGCGGTCGAGGATGCGGCGCGTCTCCTGGGCGTCGACGAGCGCGGTATCGATCTCCCTCGTGTTGTCCCTCGCGTACTGAATCGCCTCTTTCGTGATCTCGTGGAAGACCATTCGCTTGACGGGCACCTTGGGATTAAGCACCTGAAGCAAGTGCCACGCAATGGCCTCACCCTCGCGGTCCTCATCAGTAGCGAGGAAGAGTTCGTCGGCGTCTTTGAGCGCTCGCTTCAGATCGGCGACCGTCTTCTTCTTCGCATCGGATACGACGTAGTAGGGCTCGAAGCCGTTCTCGACGTCGACCGAGAACTTGCCGAGCGACCCCTTCTTGAGCTCGGGAGGGAGGTTTTTCGGCTCGATCAGGTCGCGAATGTGTCCGACCGAAGACTGCACCTCGTAGCCATCGCCGAGGTATTGCGCGATCGTCTTGGCCTTCGTGGGCGACTCGACGATGACGAGCTTCATGGACACTGCACTCCCGGAATTGACGCGCAAGGGCAACAACTGCCCTCATGAGCGACACCATACACACCTGACCCGCGCTCATACCTAATCCGGCTCGCCGGGCGGCGGGCCAGCGGTGGCTCGCGTCGTGACCGGTATTCCCGCGAACAGGCGCGTGGCGGAGACAGTGACCACAAGGCCGTCGGTGCCGCAGGATGCCAGCGATGCGGCATTGGCCTCGACCACAACACGCGCGGTGTCACAGGGGTAGCCCGGCTCGAGCCCGCTCAGCACGTCTGCTGCGGCAAGGGCCGCAGCATCGGCCGCGGCGGCAACGGACTGCCTCACGGCGAGGCCGACGAAGACCGGTAGACCGAGCGCGGCAACAGCCGTGACACTTCCCACGAGCGCGATTGCGAGCAGCGAACCCGACCCGCGATCGCCGGGCCCCGGCGGGCCGCCGCTCATGCGCGGCCTCTCACCGACCGCCACCGTCCATGCGCGGCCTCTCACCGACCGCCACCCGGTGCGCAACTCGAAGCGGTGAGGGTAAACCCAGCGAGCGCCCCGAGCGGGTCGGCCGCGGGCAGACTCACCCGCACGCACACCAGGCCGTCACGGTCCGCTCGCGTGGTCGTAGACCCCGGGATCAGACGGGATGCGACGCCCGCATCACCGCCGCGGGCTGCTGCGCGCGCGGCGACCGCCGCGGCATCCTGAACCCGAAGTTGATCGCCCGCGAGGCGCATCCCCGACAGGCAGGCCGCCAGGACGAGCACGACGGCCGGGAGGGTCACGGCAAACTCGGCGGTGACGCTACCTCGATCGCGCCGCGGCCTCTCAACCCGGAATCGACAGAGCATTTCGCACGAGATCGGTGAGCATGCCGCGTACCTCGTCGGAGCGCAAGATGACCACGAGCAGACCCGCGAATCCCACGGCGGCGAGCGTTGCGATCGCGTACTCGGCGGTGGCTGCGCCGTCTTCCGCTCGAATCATGCGCCCGAGTCGTCGTCTTGTTGTTGTCATGGTTGTTCCTTTCGAGACTTGGTCCGTTGGTGGGGGCTATCGTCTCGGCCGATGGACAGGTGGGCGGGCCCGGTGACTCGACTAGTGCACACGTTCACCACGTCGACACTGTGGACGAGATGACGGCGATCAGTAGTGGGATCACCCCGAGCACCATGAACGCCGGGAGCACACACAGCCCGAGCGGGAGCATGAGCTTGACCGACAGCGCTGCCGCGCGCTCTTGAGCTCGCGCGCGCGCCGAGCGACGCAACTCCTCGGCCTCGCTGCGCAACAGCTCAGCGGCTGGCACGCCCGCGGCACGGGAAAGTTCGACCACCGCGTCGACCTCGCCCGCCCGCGCCACGAGCCCGCACAGCTCAAGGGCGGCGTCGACCGTCGACCGAGCCGCGGGGAGTGAACCACCACCACTCACCGCAATCGCGATGAGTTCGCAGTCGAGGCCCGGTACAGCCGACTCGGGCTGAGCCGCGCGAACAAGTGCTCGGTTCCACCGGGCAGCAGCAAGCATCAGCCCGGCCCCGATCGCAAGGCACCCCCAGCCGATCGGGGTCGCGAACAAAGTGCGAAACGTGTCGAAGCCCAGCCCGGCCCCAAACAACACCCCGACTGCCGGAAGGGCCATGACCAGTCGCGCGGTCGCGGCGGGTGCCGCCAGTGCGACCTGGGCATCGCGCTGGGCTTCGGCAAGCGACCGCAACGAGCGAGCATAGTCGCGCAATGCGGCGGCGAGCGGGGCACCTGCGATCGTCGCGACCTGCCAACAGGCCGCGAGTCCTCGCCACGCGTCGGACTCAAGCCGCGGCATCCTTTGTGTGGCCGCGAGAATCACGCCGGTGATCGCAGCGGGGCCGGCTTCAGATCGTGCGACAGCATCCGCAACTACCCAGGCGGAACCCGGCGCGGATGTCGGCTGCGGGGCCGGACTCGGCGCGTTCGAAATCGACGCGGCCTCCGCCAAGTATCGCCACGCCGATGCGGGCGCAACTCCCGCCGACAGAAGCACCGCCAGTCGCTGGGTGAGTGACGCCACCTCGCCCAAGTTGGGCTGCGAGCCCGTCACCGTGCGCTTCGGGCTATTAGGTGCCCGGCCGAATCGACGGCAAGCGAGCCGAGTTCGGCAAGTTGCCGCACCCCATGGGTTCGCTCGACATGGAGTACGGCCCCGATCGCACTCACCGCTTGACGCGCGACAGCGGCCGGGGTCATCCCCGCAAGGGAGCCGAGTGCTTCGAGGCGCGCAGGAACATCGTCGAGCGAGTTGGCGTGCAGTGTGCCTGCACCCCCGTCATGCCCGGTGTTGAGCGCGCCGAGGAGCTCACGGATCTCCTCGCCACGACATTCGCCGAGCACGAGCCGGTCTGGGCGCATCCGCAAGGCCTCGCGCAGCAAACGCGCCAAACCAAGCCCGCCTGCCCCCTCGAGGTTGGCTTGTCGCGCCTCTAACGACACGAAGTGCGGATGCCGCACCCGAAGCTCGGCGACATCCTCGATCGCGATAATCCGCTCGGTGGGCGGCGCCGCACTCAAGATCGCGCCGAGCAGACTCGTCTTTCCGCTACCGGCCGCGCCCGTGACAAGGATATTGGCGCGGCCGACAACAAGCTCTTCGACGGCCGACACGGCAATGCGGTCAAAGAACCCGGACTGCTCGAGGTCGCCGAGGGTAAAGGGCATCGCGCGTGGAAGCCGGATTGACAGGAGCGTTCCCGAGGTGGCGATCGGCGGGAGCACGGCATGGACCCGCGCACCGTCGCTGAGCCGCGTATCAACGCACGGGGTCGCTTCGTCGATGTGTCGCCCCCCAGCTGCGACGAGCCTCACCGCAAGCGAGCGCAGCCCGTGCTCGTCGAGGTCGAATTGCGGCGCGCGCTCGAGGCCCGCACCTCGATCAACCCACACCGAATGCGGCCCATTGACGAAGACATCAGTGACGCGCGGGTCGGCCACGAGGTCGGCAAGGGGGCCATAGTCGGCGAGTCGGCTGGGCGGCGAAACAGCAGGAGGTGGGAGGGCCGGGCGGCCCGCTGCGTCAGACCGCGAACCTCGGACTGCAACAAAGCGAACGATGCCTTCTGCGGGCAGGCTGTTGTCAGTCACGGGGGAAGGCTAAGCGAGGCACTCCTGCCGATCAGAAACGCCAGCGCACCGGTGATGAGCGCTACCAACGAGCTCCTGTGAGCGAGTGGGATACCGGTTTTCGCGCCTTCGGCCCAGACAAAAAGGGGCGGCGCCTATTGGGGGGAACAGGCGCCGCCACAGCAGCGCGGATTGGGGGGAATCACTTGCGCTGCACGCCGAATTTGCATCCAGCGACGCCAGTGTACCGCAGTGGACCCGTCATGCAATGGGAGGTTCTAGGATCAAGTTGTTCACCTGTAAAAACAGTTCGCGAGATCCTGGCAGACCGCGAGATCGACGAGGATCCGATGTCCACCAATTCGATTGATAGCCTGCTTCACGAGTCGCGCCGCTTTCCGCCGTCGAAGGATTTTGTTGACCACCGCGTGGCGGGTCCGGAGATCTACGATCAAGCCAAGGCGGACCGCGTCGGCTTCTGGGCCGACCAAGCGCGCGCGCTCGTGCACTGGCACACGCCGTTCACCGAGACACTCGACTGGACCAATGCTCCCTTCGCTCGCTGGTTCGCCGACGGCGAGCTCAACGTCGCATACAACTGCCTCGATCGCCACGTCGAGGCGGGAATCGGCGACCGCGTCGCGATCCACTGGGAAGGCGAACCGGGCGACAGTCGCACACTCACCTACGCGGAACTGACCGCCGAGGTCAAGCGTGCCGCCAACGCGATCGCAGCCCTCGGTATCGGCCAAGGCGACCGCGTAGCGATTTACCTGCCGGTGATCCCGGAGGCGGTGATTGCCATGCTCGCTGTCGCACGGCTGGGCGCGGTGCACTCGGTCGTATTCGGTGGGTTCAGCGCCGAGAGCCTGCGCAGCCGCATCGACGACGCGAGCGCCAAGCTCGTGATCACGGCCGATGGCGGCTGGCGCAAGGGCAAGGTCTTCCCTCTCAAGAACGCGGTGGATGCCGCACTCGAATCCCCCGGATGCACCGTGTCGCACGTGCTCGTCGTGCGCCGCGGCGACAACGTCGTCGACTGGACCGAGGGCCGTGACCTCTGGTGGCACGACGAACTCGCCAAAGCCGACCCCGAGCACATGGCACAGGGCTTCGAGGCCGAGAATCCGCTCTTCATTCTTTACACCTCGGGCACGACCGGCAAGCCCAAAGGAATCCTGCACACAAGCGGTGGCTACCTCACGCAGGCCGCATTTACCCACAAGAACGTGTTCGACCTGCACGCCGAATCCGACGTGTACTGGTGCACCGCCGATGTGGGTTGGATTACCGGCCACAGTTACGTGGTCTACGGCCCGCTCGCCAATGGCGCGACGCAAGTGCTCTATGAGGGAACGCCAGACACGCCGCATCCGGGCCGCTGGTGGGAAATCATCGAAAAGTACAGGGTCTCGATCTTCTATACCGCGCCCACGGCGATTCGGTCGTTCATGAAGCTGGGTCGGCAGATTCCGCAGGGATTCGACCTCTCATCAATCCGCGTGCTGGGTTCGGTCGGTGAGCCCATCAATCCCGAGGCGTGGATCTGGTACCACGACGTCATCGGCGCGGGCACTGCGCCCATCGTCGACACGTGGTGGCAGACGGAGACCGGCGCGATCATGATCTCGGCGCTGCCGGGAATTACGGTGCTCAAACCCGGGTCGGCTCAGGTTCCGATCCCGGGAGTGAAGATCGACATCGTCGGCGAGAACGGCGTGCGAGTTGACCCACCCCAAGGCGGCTTGTTGATCGTCTCCGAACCGTGGCCATCGATGCTCCGCGGGATCTGGGGCGATCCCGACCGCTTCATCGAGACCTACTGGTCGCGCTTCTCGACACCCGACTCGTTCAAATACTTCGCGGGCGACGGGGCCCATGTCGACGAGGGCGGCGACATCGTGTTGCTCGGCCGCGTCGATGACGTCATGAACGTCTCGGGCCACCGCTTGTCGACCCAGGAGATCGAGTCAGCGCTCGTTTCACACCACATGGTCGCGGAGGCCGCGGTTGTTGGCGCGGCAGACGAAACGACCGGGCAGGCCGTCGTCGCGTTCGTGATCCTCAAGGCGAACCAGACCGACGCCGACACCCCGGAACAAGCCTCGACAATCCTCAAGGCTCACGTCTCGCAGCAGATCGGGTCGATCGCCCGACCGCGCCAGATCCTCGTGGTCGCGGAGCTACCGAAGACCCGCTTGGGCAAGATCATGCGCAGACTGCTTCAGGATGTCGCTGAGGGACGCGAGATCGGCGACACGACGACGCTTGCAGACACGAGCGTCATGCAGGTCATCTCTGACAAGCTCCGCTAGGCCCACGCGCCAGTGCCCGCTTAGGCAAATTCGAAGACGAACTCGACCTCGACGGGAGCGTTGAGCGGTAGCACAGCGACCCCGACCGCGCTGCGTGCGTGGGCACCCGCCT
>Ga0123336_10002280_pt1 | contig 16723 bp, 20 predicted proteins | sample SSSSmetaG_FD_96466 | JGI IMG/M metagenome (GOLD analysis project Ga0123336, IMG submission 96466) | Glacier valley bacterial and archeal communities from Borup Fiord, Nunavut, Canada, to study Microbial Dark Matter (Phase II) - ​SSSS metaG | ecosystem: Environmental > Aquatic > Freshwater > Ice... | reverse complement strand
TGGGCTTCACCCGCGCGCGGACCGTGCCGCCCACGCCCAGACGGTCCGCCACATGCGTCGATGCCACCCCGCTGCGCGCGCGGCCGTGCGTCTCGTAGCGGACGGCGGCGATCAGCAGATGCGCCTCCGCATTGCCCACCGCAGCGCGCGAGGACGCGATCGAATAGGCGCGGGGCGGTAGCGGCCGTAGCAGGCCCGTCAGCGCGTCGGGCGTCAGATGGGCGGGAAAGGCTTCGAGCAGATCGACCAGCTGCCGCCCGTTCGCCCACGCGCGCGCCTCCCCGGCTTCGACCAGCACGCGCAGGTCCGCGCACCCGGCCAACGCGGCGTATTTCTCGATCACCGGCAAAGAGAGCGTGGTGAGATCGCGCTCGTTCGCCAGCGCCCCCGCCAGCGCGTCGTCGGGCACCAGCCGCGCCGCGCGCAGCACTGCGTCCACCATCGCGGGATCGTTGGGCGCATACAGCTCCAGACTGTCGCCGGGTTCGTACCCCCGCGCAGCCCCCAGATCGAGTTCGACATGGAACGTCTGCTTGTCCGATCGCGAGGAGTTGAGGTTGATTTTCGCGGTCACCTCGGCTGCGAACGGCTCGTGCGCCACCTCGCGCCCGAAATCGACCGCAACCACATTGTCCGCCACCACCGCAGGCACGGTATCCACCGGTGCCAGCGCCTTCAGCGCATTCGCGGTCCACGTCCGCGCCAGCGCGGCGAAATCGAGGTCGCAGTCCACCCGGTCTGCCACGCGCGTCGCGCCCAGCGCCTGCAGCCGCGCGTCGATCGCCTTGCCGATCGTGCAGAAGCCCGCATAGCTCGTATCGCCAAGCGCGAGCACGCTGAAGCGCGTATCGGGCAGGCGCGGCGCGGTGTCTGCCATCAGCGCCGCATAGGGATGCACCGCGCGCGCGGGGGGCTCGCCCTCCCCCCATGTCGCGGCGATCACCAGCAGGTCCCGCTCCTTGCCCAACGCAGCCACGTCCAGATCGGCCATGTCGATTACGCGCGGGCGGAACCCCTGCTTGCGCGAGGCTGCGGCGGCGGCGTGCGCGAGGCTCTCGCAATTGCCGCTCTCGGTTGCATACACGATGGTGAGCGGCTGCGCGGATCGCGCGGGGGCGGCGGGCACCGGGTGCGCGGCGGGCACCGCGCCCGAGGCCGCCTCCAGCCCCGCCAGAAAGCCCGCCAGCCAATGACGCTGCATCGGCGTGGTCGCCAGCAGCACGGCATCGAGGCGCTCGCGCGTCGGCGCATCGAACGGGGCAGTCACGGGGAGCAGAGCGGTCGCGGCCATGGGCTGCTATGTCGGACGGGCAGGCACATGATCAACCCGAACCATTTTGCTTTGTTGCACCGCCGCAGAGAATGCCATTCTCCCGCACGCCCTGGTCGCAACCACCGCATTGCTATTCGCGGGTGCGCACTTGTCGCAGCGAGAATGGCGTCCTTTCTCGTGGCGTATGAGCACGCAAACCGCCCCCTGCCCTGGTCCTACCCTGCGCCTCGCGCCGCCCTGCGATCCGGTCGAGCGCGCCGCCGCACTTTCGGACGCGATGGCGGGTCTGTCGCTACGCGACCGCATCGCGCTGATCGAACGCACGATCGAGGGGCGCTTCGTGCTGACGATGGGCTTCGGGCTGGAAGGCCAGGTGCTCGCCCACGCGCTCGCGGGCGCGGACAGCCGCGCGGAGTGGGTGACGATCGATACCGGCCGCCTGTTTCCCGAAACGCTCGATGTGTGGGCGGCGACCGAGGCGCGCTTCGGCCGCAAGATCGCCGCCGTCATGCCACGCGCCGCCGACGCCCAAGCGCTGGTCGCGCGCGACGGCGCTTACGGGATGCGCGGCTCGGTCGCCGCGCGCGAGGATTGCTGCCACATCCGCAAGGTCGAACCGCTCGCCCGCGCGCTCGAAGGCACGGCGGTGTGGATCACCGGCCTGCGCGCCGGTCAGAGCGCGGCCCGCTCGGCAACCCGCTTCGTCACGTGGAACGCGCGGCGCAACCTGTTCAAATTCTCGCCGCTTGCCGACTGGGACAAGGTGCGCGTCGAGGCCTACATCGGCCTCCACGATCTGCCGTGCAACGCGCTCCACGATCGCGGCTTCCCCTCGATCGGCTGCGCGCCGTGCACGCGCGCGGTCAAGCTCGGCGAAGACGAGCGCGCGGGGCGATGGTGGTGGGAGAGCGGCGACAAGGAATGCGGCCTGCACCGCCGCGCGGCTGCCTGAGCCGGGGTAGCGCCCGCCCGCGCGACGCCGGACGCCTCGTCAAAGCGTTGAGCGGCGATGCGGATCACGGTTGCAGAACGATTGAGGGGTGGGGCGGGCGCGGCGGCCATGGTCGGCGCGCTGGCGTGGATGCTCCTGTTCGGGCTGCCCGTCGGCATGACCAGCCGCATCGCCCAGCAGACTCAGGCCATCGCCTTGCAGCCACCGCACAAAGTGGAACCGCCGCCGCAAATGCGCGTCGTCAAGCTCCGCCGCACCCCCGCGCGCGCCGCCGCCGCGAGCCCGCGCGCGCGAGCCACTCCGCTGGTAGTGCCACTGCCAACGATCGCGCCCACCCCGCTCCCCGCCGCGCTGCTCCCCGATATCGCGATCGCCCCCGCGACCGGCGCGTCGGACCGCGCGGGCACCGGCAGCGGTGGCGGCGAGGCAGGCAGCGGCACGGGCGCAGGTGGTGACGGCGAGGGAGATCGGGGAGATGACGGCACCCCGCCCACGCTGATCCACGGCCGCCTGAAGGTATCGGACCTGCCGCAAGACCTGCGCGACAATGGCGTGCAGGGCACCGTCGGCGTTCGCTACGAAGTGCGCGCGGACGGCAGCGTCGGCCCATGCGAAATCGCCGCATCGAGCGGTACGCCCGTGCTCGATGACGTCACCTGCGCGTTGATCGCACAACGCTTCCGCTTCAGCCCCGCGCGCGACCGCGACGGCCATCCCGTGGCCGCCACGATCGAGGAAGCGCACCGCTGGAACGTCGAATCCGCCATCTCGCCGCCGTCGCTGCCCGGCCCGTGAACAGGCCGGGCCGCCGGATCAGCAGCCGTTGCGGTGGCGCGTGTGCGTCTTGTCGAGATGGCGACCCAGCAGCCCGCCGCCCACGCCGCCCGCGACCGTGCCGAGCACGCCGCCACCGAGCGCATTGCCGATCACCGCGCCGCCAATACCACCGGCAACCGTGCCAACCGCACCGTTCCCGCCGCCGCAGCGCCGGTTATAATACCGATCGCGGCCATGGTAGCGGTGATGGCTCCGGTATTCGTCCGCGAAGGCGGGGGCGGACATCAGCGCGGGCGCGGCAATCATCGTTGCAAGCGCCGCAGTGAGAAACTTTTTCATGTCGTTACACTCCGTTGGTGTGGCAGTCGTAACGCGTGCATGGCCTTTGCGGTTGCGCTGCGCCGCCGCGATGGACGTTCGATGGGCGCTTATTAATCCATGCGCGCGCTACAAAGGCAGCGCCGTCGTACTCTTGATGCGCTCCATCGAGAACCTGCTCGTCACATTCTTCAGCGGGGCCAGCGCGATCAGGCGTTTGTAGAACGCGTCATACGCCGCCATGTCCGCCACGATTACGCGCAACAGATAGTCCACGTCTCCCGCCATCCGGTGGAACTCCATCACTTCGGGCATCGCAGCGACCTCGGGGCCGAAGCGCTCGAGCCACCCGGCGCTGTGCTCGCCGGTTTCGATCGAGACGAACACGCTCAGGCCCAACCCCACTGCCTCGGGCGACAGCAGCGCCACACGACCCGCGATGATCCCGTCCGCTTCCATCTTCTGGATGCGCTTCCAGCACGGCGTCGGGCTGAGGCCCACCTCCGCCGAGATCGCCGCGATAGAGATCGTCGCGTCGCGCTGGAGCAGCGCCAGGATACGACGGCTGACGGGATCGATCATGCGCTTGCGAGTAGCCGGTGCGCGGCGGCGAGATGCAGCCGCTCGATCATGCGTTTCCCCAGCCGGATCGCGCCCTGCCCTGCGTTGGCGGGATCGGCAAAGGCAGCAATTACAGCGCGCGCCTCCGCGAGCGCGGCGGGGGCGGGCGCGAACGCGGCGTTGCAGGCCGCGATCTGGCGCGGGTGGATCAGCGTCTTGCCATCGAAACCGAACGCCGCGCCTTGCGCCGCTTCGGCGGCAAAGCCCGCGTCGTCTTCGATTGCATTGAACACGCCGTCGAGCACCGTCAGCCCATACGCACGCGCAGCCGCCACCGTCAGCGCCATCGCGCAGTGGAGCGGCATGCGATCCGGCCCGGGCGTGCAGCCCAGATCGGCCGCGAGATCGTTCGTCCCCATGACCAGCGCTGCGAGACCGGGGGCAGCCGCAATGCTGGCGAGGTGGAGGATCGCGGCGGGGGTCTCGATCATCGCCCACAGCGGCACATGCGGCGCGCGCGCAGCGACTGCGGTGAGGTCGCCGTGGGTGCACCCCTTGGGGATCAGGATCGCGTGCGGCGGCACCGACGCAAGCGCTTCGAGATCCGCTTCGCCGTGCGGCGTAGCGAGCGCGTTCACGCGCACCACCAGTTCGCGCGCGCCGAACCCGCCCTCGCGGATCGCCGCCACAGCAGCGGCGCGCGCGTCTGTCTTCGCCTCGGGCGCGACCGCATCTTCGAGATCGAGGATCACCACGTCGCACGCCACCGTCCGCGCCTTGTCGATCGCGCGCGCGTTAGAAGCGGGCAAATACAGCGCGCTGCGACGGGCACGATAGGTCATCGCGCGGACACCGTTAAATCTTCGCCGCCGCGCGCTTCGGCTTGGCGGCCGCCTTGGGCTTGGCCACCACTTTCGCCTTCGCCGCCGGTTTCGCCGCCTTAGGCTTCGCCGCCGCCGCCGCCTTCTTTGGCCCCGCCTTCTTCGCCGTCGGCTTCTTCTTCACCGGAGCCGCATCCGCACGCGCCGCGATCAAGCCGAGCGCCTCGTCGAGCGTCAGCGCGTCCGGGTCCGCCCCTTTGGGCAGCGAGGCATTCGTCTCGCCATCGGTCACATACGGCCCGTAACGCCCCGGCATCAGCTTCACCTCCGCCCCCGCCGGGTTCGGCCCGAGCGTGCGCAGCGGTTCGGACGTGCCCCGGCGCGGCCCCTTCTGCGCCGCATCGGCCAACGCTGCGACCGCGAGGTTCATCCCGATCTGGAGCACATCTTCGGTCGACGTCAGCCGCGCATATTTGCCCGCGTGGCGCAGATACGGTCCATACTTCCCAATATTTGCCTCGATCGGCTCGCCCGTCTCGGGATGCGTTCCCACCGTGCGCGGCAAGGCGAGCAACCTGAGCGCCATCGCCAGATCCACCTCGGGCACGTCCTTGGGCACCGACGCGCGCGGCGGCTTCTCCCCCTCCCCGCCCTCGCCCAGCTGGAAATACGGCCCGAAGCGCCCCGCGCGCCGGCTGACTTCAAGGCCGCTCGCGGGATCGATGCCCAGGATTTCCGGCCCCGCCGCAGCACCTTCGCCGCCACCGCCGCCCGCGAAAGGCCGAGTGTAACGACATTCGGGATAGCGATCGCAACCGATGAACGCGCCCGAGCGGCCGCCCTTCAGATGCAACTGCCCGAGCGCGCACAGCGGGCAAAGCCGCGGATCGGTGCCATCCTCGCGTGCGGGGAACAGATAGTCGCCGAGGAACTCGTCCAAAGCTTGCGTCACTTCGGACGGCATGATCGCCATCACCCCATCAGCGGCGGGGTGAAAATCGCTCCAGAAGTCGCGCAGCACCTGCTTCCAGTCGACCGCGCCCTCGGCCACTTCGTCCAGCCGCGTTTCCAAACCGGCGGTGAAATCATAGCTGACGTAGCGTTCGAAATAGCGCTCGAGGAAGGCGGTCACCAGCCGCCCCTTGTCTTCGGGCAGGAAGCGCTTGGCATCCATCCGCACATATTCGCGGTCGCGCAGCGTTTGCAGGATGGACGCATAGGTCGAAGGCCGCCCGATCCCCAGTTCCTCGAGCCGCTTGACCAGCGACGCTTCCGAAAAGCGCGGTGGCGGCTGGGTGAAGTGCTGCTCGGCATCCACCTTCTCGATCGCAGGCGTCTCGCCCACCGCCAGCGCGGGGAGCACGCCCTCCCCGTCCTCCTCGGGATCGTCGCGCCCTTCCTCGTAGAGCTTGAGGAACCCCGCGAACAATTGCACCTGCCCGGTGGCGCGCAGCTTGTGCTGTCCCGTGGCGTCCGCCAGTTCGATCGCGGTGCGCTCGAAGCGCGCATTCGCCATCTGGCTCGCGAGCGCGCGCTGCCAGATCAGCCGGTAGAGCCGCGCCTCGTCGCCGCTCGCCGCCTCGCGCGTGGCGAAATCGGTCGGCCGGATCGCCTCATGCGCTTCCTGCGCGTTCTTGGTCTTGTTCTCGTAATGGCGCGGTTTGGCGGGCAAATAGCGTTCGCCGCCCTGCGGCCATGCCTTGTCAGTGCGCTCCCACTCGCGCTCCATGCGCTCGATCTCGGCGCGCGCGGCGGTCACCGCCTCGGGCGCCATGCTGACCCCGTCGGTGCGCATATAGGTGATCAGCCCGGCTTCGTAGAGCGACTGCGCGGTGCGCATCGCGTTCGCCGCCGTCATGCCCAGCTTGCGCGCGGCTTCCTGCTGCAGCGTGGAGGTGGTGAACGGCGGATAGGGACTGCGCTGCGCGGGCTTGCGCTCCACGCTCGCCACGGTGAACGTGGCTGCCTCCACATCGGCCTTCGCAGCGTTCGCGGTCCCCGCCTCGCCCAGCGCGAACTTGTCGAGCTTGCGGCCACGCCACTGCGTCAATCGCGCGGGAAAGTGGATGCCCTCGCGCTCCAGCGTGGCGATCACGGACCAGTATTCCTGCGGTTTGAATGCCTCGATCTCGCGCTCGCGGCTGACGATCAGGCGCAGCGCCACCGATTGCACGCGGCCCGCCGATTTGGCACCCGGCAGCTTGCGCCACAGCACGGGCGAAAGCGTGAATCCCACCAGGTAATCGAGCGCGCGCCGCGCCCGGTACGCATCGATCAGATCCTGATCGAGCGCGCGCGGTGCCTTCATCGCAGTTGTCACCGCATCTTTGGTGATCGCGTTGAAGGTCACGCGCTCGACCGTTTTGGGAAGGGCTTTCCGCCCCTTCAGCCACTCGTGCAGATGCCACGAGATCGCCTCTCCCTCGCGGTCGGGATCGGTCGCAAGGATCAGCCGGTCCGCGCCCTTTACCTCGTCCGCAATGGCTTTGAGCTGCTTCGACCGGTCCGCGCTCGCGATCCAGCGCATGGCAAAATCGTCCGCCGGATCGACGGCGCCGTCCTTGGCCTCCAGATCGCGCACGTGCCCGTAGCTGGCGAGCACCTTGTAGTTCGGGCCGAGGTATTTGTTGATCGTCTTTGCCTTGGCGGGCGATTCGACGATGACGAGGTCCATATTGGGCATGCTCCCGGGCGCTGCGCCCTACGCGCGTAATGTAAGGGGCGACAAGGGTAGGGGGGAAGGGGTGTTGCGGGCGGGCGTTGCTGGATATACATTGCGGTGCGTCAGGGATCTACGGAGCTGCACCCATGAAAGTCGCGCGCTGGGGCAATAGTCTGGCCGTCCGCATCCCCGCCGAGATGGCGGCGACGATGGCGTTGAAGGAGGGCGACAATGTCGAAGTGATCCTCAAGCACGCCGACGGTTGGGAGGATAGTCTCGACAAGCTGGACGAGATGCAGCGCGCGATCCGCCACAATGAAGCCATGCTGCGGATCAAGGCGTCCCAATGGGTCCTTCCTCCCGACTGGAAGACAGACCGCGACGATCTAAACGAGCGGAGCTGATGCTACCGTTTGTAGACACGAACATTCTTGTCTATACCCGCACAGTCGATCCAAGGGCAGTGGCCGCCCGGGCGATTCTCGATCGGCCATGGCAAACGAGCGTTCAAGCACTGAACGAGTTCACCATGGCGAGCCGCCGCAAGCTCAAGCTGGATTGGCACACCATCCAGGACGCGATTGCGGACTTTCTCCAGCTCCACCCCAAATTGCATCCGGTAACGTTTGAGACACACCTGATCGCACTTCGTATTGCCGAACGGTATCGGCTTCGCTTCTACGACGCGCTGATGATTGCAGCCGCGTTACTCGCAAATGCTGAGATTTTACTCTCAGAAGATATGCACCCCGGCCTCGTGATCGACAACCGCCTAACCATCGTCAATCCGTTCGCCTGACACCCCCCGCGTCCGCCCGCCGCCCCCGCACCAGCCGCATCACCCCCGCCACCACGACCGCGAGCCCCGCCACGATCAACAGCGGCCCCATCCAGCGCGGTTCCGCCGCGATCGCCAGCACGAAGCCCGCCGCCGCTGCCATCGTGCCGCCGCCGATCAGCACCTGCGTGGTGCCGAACGCCTGCGCGTCGGTCTCGGCCTCGTCTTCGGGCGCATCGGCCATGATCGTCTCCAACGGTGTCAGCCGCCCAACGCCACACGCCCGCCCGCGTGCCGTTCGAGCCTGCCGCCCAGTTCGAGATCGGTCAGAATCACGCCCAGCACGCCAGCCGCCACCCCCGATTGTCGCGCAAGCTCGTCGATCCCCACCGGTGTGGGGCCGAGCAGCGCTACGATCCGGTCGAGATCGCGCGGTGAGGGATCGTAGTCCGTCGCGGCTTCCGCCACCCCCGCCAGCACCCGCGCGGGCCGCGCCGCGAACGGCCGCACCGCTTCGAGCACATCGGCCGCGCACTGGATCAGCGTCGCGCCCTCGCGGATCAGCCCGTTGCCGCCAAGTGCGCGCGGATCGAGCGGGGAACCCGGCACCGCCATCACCTCGCGCCCCTGCTCCCCCGCGAAGCGCGCCGTGATCAAGCTGCCGGATTGCAGCGCCGCCTCCACCACCACCACGCCCAGGCTCAGCCCGGAGATAATGCGGTTGCGCCTTGGAAAGTGCCGCGCCTGCGGCTGAACGCCGATGGGCTGCTCGGCGAGGATCAGTCCGCCCTCCCCCACCTGCGCCTGCAACTCCGCCAATTCCGGCGGATAGGCCACGTCCGCCCCTCCTGCGACCGCTGCGATGGTATGCGGCAGCGCGCCCCGGTGCGCCGCTGCATCGATGCCGCGCGCCATGCCGCTCACCACCGCGCACCCCGCGTCGGCCAGATCATGCGCCAGCGCGCGCGCGAACTTGGCCCCCGCCGCACTCGCATTGCGCGCGCCGATGATCGCTACGCCGGGCCGGTCGAGCTGCGTCAATTGCCCCAGCGCGGTCAGCACCGGCGGCGCGTCCTCGATCTCCGCCAGCCGCGTGGGATAGGGTGCAAGGCCCAGAAAGATCAGCCGCGCCCCCAGCGTCTCCACCGCCGCCATCTCGGCGCGCGCCTCCCCCTCGGTTGCGATCCTGAGCGTCGGCCCGCCCGCGCGCCGCGCCAGATTGGGGAGCGCTTCCAGCGCCGCTTCCGCCGAACCGAAGCGCAGCAGCAACTGGCGGAAACTGACCGGCCCCACGCGCTCGCTGCGGATCAGCCGCAACCGCGCGAGTGCGTCGGCGTTCACGGCTTCGCGCCGATGCGCGGCTCGGTCCCCGCGATCAGCCGCGCGATGTTGGCGCGGTGCTTGATCGCGACCAGCGCCGCCATCGCCGCGAACAGCCCCACGGGTCCGCTCGCCCCCGCCAGCGCGGCGGTCAAAGGCGCGCTCGCCGCGCCCAGCAGACCACCCGCCGAGGAGATGCGCGTAATCGCCGCTGTCAGCCCCCACGCCACAAGAAACACCAGCCCCGCCAGCGGCAGCACCGCAAGGCACACGCCGATCATCGTCGCCACGCCCTTGCCGCCGCGAAACCCCAGCCACACCGGGAACACATGCCCCACGAACGCACCCAGCCCCGCCGCCAACGCCGCCTGCGGTCCGGCAAGCGCATGCGCGCCCAGCACGGCGGCCGCGCCCTTGCCCGCATCGAGCATCAACGTCGCCCCCCCCAGCCACGGCCCGCCCGCGCGAAGCGCATTGGTCGCGCCGATATTGCCCGATCCCTGTTGGCGCAGATCTCCATGTCCCAACGCGCGCGCGAGCAGAAGGCCGAAGGGGACCGACCCGAGCAGATAGCCGCCGAGCAGCGCCAGCACTAGCGTCACCGAAACAACTCGATCGTTACGCCCGTGTCCACCTCGGTCCACGCACGATCACCTGTCAATGCGGGAATGCCCCTGGTGGCGGCCAGTGCAAGGCACGCCCGGTCGCCCAAGGACAATCCCTTCGCGCGCGTGAGCGGCCGCAGCGCAGCCGCGCGCTCGGCCTGCGCGTCGTCGAACGGCACTATCTCCATCTCCAGCGTCTGCATAACAGCTTCGATTTCGCCTCTCGGCCGCGCCAGATCGTGAAGCTTGCCCAGCACTTCGCAAAGGTTGACCGCGCTGATCACGCCATGCTCGATCACCGCCAGCACCCTTTCCGCGCCTGCCTCCCGCCGTAGCAAGGCGAGTAGTGCCGAACTGTCGAGCGCGAACGCTCTACTCACGCGCTGCTTCATCACGGCGTTCGGCGATCAATTCGTCCACAAGGGATCGTTCGGGCTGCCCCATCGCGCTCACCAGCGCCTGCGCGCGCGCCACCCAGGCGTTGGCAGGCCGCAGCCGCATCTCGTCCTCGCCAAGCTCGACGATCAATCGGTCGCCCGGCTGCATGCCGAGCGCCTTGCGGAAACGCGCGGGCAGCGCAACCTTGCCGCCCTGGACGAGTGTTGCTCTCTGGCTTTGCATTAAGGCGGGATACGGGAACCCGTATAGCCCCGCAAGACCCATCAGATCAGTTGAGACCCGCCAGCGAGTTCGTTAGGAACGCCCATGCCCCGCACCCTCGCCATCGCCCTCGCCCAGCTTCCCGCGCGCATGGGCGATCTTGCGGCCAATGCGGATGCCATCCTTGCCGCGCGCGCCGCCGCACCGGATGCGGACCTGATCCTCACCCCCGAACTCGGCCTTGTCGGCTATCCGCCCGAGGATCTCATCCTCAAGCCCGCATTGCTCGAAGCCTGCGCCGCCAAACTCGTCGATCTCGCGCGCGCCACTTTCGATGGCGGCCCGGCGCTGCTGGTGGGCCTCCCCATCGTGCGCGACGGGAAGCGGCTGAACGCGATGGCGCTGCTCGAAGGCGGCGCGATCACCGGTGTCACCGCCAAGGTCGATCTGCCCAACTACGGCCCGTTCGATGAAAAGCGCGTGTTCGAACCCGGCCCGCCGCCCGAACCCCTGACGCTCAAAGGCGTGCGGCTGGGCGTGCCGATCTGTGAGGACATGTGGTTCCCCCCCGTCTGCAGCGAACTCGCAAAGCGTGGCGCAGACTTGCTGCTCTCGCCCAATGGCTCGCCCTTCCAGCTCGGCAAGGATGCCGATCGCCGCGCCCGCGCCCGCGCCCGCGCAGACGAAACCGGGCTCGGCATGGCCTATCTGAACCGCGTCGGCGGGCAGGACGAGCTGGTGTTCGACGGGTCCAGCTTCGTCGTCAATCCGGGCGAAGGCGTGTGCGTCACGCTGCCCGACTGGGAGGCGATCACGCTCACCACCCACTGGCGGTCCACCCCGCACGGCTGGCGCTGCGATCCCTTCCCCCTGCTCACGCAATCGGACGGTATCGCAGACATCTACCAGGCGATGCAGATGGGGTTGCGCGATTATGTGGCCGCCAACGGCTTCCCCGGCGTCGTGCTCGGGCTGAGCGGCGGCGTAGACAGCGCGCTTTCGGCCGCCGTCGCAGTCGATGCGCTCGGGCCGGACAGGGTGTGGTGCGTCATGCTCCCCTCGCGCTTCACCAGCACGGACAGTCTGGATGACGCCGCCCACTGCGCCCGCCTGCTCGGCTGCCGCCTCGATACAATCCCGATCGTGCCCGCGATGGAAGCCTTCGATGCCATGCTCGCCCCCGCCTTTTCAGGCCGCCCCCGCGATCTCGCCGAGGAAAACATCCAGTCGCGCGCGCGCGCGGTCACGCTGATGGGCCTCTCCAACAAGTTCGGACCGATGCTGCTCACCACGGGCAACAAGTCCGAGATGAGCGTCGGCTATACCACCATCTACGGCGATCTTGCGGGCGGCTTCTCGGTGCTGAAGGACGTGTACAAGACCACCGTCTTCAAGCTCTGCCACTGGCGCAACGCGAACCTGCCGCGCTTCGCGCTCGGCCCGCCGGGCATGGTCGTCCCCACCCGCGTCATCGACAAGCCGCCCACCGCCGAACTGCGCGAAAACCAGCGCGACGATGACAGCCTGCCGCCCTATGCCGAGCTCGATGCCATCCTGATCCAGCTCGTCGAGGAAGAACGCGCCACCGCCGATCTGATCGCGTCCGGCCACGATCCCGCCACCGTCGCGCGCGTGGAGCGCCTGCTCTACGCCGCCGAATACAAGCGCCGCCAGGCCCCCCCCGGCGTCAAGATCGGCCCGCGCAGCTTCGGGCGGGACCGGCGCTATCCCATTTCCAACGCGTTCAGGACGGGATGAGGAGAACCGGAATGAAGCCACCCCGGCCGCTCATCCGCGCCGATGGGGCTTTGGTCCCGCAGGGCGATGGCCTATATCTCCAACGGGCTCCCCGAGACGATATCGCCATGGCCACGCAACTCGCGCCCGATTGGGAAACCTTCACCGTCCGCGTCACGCGCGCCACCGCCGAGCGACTCCGCGAGCATGAGCGTGCCAGCGCCATATCGCCCGCCACTGCCATCGCGGCCATCGTGGAAGACGGTCTGGAGCATTTCGTCGACAGCGATGCCTGGATCGGCCCCGATGAGATCGCAGGCGCGGTTCGCGCGTCCGAGCGGGCAATTGCGAACAACGACTGGATCGACAACGCGGACGTGGAACGCCGCATGGATGGATGGCTCGCACGCTTGCCGCAGTGAGGATTGTCTGGACGCGCGAGGCAGTCGCGGATCTCGACGAGAAATTCGCCTTCCTCGCGGTCCACGATCCGCAGGCCGCGCGTAACGCCATCGACACGATCCGCTCGGCGGTGCGCAATCTGTCGGCCTCGGCCGGTCGCTGGCCGGTTGTCGACGATACGCCCTACCGCAAATGCAAGGTCGGCAAGTTTGTGATCCTCTACAAACCGCTCGCAAGCGAGCGTCTAGAAGTCTCCCGCATCCACCACACCCGCCAGAACTGGCGGTAGCACCCGGCAGGACTGGCGCCCCATTTCCAACCCGTTCCGGACGGGATAAACATTCGCGCATGGGGGACACGGTCGAAACCAAACGCGCGCACGGCCGCTCGCTCGCCGATTTCTGGCTGGACGGCGAGGAGGGCAAGCTCCACCCGGCCGAACGGCGGATCGTTGACGCCTGCGCGAAAGGAGAGGTCTGCGACCTCGGTGATGTCCGCCCCGAAGCGACCGATCCGGCAAAGCTGATCCGCGCGGGCCTGCTGCGCTTCCTCGCGCTCGGCGGCGATGCCCAGACCCCGGTTCACGAACATGGCGTGCACTTGATCGGCGCGTGGATCGACGGCACGCTCGATCTCGATTGCGCGGCCGTGCCCGCCCGACTCGCGATCCAGCGCAGCCGCATCGAAACGCTGATCGTCCGGGACGCGCGGCTGCGCGGCCTCTATATGGATGGTTGTTGCGTTGAAGCCGGGATCGCCGGGGACCGCCTCCATGGCGAGGGCGGCGTGTTCCTCCGCAATGGCTTCCGCGCAACGGGCGAGGTGCGCCTTCTGGGCGCGGAGATCGGCGGCGATCTGGATTGTAGCGGCGGCACGTTCGGCAATGCGAGCGGGAGCGCGCTCTCCTGCGATGGCGCGAAAGTCGCGGGCGGCTTCTTCTTTCGCGAGATCGAGATGCTGGCGGGCGGCGTAGGCCTATCCTCCTGCCATGTCGGCACGCTCGTCGACGGTCCCCAAAGCTGGGCGGGCGCGAAAGGCAAGCTCATCCTCGATGGCTTCACCTATGGCCGGATCGACGGTAAGCACGCCTTCGTCGATGCCGTCCAGCGCATCGCCTGGCTGAAGTCGCAGCGCCCCGACCAGCTCGCCGAAGAGTTCCGCCCCCAACCGTGGGAGCAGCTCATCAAGGTTCTGCGCGAGACGGGCCATCCCAACGCCGCGCGAAAGGTCGCGATCGCCAAGCAGGAGCAGATGCGCGTCGCCGGGCGGTTCGCGGGCATACGGCGGCCGATCCATCGGCTGTACGGGGCCTTCGTCGGCTATGGCTATCGGCCCGAACGGCTGCTGTATGCGATGAGCGCGCTTTGGCTCGGCTTCGGCCTCGTCTTCCTCTGGGGCTCGGGCGATCGCGTTGGGCGCATCGCGCCCGGTCCCACGCTGTTCCTCAACGCGCCCGAACCCAGGGACGTGCCGCGCCACTCGCCGCTCCACGATTTCGATCCGTGGCGCTGGTCGCTCGATGCGCTGCTGCCGATCGATCTGGGCTATACTGCCACCGCGCACCCCGATGAAGCGCGCTGGCAAGGCCGGGTGCTCGGCTGGATGGCCGTATTCGAAACCCTTTTCGGCTGGATCGCGAGCCTGCTGCTGGTGGCGAGCGTCACCAACCTCCTCAAGAAAGACTAACGCATCCGCGCTTTCCCCCGCGCCCTACCCGGTCTACCCCGCGAACACCCATGATCCCCACCACCCGCTTCGCCCCCTCGCCCACCGGCCGCCTCCACATCGGCAATCTGCGCGCCGCCGTCATCAACTGGCTCTTCGCGCGCCAGCAGGGGGGCCGCTTCCTGCTCCGGCTCGACGATACCGATGCCGCGCGCTCCACCCCCGCCTTCGCCGACGCGATCCGCGCCGATCTCGCGTGGGCAGGCCTCGTGCCGGACGCGCAATATCGCCAGTCGGATCGCTTCCCCCTCTACGAAGCCGCGCTCGCCCGCCTTGCCACGAGCGGCCACGCCTACCCCGCATACGAAACGCCCGAAGAGCTGGACATCAAGCGCCGCCTCCAGCGCGCCGCCGGGAAACCCCCCGTCTACGATCGCGCTGCGCTCGCGCTCACCGCGCAGGACCGCGCCCGCCTCGAAGCGCAGGGCCGCACGCCGCACTGGCGCTTCCGCCTCGATACCGCCGCGCCCGTCGCATGGGCCGATCTCGTGCGCGGCCCCACCCACATCGATCCCGCCAGCCTGTCCGATCCCATCGTCAAGCGCGAGGATGGCGGCTGGCTCTACATGCTGCCCTCGGTGGTGGACGATATCGATATGGGCATCACCCATATCATCCGCGGCGAGGATCATGTGTCCAACAGCGCGGTCCAGAAGCAGATGTTCGAGGCGCTGAACGCGCCCGTCCCCGCCTTCGCGCACCTGAGCCTGCTGACATCCACCGAAGGCGAACTCTCCAAACGCCTCGGCTCGGCCGGGGTGGATGCGCTGCGCAAAGCGGGCATCGAACCCGCAGCCCTGATCGCCTTCCTCGCCAGGCTCGGCACCTCGGACCCGATCGAACCCTTCGCCGATCCCGCGCCCCTGATCGCCGCGTTCGATTTCGCGCGCATGGGCCGCGCCACCGCGCGCTTCGACATGGAAGAGCTCGCACACCTGAACGCGCGCACCGTCCACCTGCTCGATTACACGGCAGTCGCGGACCGGCTACCCCCCGCAATCACGCCCGCGCTCTGGGACATGCTGCGCGGCAATCTCAAAACCGTGGCCGAAGCCGCCGATTGGGCCGACATCATCGCAGGCACCCTCGCGCCGCCCCCCGTGGGCGAAGACGCACCCTACCTCGCGCAAGCGCGGGCCCATTTGCCCCCCGCCCCGTGGGACGCCGCCACATGGAGCCAGTGGACCGCTGCGCTGAAAGCCGCCACCGGCCGCAAGGGCCGCGCGCTCTTCCACCCGCTGCGCCTTGCGCTCACCGGGCGCGATACCGGTCCGGAGATGGCGGCGCTGCTGGCGGCAATCGGCCGCGAGCGGGTTGTCACCCGGCTCGCGGCCGTTGCGGCGCCGGTTCAGGCTGGCTGAACCGGCGCGCTCCCCGCGACCGTATCGCCCACGCTGAGCACGATCGTCAGGATCATGCGCACGCTCGCGGGCACCAGCGTGCCGAGCAGCGTTAGCGCCGCGCGTGCCGCAGGCCATACGCCCGCGAAGGTAAGGTGCGGTTTGGTGGCGGGCGCACCCACCGCCTGATACTGGACGATCTCCGCCTTGAGGTCGGCCTGGTGCGTAGCAATATCGTTCATACGTCTCTCCCTCGCTGATGAGGGTGTTCGTTTCACCGCATCGATCCTACAATACAAGCCATCTATAACCGCAACGGTGTTTTCATGGTCCAGCAAACCAGCTTCCTCACGCAATCGCGCCGCAATCCGCGCTTCGCGCTGATCGCGCTTGCAACCACCGCCGTCATCGTCGGCGCGTTTTTCTGGGAGAGCCATGTCGGCTTCGGCACGCGCCCGCCCCGCCTGATCTATGTGCAAAGCTGGCCCACCACGCGCACCGCGCAGGAAGTCGTGCGCGAACAGACCGTCGCCGAAACCGCGCGGCAGGCCGCAATCGCCCAGTTCGAGATCGAGCGCGGCCAGGCACTCGCCAGCCGCGCCGATACCCCCGCCGCGCGCGCTGCCGCCACCGCGCATATCGCGCAAAACCGCGCCGCGCTCGCACGCTGGACCGCCGCCAACATCACCGCAACGGCCGATCTGGTCGCCCACCCCGCGCGCTCGCTCGCAACACCCGTCCCGGCCAACGCGCCCGTCCCGGGCGGTCTCAACGGCCCCGCCTGACCGTCGCCTCCCCCTACATGGCCCGCGCGCTGACGCTCGCCGAGGCCGCATGGGGCACCACCGCGCC
>Ga0123336_10002279_pt1 | contig 16724 bp, 18 predicted proteins | sample SSSSmetaG_FD_96466 | JGI IMG/M metagenome (GOLD analysis project Ga0123336, IMG submission 96466) | Glacier valley bacterial and archeal communities from Borup Fiord, Nunavut, Canada, to study Microbial Dark Matter (Phase II) - ​SSSS metaG | ecosystem: Environmental > Aquatic > Freshwater > Ice... | reverse complement strand
ACGAATTCAATCCAGATGCTGAGTCTTTCTGATACGAAAGAGCAATGGGCGGAAACTATTATAAGCATTCCTCGTACAAGACCACAAAGCTACATAGAGCAGATTCGTAAGTCAGGGTACGATGTTCGCTATGAAGTGGATCGGATGTTGGAATGGTATCAGGCACTTGATGCGCAAGCTAATAGTAGCATAAAAGACAAATAGGGTAAGGGAAGCGCATTATATATGAAAATAGCAATGATAGGACATAAACATATTCCTGGTCGAGAAGGCGGCGTAGAAGTTGTTGTCGAAGAATTATCGACACGTATGGCTGAACTAGGTCATCAGGTATATGCATATAATAGGCATTCAAAAAAGAAAACAAAGATGAAAGAATATAAAGGAGTTAAGATTATAACAACTCCAACAATTGAAAAGAAGAGTACTGATGCGGTGGTATATTCCTTTTTTGCATCCGTTTATGCTTTGTTCGGGAAATATGATGTGATTCACTATCATGCTTTAGGGCCTAGTGTTATGCAAGTGATTCCACATTTTTTTGGTATCCGAACGGTTGTAACTGTGCATGGATTAAACTACAAGACCCCTAAATGGAAAGGTTTAGGTGCAAAATTTATTCATTTGGGAGAACGAATCACGGCAAAAGATGCAAACGAGATAATTGTTCTTTCAAAAGAACAGCATGATTATTTTATGAAAAAATATAACCGGGAAACAACATATATTCCAAACGGAACAACAATACATGAGATATGTCAACCAAATGAAATCAAAAAAAGGTGGAGTCTGGAGAAAAATGGATACATTCTTTTTGTATCAAGACTTGTACCGGGTAAAGGTCTGGAACACTTGATTGAAGCATATAAACAGATAGATATTTCGTTCCCACTAATCATTGCAGGTGAGAGTACATTTGTGGATGATTTTTACAACGGCATTTGCAAAAGTGCTGCAGAGGATGACCGAATTCACATGATTGGATTTACTAGTGGAGATACTCTCAGCGAGTTATATTCTAATACGGCACTTTTTGTCTTTCCAAGTGAGGCAGAAGGGATGCCAATGTGTCTGTTGGAAGCGATGAGTTTTAATGCTCCGTGTCTGGTGAGTGATATTCCGGAAAACACCGAGGTAGGCAAGGAGTATGTTCAGAGTTTCAAAACTGGTGATGTCGATGATTTGAAAGTGCAGCTGGAGCGTTGCCTTCAAGACAACACGACGCTTTTTGCAGGAAACTGTCGCAATTATATCATGAATCAATATGATTGGGCAACTGTTGTACAGAAGACACTACAGTGCTATGGAGGAGAAAAACATGCCATTCTTAACGATACTAACCCCGACATACAATCGTAAGGATAGACTACCTGTGTTGTTTCATTCATTGCAAAACCAAACCAACAAGGATTTTGAATGGCTCTCGTGGATGACGGAAGCACAGATGATACACAAGAATACATAGAAGGTTTGATAGAGATAGCTATGTTCCCTGTACAATATATCAAAAAGCCGAACGGAGGAAAACATACAGCCCTGAACGTAGGAGTTAGGATGATTGACACCACACTTACGATTATCGTTGACAGTGACGATACTTTGTTGGCAAATGCGGTTGAACTGATTAACGTTTATTATCAGAAGTATAGTAATCGAAAAGAGATTGGGGCATTTGCTTTTTTGAAATGCGATAAGAGTGGTAAACAAATGGTGGCGCTAGATCAAGAGGAATATGTTGATTCATATATCCAGTGCCGAATTCGTGAAAATAGACCGGGTGATATGGCGGAGGTTTTTTATACCTCAGTGTTAAAGGATTTCCCGTTCGCAGAATTCGAGGGCGAGCGGTTCTTGAGTGAAGATGTCGTGTGGATTCAGGTAGGTTTGAAATATAAATTTGTATTTATTAGTCAGGCAATCTATCAATGTGAATATCTGACAGATGGATTAACGGCAAATGACAAGCCAATGAAATTTGCGTCGCCCTTTGGTTCAATGTTGCGAGGGAAGATACTGATGAGGAAAGAATGTGGCATAAAGACAAGAATCAAAGGCGCGATTATTTACAATTGCTATCGGCAAAATGTGAACAAACGGTTGCCGGAAATAGTGATGTTGGATACAGCCTTTGACAAGATATTAGTCGGAATAACAAACCCGTTAGGAGAGTATTTCCACAAAAAGTGGAGCAACTATTAGCGAACCGCTTCAGTGTGAAAGAAAGAATAAGTGAATAGTATAGGATTAATTATTCCATATTTGGGAAAACTCCTGACTTTCTATAAAACATGGGAAAAACATTATAGTCAAATAGCAGTATAATTTTTATTTTTTTACAGATTGTGAAGATGTTAGTTCAGATGGGAATATCTATATAATGCATATGACAATTAATGAATTTAAGCAAATGGTATAAAAGAAATTTGATTTTCGGATTTCATTATCAAGCCCATATAAAATTATGTGATTTTAGAACGGCATATGGATTTGTTTTTAGGAATTGGATTAAGAATTACGATTTATGGGGCTACTGTGATAATGATCTTTTGTTTGGAAACATTCGTGCATATATTGATGAAACTATTTTGAATGATTATGATAGGTGCTATATAATGGGCATATATCAATCTTCAGAAACTGCAAAAAAAAATGAACTTTATAAGTTTGCTGAGGGGGTTATCCTCCACTTAATTATAGGGAAGTTTTTCAGACAGAAGATTCTCTAAATTTTGATGAACAACGAGGTGTATATACTAAGTGCTTGTTGAATGATATTTAAGTATATAATCCAAGTATACGGCGAGATTCACATACTCCAGAAGGAAGTTTTATGCTGTTCCAGCATGCAGGGAAAGTTAGTTTGTAATTCTTTGGGAAATGGCAGATGTTTTCAATAAATGATAAAGGCGCAAGGACAGAACTTTTATACGGATACTTTTTTAAAATAAAATTTGCGGTACCAGCAGTTCCAAAGGAAGTAAAGCAAATTAAGGCGGTACCTGTAAAAATTGTATTTAATGAGGATGTATGTTCAAAGGATTTCATAGAATCAGAACGGATGCTATACAAGTTGCTATATTATAAATGTTTTCTTACAGTTTAAACGCTATGGACATATTAATATAGTACGACGGCAAAAGTGGACAAAAGATAGTATTGTGTATATTGCTAGTGTCATTTCAATATGCCAGAATTGAATATCTAGATTGTAGGGAATTTTCTATTGAGTGAGGAAAAGACAGTTAGAGATAAAGAGGTGAAAGTTAACGTGCAACAACAAAATGATTTAATTACCGTAGTAATACCTGTATATAATGTGGAAGCATACCTAGATAGGTGTGTTGAAAGTATTGTGAAACAGACTTATCAAACTCTGCAAATTGTTTTGGTCGATGATGGTTCACCAGATAAATGTCCTGAAATGTGTGATAGGTGGGCAAAAGGGAATTCTAAGATAGAGGTTATACATAAGCAAAACTCCGGGTTGGGGCTTAGCAGAAATGAAGGGCTAAAAAAAGCTAAGGGTGCGTATGTATGTTTTGTTGATTCCGATGATTATATTCATGAGACAACAATAGAAAAACTGTATAGAAGAATTAAGGAGAAAGATTCTGATATATGCTATTACGGATGCGTAGATGTGGTTGATGGCGTTGAATCAGCTAAAGAGCCTCCACAAAAACTATATCACGAGGGAAAAGAAGTACAAACTGAATTTGCTGCAAGGCTCATTGGAAATGCGACAGGTGAAAATGATGTTCTGTTTTCTGGCATGTCCGCTTGCTATGCGTTTTATAGAGTGAATTTTTTGCGTCAGAATGGGGTTGAGTTCCATTCGGAAAGGGAAAAGTATATATCTGAAGATTTGATTTTTAATTTGTCTGCTTGTTCCTGCGCAGAACGTATTACAATTCTTCCGGAATCCTTGTATTATTATGTGATTCGCCTTAGCGATTCGCTGCGGTCTACATACCGTGCTGATCGTTTTGAGAAAAGCAAGCTTATGTACTTAAAACTAGTGGAATATAGTGAACAGTTTGGATTAGGCGAAAGCGGAAGACATCGTGCAGAAAAATATTTACTACAAACCTCGATTGCTTGTGCAAAAATGGAATTACTTACAAAAAAAATAAAAAAAGAAATTTTGCAGACATTGCGCACTTATATAAAGGATGAGACGCTAAAAAATATTGTGCGGCAATATCCAATAGAGATGTTACCGTGGAAGCAGAGATTGTTTAGCTTGTGTGTAAGGTATCAGAGTGTACATGGTATGTATGTTTTAGCATACCTTCAAAATCGGAGATTAAAGTCTGTTATTTAGATAGATGCAAATTACGAGAGTTTATGTAATAATGGGAAGGTAAGCGTACGGTGAAATGATATGTCAAGGTTAATGATACAGTATAATAAAAGAGATACACTCAAATATATCATCTGGTTAGAGCTTTTTTTGGTTTGTTTCCTAGGCTTCTTTGTGGATGTATTTAGAATACCTTCAGTTGTTAAATACAGTATGGATTTGTTGAATGTGATACTGTGTTTGTATATTGTCATTAGGTTGTATAGGAAGAATAGGGCAGAACACAGTATCAAAACCATAGAAATATTGGTGGGGCTTTTTATACTTTTATCACTTGTTTTCTGGATCCCGAATGCCGGCAGTCCAGTTTTACTCCTTTGGGGTGCACGAAATACATTTAGATTTCTGATATTCTTTATTGCATGTATACTTTTTTTAGATGCCGATGCAATTGATAAGATGCTTAACAAAATAAATCTGCTGATTATTATTAACTTTTTGCTATGTGTCTTTGAATTTGCTGTGCTGGGATGTTCGGGCGACTATATCGGTGGCGGATTTGGAATTAGCCAAGGATGTAATGCTCCATTAAACGTGTTACTAGTCATGGTGACCATATATAATACGACAAAGTATACTCAAAAAGAAAATTCGCTTCTAAAAACGGTAGTATATATCGGTTTATGTACTGGTATTGCAGGCATGTCTGAATTGAAGGTCTATGTTGTAGAAGTGGTTCTCGTTATTGTAATTGTTAGTGCTTTCTCAAAGGGATTTATGAAGAAGTTTGTGATAGTGATAGTTGGATTTATTTTTGCGTTAGTTAGCATCCATCTAATTGAAACACTTATCCCAGGATGGGAAGGCTTCTTTACACTTGATAATATGTATGAAACGGTGAAGTCAACAAGTGGATACACTAACTCTGGTGACCTAAATAGAATGACGGTAATCTCAGGGCTAAATCAAGCTTTTTTTGGAAATTCAATTAATTGGATAGGATTTGGAATGGGAAATTGTGAATACTCTGATTCCTTCTCTTTCCTAAACAGTTCATTCTCTCAAAGATATGGCTATTTGCATTATGCTTGGTTCAGTGTGGCTAAGATATATCTGGAACTAGGCTGGTTTGGCATAGTAGCAAGCATTTCAATATGGGTATATACACTCTATACAGCATTAATAAAATTGAAAAACAACCAAAAATACAGGATTTTGGTTGTAGCCATGTCGATTATGGCCATGTTCTTTTTCTTTTACAATTTTACAATGAATTTGGATGCGGCATATTTGGTTTATACAATTTTGGCAATCGTATATATCTCTTTGAAACCATCCAATAAAGGGGGAAAATTGCAATGTTAAAGTCACTGATACGCAAGATAGTTTTTCGAGAAAAAAGCAACTCAGTTTCATATGTTACTTATTTGCGTAAGCAGGGGGGCGACTGTTGGAGACAGAACTATCATTTTCGCTCCGACAAAGACTTTGATTGACATGACACGCCCGTGGTTGATTGACATTGGAAGCGATGCCCAGATTACGGAAGGGGTCACTATTTTAACTCATGGTTATGATTGGTCAGTTTTGAAAGGTGTTTATGGAGAAGTCTTAGGATCATCGGGAGAGGTGAAAATTGGAAATAATGTATTTATCGGAATGCACGCAACAATTCTGAAGGGAGTTCATATTGGAAATAATGTAATCATTGGGGCAGGAAGTTTGGTTAATAAAGATATCCCTGATAACTGTGTAGCCGCAGGGAATCCAGCTCAAGTAATCATGCCACTTGATTCATATTATGAAAAACGCAAGAATGTTCAACTTGAAGAAGCAAGGGTATTGGTGCAGCTATATCGGAGAGTCTATGGCAGAGAACCTGACAAGCAACATCTGAGTGAGTTTTTCTGGCTGTTTGATGGAGAGTATGATGTTTCACGGTTCACAGAGCCGACATATGAAGCAAAAATGAAATTGGTCGGGAACTACGAGAAATCAGTAGAGCGCTACAGGAGTTCAAATCACTTATTTCATAGTTTTGAAGATTTTTTGACTGATTGCAGTATTGAGAAGTAATTGTTTCTGGCTGAAAGGAGAGCATAATGATAAAAACGAAGGATGATCTCCTGTACTATTTTGAAGAGGACAGGATGGCACTGCATATTGATAGAAAGCATCCATATTTCTTTAGCGATGAAGTTTGGAAATATGAAATTGCGCTGAGACACCGCGAGTATTTTCTAAATCAAGACAGAGGATTGTTGAATAAACTGCTTTCTTACTGGTGGACTTTTGTGCATCATAGAAAGAGCGTAAGGCTTGGAATTCAGGTTCCGCCCAACACATGCGGGGCAGGACTGCACATCAATCATCACGGCCTATTGATTATCAGCTGCTCAGCCAAAATCGGAAAGTATCTGAATGTTCATCAGGGCGTTAATATTGGAGAAAACATCGAACCAGGAATAGCCCCAGTAATTGGTGATAATGTTTTTATTGGACCAGGTGTAAAGATATTCGGTGATGTGGTGATTGCCGATAATATCGCAATTGCAGCAGGTTCAGTGGTTACGAAATCATTTCTACAACCGGGAGTAACGATTGGTGGTGTCCCGGCACAAGTATTAAATGATAAAAAGGGAAATCCGTTTCCGGCAACTATGAGAGATGAAATATGCCATAATCAAAAATGAGGAGCAAAGGTATGAAAATTTGCATTTTATCTATGCAACGTGTGACAAATTTTGGCTCGCTACTGCAGAGTTATTCTTTGAAGAAAATGATTGAGGAATTGGGCCATCAGGTGGCCTTTATCGATATTCAAAGAAATGAAGCGGATGACGCACTTATGAATGAAATAAGACATTCTTTTGCAAGTGAGGAAGAAGGAAGTGGCAGCTTTTTATCTAAATTACGGAAAGTTGACCGATATACACTGAATCGACTCCATATTAAACAACTTTGGAAAAATCAAGGCATTCTGTTTGAAGATTTCCGAAGAGAAGTTCTGAATATTAATGATGAAGATAATGACAAGCAATATGACGTGTGTGTGATTGGAAGCGATGAAGTTTTTAACTGCATGACACCAGCAAGATGGGGATTTACAAGCCAGTTGTTTGGTAATGTTCCGCAAGCGAAAAAGGTGATTACCTATGCTGCTTCTTGTGGAGCAACAGTATATTCGGAATTGACGGAAGCTGTTCAAAATAGAATCAGAGAAACATTTCTTGGTGTTTCTGCATTTTCGGCAAGAGATCAAAATACGGAAAACTTTATTCGTTGTTTAACAGATAAGAAAGTATTATGCCACCTGGATCCGGTTGTTGTAGGAGATTTTAGAAAAGAATTGGAATCGAGCTCTTTGCCAGATGGCCTACCGAAGCATTATTGTATTGTTTATTCATATTATAATAGAATTCATGAAAAGGAAGATATCCGGGCAATTCAGAAGTTTTGCAAAAAAAAGGGTATTGAACCAGTTGGACTTGGAGCACCGCAGATGTGGATTAAGTATAATTTGTCAATATCTCCTTTTGAAGCGTTAGCTGTTTTTGAAAAGGCAGATTTCATTATTACGGATACATTTCATGGTGCAATACTTTCGGCAAAATTCAATGGTCACTTTGCTGTAATGTTAAGGGGAAGCAATATGCATAAACTAGGCGATTTGGTACAGCGGCTTGATATCGAGAACTATGTAATCAGAAATTTTTCGGAGCTTGATTCGGCATATTCACAGGCGAATTCTATACCCGATTTCCAAATTATATCCCAGGGAGAAAGAGAAAGGACATTGGAATGTTTGAAAGAGAATCTGATTTGATGGTTGCACAGGAGGACGAGGATGGAAAAAGGTAAAGTGCATATTTTTTTGTGCGGAGAATATAGGGCGAACGCTGGGCCTTCCAATGTTAATCGATACTTACTGACTCGTTCGAAGAATCAGCTTTCTTGCGTGAAATCTGAAAATATACTTTTGAAGAGACTTGAACGATACTGGCGGCTTCTGTTTAGTGATGTTACCGTATTCAGTGGTTATGGATATTATGTTGGATTTGCAATCAGAATTCTTCGTTTGTTACATAAAAAATCAGTATATCTAATGCATGGATGTGTAGCATATGAAAACCATATAAATGAACTTGGAATCAGCTCTAAAATAATTCAAAAAGAAGACTATATTTTACACAATGTGGATTTGATACTGTGCGTATCAGAACAGTATATGAAATGGGTAGTACAGCGTTTTCCAGAATTAAAGGATAGAGCTTATTACTTGAATAGTGGAATAGATGATAAAGAATATGAAAATATCAATTTGCTCAGAGATGAATCAGATGAAAAAGTGATTAAAATTGTTGCTGCTGGTGGTGATAGAAACCAAAAAAATAATCTTGAAATTTGCAAAGCTGTCGAAAAAATTGCTGGTTCAACAGACAAAGCAATTATGTTTGATATTTTTGGAAGATGTTATGCGGCGCACAATGTGTTTTCAGATTATCTGCACACGCGGTATAGAGGGATGGTTCCTAAAGAAGAATTGTATCAAGCACTGCATAGCTCAAAAGTGTTTGTATTGAATAGTGAAATTGAGTCATTTGGACTTGCTATTGTGGATGCACTTATGTGTGGTTGTAGTGTGTTAGTAACGCAGAATGCAGGGATATGTTCATTGCTATCGCTTCAGGAAAGTGACATAATATATAATGTACATGCCACTGACGAAATAGCTAAAAAAATCGATTATGTCATTGAACATCCTAATAATAAAAGGCTTATAAATTCAATTGATTTTGATAATTGCTCGTGGAAAAGCATTTCGGAGCGGCTATACGCTATTTGTGCTTGCCTACAATCTGGACAGGATTACACTTCAATTAGGTGAAATGGTGGAGAAGAGTGGGAAATTATAACATAAACACACGATATAAAAATATGACACCAGGGGTAAAAGCTTCTTTGTGGTTTATGACCTGTAGCATCCTGCAAAAAGGAATTTCTTTTAGTACAATGCCAATATTTATCAGGTTGTTATCATCAGGGGAATATGGTGACTATTCTGTGTTCCTGTCATGGGAAAGTATTATATCAATATTTGTCACATTAAACTTAAGCTATCAGGTTTTTAATAATGGCATGGTCAAATACGACAAGGATAAGGACAGTTATACAACTTCAATGGTTGGATTGACGTTCTGTGCCGGGGGAGTCGCTTGGCTCGTATATTGCCTTTTTAATGGGTTTTTCCAAAGGTATATTGAACTTCGATTTGAATATATGGGGCTAATGTTCTTTGATATGCTCTTTACAGCAACCATTGGGTTATGGACTGTTCGGCAGAGATATGAGTTTAAATATAAGGCATTGACCATAGTTACACTTGCTAATACAGTTTTGAATCCTGTACTTGGCGTTATATTGGTTACGACGTTAGAAGATAAAGTATATGCTCGTTTAGTCTCTATTGTGGCTTCAAATTTTCTGGTTTTTGTAATCGTATTTATTGCATTACTAAGAAATAGTCGAAAAATTATTTCATTTCCTAATTGGAAATATGCGTTGAAACTCGACTTGCCGCTGATTCCACATTATTTGTCGATGGTTTTGCTGAATAATTCGGATCGTATAATGATTAGTAAGTTGTGTGGCAGCGCATATACTGCGTTTTACAGCGTGGCGTACAATGCGGCTATGGTAATGCAGATAGTTGTCGCAAGTGTGAATGCTTCATTTAATCCGTGGTTGTATCAGCAGTTGAAAGAAAAGAATTATAGTAAAATAAGAAAAACGACGAACTATCTTCTGTTACTGGTTGCTTTGGTGACAGTAATTCCAGTTCTATTTGCACCGGAAGTAATCCTTATATTGGGATCAGAGGAATATGCTTCGGCTGTTAATATTATGCCCGCATTATCTTGCTGCGTATTTCTGATGTATATATATACACTGTTCTCTAACATAGAAATGTTCTATGAAAGACCTAAGTTTATAATGATAGGCTCATTGAGTGCAACTGTAATAAATATTATACTGAACTACATCTTTATTCAATTGTTTGGATATGAAGCGGCTGCATATACCACATTGGTGTGTTATATATTGCTTGCTCTTTTCCATTACCTTATGATGGTTCGAGTATGCAAAGAGCAACGTATAGCAGAAAACATATACAATTTGCATTTTATTATGGCACTAACTGGTGGGGTAATGCTGATAGCGTTTGCAATTAGCAGGCTATACAGTTATGCTATTATTCGATATACAATTCTTGCGAGTGTCTTTTTAATTGTGATTATTCAACGCAAAAAAGTACTTGCATTTTGGAATAAAATGAAGCAAGAATGATTCTCAGAACTAAATATGTTAGAAAGGAATAATGGGAGCGTTATGGATGTATATGCCTTCAAAAACACTATAATCGAAAATAGCGCATCGGGAGCGGCTTTCCCAACTATTATTCAGGTGTTGCAATATCAGTGCTCTCTAGCCAAGTTAGTTGTGTATGGTGCGGCTTTTTGTGACCACTTTAGGGTGAAACATATAAGAGTTGAGAAACCTGATGATTTTATAAAGCTTCAAGGAAGCAAGTATGTTCAAAGTGAATTGGGTGCCATATTAAAAAATGTACAATCAGATTTGGAAAATGGATACTGGGTATTATTTTCAGGAACACCTTGCCAGGTTTTTGCTGTTAATAACTATTTGAAATCACATGGTATCGATACGAGCAAACTTTTGCTGGTCGATATTATCTGCCATGGAACTCCAAAACCAAAGATTTGGCTTGATTTTGTGGATTGGCTTGAAAAAGAGTATAATTCGGAGCTAGTAGATTTTTCATTCCGTTACCAAAAGGCGAAATGGAAAAACTATCCCGTTATGGCAGAGTTTAAAAATGGAAAACGGATAATCAACGATTATAAAGTTAGACTTTTTACAAATCTTTTCGGGTCCCATTTAATTATGCGTGAATCATGTTATAATTGTAAGTTTTCTAATCTTGACAGGCCGTCAGATTTAACGATAGGTGACTTTTGGGGAATTGAAACAGTGATGCCAGATTTCCGATACCGAGATAGTGTGTCGGAAATCCTCGTCAATACAGAAAAGGGAGCAAAAATTATAGACACTATTCTCGAAATGTCGAAGGAAAATGCTGATATTATACTTATGCAGTGCCACACGGATGAGTATTTAAAATATCAACATAATCTGAACGAACCAACACATAGACCTATCTATACAGATGAGTTTTGGCAAGATTATGAGCAAAATGGAATTGAATATATCTTAAAAAAATATGCTGGAAATAACGTTATAGATATTATTAAGCACAGTATAAGACGTTTTAGAGCAGAGTATTAGGTCATATTGGATTTTGTTGGTGTTGAATTATTGTCATTTAAAGAAATCCGAAAGCATTATAGTTCCTTTAAGAAAACAAGCTTTGATTATGAAGTGGTAGAGCATGCCTCCTCCATTGCCATGCTTCGTTATGATGGTGGATGGAAGGACCTAGGTACTTGGAATACGTTATCGGAAGAAATGGATGACGAAAGTATCGGTCGCGTTACAATTTGCGAGGATTCAGTGAACACCAATGTAATCAATGAGCTTTCTATTCCAATTGTGGTATTGGGTGTTAAGGATTTGATTGTGGTAGCAAGTCCAGATGGTATCTTGGTTTCGGATAAGAGAAAAAGTTCCTATTTGAAAGCATACGTGGATTGTATGCATGAGAGACCAATGTATGAGGAAGGTAGCTGGGGTAATTACAAGGCTCTCGATTATATTCAGTATGGGGACGGAACCAAGTCTTTGACGAAACATTTGACGATTAAGGCAGGGCAGAATATCGGTTATCAGTCACACAGTTGTAGAGATGAAGTATTGACCATTGTAGATGGCACTGGGGATTTGATGATTGATGGAAACAAAAGAAGTGTCGGACGCGGGGATGTAGTTTACATTGCAAAGGGTCAGAGGCATGCAATAAAGGCCCATGATACAAGTGATTTACATTGTATCGAGGTGCAAATAGGGTTGGAATTAGTGGAGACAGATATGGAAAGTTTTGAATTATAGATATAGAATGGATATTAAGAAGACAGCTGCAAATAGAATTGATATTTGCAGCTGTCTTCTTGACGGTAGATTTAATTATTTTAGTTAAATAAATTTAAATTTTTATTAAAATATTTCACTAAAATCTTATTTATTTCACTAAACATTTAAAATATTTGCATAAAATATTGACATTTGCATAAAATATAGTATGATGAGGTAAAAGACGAGGAGGTGATTCTGTGTTAGAAGAAGAATTATTGCAACTAGTGAAAAAAGTAACTTTTGAAAAGTGCGAAAATCAGCAGATAGAACTAAAGAAGGCAGCAGGGGCTACGCCAGAAATTCGTACAGTCGATAGAGCAACAATAGAAAACCTGACAAAGGACAATGTGACGGAATATCTAATAAAGTTACGTAGGCAAAAACAGAATTTAGTGAACCTCGAGGCCGAACGAATATTGGAAACACAAGGTATCTGTCAAGATGGTCTTCCTACATTAGCAGGACTAATTCTGTTTAGCGAATATCCTCAAGAATTCTTTCCACAGCTTAGTGTTACTGCGATGGTAGTACAAGGCAATAAAATAGGAGAAATTGGTGATGATGGTGAACGCTTTATTGATAATAAGAGGATTGAAGGAACCATACCACAGATACTTGAAGGTACGTTAGCTTTTGTAAGCAGAAATATGAAAGTGAAAACCATTATAACCGAAAATGGAATGCGTGCGGATAAACCAGAGTATCCAATTAAGGCAGTCAGGGAAATTATATTAAATGCCCTAATACACAGGGACTACAGTGTGCATACCGATCGGTCCCCGATACGATTGGTTATGTATGAGGATAGATTGGAACTAGAAAATCCAGGAGGCTTATACGGTAGAATAACGGTAGACGACTTGGGGAAAGTATCTGCAGATACCAGAAATCCTTATTTGGCAGGAGCCTTGGAAATCATGATAGATACAGAAAATCGTTTCTCGGGCATTCCCACAGTAATAGCAGAACTTAAAAAGGCAGGTATGCCTTCTCCGATATTTATCGACAGGCGAGGGGTGTTTAAGGTTATATTCTATAAAAAGTTGGATAGCCAAAATAAAGCTGTTGGCTTGGAGCAGGAGATTTTAGATTATTGTGTTACACCACGTTCTAGAGAAGAATTTGCAGAAAGCTTTGGATTTGATACACCAACATATTTTATTAAGACCTATATTGCTCCACTGATTAAAGATGGTAAAATAAAAATGACTATGCCAGATAAGCCAAAGAGCAAGTTCCAAAAGTACTACAAGGCGATTTGATCAAATGGCAATGATAATTCTCACAGAGGGGAAGAATAATGATGGATTGCAAACCACTAGATATAACGAAAACCTATCTGATTACCGGAGCCGCAGGCTTTATCGGGTATTACTTATCAAGGAAGCTACTAGAACAAGGCTGCCAGGTAATCGGCATCGATAACCTTAATGATTACTACGACGTTAATCTGAAAAACGCCCGTCTTGCGCAGTTATCATCTTTTGATAAGTTTACTTTCATCAAAGGAGATATCTCCGACAAGAGTGCTGTAATGAGGATCTTTGAAGAATATAAGCCAGATATCGTTGCTAATCTTGCGGCGCAAGCGGGTGTTCGGTATTCCATTGATAATCCGGATGCATATATTCAAAGTAATATCATTGGTTTTTTTAATATATTGGAGGCTTGCAGATATTATCCAGTAGAACACTTATTATATGCTTCCTCAAGTTCCGTGTATGGAGCCAATACGAAGGTTCCTTTTGAAGAAACTGATTCTGTGGACAATCCTGTCTCTCTTTATGCAGCTACGAAGAAATCAAATGAATTAATGGCGCATACTTACAGTCACCTATATAACATACCGGCTACTGGTCTTCGGTTCTTCACGGTTTACGGTCCGATGGGGCGGCCGGATATGGCGTATTTCGAATTTACGCAGAAGTATTTTGCAGGAGCACCAATTAAGATATTTAACAACGGTGATTTTCAACATGACTTATACCGAGACTTTACCTATGTCGCTGATATTGTGGAGGGGATCGAGCGACTTCTCTGCAATCCACCAGTTGAGGAGGCGCCACATAAGATATATAACATCGGTAACAACAACCCTGTAAAGCTGATGACATTTATTAGTACCTTAGAGAAATGTCTGAGTAAGGCTACCGGTAGAGAGGTAGTTTTTGATAAGATCTTTGAGCCTATGAAGCAGGGTGATGTGCCGGCTACTTATGCATCTACGGATTTGTTACAGAAGGCGGTAGGGTTTAAGCCTGAGACAACGATAGAAGAAGGCTTACAAAGATTTGCAGATTGGTATGTGGAGTATTATAAGATAAAGTAAGAAAATAAGTAGTATCAAAGATAGGAAGTCAATCCTGAAGTAACAATTTGGATTGACTTCTTTCTTTTTATATAGAATGCGGTCGATTATAAAAATGAAACAAAAATATATAAAGAATTATTTTAGGAGTCTGAAAATAACTGTCATAAAATAATAATAAAAATGTATTGATTATATGACAGATGCATATTATAATGTATGTAGATACAAACTGAAAGATATGAATGGAGGATTTATTATGGTGAGCAATGAAAAATTAAGTCAAAGAATAAAATCATTGAGAAAAGAAAGTAAATTAACTCAAGAACAAATGGCAAGCTATTTGGATGTTGACCAAAGCTTAGTAACTAAATTAGAAAATGGAACTAGAAATTTGAATGTAGATTTAATAGAAAAAATTTGTAACTTATTTGGATGTACGGATGAGTATTTGTTAGGTGAAAGTGATGAATTTATACCATTAAATTTTGCATTTAGATCAAATAATATTCAAGCGGAAGATTTGAAAAGTATTGCAATGATAAATAAGATTGCAATGAACCTACGTTTTATGGATGAAATGATAAAGGAGAATTAAGTTGAAGCAAAATATCGAGTTAAACTCATTAGCATTAAAGACAAGAAAAATATTTGGAGAAGATATTTATTCACCAATAGATATTTTTGCAAGTGTCAATGGATGGAAAGATAAGAAAATTACCGTTGTATATTATCCATTGTCCTCAAGAGTGAGTGGAATGTGTACAAGAGTGAATAAAAATATTGTAATATGTATAAATTCGGGCACATCTTATGGAAGACAACGTTTTACTTTAGCGCATGAATTGTATCATATACTTTATGAAGATAATCTGCAGAGAGTTATTTGTGATATGAAATTAAGTGAAGATAAAAGTGATTCCGAAAAGGAAGCAGATATGTTTGCATCATATTTATTAGTTCCATATGATGCATTGCACCAATATGCAGAATTAAGGAATGAATGGAATATTGAAAATATTATTGAAGCGGAACAGTTTTTTCAAATTAGTCACAAAGCAATGCTATTAAGATTATTTACGGAAGCTTATATAACTAAAGATAAGTTTGATGAATTTCAAAAAATTGGTGTTACACGAGAAGCCACTAAGCTTGGATATAGTGGAGAATTGTACTCGAAATCACCGGAAAATAAGAGCTATTTTACCACGGGAGAGTATATTAGAAAGGTTGAGTCACTATCAGAAAAAGATTTGATTTCGAATGGTAAAAAAGAAGAAATGCTCCTGGATGCATTTAGAGCTGATATTGTATACAATCTAAATGACGAAGGGATGGATATGAATGACGAATGACTTGTTTTTTGATACAGACTGTTTATCCGCTTTTTTGTGGATTAATGATACAAATTTATTAGAGCAATTATATGGTGGAAATATAATTATACCTGGACCGGTATATCAGGAGTTGTCTAATCCAAGTATTCCACATATAAAAAAACGTACAGATAAACTAATTGATAATAATGTTGCAACTATACAGGAAATTGAGACAGACAAGGTTGAATTTCAGATGTATAGAACATTAATAAAGGGTACAAAGGAACAGAAGGCAATTGGAAAAGGGGAGGCCGCTGGAATTGCGTTAGCAAAGACATATAATGGTATATTAGCAAGTAATAATTGGAAAGATGTTGCTGGATATGTGGAAAAATATAATCTCAGGTATATCGATACTGGTCATATACTCATGGAAGGTCTTGAAAAGTGCTTAATAACAGAAACCCAAGGAAATACAATATGGGAACAGATGCTTAAAAGAAAAAGAATGTTACCAGAAAAGACATTCTCAGAATATTTGACAAAGAATAAAAAGTAGATGTTTAGAGTTTTCTAAGGCTTACAAAGATTTGCAGATTGGTATGTGGAGTATTATAAGGTAAAGTAAGAGAATAAGTAGTATCAAAGATAGGAAGTCAATCCTAAGGTAACAATTTGGATT
>Ga0123336_10002278_pt1 | contig 16724 bp, 17 predicted proteins | sample SSSSmetaG_FD_96466 | JGI IMG/M metagenome (GOLD analysis project Ga0123336, IMG submission 96466) | Glacier valley bacterial and archeal communities from Borup Fiord, Nunavut, Canada, to study Microbial Dark Matter (Phase II) - ​SSSS metaG | ecosystem: Environmental > Aquatic > Freshwater > Ice... | reverse complement strand
GCGCGCGCTCTTGCAGATGTGCAGAGCGGTCAACACGCAGCCCACGGTGGTGTTCGCCAGCTCACTGGCCGTGTTCGGCAACTCGGCGGCACAACCGCTGCCCGCCGTCATCGATGACCGCACTTTGCCGACGCCACAAAACAGCTAAGGCATCCAAAAATACATCGGTGAACAACTGGTGGCCGACTACGGCCGCAAAGGATTCATCCGCGCCCGCAACGTGCGCTTGATGACGGTCAGCGTGCGACCCGGCCAACCCAACGGCGCGGCATCCAGCTTCCTGAGCGGGATGATTCGCGAACCGCTGGCCGGCGCGCGCGCGGCGTGCCCCGTGCCCAAAGAAACCGCAGTGGCCCTGGCCTCACCAACGCGCACGATAGAAGGCTTGATACGCGCGGTGGAAGCCAGCGACGCCGATTGGGGCGCGCGCACCGCCATCAATTTTCCGGCGCTGACAGTCACGGTCGCGGCCATGGCTGGGGCCCTGGAAAAGTTGGCCGGCGAAGCCACCGCCGACTTGATCGACTGGGTGCCCAACGCGGCCATCACCCATATCGTGACCAGCTGGCCGTCGAAAATCGACGCCGGCTGCGCGCACGCTTTGGGCTTGCTGCCCGACCCGGATTTCGAGAGCATCGTCGCTGACTATGTGCGCGAAAACTCGCGCTAAGCACGGCGTCTTCAGCAGCAACAAATTGGGGAGCGCCGAGAGCTCCGAAGACGGCTCCCGACTCTGCAAATCAACACCACTTAGCACGCCCGAATGAAACTCACCAAACTCTTGATCGGTCTGAGCTTGGCCCTAGGCTTTACCGCAGCAGCCCAGGCGCAAACCACCATGCGCATCAGTATTTCTGTGGCGCAAAACTCGCACCAAGGCGTTGCGATCGACACCTTTGCCAAAGAAGTCGAAAAGCGCACTGCGGGCCGCTACAAAGTGCAAACCTTCTACGCGGGCGCGCTGGGCGGCGAGCGCGAATCGATCGAGGCGGTGCAACTCGGCACGCAAGAGCTGGCGTTTTCGTCCACCGGCCCGATTCCGAACTTCGTCCCCGAAACCAAAATCTTGGACGTGCCTTTCTTGTTCCGCGACAAAGCCCACGCGCGCGCCGTGCTCGACGGCCCCATCGGCCAAGACATGCTCACCAAGTTCGACGCCAAGGGATTCAAGGCGCTGGCCTGGGCCGAGAACGGCGTGCGTCACATGACCAACAGCAAGCGCGATGTGAAGACACCGGAAGACCTGAAGGGTTTGAAGATGCGCACCATGGAGAACCCGGTGCACATTGCCGCCTACAAAGGCCTGGGCATCGTGACCACGCCGATGGCCTTCCCAGAGGTGTTCACTGCCTTGCAACAAGGCACGGTCGATGGCCAAGAGAACCCGCTGTCGGTCATCATGTCAGCCAAGTTTGACCAAGTGCAAAAGCATTTTTCACTCACTGGCCACGTGTATTCACCCGCCATCTTTGTGATGAATAAAGCAGCGTTCGAAAAGCTTTCCGCTGCCGACAAAACAGCCTTCATCGAAGCAGCCAAGGAAGGCACCAAACTCAACCGTGCCCGCGTGGACCAGGACGACGCCACCGGCGTGACCGACTTGCGCGCCAAAGGCATGACGGTGACCGAGAACGTCGACAAAGCCAAATTTGTGGCCATGCTGGCACCGGTGAATGCCGAGTTTGAGAAGCAGTTCGGCAAAGCCAACCTCGACGCGATTCGCGCCGTCAAGTAAACGAACACCGGCCCCTCGCTCTCACTGCCCGCACCCGTTTTGAATGGGCTGGCGGGCAGTTTCATTTCTTCGCATGCGGTTCACTCGGCATGAACAAGGCCAGCCCCTGATGAAGCAAACCTTCCTGAACTTTGAGCACCGCACCACCCAGTTTTCGATGGGGGTGGCTTGCCTGATGTTGGTGATCGCCTCGGGCCTGGGCATGTTCCAGATCATCACCCGCTTCGTGCTGGAGCAGCCCGCCGAGTGGAGTGAAATCTTGATCCGCCTGAGCCTTATTTGGATGGTGTTCATGGGCATCCCGATGGCGTTCAGGCAAGGCGCCATGGTCAGCGTGGATGTGCTTTATCGGTGGAGCTCGCCTCCTGTCAAACGCGTACTCGACGCCGTGGTGTGCGTGGCCGCGCTGGTTTTGGTGAGCATCATCTTGTGGTGGGGCTGGGATTACGCGGTGCGGGGGCGCGTGCAGTCGATGGCGGGGCTGGAATCGCTGTCCATGTTTTGGGGCTACGTGGCCATGCCGGTGGGCGCGGCCTTCAGTTTGATCGGCATCGTGGCGAACTACCTCGACCCACAGCGCAACGAGTTGGAGACCGCGCAATGAGCATCGTGATGATTTGCACCATGGTGCTGTGCTTTGCGCTGACGGTGTCGGTGGCGGTGTCCATCGGCTTGGCGTCGATTTTGGGCATCCAGGCCAGCAACGCCAATATGCTGATTTCGGTGAAGGAAATGTTCTCGAGCATCAACAAATTTCCGCTCGCCGCCATTCCGTTTTTCATCCTGGTGGGCAACCTGATGGAAACCGGCGGCATCTCGCGCGGCTTGGTCGAGTTTGCCAAGAGCATCGTCGGCGGCGTGCAGGGCGGCCTGCCCATGACCTGCGTGCTGACCTGCATGATTTTTGCAGCAGTGTCGGGCTCGTCGGTGGCCACCACATTTGCCATCGGCGCGATCCTGATTCCGGCCCTCATCAAGCACCACTATCCAGTCGGTTATGCCGCCGCGTTGCAAGCCACCAGCGCCGAGCTGGGTGTGATCATTCCGCCGTCTATCCCGATGATTTTGTACGGCGTGAGCGCCGAGGTGTCCATCGGTGAACTCTTCATCGCGGGCTTCGGCCCGGGCCTGTTCATCGGCTTGGCGCTGATGTTGTTTGTGCACCTGTATTGCCGCTGGAAAGGCTGGGGCAAAAACGACGGCGACGGCCGTTTGAAGTTCGATGCCGCCGCATGGCAAGCCAGTTGGGCACTGCTGATGCCGGTGATCATTTTGGGCGGCATCTACGGCGGCATCTTCACGCCGACAGAAGCTTCAGCCGTCGCGGTTTTCTACGCCTTGATCGTTGGGATGGTGATTTACCGCGAAATCAAACTGGCCGACCTGATGGTGATTTTGCGCAAGTCGGTGATGTCCAGCGCGGTCATCATGTTCATCATTGCCAACGCCGGTTTGTTCGCGTTTTTAATCACCCGCGCCGGCGTGCCAGACGCCATCGGCCGCTACCTGGAAGCTGTGCTGCAGTCCCCTGCCCTGTTTTTACTGGGCGTGAACGGGGCGCTGTTCATCATTGGAATGTTCATCGAAACCAGCGCCGCCATCATCGTGCTGGCCCCCATCCTGGCCCCGGTGGCCATTCACTTCGGCATCGACCCGGTTCACTTCGGCCTCATCATGGTGGTGAACTTGGCGCGGGGCATGATCACGCCGCCGTTCGGCGTCAATCTGTTTGCCGCTTGCACCGTCGCCAAAATCTCCCTCGACAGAATCGTGGTTTACCTGGTTCCGTTTGTCTTGGTGATCCTGGGCTGCTTGATGGTGGTGACCTACGTGCCGCAGTTGTCACTTTTTCTGCGGGATCTTGTCTACGCAAAGTGATGGCGAGCGTGCTGCGAACCCGCCTTGAGGTGAACGCCCAGAGACGGCTCGCTTGAAGTCGCTGGGTAAGCTCGCGTCCTTCGCCACAGGAAGCAGCAGTCCGCCTTGAAAACTTTGATCTACCTCGCCTCGCAAAGCCCGCGCCGTCGTCAACTGCTCGACCAACTGGGCGTGCGCCACGAGTTGCTGGCCCCCACACCGGAAGAAGATGCCGAAGCGCTGGAAGCCACCATCGCGCGGGAACTGCCTCTGCGCTATGTGGAACGCGTGACGCGCGCCAAGCTGTGGGCCGCTCAAATGCGACTGCGCAAACGCGGCCTGCCCAGTGCGCCGATCCTGTGCTCGGACACCACCGTCGTTTTAGGTCGGCGCATCTTGGGCAAGCCCACAGACGCCGACGATGCCACCGCGACGCTGGCCTTGCTGTCCGGCAAAACCCACCGCGTCATGACCTGTGTGGGGTTGGCCTGGGGACATCCGGGCAAGGTGACCGAGGCGCTGGCCACCAGCATCTCGCGCGTGCGCTTTGCAGAATTGAGCCAAGCCCAAATCGACCGCTACGTGGCCAGCGGCGAACCCTTCGGCAAGGCCGGCGCCTACGCCGTGCAAAGTGCCGCAGCAGGCTGGATTGCGCGCATTGAAGGCAGCTACTCCGGCATCATGGGTTTGCCTTTGTTCGAGACGGCACAGCTTTTGAGGAAGGCGCACGTCAGCTACTGAGCATGCCGATGGCGTGGCTTAGAAAAGCGTCGAATACCATCGATGCATGCAAGACATCCTCATCAATTGGGCCCCGCAAGAAACGCGCGTGGCGGTCGTCGAAAACGGTGCGGTGCAAGAGTTGCATGTGGAGCGCACGCTGGAGCGTGGCCTGGTGGGCAACATCTATTTTGGCCGCGTGGCGCGTGTGTTGCCTGGCATGCAGTCGGCCTTCATCGACATCGGCTTGGAACGCGCCGCGTTTTTACACGTGGCAGACGTGCATGTGAACGGCGCACCGCGCCACGAACACGGCCCCGGCACGCCACCGCCCACACCCATAGAACGGCTGGTGTTCGAAGGCCAAACGCTGACGGTCCAAGTGGTCAAAGACCCCATCGGCACCAAAGGCGCGCGGCTGTCTTCGCAGATCAGCATTGCCGGGCGGCTGCTGGTTTTTTTGCCGCAGGACGACCACATTGGCATTTCACAAAAAATAGGCTCGCATGAGCTGCGCGAGCAATTGCGCAGTCGCATGACCGCGCTGGTGGGCCAGTTCGAAGATGGCAACAGCGGCGGCGGCGGTCCGAGCAACGGCGGCTTCATCCTGCGAACCAACGCAGAAGACGCCACCGACGCCGAGCTGGCGGACGACATCGCTTACTTGCGCAAGACCTGGAGCTCGGTGCGCGAGCGCAGCTTCAAATCAAAGCCCGCCACGTTGCTGCACCAAGACCTGAGCCTGGTACAGCGCGTGCTGCGCGACTTGGCGCACGACAGCACGCAGGCCATCCGCATTGACTCGGGCGAGCAATTCAAAGCGCTTCAATTGTTTGGTGAAACCTTCGCGCCCGGCTCGGTCGGCAAGCTGCAACATTACCGGGGCGAGCGGCCGATTTTTGACCTTTTCAACATCGACGACGAGATTGCCAAGGCGCTCGCCCGGCGTGTCGATTTGAAGTCAGGCGGCTACCTCATCATCGACCAAACCGAAGCGTTGACCACAGTCGATGTGAACACTGGCAGCTATGTGGGTGCGCGCAGTTTTGACGAGACCATTTTCAAAACCAACCTGGAGGCCACGCAAGCCATCGCGCGTCAGTTGCGCCTGCGCAACCTCGGCGGCATCGTCATCGTCGACTTCATCGACATGGCGCGCGAAGACCACCAAACCACGGTGCTCACCGAATTCAAAAAACAACTGCAACGCGACCGCACCAAGACCACCCTCAGCGGCTTCACCGGTCTGGGCTTGGTCGAGATGACCCGCAAGCGCACGCGCGAGTCGCTCGCCCACATGCTGTGCATGCCGTGCCCCACCTGCGCGGGCAAAGGCCAGGTCAAAACCGCCCGCAGCGTGTGCTACGACATCCTGCGAGAAATTTTGCGCGAGGCGCGCCAGTTCAACCCCAAGGAATTTCGCGTGATCGCCAGCGCCGCCGTGGTCGAAATGCTGCTGGACGAAGAGAGCCAACACCTGGTCGGCCTGAGCGAATTCATCGGCAAGCCCATCTCGCTGCAAGCTGAAGCCGCGGGCTCGCCTGAGCAATACGACATCGTGTTGATGTGAACGTGGGCCAGTAAAGCTTCCGAGGCCCGGCAGTGCGTTTTCGCGGGAGTTTCAAGACGCACCGCGCGGTGGACTGAGCCGACTCTGATCCGCAGTCAGGCCGCTCAAGCCACACGCCCAAACCAGGCAACTGAGAGACCCGCTGCCAGCGTCACCAACAACGCCGCGAGTGCAGCAAACAAACCGCTGACTTCGGTTTCTTTTTTCTCCACCACCAGGCGCGTGCTCAGGCTTTGGTAGACCTTTTTCAAGTCGTCGGCGGTGCCTGCGTAAAAGTATTCGGCTCGGGTCATGTTGCTGATGTTTTTGAGCGTTTCTTCGTCCAGCCGCACGCGCATGCTCCAGCCTTCGAAGCCGATGGTTTCGCCGTCTTTGGTGCCGATGCCCACCGAGTAGACCTTGACGCCTCGGTCTGCGGCCATCTTTGCGGCCTCCATGGGGTCGGGGCCGGTGGTGCGTTGGCCGTCGGTCAGCAAAATGATCGCGCCTGAGCTGTAGCTGCCGGGAGCCACGGGGGCAACGTCCGGCTTGGGTTTTTCCGCCTTGCCCAGCCGTTCACCTGGCATCGCGCGGGCACCCGTGATCTGCGACAGGTCAATGCCTGCATCAGGAAACAAGGTGGCCAACGACAACACCATGCCGCTGCCGATGGCGGTGCCGCGTTGCAGTTGGAAACGGTCGATGGCGGCGACCACGTCTTCGCGGCTTTGTGTGGGCGGCTGCACCACGGCGGCGGTACCGGCAAACGACACCACGCCTACACGCACATTGCGAGGGAGCTCCTTGATGAAGGCCTTGGCAGCCTCTTGCGCGGCCACCAAACGGGTGGGCAAGACATCGGTGGCCCGCATGCTCCCAGACACGTCCATTGCCAAAATAATGGTCTCTTGCTGGCTTGGCAATTTGACCACGGCTGTCGGCCTCGCAGCCGCCACCAACAGCACCGTGATGGCGCTCAACAGCAACGCCGGTGGCACGTGTCTGTGCCACCCCGGGCCCTTGCCCATGGCCTGCTTGACCAGCGCCACACTGGCAAAACGCAGCGTCACCTTTTTGCGTCGGCGCAGCAACCATAAATACAGCACCACCAGCAGCGGCACGGCCAGCAAGAGCCACAGCAAGTGAGGCCAGATGAAATTCATCGCACTCATGCGGTGGCTCCTGTGCGGTTCAGAAGGTGGGCGCGCGTGTCCGCTGGCAAGTGACGCGACGTGGCGGCTGACGCGCCACTCGACAAACGGCTGCGCGCGCGGCGCATGTCGGTAAAGCGCATCAGCGTGTTCACCAGGTCGTCGTCGGTGGACAGCTCCAACGTGTCCACACCCGCGCGGGCCAAGGCATTGCGCAGGGCGATTTCAGATTCTTCGGCCAACGCCTTGAAGCGTTCGCGAAAACCGGCGTCTGCGGTGTCGACCAACACCTGTTCGCCGGTTTCGGCGTCTTGCATGGTCATCCAGCCCACATCGGGCAAATCCATCTCGGTCGGGTCAAACAAACGCACGGCCAGCACTTCGTGCTTTTGCGACAAACGCGCCATGGCATCTGACCAACCCGGCGCGCTGATGAAGTCGGACACCACAAACACCATCGAGCGGCGCGGAATGATTTGCGCAGCGGCCAGCAACAAGCTGGAGAGTTGCGTGCTGGAGGCGCTGGTTTGCGGCTTGAAATCTTGCATGCGTTTGAGCAGATTCAGCACATGACTGCGGCCTCCGGCGGCGGGCAAAACAGCCTCTACCGAATGACCAAACAACAGGGCGCCCACCCGGTTGCCGTGGCGAGTCAGCAGGCGCGCCAGCACCGCCACAAAGTCGGTGGACACAGCCCGCTTGCTGCGTTGCAACGAGCCAAAGTCAACGCTGCCGCTGAGGTCGAGCAAGAACCACGCGGTGAGCTCACGGTCTTCGGTGAACTGGCGGACATGCGGCTGATTCAAGCGCGCCGTGACGTTCCAGTCGATGTGGCGAACGTCGTCGCTGTGTTGGTATTCGCGCAGGTCCGCCAAGTCCAGACCCGCTCCCCGCATCAGCGTGCGGTAGTCGCCTTGCAGCAGGCCGTCAAGCCGGCGCAGCACCGTCCATTCCAGGCGGCGCAGCAGCGCGTCGGCGCTGTTGGAAACGATGCCACTTTCAGCCATGGCTGGTGACCGCTGCCGTGTGTGCCATCGGCGCGTTCAGCTTGACGACTTTGGCCACGATGCGCTGGATCAGCGCGTCGGCTGTCAAGCCGTCGGCCAAGGCTTCGTAGCTCAACACCAAGCGGTGGCGCAACACATCGGGCACCAGATCGACCACGTCTTCGGGCAACACATAGGTGCGCCCGCGCAGCATGGCCATGGCGCGACTGGCTTCGATCAGGCCTATGGTGGCGCGCGGGCTGGCACCAAAGCTCAGGTACTTGGCCAGGTCAGGCAGGCCGTGTTTGGCAGGCTCGCGCGTGGTGGCCACCAGCTTCACAGCGTATTGAATCAAGGACGGGTCGACGTACACCTGGCGGCACTCATGTTGCAGCTGCGCCAGCTGCTCGGTGCTGGCCACGGGGTTCACGCTGGTGGCTTCTCCGGTGACGCGCTCGACGATCACAAACTCTTGCTCCTCGGTCGGATAGCCCACCAACACCTTCATCATGAAGCGGTCGACCTGCGCCTCAGGGAGCGCGTAAGTGCCTTCGGTCTCGATCGGGTTTTGTGTGGCCATCACCAAGAAAGGTGATGGCACTTTGTGGGTTTCGCCGGCGATGGTGACTTGGCGTTCTTGCATCACCTCCAGCAGCGCGCTTTGCACTTTGGCGGGTGCGCGGTTGATCTCGTCTGCCAGCAACAAATTGGCAAACACCGGGCCCAGCGAAGTGCTGAATTCGCCGGTGCGTTGGTTCCAGATTCGCGTGCCGATCAAATCAGCCGGCACCAGATCGGGCGTGAACTGAATGCGCTTGAAGCTGCCGCGCAGCGTGGTGGCCAAGGTCTTGATGGTGATGGTTTTGGCCAGGCCAGGCACGCCTTCCACCAACAAATGGCCCTGTGCCAACAGCGCCACCATCACGCGCTCGAGGAATTGGTCTTGCCCCACGACCACGCGTTTCACTTCGTAGAGGATGCGCTCCATCAGGGTCGCGGTGGTGTCGGTGGATGAGTTCATGTTGCGATCGACTGGGTTGGATGGAAGGATTTAAAAAGGAGGCATGCCTGCCGCCGACGCGGCGTTTTCGATGGGCACCGCAAAGGCGATGCCTATGAAGGTGCCTGCGTCGCCGGGGTTCAAGATGGCGGTGACGATACCGACCACCGCGCCGTCCATGGTGACCAGCGGGCCGCCCGAATTGCCGGGGTTGGCCGCCGCGTCAAACTGGATGAGGTTGGCAATGCGTTGACCACCCTCGGGAGACCGAAACTGGCGCTTGAGGCCCGACACCACACCGCCCGATACCGACGGGCCGATGCCAAACGGAAAGCCCACCGCCATCACTTGATCGCCCGGTCTCAGCTCGGTGCTGCTGCGCATGGTGGCGGCTTCCAGATCGTCGGGAATGCTCTTGGCACGCAGCACGGCCAAGTCGTTTTCGGGCTGAGCGTTGATCAGCACGGCGTCCGACTCATGGCCGTTGGCAAACGTCACGCGGATGCGTTTGGCACCGGTGATCACATGCAGGTTGGTGAGGATGGTGCCGTTGTCGATGATGACCACGCCGCTGCCGGTGGAGCGGCGGTGGTCGGAGGGGTCGATCTGCGTGGCGTCCTGACTCGCAGAAGCCGCCGACTCGTCGTCCAGACCCACCACACGCACCACCGCCCCGGCAATGGCCTCGTGGGCACGCGCATACGGCGACGGCATCACGTCGTTTTCCAGAGCGGTGCGAACGGCCTCGCTGATGTCGCCCTGCGTCAGCGCGGGGCCAGATGCGCTCAGCTGGTGCTGAAGCAGCATGCCGATCGCCACCAAAAGCGCACCGGCGACACCCCACAACGGGCCGCTGTACCGCGTGGCGACAGCTTTCCAGCGCGCGCTGAGCGCAGCGCGATGAGACGCTGGCGGGTACGCTTTTCGGGACGATGCTGCGGCTGAATCGGCAGACACCTCCATGACCTCAGGTGCCGCCACCGAAGCGCGGTTGGCGGGGCGTGAGCTGCTGTAAAGCGGAGCTTTTTTCATGGCTGCACCAGTGGCGACCGTCAACCTCAACGGCGAGTGAATCAACCCTAACACGCAGGCGCTGTTTTTGCAGGGGCAAGCCCTGGGCGCTGGGTTGCAAAGGGCATGATGCTTGTATGTTTTGGACCGACACCCACTGTCACCTGGACGCTACTGAATTCGATGCCGATCGCAGCGCTGTAGTGGCCCGCGCTCGCGCTGCTCAGGTGCAACAGGTGGTGCTCCCGGCAGTTGAAACTTCCAACTTCAGCCGCGTGCGCGCCTTGGCCCACGAACATGGCCTCGCTTACGCGTTGGGCATCCACCCGCTGTGTGTTGACCGTGCGCACGACGGCGACCTGCGGTTACTGCGCGATCAGCTCGCAGACCACCGCGGCGACCCGCGCCTGGTCGCCGTGGGCGAAATCGGGCTGGACCATTTCGTACCGGGGCTCGACCGTGAACGTCAAGAAGTCTTCTACCGCGCGCAACTCAAACTGGCCCGCGAGTTTGAGTTGCCGGTCATCTTGCATGTGCGCCGCTCGGCCGATACCTTGCTGAAGCACCTGCGGCAAATCAAAGTTTGCGGCGGGATTGCGCATGCCTTCAACGGCAGCGAACAGCAGGCCACGGCCTTCGTCGATATGGGCTTCAAGTTGGGCTTTGGCGGCACCGTGACGTTTGAGCTGGCCCTGCAAATTCGCCGTCTGGCACAGACCCTTCCGCTGTATGCCATCGTGCTGGAAACCGACGCGCCGGACATTCCGCCCGCGTGGCTTCACCGCACCGTGGCACAGCGCGCTGTGGGTGAGACATCCACAGCGCAGGCCCGCAACGAACCGGCCGAAATTCCGCGTATCGCCGCGGTGCTGGCGCAGCTTCGCGGCATGTCTTTGCAAGACCTGAATGAGGCGACCCATGCCAACGCGCGGCTGGCGCTGCCGGGTTTGGCCGCCTTGTGAGCACGCCCGAAGCCGTACTCGAGGGCCTACCCGCCGTCATTGACCAGCGCACCCGTTTGGTCGTGCTGGGCAGCTTTCCAGGTGTGGCCTCGCTTCGGGCAGCGCAGTACTACGGCCATCCGCGCAATCACTTCTGGCCCATCCTGTCGGCGCTGTGGGATGTTGATTTGCTGAGCCTGCCTTACGCGCACCGTCTGCCCATCGTGCTCGAGAACGGTGTCGGTTTATGGGATGTCTACGCGCGCTGTGTTCGACCCGGGAGCCTGGACAGTGCCATCCGCGAGCCCGTGCTCAACGATCTCGCCAGCCTGAGCCTGCGCGCACCCGGCTTGCAAGCCGTGGCGCACAACGGCGCTGAATCGGCACGCTCGAAACGCCATATCGAAGTGCTCGGCCTGACCGCACATCGGCTGCCGTCCACCAGTCCAGCCAACGCCAGTTGGAGCTTCGACCGCAAGTTGGCGGCCTGGCAAGCGGTGTTCGACCTCCACGGATTGAGAAGTTGAAGTTTTAGCGTCGCGATAATTTACCGATGCGCATGCCCACACCCGCGAAAAAAAACAGCCGCACGCTCGCTAAAGCCACCGTCTCCGAAGCCGACGCGGTGCGCTACCTTCACCTGGGGACGCCCTGGGTGCAAGGGGCGATGCGCATACGCAAGCCGCTGGCTTTGGAATTGGAATACATCCAACGCATGATGGTGTGGATGCTGCTGCGTCCGGATGCCCAATGGCGCGAGGGTCATGCCGTGCAGTTGGGCTTGGGGGCAGCCGCCATCACGCGCTTCACCTTTGGGGTCATGCACATGCGCACCACGGCGGTTGAGCTGAACCCGAGTGTGATTTTCATTTGCCGCTGGTGCTTCAAATTGCCCGAAGACAGCGCCCGTCTGAAGGTGCTGGAAATGGACGCCGAAGACTACGTGAGTGACCCTTCCCGCGCCAACACCGTCGATGCCCTGTGTGTTGATTTGTACGACCACGACGCCGCCAGCCCCATGCTCGACAGCGAAGCCTTCTACCGGCAGTGCTTTGCGCTGCTGCGCGAGGGCGGTGTGATGACGGTCAACCTGTTTGGACGCGATGCCAGCTTTGAGCGCAGCGCAAAGTCGGTGGCAAAAGCCTTTGGACAAACGGCTGACTCGCAAAACGTCTTCAGCATGCAGCCCACCAAAGAAGGTAACACCGTGCTGGTGGGCATGAAAGGCGTGAGCCTGCCGGAGCGTGACGTGCTCGTCGCCCGCGCCGAAAACATCAAAGCGCTTTACAAGTTGCCAGCACCAAAATGGGTGAAGATGATTCGCCCTGTTGCATTTGCTTGATCTCAGCACCGCTTAATAGCGCCGCTTCTCAGCACCAATCCTCAGCCCCGAATCACAGCACCGTGACCGCATGAAACCCACCGACCTTCCATTGAAGTCAGCTCGCTCTGCGCCGCTTGCCCCATCGCCAAAGGGGCGGCTTGAATGGCGCTGGTTGTTGACGGCGCTGCAGTCCGACCACCTCATCAGCAAAGAAGATTTCGACCGCACCACACAGCGCTTTGGCGGTGCCGACAGCGCGCAGCACCCGCTGGTGCGTTTGGCCAGCGCGGGCTTGCTGCGAAAGGGCAGCAACAAAGCACTCGACATCGAATCCCTCACCGAATGGTTGGCCACGCGGTGCGGCTTGGGCTACCTGCGCATCGACCCGCTGCGTGTGGACGTGGGTCGTGTCTCCGATGTCATGTCGATCACCTACGCGGAGCGCCGTCGCGTGCTGCCGTTGCAGTTTGGTTTGCATGATGTGACCATCGCCACCTGCGAGCCGTTCGACATTGCCTGGATGCCCGAGATTGCGGCGCACACGCGGCGCGCGGTGAAGCTGGTGTTGGTCAGCCCGCTCGAGTTGGCCAAGTACACGACCGAGTTCTACATGCTGTCCACCTCGGTGCGTGCCGCGGTGAAGACCGGTGAGGCCGCCGCCGCTGTCAACTTTGAGCAATTGGTCGAACTGGGGCGCAGCAACAAACAGTTGGATGCCAACGACCAAGGCGTGGTGCAGGTGGTCGATTGGTTGTGGCAGTACGCCTTTGACCAACGTGCCTCCGACATCCATCTGGAGCCGCGCCGCGAGCGCAGCGCCATTCGTTTTCGCATCGACGGCGTAATGCACACCGTCTACCAAATGCCGCCGGGCGTGATGAGCGCCATGATTGCGCGCATCAAATTGCTGGGCCGCATGGACGTGATAGAGAAGCGCCGTCCGCTCGACGGCCGCATCAAAACCCGCAATCCCGAAGGCGACGAAGTGGAGATGCGTTTGTCGACGCTGCCCACCGCCTTCGGCGAAAAAATGGTGATGCGAATTTTTGACCCTGACACCAGCGTCAAGCCCCTGGACGCCTTGGGTTTTGGCAGTCACGACGTCAAGCGCTGGGAGGCTTTGGTGGCCCGCCCGAACGGCATTATTTTGGTGACCGGCCCCACAGGTTCGGGCAAAACCAGCACGCTGTATTCGACACTGCGCCGCTTGGCCACCGACGAAGTCAATGTGTGCACCATCGAAGACCCGATCGAGATGATCCAACCCGCGTTCAACCAAACGCAGGTGCAACACAGCTTGGAATTGGGCTTTGCCGAAGGCGTGCGTGCCCTCATGCGGCAGGACCCCGACATCATCATGGTGGGCGAGATTCGCGACCTCGACACGGCTGAGATGGCCATTCAGGCCGCACTCACCGGCCACTTGGTGTTCAGCACTTTGCACACCAACGACGCTGCTTCGGCGATCACTCGACTGGTCGATTTGGGCGTGGCGCCTTACTTGATCAGCGCCACGGTGATCGGCGTGTTGGCTCAACGTTTGGTGCGCACTTTGTGCCCGGCCTGCAAGCAGCCTGACGAAGCCACCACCTCTGAGACCTTGGCCGAGTTTGTCAAGCCGTGGCGTCTGAATGGTGCCGTGCGCGCATACAAACCGGTGGGCTGTTTGGAATGCCGGATGACGGGGTTTCGCGGCCGAACAGGGCTGTACGAGTTGCTGAGCATCACCGACGCGGCGCGCGCGTGTTTGCAGCCTTTGCCAGATCCGCAAAAGCTACGTGCTCAAGCGTTGAAAGACGGCATGCGGCCGTTGCGGCTGGCCGGGTGCACCAAGGTCGCTGAGGGGCAAACGACTTTGCAAGAGGTCATCGGGGCGACGCCGGCCTGGGAGTGAACGGGGCGCGGCGACGCAGGCCTCGCGCCTTGGCTACTCGCGGTGGTACGGGTGATTCACCATGACCGTCCAAGCGCGATACAGCGCCTCGGCCAACCACACGCGCACGAAGGCGTGAGGCAGTGTGAGATCGGACAGGCGCAAGGTCTCGTCGGCGCTTTGCTTCAACGCTGCGTCCAAACCGTCGGGGCCGCCAACGATGAAGGCCACGTCGCGGCCGTCGCCCATCCACAGCTTCATTCGCTCGGACAGCTGCACCGTGGTCAGACGCGTCCCGCGTTCATCCAGGACCACGCGGCGCGCGCCTTTGGGCAGCGCGGCACTCAAGCGAACGGCCTCGGCGGCCATCAACTGTTCGGGTGTTTTAGAACCGCGCGTCTCGGCTTTGACCGCCTTCAGCGCCAAGCGCATTTCCGGTGGAAACCGCTTGGCGAAGTCGGTGTAGGCGGTGTCGGCCCACCCCGGCTGGCGCTGCCCGACAGCGACCAGGAGCAGCTTCACTTCTTCGGAGCGGCCCGCTTGGCGATGGATTGGGTGGCGACCTTGCGCTTCGCAGGCGCCTTCTTGTCGGCCGCTTGCTTGGCCATGACTTTCTTGGTGGGTGCCACGACCATCACCGGTGTTTTGGTGACGGTCTTAACACCCGCCGTGCGCGTAATTCCAGTCTTCACAGGTGCAGCGCGTTTGGCGGCAGCACGCTTGGCAACTGCCGTCAGCGGTGTCGCGGAATTGCGCGCGGGCGCCTTGCTGGCTGTCTTGGTGGGTGCCGCCTTCGCGACCACCCTCCTCACGCCAACTTTCTTCGCAGCCACTTTCTTGGCCGGTGCGGTTTTGACGGCTTCGGTTTTTATTGATCCAGATTTCGGCGTTACTTTCTTGGCCGTCACTTTCTTGGCCGCCGCCTTTTTCGCGGCCGCTGGCGTCTCAGCCTCCGATGCTTTGACCAAACGCACCGGTGCGTTGTCGATCTTCATCTTCACCGGCTTGTCGCCCCAAATTTCCTCCAGGCGGTAGTACTCGCGGATGGTGGGCTGCATGAGGTGAACCACAGCCGCTCCACAGTCAACGATGATCCACTCGCCGTTGGCTTCGCCTTCGGTGCGTGAGCTGCCGAAGCCGCTTTCTTTTACCGCATCGCGAACGCTTGCTGCCAGGGCTTTGGTCTGCCGGTTGCTGGTGCCCGAGGCGATGATCACGCGCTCGAACAACGCTGACAAATGCTCGGTGTCGAAGACCATGATGTTTTGGCCTTTGACGTCTTCCAGCGAATCAACGATACAGCGTTGCAATTTACGAATGTCCATTCAGCTCCTGGCGGTGTGGGGTGTGGGTGTGAATATGGGTGTGGGGGCCTCGGTAAAGGCTGTGGCGGGCAATATAGCTTGCAACGGATGGCGGCACCAGATCGGCGATGCCGCGGCCGCTGGCAATGCAGCTGCGAATTTCGGTGCTGGAGATGTCCATTACCGGCAAGGCCACGGGTTGGTGGCCGGTGGTGGCAACTTCGGTCAGCACTTCGGCGTTGACTTCAGCCGACGCACCCGGCCGCCCCGCCACGGCCAGCGTCACGGCTTGCAGCAACTCTCGCCAGCCGCGCCAGGTGTGAAAGTTGGCGTACTGGTCTTGCCCAATGATGAGAAACCACTGCGCGCCGGGGTGCGACGCCTGCAATTCGCGCACGGTGTCCAGCGTGTAGCTCGGACCATGGTGATCGAGCTCAGTGCGGTCTAAAACGAAACGCGGCTCGTGCGCAATGGCCAAGGCAACCATGGCGGCGCGGTGCTCGACAGGCGCGAGTTGACTGGGCTTTTGCCACGGATTGCCGACCGGTGTCCAGCGCACGCTGTCGAGTTGCAACTGCGCCATCGCCACCTCGGCCAACGCGACATGCGCGTTGTGCACCGGGTCGAAGCTCCCGCCGAACAGGCCGATGCGTTGGGGCTGGTTTGCTGAGGTCAACCCGGCGTCCAGTTCGCCCAATCGCGCGGCTTCAAGAAGTCGGTGTACAGCCGCGCTTCGGGCGTGCCCGCCTCGGGGCTCCAGTTGTAGCGCCACTTCACGATCGGCGGCATCGACATCAGGATGCTTTCGGTGCGCCCGCCCGACTGCAAGCCGAACAAGGTGCCGCGGTCGAACACCAAATTGAATTCGACATAACGGCCGCGCCGATAGGCTTGGAAATCGCGCTCGCGTTCGCCATAGGGCGTGTTTTTTCGGCGCTGCACGATGGGCACATAAGCGTCCACCATGGCGTCGCCGACGCTGCGCATCATGGCGAAGCTGCCGTCGAAACCCAACTCGGAAAAGTCGTCAAAAAACACGCCGCCCACACCGCGCGGCTCGTTGCGGTGTTTCAGAAAAAAGTACTCGTCGCACCAGGTTTTAAAGCGCGGAAACTTGTCCTCGCCGAACAGCGCGAGCGCGTCGCGGTTGACGCGGTGAAAGTGCTGCGCGTCTTCTTCAAAGCCGTAGTAAGGCGTCAAATCCATGCCGCCGCCAAACCACACCACGGGTTCGCTGCCTTCGGGCAGGGCCGCAAACATGCGCACGTTCATG
>Ga0123336_10002275_pt1 | contig 16760 bp, 13 predicted proteins | sample SSSSmetaG_FD_96466 | JGI IMG/M metagenome (GOLD analysis project Ga0123336, IMG submission 96466) | Glacier valley bacterial and archeal communities from Borup Fiord, Nunavut, Canada, to study Microbial Dark Matter (Phase II) - ​SSSS metaG | ecosystem: Environmental > Aquatic > Freshwater > Ice... | reverse complement strand
GGGCTTCATGAGGAAGAAAGCAGAGGTAAGAAAGATTTAACTATCTGCCAGAGAAGGAAAACTCTTGATAAATTCAGGAGATTTAGACCAAGTTTCCTTCTTTGTTCTTACTTCTGGATTCTTACTTTTTCCGAAATTGCTATCTAATTAGTCGATCAGCATTTGAGAGTTTTTTAAACCGTTGCTTCAGGGAAATATTAGAGATTGCTAACGCCTTAAAATAAATAAAACCTTCCACAGACTTACCTAATTAAAAAAAAACATGGATAGTAATTTGCTAATTGTTTACTTGTCAGCCCTGCTCGTTATACTGGGCAGCGCCTCTTGGTTTCTGGTGCGCCAGATTCTCAAAACTCGGAAGCTGGAAATGTCTCTCGAACGCTTAGAAAATAAGCTGACTACAGAAAAAGGAACAGGACAGGAATACTACGAATTAGCTAGTATCTATGTAGATAAGAAGCTTTACTCCCAGGCGATCGTACTGTTTCAAAAAGCCCTGAAAGCTAAAGACTTAGAAGGCGAAGAAAATCTAGCCGCTATTTACAACGCCCTGGGTTTTGCACACTTCGGGCAAGAACAGTACGACATCGCGATCCGCCAGTACAAAGAAGCCCTGAAGTTGCAGCCAGAATACGTTACATCTCTCAATAATCTAGGTCACGCCTACGAGCGCAAGAAATTAACAGCTCAAGCCTTGGAAATATACGAACAAGCTCTCGCCTGCGATCCAGACAATGCCACTGCCAAAGGGCGAGTAGAGTCCCTTCGGAAACGTTTGGTAATCTATAATTGAGCACCCGTGTTACAAGCAATATAGATCCCGCAAACCTGGTTTCATTCAGAAACCAGGTTTTTTCTTCCCACAGTCAAAGATAGTAAACAATCGCACACGTTAATGCGTTAGTTTTTAAGAGCGGGAATTCGGCGCGCCGTGTTCGATCGCACACCATCCCAGCAATTTAAACTACTATCAAGATAAAAGCAGTACCTGTAACAGCGGTCAGTCCTAAACAATTGAAGGAGGAGAACGTAGTGACATCAATTCTCGTTGTCGAAGATTCGTGGTTGACTCGCAGGGTAATCTGCAAAATCCTGCGAGCAGAAGGATACGAGACTTGGGAAGCATCAAGCGGTCCAGAAGCTCTAGAACTGCTCAAGACTAAAACCCCAAACTGTATGCTCTTAGATTTGCTGATGCCGGAAATGGAAGGTCGGGAAGTCCTGCAAGCCATGCGCGATCGAGGATATAAAATTCCAGTGATCGTAATTACCGCAGACATTCAATCTACCACCAAATCCGAGTGCATGGAACTTGGAGCCCTAGCAGTCATTCACAAAATGCCCAACTCAGACGAACTGACAGGGTGGATCAAAAAAGCTCTGGGTGCCAGCGAGGAGAGCACCCCATGAAATTAAGCCCTCGAGAGCTCGATGCTTTGCAGGAACTCGTCAACATCGGGATTGGTCAAGCAGCAGGGATTTTGAACGAGATGATCGAGTCTCCCATTCGCTTGCAAATCCCCTACCTCCAAATCCTATCTCCCGCCGACGTGCAAGCAGAATTAGAGCAGCACCTCAACGGCGAGCAAATCTCCGCCGTCCAGCTCAAATTTACTGGCTCGTTTGGAGGCATTGCCCAGCTAGTCTTTCCCACCAACAGCGCAGCCACGCTCGTGACGATGCTGACAGGGGAAGAAGTTGGAACTCACGACCTGGATTCAGTCAAAATTGGTACGCTGAGTGAAGTGGGAAATATTGTGATCAACGGGGTGATGGGTGCAATCAGCAACGTACTTCAGCAGCGCCTGAACTACTCAATTCCTAATTACATGGAAGGGACGATCGCCAGTTTGCTGGTATCTGGCGGTTTGGCTGCCGATACAGTTGTTTTATTAGCCCAGACCCGTTTCATTATTGAAAAGCTGCACATTGAAGGAGATATCATCCTCATTTTCAATGTCAGTTCGTTTGACACCTTGTTGACTGCGATCAATCAACTTGCCGGAGGTCTATGATCGAGGAGAGCAAAACTATTAAGGAAAAGTTTGGGGTTCTCGACAGCGTACCAGTCGGCGCCTGCTTGCTGCGAGATGATTTTGTGGTGCTGTTTTGGAACACTTGTCTGGAAGAGTGGACAAAAATTCCCCGCAGCCAAATGTTGGGAACAAAAATCACAACTCATTTTCCTCACCTGAGTCAGCTAAAGTACGCAACTCGCTTCAAGCAAATCTTTGCAGGAGGCCCGCCAACAATTTTTTCTTCTCAAATTCACAAATACCTGATTCCGGCAGCTTGGCAAGACGGCCAGCAGCGAATTCAGCAAACTACGGTGACTGCTGTGCCGGCCCTTTCGGCTGGCGTTGCAGAACAGGAGATTAGAGACTGGGTTCTCCAGACTCTTGAGTTGAAACGAGACGGTACTGCCGGAGTCCCAGAACTAACAAGTGCTTTTTTGTCTTCGGAATCTCCACCTTCAGTTTCGTCATCAATCTGGCCGGGGGTTAATTCCCCATCGTTCTACGCGCTGCTGGTGATTCAGGACGTGACCGACCTCACCCACCGCATCCAAGCTTACCGCACCATGCGCGATCAAGCTTTGGAAGAAGTGCAAGTGCGTCAGCGGGTGGAGGAAGAATTGCGATCGAGCCAGCACTTCATCCAGCAAATTGCTGACGCGGCGCCTTATTTGCTCTACATCTACGATTTGACCGAACAGCGCAACGTCTACGTCAACGGTCAAGCTTCTAAGTTGCTGGGCTACACTCCCGAAGAAATTTTACAGATGGAAACGGCTTTGTTTTCGAGGTTAGCGCATCCAGAAGATGCACCCTTACTAGCAGCGCACGTACACAGATTTCCCGCAGCGGAGGATGGCTGTATTTTGGAGTTGGACTATCGGCTGAAACATCGATCGGGCGAATGGCGCCACTTTCGCTGCCGCGATCAAGTGTTCGCCCGCACAGCCGAGGGCCGGCCCAAACAAATTTTTGGTACTGCTCAAGATATTACCGAGTACAAGCGGGCAGAAGAGGCGCTGCGGCAGCAAAACGAACGGGAACTGTTGATGGCGACGATTACTCAGCACATCCGCCAGTCTCTGGATTTGGGCGAAGTTCTAAGCACGACTGTGAACGAAGTACGCCAGTTTCTGCAAGCCGATCGAGTGATGATCGTCCGCTTCAACCCCTGTACGGGTTGTCTCTGCGCTGCACCCGCGACGGGGGCGGTGACGGTGGAATCTGTAGCACCCAACTGCCGGCCGATGCTGGGAGAAACCCTGGAAAATTTCTGTTTTGACGAGTTCTATCTCGAAGCGTACCAACATCGGGCGATCCGACCGATCGCCGATGTCTGGGCCGCCGATTTGCCACAAGATCAAATTGACTTGCTCGCACAATTTGATGTCAGAGCTTATTTAGTAGTGCCCTTGGTGCAAGGGGAGGACTTGTGGGGGCTGCTGATGGCGCACCAGTGCAGTCCCCGACAGTGGATGCAGTTAGAAGTCGAGTTACTGTCTTCTCTCGCCGCCCAGTTGGCGATCGCCATCAAGCAAGCAGAACTCTACCAGCAGTTGCAAGCAGCCAACCTCAAATTAGAACGCTTGGCAACTTTAGACGAACTCACGCAGCTAGCAAACCGCCGCCGGTTCGATCAGTATTTAGAAATGGAGTGGCGCAGACAAGCGCGGGAACAAACGCCTCTGTCCCTGATTCTGTGCGATATTGATTCTTTTAAAAGTTATAACGATACCTACGGCCATCCAGGTGGAGACGAATGTTTGCGGCAAGTCGCTGGGGCGATCGGCAATGCAGTCGATCGCCCCGCCGATTTAGTCGCCCGTTACGGAGGCGAAGAATTTGCCGTGATTTTGCCGAATACCGCGCTCCAAGGGGCCGTAGTGGTAGCCGAACACATACAAACCAAAATCGCAGCTTTGCAGCTTCCTCACGCAGGTTCTCAGGTAAGTCAGTACGTCACCGTCAGTTTGGGAATAGCAAGTATCGTTCCTGCATCTGAATCAGCCGCCTCCATTTTGATTGCCGCCGCCGATCAAGCGCTGTACCAAGCTAAACGACTTGGGCGCGATCGAATCCAACTTTACCAGCCCGATCCAGCATCAGGGAAGACCAACGGAGCACAGTCGCCCCGCGTAGACTTTTCCCGATCGAACACTAATTGGCCCTCTCCCACAAGCGCTTGACTTCTTCAAGTATTTGTGAATCAGGAGTTACCTCAGACTGTCCTGCCGGATTCACCTCTGCCCCAGGGATATTTTGACTCCAAGGACTTTCGGGGACAGATTTCAAATCAAGGCTATTAATAATTGGCCTAAAGCCATACTTAACAAATATTTCTTGCTGCGGTTTTTCCGTCATAAAATTCAGAAATTTTCGTGCTGCTTCTGCCTTCTGTCCATCAACATCACGACGAACAATAGCAGCAGTTGAAACAGTTTCGACCGTCGGATTTAAGTAATAAATTTGATAGGGGTTTCCTTGAGAGGTATTTGACTGTTTCCACCGATGTAGCGCAATACTTTCATAAGCTGTAGCCACATCAGCATCGTTAGCACCCCTAGCAATGAATTCTTGCAGCAAGGTATCTGTAGAACGCGGCGGGCTATTGACAGAACGCTTGACTAGACTAAACAAAGATAGCACAGATTGACCATTTAAATTTGTCGAGTTAAGATTGCCATCTTGTTTCGACTCAGCCCACAAACTCAATGTTAATTGACCGCTATTAGAACGATTTGGGTCAGTCATCACAAAATCAAAGCTACCCCATTTTTTTTGTCCTCCAATATTCTCCCAACTTCCTGCTAACATAGCTTGCTCTATCCTCGACCACTCAAAACGACCATTAGGGAAAAGAACTTTGCCACGTTCTGGCCAAGCAATACCCACTAAAATAGTTTTAGCTACAGGTTTAGGCACGTCGTAAAAAGGTTCGCTGTTATTATTTTGTGTCCGCCAGCGACTGTTCAATTCTTTAATAATCGCACCATTAGCTGGAATCAACATAGTTGGTTTAAAATCATTCTTATTATCAAGAAAGTTATCAGCCATTTCTTGAGAACCTCGAAATTTTAGCTCTAAATCAATGTTTGAATTTTCCCGTTGAAACTTAGCTGCGAGTTCCGGCATTATTTCTTGCAATTCCGTCCCGCTGACAATCACAATTGTCTGTTTGAAACCCGGTATCGGGGCATAAGTAAAACCTAGGGAAGCTAAGATTATACCGAGGGAAGTTAACAAGGAGTTGCGTTTTTGTGTTTTCATGGTTATTGGTTATTGGTTTATAGGGCATTGGGCATTGGGCATAGGGCATTATTGACTGTTAACTGTTGACGGTTGACTGCTGACTACTGCCTGCTGACTAATGACTAATGACTACTGACTTCTTATTTAAGAAACTAATACATCGGCACTTTCTTGAAAGATGCGGAGACTATCACTCAACTCGCGCAATTCTATAGTTTGTTCATAATTAGTTAAATCCGCAGTTCTTAACTTATTTTGCAACTGCTGCAACACACCCGCTGAATCTTGAATCACAGTCGAAAGACTAATTGTTTGCGCCTGTCTAGCATCTTCTCCCTGACGCGCCAGTTGAATGTTGCGGGACAGACTTTTAGACAGTTCCATTAACTGTTCCTTAGCGACACCCCTGCTACTAGAAATTTTAGCTTGAACTTCATCTAATTGTCGTTGCAATTCTTGAGGAGAAAGCAAAGAATCATCTCCCTGCAAACGTCGCACCATGCGATCGATCTTAACAGGAAGTTCCGCCGCGCGATCGCAACTATATTGAACCGCCACCAACAATTCCATATCCAAACTGTCAATCAACAGTTTTCCAGCTTCCACCTGCAAAGAAATAGCCTTATCTGCTAACACTCTAGCCTGCTGTCGCACCGACTGCAATTCCCTCTCCAACCCTGGATTATTCAAATTCAAAACTTCTGGTTCGCGAGACTTGAAAGTAGCCGCGCCAGCCACCGCAACAGCCGCAGAAATCGGCAACATTAATGCACTAGGCAAGTTCAAAAAACGGACACCAGCGAATAAAATAATTCCGCCAGACAATACAGCAATAGGATAATACAATGGATTTGCCAGTTTCATGAGATAGCAACCTTCTTCTCGGTAGTTAGAACATTTTCAACTTCGGAAACAATAAATTTTATTGATTTGTGCTTATTCCTTATTCCTTATTCCTTATTCCTTATTCCTTATTCTGCTTAAAATTCCACCTGCAAATCACCCATCAACTTAGAAATTGTTTCCGGGTCTCCTTTTTTGTAATAACCTCCATTTAACTTAGCTATTTGCTCCAAAGCTTGAGGATTGAATTCACCTTCCTTACCGTAGCCGACAGTAAAAAATCCAATTCGCTGATCCGTAGAAAAACCACTTTTTTTCAATTCTTCCGAAAGTTGTTCCAGCTTAATACTAGAACCAGAATCTTCCCCATCTGTCAAAATCAAAACAGCATTGATTGCATCTGGGCGCAGATTTTGTTGCAGCCAGTTGCGGGCGGAAAGCGTTGCATCGTAAAGTTTAGTACCTCCATCAGCTTTGAGGTTGCTGACAAATTCTAAACCTTTATCCCGCCCTTGTTTGCTCCCATCTATGACTACAGGCGGACGAATTTGAGTGTCAAAATCAATTAGTGCTAGTTTGTCTTTTGCACCCAAACTGTTAATATAAGTCTGCAAAGTATTCTGAACGGCTGTTATTTTTTGCCCCTGCATCGAACCTGACGAATCAACAACAACTACTACCAAAGAAGGTTTTTTAGCAAATTCCTGCCAAGACTTCAGCATCGCCTCGACAACTTCGGGTTTAGGAGGACGATAGGAATCGTAACTGGCTTTTGGATTCACCCCAAACTCAGCGGTAAACTTCGGCCCTAAAGCAACTCCCGGTATTCCGGGCCGTAATCCTAGGTTAGTGGCTAATTGCTGAATTTCGGGCGATCGCAAATACTGAATTATCTTCTCTCCCGCCACCTTTTCGTCGGCACTCACCCAAGGCGCATTCGGCAAAATCGCCCTCATATTCGAGGTAAACGTTGATTTGGGATAAACCGCCTCAAATCGAGTTTGACCCGGTTGTAGACCCGAATTGACGGCAATCACAGAAGATTCATAGACCGATCCTATGGATGCCCAAAACGGCCCATTTTGCGCCATCGCCTTCGCCAGAGAACTTGTGGAAACGCCGTAGCGGGTAATTTTCTTTTGAATTTGTTGCACCTGAGTTTGATAAGTGCTGACATCCTTTACCGTTAGCAGTTCGGGCCTTTTGCCAGAAACCTCGGCAAATTGAGCAGTCAAAGTCTGCAAGCCAGAATTAGAGCGAGTCGGGGCAGTGTGGACGTAGTGAATAGCAGTTGGCGGGCTGGATTTATCTAAGTCTCGATGAGTTTTTGCAGTTACTAAAGCCTTAAATACATCGTCAACATTTTTCAGTCCTTTCGCAATATCTGCCGATGCCATAAACACCATCGGGCTATTTGCTAATAGGGGAGAATCGATGATTTCTGGAATATATTTTTGCCCTGGAAATAGTTGATTCATTTGATAAATCAACTGAGCTTGATAAATCTCGCCATCTACTGAAACTATAGTCGGAAATTCTGGAGAATCGGCGGGCAAAGTACCCGATTTGAGCTGTTTGGCTAGAGAAAGAACTGTTGTTACTACGTCCCCGCTACCTTTTTCCTCGCAGCTCATGCGGTAAGCAGTGCCACTTTCGAGTTTTGGTTGCTGTTGATTGAATTTTTCGGCTGATTGTTTGCAGAAGTCTCCCAAGGCGCTACCAACTAGCAGTTTAATGGTCAATCCTTGAAAGTTATCCTGAGTGGTTGCAGTTTTGGGGTCGTTTGTCGGAACTTCCTCGCTACCACAAGCACTCAGAAACAATAGTAATGTCAGGGCGGCGCTGAGGCGTTTAATGAGTTGAGGATTTTGGCTTTTCATAAAATTTCTCGGTATTGTCTATCGAATATTTAATAACTTATCTATCTAGCTTTAGTATGACAAATTGGTTTGAATACTGGTTGCAGATAGCCCTTACGTAACATCATTTAATAAATGTCTGTTTAAGTCAATTCATAAATTCATTAATTCAGTTCATAAAAGTCACAATATTAAGTCATAAAAGTCATATTTTGGGAATTGGGGATTAGGTATTGGGCTATAATATCCATTCCGGCTGCACTTCTTATGATATAGAGGACACGGCAGTGCCGTGTCCCTACAATTGATCGTGGTAGGGACACGGCAGTGCCGTGTCCTCCGTTTAGATCGTTCCGATGAAGAGCGGAATTGATATAAACAAAAAAAAGTCAAAAGTAATAAAGCTTGTAGTAAAAACCAGATTTTTTACTTTTTACTTTTTACTTTTTACTTTTTACTTTTCTGGTATTCAACTCACAACTAAAAACTCAAATTTCAAAACTCTTGCTTAGGGGGCTGCTGCCGCCCTACGGTTGGCGACAACGAGATTTGCTTGATATTCTGTGGCTTTTTGCTGAGCCTTTTGATGATTCTGGCTGCTTGGTGGCACGCTTCTCATCAACTCAACTGCTTTTTTCCACTCGCTGGCGACTGCAATCCACTCATTTTTGGATTGAGCTGTCTGGGCCAGTTTTGCTGCACTTTGGGCCTGATTGACAGCTTCTCTCCAAGAGTCAGACTTTGGCGGGGTGGCTTTGGGTGTGGCAGAGGCTGCCTTGGGTGTGGCAGATGCCCCTGGGCTTGCTGGCTTAGCAGCATTGGGAGCGGCTTTGGGTGTGCCAGAGTCTGCCTGTGGAGCGGGCTCTGATGCGCCGGGAGAGGCTGTGGCAGCTTTAGGCGCAGGAGATGAGGCTTTGGGGGAGGGCGAAGTGGCAACCGGGGCGCTCGGTTCTGGGTTTGAGCCACCGCCGGGGAAATTTCTAGTAAGGAAAAGCCCTGCGATCGCCCCCAGAGGCACTAAGATACCCACAGGTATTAGCCATTTGGGGAATTGTTTTTTGGGAGGCGGGGCTTCATCTTCCTCGTCTTCGTCTTCATCTTCCTCGTTGTCGTTGTCGTGATCTTGATCGAATTCTTCCTCTTGATAATAGTCTTGACCTTCGGGTTCGACATCATCTAAACCTACAGAGTCGTCAGGGATTTCATTGTCGGAGGCGTACATTGGCTCTGAGGGCATCAGCTCTATTTCCTCTTCCCACGCAGCCGAGCCGTCACCTGTTCGACGCCCGTAAACCTTGACAGTGTGAATTGATTCGACTCCCAAGTTTGTCATCCCGCTGCGGATGAAATCGACCAATGCCATTTGACTCGGTACTTTGTCTGACTCCAGAATTATGTGGAGACAGCCGTCATCCCTTGTCACATCGGCGTTGATGCCTTTGGGTTTGAGTGTACGGTTGATGCTAGATGCGATCGCTTTTGGATCGCCCTGCTTGAGCAGTTCCCGCAGGTTCTGTTGTGTCATGGGTAGCGCTCTTTTTTTTTGGGGGGGGTGGAGAGCCGGTAAATAATATTAACCAATCGGCGTTCGGCGGCGGACAATATTTATTTACCGAAAATTTGGGGTAGGAACCCCGTCCTGATCAGACGGCTTTCATGATGGAATCATATATTGTTGATTCGCGAAATGTAAAAATCTGGTCTCAACTCTATATTCCAAAAAAATCTTATAGGTTGGGGCATCAACCTATGATGCTCGGCAATATCAGACAAGCTGTGCTTGAAGAAAGCTGTTTGAATCCAGAATCCCATGCCTTTAGGGTGGGGAGTATGTCAACACATTAACTTCTACTGTGGCATTCTGAGAGTATTTCTCGTAGTTATTGAGCTTTTTGTGCGCGATCGGATATCAAGCATATGTCCGATCGCGCAATTTGTTGTAAAAATTTACAGTCACGCCCCGCTCCTGCTGGGCTGTCTCTCATCACCGAAACAAGCTAGTAAGTTCTATAACTTTGGTTTGCAGGGTTGAGACTTCCTCCCTGCCCCGCTTTAAGGAAGCTTCTAAGTCCAGCAGCAAAGGTAAACTTTTTTGCAGTTTTTCTAAGCTGGCGTTTTTGACTTCTTGGCGAAAGTAGTATACTCGTTTTGGATTGCCGAGGTCTAGAGCTTGGGCAATTTTATCATCGCGATCGCCCGCTTCGATCATCGCCTTTACCCACAGCCAAATCCGAAACTTACCCGTCAAGCCCGCCACAATCCTCAAACCAGGCTCGCTCCGGGCGGTTAATCCCGCCAATAACTCCAAAGCGGCGGAGGTTTTGCCCTCCCGAATTGCATCGGCTAGTTGGAAGGTATTCTGGGCGTGACAGTGCACGAGTGCTGCTACTTCTTCGGGGTTGAGAGGTTGGCTGCGGTTGCCGGCAAACAGCAGCAATTTTTCCATTTCGCTGTATAGCCCGCGGGTATCGCTACCGATGGATTCGGCCAAAAGTTCGATCGCCGTTGCGGTCAATTTGACATTCATTTCGGCGGCGACTTGGCGCACCCGCTGGGCTAATTCTTTGTCATTCCAAGGCGGAATCGGTGAAAATTCCCGCACTTGGGCGGACTTTACGAGTAATTTGGTGGACTTGAGCCGGCTGTCGGGTTTTTTGATGGATGTCAGCAGCAATACTGTGGTGTCGGGAATCACCGGCAGCGTCCGTTCAAATTGCGCTAACAGTTCTGGAGAGCACTGCTGCGTGACAGTCGTATTTGCTAGCCAGACAAAACGGCTGCCAGTCCCGAAGGGCGGTGTTAAGGCTCGATCGAGTCCTTCGACCACAGCATCGGCTCGATCGGCAATAATCTTGTCATAGTTAAAACTAGCCCAGTTGGGATCGACGGCACTTTGGCGTAAACTTGTCACAGCTTGCCCCATCGCAAAGTCGTCCTCTCCCCAAAATAGGTAAATTTGCATTTCTAGCACCAAGCCACCCAACAATGGTGTATTATATGAAGTTTGTTGCGAATAGTTAAAGATTCTATTCGATAATTTTCACATCTTGCACTATTCTCAAAAATCCAGAATTTGAAAGTTAGGATTTGTACGATCGTGACAACTTCTGTCACACTCAAGAGCATGAAGGAATCTCAAACATAGATTTTCTTTCTCTGCGCAAGTCCTAACAATTCTCAAGTCAGGTAAGTGCCCAAAGCTATTAATTAGCACGAGGAAATGGAGATTGGACGATAATTATCAGGCTTATGTAAATCGGGTAGCAAGAATGACGCTGCTGGACTCCTACAAGTCCCAGATAGAGCACATTCAGGAATCTCCCAAATTTGGGCCAGACAAAGCTGGCGTTAAAGTTGCAGTGCCTTTTCCCGGCTATTCGGTGATTACGCCACCTGCTGGGGAAGATGCAGAAAATGCTGCATTCTATGCTAATTTACACTCTTGCCAACAACGGCTACAGCAGGAACTTCATCCTGGTTCCTCGATCGCACTACCTCCCGATAGCTTCCATGTCACTCTGGCAGATTTGATTTGGAGCAGTGCTTTTCGAGATGCCTCCGATAAAAATCCTGAATTTGAAGTGCAACTTCGATCGTGCATGGCAGATGGTTTTGCCGCCTCAAAACCTGTCGAAGCGGGCAAGTCTCCCATTCGCTGGACAGTCCTGGGCTTTATGGTGATGACTAGAGCTGTAGGTGTTTGTGTTGCACCGACGGACGAAAACTCTTACAAGCAAATTCTAGAGTTACGCCGATCGATCTATCAAAATCCCGATTTAATTGCCTTGGGAATTGAACAGCAATATCATTTTACGGCACACATTACTCTGGCTTATTTTGGCGACATCGGCCCGAACTTAGACCGCGCTCGTTTGTGCGCCGTTATGTCTGAATTAAACGAGCAATGGCTCGACACGCCCCAAGAACTACGCGTGCACCGAGCCGAACTGCGGAAGTTTGACGACATGACTAGCTACCTCCGACAACCGGATTGGCCTGTTTTCGAGTTTTGAACGGTCGTGACTGCGTATTTAGCATTCGGCAGGATCAACATCAAATATTCTGCCGAATGCCAGATATCAGTCAAAAGTCAAAAGTTTGCAGATTAAATGCTTTAATTATTTGGGCTTGGCAACAAAGTCAAGGAAAAAAGTTATGAGAAACCAGGAAAAATCAGTAATTCTGGTTTTTTAATTTTTGTTTAAAAAGTGACAGTACACGTTGTTGGTATCGGTTTAGATGGAGCTGCTGGGCTGAGCGAATCGGCGCAGCAGGTTGTAGAAATGGCCGCTCTGCTCATCGGGAGCGATCGTCATTTGAGCTATTTTCCGCAGCACGACGGAGAGCGCTGGGCCCTGGAAGATTTGACCGCAGCAATTCTCGAAATTCGGCGCCATTTGGCGACCCAAGCCGAATTAGAGGTGGATGCTGGGTCGATCGTCATTTTAGTAGCCGGCGACCCGCTGTTCCACGGCTGGGGAAGGCTGCTAATTTCCCAACTACCGTCAGATAAATTGACATTTCACCCCCATGTCAGTTGCGTGCAGTTGGCTTTTAATCGCTTGCAAATCCCTTGGCAAGACGCTCATTGTGTAGGCTCTCAAGGACACTATTTTGAGGAGCTGACAGCGAAGCTGAAGCTAGGTGTGGAGAAGATTGCCGTCCTTGCGGACGAAACTCGAACTCCGACGGCCATAGCAAATTTGGTAAAAGCTTTAGATTTGCCGACGCGTTACGAGTTTTGGGTTTGCGAAAATTTGGGTGCGGCGGACGAACGGGTAATTCAAAAGTCTCTGGAATCCTTACTGAGAGAGTCTTTTGCACCGCTGAGCGTGGTGGTGATGCTGCGGGAGTCCCCGCCGAAGGCTGAACCTTTGGATGTGGCGAAGTTGCCTTTGTTGGGCGTTCCCGATGCAGCTTTTATCGGTTGTGGCGATCGCCCGGGCTTGACGGTAGAAAGGGAAGTGCGGGTGTTGGTGTTAGCTGAATTGGCACTACAACCGGAACAAGTTGTCTGGGATGTTGGTGCTGGTAACGGTGCTGTGTCGATCGAAGTTGCTCGTTTATTCCCGCAATCTGAGGTTTATGCGATCGAACAAACGGTTTCTGGTACTTCGGCGATCGAACTCAACTGCGGTCGTTTTGGGCTGCAAAATGTGTTCTCGATTCACGGAACCGCCCCGGAAATCTTGCACCGCTTGCGTCCGCCCCACCGGATTTTTGTCGGCGGTAGCGGTGGAGGGTTGACTAAAATTTTGGGCGTAAGCGCGCTGCGGCTGCTCCCTGGAGGCTCGATCGTGCTGGTTTTGGATGCTTTGGAAGATATTGCTACTGTTTTGAGCTGGATTGGCGATCGGGTGCGCCGGGAACCGCACTGGAGTTACCGAATTCTGCAAGTTCAGTTATCGCGTTCTTTGTTGGCTGGGGATTTGACTCGTTTCGATCCGTTGCGCCCGATTTCGATTATGACGATCGATCGGTTAAATTAACGTCGGAATTTTTACCGCAGATTTAAACTGATTAACGCTGATTAACGCTGATTTGAATCAGGAATAGTAAGGTTGCTGTTGCTAGCAATAATAGGATTCCGGCTGCACCTGCGAGGGGTTTTGCTGCTATTCCTGTAATCCATTCGGGTACGCTAGAAGTAGGTTTAATTGCTTGGGCTGTATCTACGGTGGTTATGCCCCAAATCCAAGCTGCGTGAATGCCGATCGCTAATCCTAAACTACCGTTGTCGGCGATGCGGGCTAATGTTAAAACCATGCCCATCAGCCACAATCCGGGGAGTTGCGGTAGGGTTTCTGTTGCTTCCCAAATTAGGTGGGCGATCGCAAAAATGAAACTGGCGATCGCTGCTGCGATTAGTATTGAGTAATCTTGCTGGAGTATATTTTGCAAACAACCGCGAAAAATCAACTCCTCTGTGGCGCTAATCCACAGTCCTAATAACAGAGTCAGCAAACTAGCAGGATTAACAATTAAAGCCCAAAGATTAATTGTTTTTTCGCCTATTTCGGTGGAACTTCCGCTTTTTTTAAGCTCGATCCAGCCTGCGGTTAATTGCAAGCCAAATAAAATTACTAAGCTGATTATCCCTAATCCTAATCCCCAGAGTAATGATATCAAAACTACAGGTTGCCAATCCCAACCCCAGTTTGCAAAAGATGTGTTTTCTATCCAACTTGTTGCCCATAAAATGAAGGGGACAATCAGGTAGAGGGAAGCTAGTAAAGGTAGTTTTTTGTTTCCCAGGGGTTGGGGTGGATGCCATTTGAGGGCGATCGCCAGCACGATCCCTGCGGGAAGCCACACCACAATCCAAGTTGAAAAAAACAAGATTATTTTGACAATTGCTGGTATTGATGGCGACATCAGTCGCAGATTAGTTATGCTATTCCACATTTAAGGGGTGGCGATCGGTACGCCTCTCATCAGTTCAAAACTTGACTTTACTGGAAAAATGGCAATAAATATACCCATCAAAGCGGTGAAGGCCGCGGCCGTGCTTCCAACGAATACTTTGCAAGCATACCTTTTCCACGGTCAAATCAAAAGCACCCGATTTGATGACGGTAACTTTCGACACTTGGAGTTTGAGGGCTGTAGATGCCGCAACACAGCCAGAATCGATCCAGTGAATGCGAGGGAGCTAATTGCAGAATATAATCGATCGTAATATATAAGTGAGGTTTGATGGCACTAGATTTACACAGATTTTTTAAAGCATCCAATCCCAGTCGCACTCTCGATATCAGCAAACCTGAAGATCGACAGTATTACATCGATTTTTCAGCAGTGCGAGGAAGCAATCTCATCAAAGAACTCGGCCGCGCGATCGTCTTCTCTGAAGATGAGCCAAATTGTCAGTTATTCACCGGACATATCGGTTGCGGTAAATCCACTGAATTATCGCGACTAAAAGCAGAGTTAGAACAAAAAAGCTTCCACGTAGTCTATTTCGAGTCTTCTCAAGACTTAGATATGGCAGATGTGGATATTACCGATATCTTACTGGCGATCGCCCGTCAAGTCAGCCACAGTTTGGAGGCAGCTCAGATCCAACTCCAACCAACCCGTTTCCAGAATTTACTCCAAGGAGCTGCCAACCTTTTAAACTCCGAAGTCACCGGAATTAAAGCTAAAGTTCCTGTTGTGGGCGATATCGGGATCAATGCCGAACCCGGAAAGTTTTCCCTAGCAGTAGGAATCGGAGAAATCACCACTAAAGCCAAGGATAGTAAAGATATTCGCTCTCTGTTAAGACAACACTTGGAGCCGCGAGTCAATAATATCTTAGAAGCCATTAATCAGGAGCTAATTGAACCCGCTCAAAATCAGCTAAAGCAGCAAAGAAAAGCCGGATTGGTCGTGATTGTTGACAATTTAGACCGGATTGATAACAGGCAAAGATCATCAGGAAGAACTCAACCTGAGTACCTGTTTGTAGACCGAGGAGAACAACTCAATAAACTTAAGTGCCACGTTGTCTACACCGTCCCCTTAGTTCTAGCTTTCTCCAATGAAAAAGAAAATTTGACTAATCGCTTTGGCTCAGATCCTCAACTGTTACCGATGGTGCGAGTGCGCGAACGAGATGGTAGTTTATGCTCTGAAGGCATTGCTTTGCTCCGACAAATGATTCTTGTAAGAGCTTTCCCTAATGTAGATTTAGAGCAACGCATCAACTTAATCTCAGAAGTGTTTGACGCATCAGAAACGTTAGATTACCTCTGTCAAGTCAGTGGCGGTCATGTGCGAAACTTGTTAGTGCTGCTTAATAGCTGTATGAAAAAAGACGACCCGCCTTTTTCCCGCGATTTGGTAGAGCGAGTCATTAGCCAGCGGCGCAGCGAACTGAGTAAAGCAATCACGCCTCACGAATGGGAACTGCTACGGCTGGTAGCGCAACAGAAAACTGTTAGAGGTGAGGAAGAATATCAAACACTGCTGCGGAGTTTGTTTGTGTTTGAGTATCGCGATTCAGATGAGAGTTGGTTTGATATAAACCCAATTTTAGCAGAGGCAAAGGAGTTGCAATTATGAATGATTCGCAAGCCGAAATAATCCAAATCAATCAAGAATCTTTGAAAACTCTGATTCGTGGAATTACTTGCTTTCAGGAAGAGTTTTCCTTAATTTTGGTCGTTTGTAACTACAGAACATTGCGGGAACAAGTTGTGCAACAGTTGCGGGAACAATGTCCGGTTCAGATGCGGGAATTGGTGCTAGAAAAGTCCGTTCAAACTCTCTACACCAGGATTACAGAAGAACTGGGTACAGAACAACCTAATGCACTAATGATAGTTGGTCTGGAGTCAGTGCGCGAAATCGACCCGGTTTTGACGGCGACAAATCAGATCCGAGAAGAGTTTCGCAACTTTACTTTTCCTGTAGTGTTGTGGGTGACAGATGCCATCTTGCACAAGCTAATTCGGTTGATTCCAGATTTCTACAGTTGGGCGACGACGGTGGAGTTTCAAATGATTGTGGATGAGTTAATTCAATTGATTCAGCAAACTATTGATGAGGTTTTTGCTAAGGTTTTAAATTGTCGCGAAGACGTATTTTTAGATAATGCTGCACTCGATCTTGAGAAGGGTTCTGCGCGTTGTGCTGAACTCAAGTCAGCTCGTGAAGAATTGCAAGATCGAGGGGTGACGTTAGAGCCAGAATTAGAAGCGGGTTTGGAATTTATCTTGGGTAGAATCGCGGATAATTCCGATGTTGCATCTCGCCACCATTACGAGCAGAGTTTGGCTTTGTGGCAGCAAATCGGCGATCGCCAGCGTTG
>Ga0123336_10002273_pt1 | contig 16783 bp, 14 predicted proteins | sample SSSSmetaG_FD_96466 | JGI IMG/M metagenome (GOLD analysis project Ga0123336, IMG submission 96466) | Glacier valley bacterial and archeal communities from Borup Fiord, Nunavut, Canada, to study Microbial Dark Matter (Phase II) - ​SSSS metaG | ecosystem: Environmental > Aquatic > Freshwater > Ice... | reverse complement strand
CTGGTCTTCCGGAACGCGCTGGTGCACTTCAACGGATTCAACATCCAGCTCATAGCCGCCATGCGCGCGCGCATCGGCCCGCACTTTACCGGTCAGGGTGAGCGAGCTTTCCTGCGTGAGGCCCTTCAAGGTTTCGAAGGTTTCTTCCGGAAGGGCGCTCTTTACGGCGACACACTGAATCAGACCGGTGCCATCGCGAAGTTGGGGGAAGATGATCTTGCCCGACTTGCGGATGTTGTAAAGCCAACCGGGAATGGAAACAGTTTGGTCGACGTGGTGCGACACGTGGTCGATGGTGATTCGGGTTGCCATGGAAGCTACCAGTGTGTCGCGAACCGTGCGCGGCTGGCAAATCGCGGTGTTTGGCGCCTATGCGTTTTCCAACCTGTCAAAACTCTCCAGGGCGGCTTCCAAGCCATTCGGAAAATCAGGAGACTCTTTCAACTCCAGCAGAAGAGGGTATTGGTCTGGACGACTGCGCAGCAGTTCCATGCTTCGCTCCCAATCGATGGTGCCGCCTTTGGCCATCAGCGGGACCAGGTGCTTGTCTTCTTTGGCATCGTTATCGTGAACATGCAGGCTGCGGATGCGGTCCTTCATGATTTCGAATTCATGCTCCACGCCGGCGGCCAGATTGGCGTGGCCGGTATCGAAGACGAAGTTTAAATCCAGGTGCGTGAATCGAAGAAACTGCTGCAGGCGGTCGGCGGTGGAAAATTCATTCGGAATGTTTTCGAGCAGAATATTTACGCCGCGCTGCCGGGCGAACAGGCTTAGGCCTTCGAGGGCAGTAAAGGCCGCTTCCGCTTTGAACTCGCTGAATTCCTCATGTAGAACGCCGATGTGTTGGATCAGGTACTGAAACGGTACCGCTTCCGACACTTCGATGGCGCGTTTGATTTCATCTACCATGCGAATGCGTTCGGCTTTGCCTCGCTCCGTCAGGTTGATGATGGAATCAGGCCCACTCCGGCCCCAATATTCATCGCTGTACATGGGCGAATGCAGGGAGTGCAGTTTCAGCGTGTTGTCGCGAAACCATAGGCCAAGCTCTCGAATTTGCGCTTTATCGCGGTAATCGATATGCTGGCGCGCGCAGAAAATTTCTACGGCGGGAATGCCAGAGTGCTGCACCTTCTGTAGCCATGTGGTGCTGAGGCGCTGCTGGACAACAAGGTGCGACGAAAGAACGTGTTCCATGCGGGGGAATACCAGTATCGCCTAATAGTCTCTCGCTGTCGCCTCTACGCGGCAGTCCGCGGCATGTGTACGATTCTAGTCACACGCCCCGGGCGGCTAGGCTACTTCGACTTGAGTGACTTTTCAAGATCCTTCGCGGCCTGAAGTTGTTTCTGCATAAAAGGCGTGGCTCGGGCGGCCAGCGTTTTCAGGCCCGGATCGGCACCGTTCTGCAGTTCCTGCTCATAGGCGCGCAGATTTTTCTCGCCGCTCTGGATTTGATCCTTCACAAAAACGCGATCGAAATCCGCGCCGGTCATTTTGGCGAGTTTGTCCACGCGCGTCTGGCTCTTGGCATCAAGAACGGCAGAGATGGTGACATTGCCTTTAGCAGCGACCCGCTTCAACCTTTCATTTACCTTGGTGTTGCTCTCCGTCATCTGCACCGCATAGCTTTTCACGGCCTCGCTAGAGGCGTTATTGGCGGCAAGTTTTCCCAGTTCCACCTCCGTCATGGATTGCTGCGCCACGGCATTGGCGAAGATCTGGTCCGCCGCCTCGCGCATCTGATCGGTCATGCCCGCGACGGGGTTAGTGGTCAAGCCAGGCTGGCCGCCTGGGATCGGTTGACTGGTGCCGGGGACGATCGTGTTATCGCCGGTAATGTTGTTTGTATTCAGCGGGTCAGTGGGCGGCTTGGGATTTGTGTTGGGGGCAGGAGGGATCTGCGCGCAGGCAAGCGCCGCGTTCAACGCCCACAGAGCGAATAGTCTCTTGGTCATTTTCGTTCTCCTCAATACCGAAACACGGCGCAAACAGGCACACCGCCAGGCATCTGCTTACCGGTCAAAAGCGAAATGCGACCGCCATGCAAAATAGTCTGCCGGACGGCATCATCCATTAAGTCATGACGCTCCTCACTGTGGTGGCTGGTCTTGCCGCGCGCCTCATCGTAAGTGCCCTGATATTCCGCGCCACTCTGAAGAAACAAGTGGGACACACGACCTTCGAAAGATGCCTTCACAATATCGGCGGCATGAACGGAGGCGTGGCCGGTACCGATCATCTTGTCCAGATCGTCGAGCAACTTCTGAGTGGCCGGAGGAACAAACGTGGATAGTGCGCGCAAGCCCCGGGCATGCATCTCTCCGCCGATAAATCCGTCGGGCGAACCGAGGACGCCGGTTTCACCAAGCAGCGGATAAGTGTTCACTTTCCGGTAAATGGCAAGTTCACTTTCCACACCCACCAGGATCAGGGGCAGCCCGCTATCCTTGGCAGTTTCATGGACGGCGCGATCGATTTCTGAAAAGAAATTGTGGAGGAATTCAGGCTTATGTTCCGCCTCATTACCGGTTCCCGAAAGAACGCCTTTCATGTTGCCTTGAGAGGGACCCGCACCGCCCCGATTTTCGAGTGTATGATCCGGTTTATCGGTGTTCCGCGATTCCCCTAGGCTGACCGAAGTGCCATTGGCGAAAGGCAATTCGGTGGACGTAGTTGCCGTGCAATGAAGCAACCGGGTTCGCTTCTGGCTTAAGGCCAGCAGGTAAAAATCGTGCTGCTCATGGAGGGCGGGCAACAGCGCGCGTAAGGAAAAGAAATCGGTCACTGTACGCGTCGGCGGCAAAACCTCGCCGGTGACGACAAGTTCATTCAGGTCCGCCGACCGAAGCAGAACCACGCTGCCTTTTTCCGCGCCATTCAAGGCCTTCAGGTTCTCTCGAAGCGGAGCGATTAGGTTCTCACGCTCTTCATCCGGCAGGCTGGTTTCTACTTGGTCGACCGCCTGGTCCAGCTTGGCGCGATCTCCTGCCGGCTCTACGATTGTGATGCAGGGGCCCTTCGCATCGGCAAGTCGTCTCAATATGTCCATGACGTGTAACAGAGCAATTTAAGTGCGAATCGAAAGTTCGTTCGAAATAGCACTACTTTCCTGCGTCTTTCCGATAATCGTGTAGGTGGTGTTTCGCTTTAAGTTGTAGAGAGCGCTCACCGGGAAATCGGCCTCGATGACCTGGTTCGGGCTCAGGCTCACCTGGTGCTCTGGTATAGTTTGCGCGGCATCAAACTGGCTTTGTCCGAATGCGGAGAGTTCGGCCGGGGTTCCGTCCGACTCAGAGATTGCCAAAATGAAGAAACGAAGCCAAATCGCGACGGTCAAGTCGCGCTCGATGTCGCTAGTGTTGCGAAGCGCCACTTCAATTCGCAATGTTTCGTCCGGCTGTAGCTCCAAGCTGCTGGCTGCAATGGAGACCTGCAGGCCATCTTTTTCGGCGCCCCAGGAACGTTTCTCTTTGCGGGCGAGTTCTCTGCGGCGGTCATTATTGCCTACCAGGAATCCCAAATTTCCGGCCACTTCAAGCAAGGAATCGAAGATGCTCATTGCGGCGACCTTGTTTTCCAGCCGAACAGGATGATGCCGGCGGCCACGCTCACATTTAGAGAGCTGATCTTGCCGGACATGGGAATGCGAATCAGCACATCGCAGCCATCGCGCACCTGTTGATGGAGGCCTTTGCCTTCCGCCCCCAGAACAATGGCCGCCGGCTCGTTCCATTTCACGCGGTTGTAGTCTTCCGCGCCGCGTTCATCGACGCCGTAAATCCAATAGCCGCGCTTCTTCAGGTTTTCCAAGGTGCGGTTGATGTTGGTGACTCGCGCCACAGGCAGATGCTCCAGCGCGCCGGCCGCGGCCTTCGCAACGGTTTCCGTGAGGCCAGCAGCGCGGCGCTCCGGAATCAGGATCGCAGCCGCCCCAGCCGCATGCGCCGTGCGGATGATTGCGCCCAGATTGTGAGGGTCTTCCACTCCGTCCAGAACCACAACCATTTGTCCGGTATCGGCAATTTTGTCGTAGTCGGAATAGTGAAACTCAGCGCCCAAGGCGACGACGCCCTGATGAGCCGCGCTTCCGGCCACCCGCTGCAATGAGCCGCGATCTTCGAAACGAACCGGCGTTCCGGCGTCGCGGGCCAAGTCAACTAACTCCTGAATTCGTGCGCCGCCCGCACCCTTGGCAATCAGGATGCGGTCCAAAGGCCGGCCCGCGCGTAGGGCTTCCGCCACTGGATGTATTCCTATCAGTACACTCACGTTACCCTTTATGCTCAGAGCTATGGTACTGCGTATTCTGCTGTGTCTGTTGGCCTCGCAGGCTCTCACCGCGCAGGTGGTGAAGCAATTCCATGTGGAGTATCGCAAGCAGCCATCCGGCGTCCACAAAGCGTTTTTGGTAAATGGTTACACGGCCGCGGCCACCGCTTACATAGCCCAGGCGACCTATCGCTTGGAAGGTAAACAGCAGCCTACTGCATGGGGTGGCGATAGCTATTCTTATCCGGATGGCGGGACGGAGGTTCCAGCGGTCTTCGAGTCCGAATCGAACGCATTACCGGCCGGCGCAGTGCCGCTCACTAGCGGGGTGGTGGCTGTGATTTACGAAGATGGCTTTTCAGAAGGAGATCAGGATGTGGTGCAGATGCTGCTGGCGGGCAGGCGTCGGTCTCTGGAGGATCTGAACGCGCTGCTGCCCGTGCTCGATAAGGGCGCGGATCAGCCGACAATCATCAGGTGGTCGGCAGAGACGCGCAGGGCGGGTCTAGCCGTGGCGGGGAAGCTGGACGATCTGGTGACCGTCCCCGGAGTGAAGCACCAATATTTCATGACCGCCGTTCCCGGATGGCTGGGGCGAGACCCGAAAGCGGATGTTGCAGTCTATCGCCGCTGGAGGGCAAGGCTGGCGGTGAGCAAGCCGGCTTTATAGTTTTGCGAAGCGCGCCTGCTCCCCCATTTCGCGCACCACGGCTTTGAGTAAGGTCAGTCGCCTTGCATCGAAGGCGGCATCCGAAAGCTGGGCGCATGCTTCAATGGCTCCCCGGCGAAGCCATGCGTGAAACTCACAACCAATGGCCGGCGTGACCTTTTCCACCCGCCAGTCTATCTTTCGCATGCGCGCCAGTTCCAGCAAAATCAGTTCGAAGCTGGAGGGCGAAAACTTCCACACATGCAGGTCCACGTAAGGGGCATCCGGCGCGGTGCTCAGGCTTTCTAGTTTGCTCATCGCCAACGAAAAAGGATTCGCCAACTTTAAATCGGCAACCGGCTCCTGCCCCCAAGCTCCCTGCCCGTTTCGTGTCACGGTGTAAAACCAGTGTTCATAGGCGGTGCGTGCCGTGTGGCGCGTGCGCTGCTGCTGGTGAGCCTCCAGCACATCGCCTGTCATGGTAAGCGGGCGAAAATAGTCGAAACAGAAACGCTTATCGGGGATGGCAAGAATCACCGTGCCGCCCGGTTGCAGCACGCGTTCCGCGCTTAGGAGGAAACCGACCAAATCTGGAACGTGCTCGATGACGTGGCTCGCAATCAAGCAATCGAAAGTACCGTGGAACACCTGCGGAATGGCGTCGGCGATGGAACCTTCCGTCCAGATGAAGTCCACCTCTTCAATCCGCTCCACCCAAACATCCGGCTCACGTTTGTATTTCTCCACCAGCTCGGCACGGTTCGCGTGGTCCACAATCTTGGTGTCCCAACCTTCTGAGCGCGGGGCAATGGGGCTATAGCTGGCCAGCCGGTTTCGAATGGCAGACCAGGGCTTGACACGCCGTGACGGATTGCTGGTCTCTACAAACAAGGCGTCGAGCGATAGATGAGGGCTGTAAAACGGGTCTTCCCGCAGGGTGGGTGCTTCGGATTTGTCGGGCTCACTTGCTATCGCAGAGTGCGGCGAATGGCGTGTTGCTTCCGTATGCGGCGTTAGCAAGTTTCGAAAGCCAGCCGCTTGCACGCGAAGACAGAAATCAACTTCCGCCTGGTATTGCGGTTGCTGCGCGACCATACCCCCGGCCTGGATAAACGGCTTTGCGAAAGGCAAGACATGCAGCGGACAGAGCGGAAACCTGCCGCGTGAGTGCGAAGACACCGAAGTATCCGCCGGCTTCACGTTTGACGGCGGGCGGCGCACACTTCGCACTAAGCACCCTGCCGGCTTCGCAGAGACGGCCATCCGCGCCCACCACGATGGGGCCGACCGAACCAATTTCAGGGCGAAGCGCCTGAGACACCAGTTCGTTCAACCAAGCGCGATCCGTCATCTCCACATCGCTATCCAGCAGGACCACAACTTCGCCGTTCGCCTGCCCCACCAGCAGGTTGCGCGCTTCATTCGCATTGAGTGGCTGAGCGGAACGAAGGGTGCGAATCAGGCCGCCTTTGTTCCAGGCGGTCCAGCGCCGCGCCAGTCTCCGGGTCTTCGGAAGGTACGCGCAGCACCAGCACCTCCACGGGACTATATGGAGTCCGAAACAGCACGGCGGAAAGGCAAGCGATCAGATGCCCGGGTTTATCAGGGGCAACCACGCCTACCGTCACCAGCGGCGGGGGCGAAGGCAGCGCATACATGACACGCGTAAAGTTAGAAATCTTCTGGCTAGGCTGCGGCGTGGCTTGAAGACCGCGCCGCCGCAAATGGTCCGCAATGGCTGCCCGCGCGGCGTCGACGCACTGTTCTATCGCTCGGTCCGAGAAAGATTCCCGCAACGTGGAACGCCGCCAGTGATACAAAATCGCGGGCACATGACGGATGCGTTCCGGCGTTGTCAACTCCGCAACACGAAGCGCCAGGTCATAATCCTGACTGCCCTCATACCCGGTGCGCATGCCGCCCACGGCTTCCACCAGCGACCGCCGATACACGCCCAGGTAACTGATCAGGTTCAAGCCCAGCATCAGGTCGTAATTCCAATCCGGCTTGAAATAAGGGTCGAAGCGGTGGCCATGATCGTCCATGGAATACGAATCGGAATAGAGGATGTCGGCTTCCGGGTGCGCCAGAATTTCCGCCGCCACTTCATACAGCGCATTCTCATGGAGCACGTCATCATGATCCAGAAGGCAGACAAATTCTCCGGCGGCTTGCTCCAGCGCGGTGTTGGTCGCGGCGCAAATGTTGCCGTTGCCTTCACGCAACGTTAGATGGATGCGTGGTTCGGCTTCCGCGGCGGCCCGCAGTATCTCAATAATTTCCGGGCTTTCGGAGTTGTCGTCCGCGATGCAGCACTGCCAGTATGGATACGTCTGTCGCGTCACCGACGCAATCATTTCCCGCAGCAGGCAAGGATCGGTTCGGTAAACGGGGACGATGACGGAGATCAGCGGATGCCGGCTGAAACTTTCGATGTGCAGTTGAATCGCCTCACGGTCGAGGGGCTGCAACTGCTCATTCACATCGATCCAGCGCGCGTGCAGGCTGGAGATGAGCCGCCCCTCTTCACGGCCAAACTTCATGTAGTGAAGCAGCGGATTGAGCCCGGCCCGCTGGACGTCCAAGTTGCAGCGCAGATAACTGCCGCTATCGAAATCAGGACCGGGATCGCGTTCCTCCACCCCGCCGAATTCCAGATAATGACGCGCTGGATCCAGCTCCGCCGCCCTTACATCGGGATAACGGTCCAGATACCATTCGGCCTGAAAGAGCGCTGAGGAACGGATGAGTGCGATGTCGTCTGGGATCGCGGCGTGGACTACAGGGCGCGGGACTGAGGAGCTTGCCATCAACCAACGCCGCCGGCGATCGGGTAGCGGCTGCTTTGCTCTTGGGATTCTTCCTTACTGATCGGCCAGACCACTGCATCGGGCGCCAGGTGAGCGGTCTTGCGCGCAAGAAGAAACGCGGCGGCCATACTGCGAAACAAGGAAAATTCCAAGTACGGGGGGGATGCCGAAGGCTGCGATGCGTAATCATTTGAACGGACGCGGTCATGCCGGCTTCTAAGACTTCGAAGCCCAGATGAGGGCCGAAAAGCGCTCTTAAGCCGGCATCGGACATGCGCCAGAAGTCGTTCGGCGTTTCATGTACGGGCCAGGAATGCGGCGCTACGTGATAGGTCAGACCACCCAGTTTGAGTATGCGATTCACCTCCGCGGCAACCAGCCAGGGCGCGGCAAGGTGCTCCAGCACGGCCAGGGAAAACACGCCATCCACACTCCCCGGTTCTATCGCGCGACTTAGAAAATGCGCATCCGCAACCACGTCCACTCCGGCGGCCGCGTGAATGTCAACGCCAATGAACTGGCACTTCCGGCGTGAAGTGGGAAGCTCTTGGAACGGCTCCAGGGCTTACGGACCGAGCGCCTACCTCTACAACGCGCCCCGCACGCGCCTTCATCTCTGAAACGAAGCCATCATACGCATCCACTGCTTCCACGGTATCGGGCTCGCGCACGACGGATTGAAAGACTTGGCCGTCCACCTCCACCTCGCTTGTGCCGGATTCGGTCGTTGCGCCGACAAACACGGGCCGAAACGGAATGCAGGGCAGGTAACCACTAAAGCCGCAAAGGTTCGGAAGGGAGCACGGGGAAGGCGGCTAGAACATCGGAGCGGCTGTGAAGATCTTGAACCGCGGCACGCGATTCGCCGCAGTAAGCCCAACCGCGAAGTTACACTCCCTCCACATCACACCAGCCCGCTTCCATGTAACAGTGCGCCTGAGGCAACTTATAGTGTCACGCTTACGGCACGAACAATTCAAGCTTTACCTGATACATTGCGGTCTGCCCGGGCCGAAGTATCTCCATGCCCGTCTCCGCCCCGCCCCAGATCTTGCTAAATGGCTCAGCGTAATTGAACTGGGGTTCCAGCACGACGAACTGCTTATCCACGGGAGCGTAGACCTGAATGGCATGAATTTCCGGAACGGAAGCTGTAATGCGAATGCCGTAATTGGCGGCAGGGTCTGCAATGGTGGAAACCGTGGCGCCACTCGCGTCTTTGTCGAGATCGATAAACGTATCGTCCATAAAGAGCTTGCCCAGTGCCGCTCCCATAGGCGCGGAAAAATCATAAGGAGTGTTCGTGAGAGGCACTTTGCCGCCCGTGGGAAGCACGTCATCGTAGTTATTCACAATGCCGCGCGACTTTGCCGGCAGGTGCAGACGCGCCTGTGTGCGGTCGCCCGAGGGCAATGCGAAATAAGGATGCCAGCCAATGCCGATAGGCACGTTCTCCTGACCGATATTGGTTGCTCTTACCGTTAGGGTGAACACATTCTTATCCAGTTCCACACTGGTTGTAATGTCGGTTGAGCCAATCCAATAGCCTCCGAAATTACCAGCGTGAAAGGTTCCGGATACGGATGAGGCGTCATGCTTCACGTCGGTAAATTTAGCGTCAAGAATCAAACCATGCATCGCATACTTCGGCGCGCCGGGGTTCTTACCATGCCAGTTGGCGGGCAGGTCGATTTCTTTAAAGAGAACGGTGGTGCGGATCAGCTTGCCGTTCGAATCCAGCTTGCCCGTGATGCGGTTGGCGTATGGCAACAGGATCGCGCCCCCGGCAGTGAAGCTCTTATTGCCGATCATGTCATCATCGCCGCCGTTCATCAGGGTCGCGGCCTGTGCGAGCGGTGGCGCGGTGAGTACGTCCACCACTCCTTTCCCGGGAAGATAGGCGCGAATCTGGTAAGTGTTCATGCCGCGGCCCGGCAGAACATCGGCGCCTACAAACTGTAACGATTCGCCAGAGCGATCAAGAGCCAGCGTGACAGCAGGTTGACCGCCCACCTGCACGGTAGTCACCACAGGTACCGGTTTTGAGCAAGACATCATGCTAAGGGCTCCCGCAAGTATCACCAACGGTTTCATGTTCGCCAATTGTATACTCGTCCGCGCAGTTTCCCGCACAGATATTTTGACTGGCAACTTTTGACCAACACACTTCTGAAAACGCGGAAATGCCGCCAGGCCTATGACCCACACTTGCGCCCATCGGACCCCCCTCCGGCCTCTGGGATAATCGTTCTCGATGAGTACCTTGCTGTTACTCGAACAGGAAACAAACCCGTGGATGGCCGCGGCGGCGCGCTTCGACACGGCCGCTGAAAAGCTGAACCTGGAAGACGGGATGCGTAAGATTCTGAAGAGTCCGGCTCGGGAAATCACGGTAAATATCCCGGTCATGCTCGACGATGGCCGCATGGAAGTGTTCACCGGCTATCGCGTGCAGCACTCCATCGCGCGCGGTCCCGGCAAGGGCGGCATTCGGTTCGCGCCAGATGTGACGCTGGACGAAGTGCGCGCCCTTGCCAGTTGGATGACCTGGAAATGCGCGGTGGTGAACATTCCTTTCGGCGGCGCTAAAGGCGGTGTGATTTGCCAGCCGAATATGATGTCCGATGGCGAACTGGAGCGCGTGACGCGGCGCTATACGTCTGAAATTATCGAGTTCCTGGGACCGGAGCGCGATGTGCCCGCGCCCGATGTGAACACGAACGAGCGCACCATGGCCTGGATCATGGATACCTATTCCATGCACGTGCGCCAGACCATGACCGCAGTCGTCACCGGCAAACCCATGAGCCTGGGTGGCAGCTTGGGGAGGCCTGAAGCCACGGGGCGCGGTTGCATGTTGATGGCTCGCGAAGCGCTGAAGAAGCTGGCGCTCGATAGACGCACGCCGCGTGTGGTGATTCAAGGGTTCGGAAACGTGGGTGGCATGGCGGCACGGTTGATGTCGCGCCTGGGCTATTCGATTATCTGCATTGTGGAATATGACGGCGCCGTGTATAACGCAGGCGGCCTGGATATTGAAGCATTGATGGCTCACCGCACAGAGACGGGCTCTATCCGTGGCTTCGCAGGCGGCGAGGATATGGACAGAGCAGAGGCGATGTTCCTGGAATGCGAGGTTCTGGTTCCCGCCGCCACGGAGAACGTTATTCATTCCGGCAATGCCGACAAGCTTCGTTGCCGCATTCTGGTGGAAGGGGCGAACGGGCCCACCACGTCGCCCGCCGATGAGATTCTTGCAGCGAACGGCATTTTTGTTCTTCCCGACATTCTGGCGAATGCGGGCGGCGTGACTGTCTCTTATTTCGAATGGGTGCAGGATCGCCAGGGCTTCTTTTGGAATGAAGCGCTGGTGAATGAGCGGTTGGAAGAAATCATGGTGAACAGCTTTGCGGCGGTTGTGGGGTATGCCGAAAAACATCAGGTGAACAACCGCACCGCGGCATACATGTTGGCGCTGGATCGTGTGGCAAGCTGTATCCGGCTGCGCGGGATTTACGCGTAAGTGGCCGACGCGCAAACTCCCTTGATGCGGCAGTATTCCGCCGCGAAAGAGCAAGCCCCGAATGCGCTGCTGCTGTTTCGGCTGGGCGATTTTTATGAGTTGTTTTTCGCAGATGCCGTGACCGCCGCGCGAGAGCTGGAGATCACGCTTACCTCGCGCAGCAAAGATAAAGATCAGGGAATTCCCATGTGCGGCGTGCCTCATCATTCGGCTGAAGGCTACATTGCAAAGCTGCTGCAGAAGGGCTATCGGGTGGCACTTTGCGAACAGATGGAGGAAGCGGGGCCGGGCAAGAAGTTGGTCCGGCGGGAGATCACGCGCATCCTTACACCTGGTACCGCAACGGACGCGCACCTGCTCAAAAGCCATGAGAACAACTTCCTGGCGGCGGTGGCCCGCGTGGGCGGCAAGGCCGGCGTGGCCCATGTGGATGTCTCCACCGGCGAATTTCGTGTGACGGAAGTGGATGACGCGATGGCTGCGGGCGTGCTTGAAAATTTGCGGGCTCGGGAGATTTTGAGTGCTTCCGCGCAACCGCTTTTCGATAAGCCGGAAGGCTTGGTAACGCCGCTTGAAGATTGGATTTTCAGCTACGATTACGCCGAGCGTACCTTGCGTGAGCATTTCAAGCTGCTCACGCTGGATGGCTGCGGTTTAGCGGGTCGCGTGGCCGCAATTTGCGCGGCGGGCGCCGTACTGCATTATCTGCGAGATACACAAAAAACCGCACTCGAACATTTGGATCCGCCCTCGCACTATGACCGCGCGGAACACATGACGCTGGACGCGGTCACCGTTCGCAATCTGGAATTGGTGGAGCCGGTATTTGCAGGGGAAGGCGTGGCGTTGATCAGCGTGTTGGATCAGACCTCGACCGGGATGGGCGGGCGCATGCTGCGTGGCCGTCTGCTGCGTCCTTCTTTAAAGCTGGACGAAATCGAACGGCGCTTGGATCAGGTAAGTGAGCTGCTGCGCCAGACCATTCTGCGGGCGGATATACGGACCCAACTGAGCGGCATTCAGGATATGGAGCGCCTGCTGGCGAAGGTAACGCTGGGCAGTGCCGGCCCGCGCGAACTGCTTGCCTTGGGCAAGTCTCTCGAACGCGTGCCTTCGCTTGCTGGTTGCGCTCAGAAGGCTGGGCTGGCCACTTTGCACCGGGCGCTGGATGATGTTCCCGAAGCACGCAACGCCATCCTCGAAGCCTTGGCCGATGAGCCGCCCCTCAGCTTGAGCGATGGCGGCACGGTGCGCGCGGGATACAACGCCGAGCTGGACGAGCTCAGGGACCTGAGCCGAAACGGGCGCCAGTATATTGCACAAATCGAAGCGCGTGAGCGGGCCAGAACGGGCATTCAATCTCTCAAGATTCGCTTCAACAATGTGTTCGGATACTACATCGAGATTTCGAACGCGAACAGACATCTGGCTCCCGGCGATTACGAGCGCAAGCAGACGCTGGTGAATGCCGAACGCTACACAACGCCTGAATTAAAAGATTACGAACGGAAGGTGCTGGATGCGGACGACAAAATTCTTACCTTGGAGAAACAGATCTTCAGCGAAGTGCGGCAAGCCGCCGTGCTGCATGCCGGCCGCATCAAAAATACCGCCGCAGCCCTCGCCGAACTGGATGTGACAGCGGCTTTGGCGCAGGTGGCGGCGGAACAGAAATACACCAGGCCCGGCTTTTCCACCGATGGTGAAATGCGCATTGCGGGGGGACGGCACGCCGTGATCGAGAAGATTGCCGAAGATCGCTTCATCCCGAACGATCTTTACTTGAACGATTCGACCGACCTGATCGCCGTGATCACCGGGCCCAACATGGGTGGCAAATCCACCTACCTGCGTCAAGCCGCGCTGATTTCCATCCTGGCGCAAATGGGTTCGTTTGTTCCGGCGGATTCGGCGCTGCTGCCCATCACGGACCGCATTTTCACACGCATCGGAGCGTCGGATAATCTGGCGCGCGGCCGCAGCACGTTCATGGTGGAGATGACGGAGACGGCGGTCATACTCAACACGGCCACCGACCGCAGCCTGGTCATACTCGATGAAATTGGCCGAGGCACCGCGACTTACGATGGCCTGGCGCTGGCTTGGGCCGTGGTGGAATACATCCATTTGAAGACGCGGGCCAAGACGCTGTTCGCGACGCACTATCATGAGCTCACCGAACTGGCCGAAGAGCTCGAAGGAGTGCGCAATCTGCAGGTGACCGTGAAGGAAGCCGGTGACCGCATTCTGTTTCTGCGGCGCGTGGAACCCGGTAAGGCCAACCGAAGCTATGGCATTGAAGTGGCTCGCCTGGCTGGTTTGCCGATGGCGGTGATCGAGCGCGCGCGCCAGGTTTTGCGGCTGCATGAAAAGAAGGAGTACGCCGTCACAACGGAGCTGACGCCACGGGAGCGCCCTCTGCAAATCAGATTGTTTGAGCCGGAAGGCAGTCAAGTGATCGACCGCATTCGTGCGTTGGAATTGGACGAGATGCGTCCCGTGGAAGCACTCCAATTTTTGAGCAAGCTGCAAAAGGAACTGAACTAAATGCGCGTGGCGGGGATTATGAGCGGGACGTCGCTGGACGGCGTCGATGTGGCGCTGGTAGATATTCACAAAGACGATTTAAAGGTTTTGGAAACGCGGTCCACGCCTTATCCGCCGGATGTGCGCGAGGCGATTCTGGCCGTTTCAAATACGCAGACGACCACCGCCGCCATCTCCCAATTGAATTTCCGTTTGGGCGAAATTTATGCGGAAGCCTTGAAGGAATTTGGAAATGTCGAGCTGGTGGGCTGCCATGGACAGACCGTGTATCATCAGGGCGCGCCGCCCGTCAATTCGCTGCAACTGGGGGAGCCGGCGGTGATTGCGGAACGCTGCCAGGTGCCGGTAGTGTCGAATTTTCGCGCGCGCGATATCGCCGCCGGCGGTCAGGGTGCGCCTCTGGTGCCCTTCGCGGATTTTCTGATCTTTCGCCATCGCAAGCGCTCGCGCATTGTGCTGAACATCGGTGGCATTGCCAATTTCACGTTTCTTCCCGCCGACGCGAAAATGCATGACGTCCTGGCTTTTGACACTGGCCCGGGCAACATGGTGATGGATGCGTTGGTGAAGAAAATGTCCAAGGGCAAACAGCTTTTTGATCGGGACGGCAGCATTGCGGCTTCGGGCAAAATCGATCGCACGCTGGTGGGCAAGCTGATGAGCGATGAGTATTACAACCGGCTTCCCCCGAAATCGGCGGGCCGCGAACAATACGGCGAGGAGTTCGTGGCAAGGCTCCTGAAATCGAAGCGACCCATCGAAGACCTGGTCGCTACCGCCACAGCCCTGACTGCTACGTCAATCGCGGAAGGCGTTCTCCGCTTCGCGGGTTCGGCTCAGGAATTGATAGTCTCGGGCGGCGGTGCGCACAACGCGACTCTGATGGGGCAATTGCAATCCCTGCTGCCGAAGCTGGCGTTCGCACGGACTGACGATTTCGGCATCCCCTCCGATGCAAAGGAAGCCGTCTGCTTCGCGCTGCTGGCTTATCGCACTTTCAAAAACAAGACCGGCAATGTACCCAGCGCGACGGGCGCACGGCACGGTGTGGTGTTAGGCTCCGTAACTCCCGTCTAAACAGTGGTGGCGCTCACCGCTGCGGGTAATTTGCCTTCCAAGTAGCGGCTGCGGCAATCCACAATCGCTTTCCGGGCTTCTCGCGGGCCGCCCCAGCCTTCCATCTTCGTGATCTTGCCTTCCAGCTCTTTGTAGATGGTGAAGAAGTGCTCAATCTCGCGTTTCACGTGGCTAAAGATTTGGTCCATCGTGTGGATCTGGTCATAGCGCGGATTCTTTGTGGGAACAGCCAGCACTTTTTGATCGTGCTCGTCGTTATCCACCATGTTGAGGATGCCCACGGGCCGAACCTCAATTAGGCAGCCGGGAAAGCTGGGTTGCTGGACAAGAACCAGAACGTCCAGTGGATCGTTATCGTCCGCCAACGTTCCCGGAATAAACCCATAATCGCCGGGATAATGCATGGGCGAGTAAAGGGCGCGGTCCATGCGAAACACTCCTAGTTTTCCGTCGTATTCATATTTATTCGCGGAATTCTGAGGAATTTCTATAATTGCGCGTACGACCTCGGGACTTTCCGGTCCCGGATCGATGTCATAAAGCATCGTGGCCACGGACACAGGGTATCAGAATACTCGAGCAGAATACTCGACGGAGACCAGGAAAAGTCCTTTCGCGGGCACGGTCACGCCGGCTTTGGTAGGGTTCCCCGGAGTGAGTAATTCGCGCAGCCGCTCCGGTCCCGCGTTGCGCTTGCCCGTTTCAATCAGAAACCCCGCAAGGTTGCGAACCATGTGTTTCAAGAAGCCGGAACCGCGAACACGATAGATCAGGCTGTCCGCATTCCGTTCCATGTGCGAGGAAAAAATGAGCCGCACTTTCGATTTGCCCAGGTCGTCCCGATCGTCCGACGCGGCAAAGGCTGAAAAATCGTGCTCTCCCGCAAGCAGGGGCGCCGTCGCGATCATGGCGGCTTCGTCCAGCGGGTAGGGATGGTGATGCGTATAGCGGTATTGAAACGGGTCCAGCAGCTCTTCGCGAAAGATGCGATATTCGTAGGTCTTTGCAATGGCATCGAAGCGCGGATGAAAGTTCTGAGCAGCTTCCTCAGCGCTCAGAATGCGAATCGCGGGAGGCAGGTAGCGATTCAGTGCGCGACGCAGGTTATCGCAGGGAATTGGATTCGCGATTGAACACGCGGCCACTTGAGCTAGGGCGTGGACACCGGCATCCGTTCGCCCGCTTCCCGCGACTGCAACCGGAGATCCTTCCAAGTTGCCAAGCACCTCTTCAAGAGCCTGTTGAATGGTGGGCAAGCCGGGCTGCACCTGCCAGCCATGAAAGCTGGTGCCGTCGTAAGAAACGGTGATCTTAATTCGACGCACTCGGGCGCGATCCGGGCTTCACTACAGGTGAGCCTGCCGCACAAAGCGGGCACTCTTCAGCGGTATAGGTCGTTACTTGCATCGTGGCAAGCGCCACAAAAGGAACACCGGCCATTTCAGCCTGGCCGCCGCTGCGGTCGATGATGGAGCCGGCGCCGACCGGAACTGCTCCCCACGCGCGAAGCAGGTTAATCACTTCACGAGTGCTGCCGCCGGTGGTCACCACATCTTCAATCACAACGGTCGCCGTGCCGGGCTTCACTTCAAAGCCTCTTCGCAGGATCATGTCGCCATCTGCACCGCGCTCCGTGAAAATGAAAGGCGTGCCGAGCGCACGTGCCACTTCATGGCCGATAATCAGCCCGCCCATGGCTGGTGAAACCACCAAACCGATGTCGATTCCCGGCGTCAAAGCCTTCAGTCTTTCAGCAAGGGCTTGCCCGAACTGTTCGGCATGGGTGGGGTGTTGCAGCACGCGCGCGCATTGCAGATATTCGGCGCTATGCAGGCCGCTGGTCAGCCGGAAGTGCCCGTTCAGGTAGGCGCCAGTAGATTTGAAGAGGGAGAGAACGTCCAT
>Ga0123336_10002272_pt1 | contig 16803 bp, 15 predicted proteins | sample SSSSmetaG_FD_96466 | JGI IMG/M metagenome (GOLD analysis project Ga0123336, IMG submission 96466) | Glacier valley bacterial and archeal communities from Borup Fiord, Nunavut, Canada, to study Microbial Dark Matter (Phase II) - ​SSSS metaG | ecosystem: Environmental > Aquatic > Freshwater > Ice... | reverse complement strand
TGAGATAAATTGATAATATTTTAACGAACAACTCAATTGATTAGAGAGAAATCTTCATTTAATTGTAATGTTTTACTATAATTAAATAACTATGGACCTAACAAAAAAGAGAAATCTAATTTGAAAGGAAACTAAAGTAAGCAATAGACTGCGTATTTAGCTTTCCTTTTTAGGGAAGTTTTTTTGTTTTGTAGGAGAAAATGGAGGAGTTTTAAATGAAAAAGGTTGCTGTTATAAGTGCAATTCTTGAAGGACCAGAGCAATGTAGCAGAGATTTTAATGCAGTGCTTTCTGACTACAAAAATATCATAAAGGGCAGGATGGGCATACCCTTTGAAGAGGAAAATATAGGTGTTGTATCAATCACAGTTCTGGGCACGCTAGATGAAATAAATAGCTTAACTGGAAGATTAGGAAATATACCAAATGTCCTAGTAAAGACGGCCATATCAAAAAAAGAAATTCTGTAAAGGGGCATTTTACATGAAACTGCTTATCGATAAATTATTCAAAAATCACGAACTCGATAGTGACGAATATTTGAAGTTGCTTCAAAAAATGAACCATCAGGATGTTGAATACTTGTACCAACAATCTTGTAAAACAAAGGCTATGCATTATGGGGATACAGTATTCATGAGAGGCCTGGTGGAGTTTACAAATTATTGCAAACAAAACTGCGAATATTGCGGGATAAGAGCGGGTAATAAGAAGGCTGAGAGGTATAGGCTCAGCCAAGATGAAATAATTAATATATGTAAAATGGGTTATAGCCTTGGCTTTCGTACTTTTGTTCTTCAAGGTGGAGAAGATGACAGCTATACTGACGAGAAGATGGTAGCAATTATTAAAAGCATAAAAGCTGCTTTCAATGATTGCGCAATTACTTTATCAATCGGCGAAAAGTCTCGCGAAACTTATCAGAAATATTTTGATGCCGGCGCCGATCGGTACCTTCTAAGACATGAAACGGCTTCAAAAGAGTTGTATCAAAAGTTGCATCCTAAAATGAGTTTTGAGAATAGAGTGAGATGTTTATATGACTTAAAGGAAATTGGTTTTCAGGTTGGCGCAGGATTTATGGTGGGACTGCCTGGGCAAACGGATAACGATTTAGTACAAGATTTATTATTTTTAAAGCAACTTCAGCCTCAAATGGTAGGAATTGGGCCGTTTATACCACATGTTGATACTGCACTTGGCATGGAAAAGGCTGGTACAGTTGACAAAACGCTCATAATGATAGCGATGGTGAGGCTAATTCTGCCAGATGCTTTGTTGCCAAGTACAACAGCTTTGGGAACTATTGATCCAAAGGGCAGAGAAAAAGGTCTTCTAGCAGGTGCAAATGTTGTTATGCCTAACTTGTCGCCAACAGAAGTTCGAAGTAAATATAGTTTATACGATGGTAAAATATGCACCAGCGATGATGCAACAAAGTGTTTAAAATGCATAGGGCAAAGAATAAAAAGTGTTGGTTATTCAGTGGATATGTCCAGAGGAGACCACGCGGAATGGAGAAAATAAAATGTTTATAAATAAAGATTATATAGAAGATATATTGAGAAATGCAAAAGAAGCAACTGATGAGGAGATAAAGGGCATTTTACAAAAAGCCAGAGACTTCAAGGGGTTAACCCATGAAGAAATTGCGGTACTTTTAATGACCGAAGACGAAAAATATCTCGCCGAAATTTTTGAGGTTGCAGGGGAGATCAAAAACGCTATTTATGGTAATAGAGTTGTAATTTTTGCACCACTTTATATTAGCGACTACTGCGTAAACAATTGCGTATATTGCGGCTACAAAAGGGAAAATGAGTTTTGTAGGAAAAGGCTTTCAATGGAGGAAATTCAGGAAGAGGTTAAAATACTTGTAAGCATGGGCCACAAGCGTATCGCCCTTGAGGCTGGCGAAGATCCTGTAAATTGTGACATCAATTATATAGTTGATGCAATTAAAGCAATTTACGACACGAAACAAGATAATGGTGAAATTAGGAGAATAAACGTAAATATTGCCTCAACAACAGTAGAAAATTACCAAAAACTCAAGGCAGCCAATATTGGAACGTACATTTTATTCCAAGAAACATATCATCAGCCAACCTATGAGAGAGTTCATCCAAATAGCTTGAAAAGCAATTATGAATATCATTTAACGGCCTTTGATCGTGCAATGCAAAGAGGAATTGACGATGTTGGTGGAGGCGTTTTATTTGGCTTATATGATGCGAAATTTGAAGTGTTAGGACTTATGCTCCATAATGAGCACCTCGAAAAAACCTTTGGCGTTGGCTTCCACACCATATCTGTCCCACGTCTGAAAAAGGCAGAGGGAATGGATTTGGAACAATTTCCACACATCCCTGACGACGCAACATTTAAGAAAATGGTAGCAATAATACGGATGGCAGTGCCTTTTACGGGTATTTTACTATCAACTAGAGAGAGTGCAGAAACTAGGAGAGAACTGCTAAATAGTGGAATCACACAAATCAGCGCTGGCTCTTGTGTGGGAGTGGGAGGCTACAAAACTGCAGAGGACCAAAAAAAGGTCATTCAATTTGAACTTTCAGATCATAGAACGCCTACTGAAATCATCAAAAGTCTCATTGCTGACAAATTTATTCCCAGCTACTGCACCGCTTGTTACAGAAAGGGTAGGACTGGCGACCGATTCATGCAACTTGCGAAGGCCGGCACAATCCATTTCGTTTGCCAACCAAACGCTTTGATGACTTTGATGGAATACATCCTTGATTACGGCGATGAAGAATTACTGGCAACTGGTACGGCTTTTATTATGGAAGAGGTCCAAAAAATCGAACGTGAGGACATAAAAAATTTAGTTTTAGGCAATATGAAAAAATTACAGGAAGGGCAAAGAGATTTATATCTTTGATGGTAAAATACCAATGAATTCTACCCCTAATGCCAACCGAAAGCACATCACTATTTTCGGCAGCACTAACGCAGGTAAATCCTCACTTCTTAACGCCATTATTGGCCAAGAAGTTTCCATCGTTTCTAATGTTAAGGGTACCACAACAGATCCAGTTACAAAGCCTATGGAACTAATCCCTTTTGGCCCAGTTGTCTTCATAGATACTGCTGGCTTAAATGACACTTCCGAACTTGGCTCAGTCAGAATCAAAAGAACTCGAAAGGTTTTGCAAAGCACGGATTTCGCAATCTATGTAATGGATGCTTCAGATAGTGAAGATAGTTGCTACCCTTCTGCACTTGAAGATTATAAAAAATATAAAATACCTTATATGCTTGTAATAAATAAAATTGACTCTATTTCTGATGAGAAGTTGGCTCAGTTGAAAATTACCTTTAGCAATGCTGTTTTTGTAACTGCAAATGAAGCAAATGATACTCACCAAAGAGGTGATACCATACTTGACTTGAAAGATGTACTGATCAAGCGTTTGAGTGAAGATGAGATTGAGGAAACTATTATAGGGGATATTTTACCTGCTGGTAGTAAGGTTATTTTGGTTATTCCTGTTGATTCAGAGGCACCGAAGGGCAGAATTATTCTTCCTCAGATGCAGCTCCTTCGCGATTGCCTTGACCATGGCATCAAGAGTTACGTTGTTCGTGACTCTGAGCTTGTCTCCGCACTTGAGGATTTAAAGGACATTGACATGGTGGTTACCGATTCACAAGCTTTTAAGTTTGTTAATTCAGTTGTACCTGCTGATATTAAACTAACTGGGTTTTCTGTTTTATTTGCACGGTATAAAGGTGATTTGAAAGCGTTTGTTGATGGAGTACATCACGTCAAGAATTTAAAAGATGGTTCACGTATCTTAATCGCGGAAAGCTGTACGCATAACCACTCCCATGAGGATATTGGGCGTGTCAAAATACCTAAACTTCTGTCTGATTTCACTCAGAAGAAGCTAGAGTTTGAATTTAAAATGGGGCAGGATTTCCCCGAAGACTTGAGCGAATACGATCTTGTTATCCACTGCGGCTCCTGCATGCTTAATAAAAAAATCATGCAAACTAGGGTTGATACTTGCGCGGATGCTGGGGTTAGTATTACGAATTATGGCGTAATTTTGGCTTATTTGAATGGAATTTTGGATAGGTCGGTTGAGATGTTTGGGTTGTAAGTAAGTTATTTAAAAAATGATTGGGTTTGGTGCATATTGTTTTGGTGGTGGCGAGATTTGGCCACTTACTATATGCTCCAGACCCTTTTATAATTTCTAAAAATCATTTATAATAGATTATATTTCTATTGATTCAAGAACATAACGTCATAAATCGTATGAAAAGGTATCTTAATTGACACTTTTGGAAAAGATAAAGATGATTTTAAGTTATAGATCTGGAAAGTGAGACCATGATGAATAAGAGAAAAATATTGCTCGTTATTATACCTTTCATACTATTTGCGATGATTACAATTTTGATTGCAGCAGGAATAACCGTTAATTTTGAGGGTTGGGCGTATAAAGAATCAATTGAGCATATGGTCCCAGGTTTGACAAGTATCATGAAATTTATAACTCATATTGGAGACACAATAACTGTAACAATATTTTGCTTGATATTGATTATTTTACCTAAAGCTAGAAATACCATAGCATGGCCTGTATCAATAACGGTTATTGCATCAATAATTTTAAATTTATTATTCAAAAATATATTCAACAGAGAAAGACCGGACATCCTGAGACTTATTAATGAAACTAGCTACAGCTTTCCAAGCGGACATGCCATGATTAACGCATCGCTATACACTGTACTAATCTTACTCATTTTTCAATATGTGAAGAGCATTCCAAAAAAACTAACGCTATCCGCTATTTGTGTAATACTTACAGCTGCAATTGGCTTCAGCAGAGTTTATTTGGGGGTGCATTATGCGGGGGATATTTTAGGTGGATGGTTTTTAGGGGTTGCCGTAGCAGTATGTGTATATTTTATATGGAATGTAAAATGGTTAAGTAGAACGTAAAATGTATAAATAAATCATATGGAGGTCTTTAAAATGGGTACTTTAAGAGAAGTTTTCGGACCAAGCAAAAAGGAAATTTGGAAAATATTGTGTGAACAAACTGGTAGCGAATTTGTAAAAGGTAGCTTCACCAAGTCTGACAAAGTTATCGCTCATTGCAGGGATTGGACAATCACATTAGACACATATGTAGTTTCTACAGGCAAGAGTCACACTACCTACACACGTATTCGCGCTCCTTATGTAAATTCCGAGGGTTTTCGATTTTCAATATACAGGAGAGGAATTTTCACTGCACTTGGTGAGTACCTTGGTTTTCATGACATAGAGATTGGTAGTTTTGACTTTGATAAGGATTTTGTTATTAAGGCTTCTAATGAAGACAAGGTTAGGGAACTATTTTCCGATGAACATTTACGAAAATTAATGGAAAATCAGCCAAGATTCCATTTGCAAGTTAAGGATGACGAGGGATGGTTTGGTACATCTTTTCCCGATGGAGTTGATGAATTGCATTTCATTGTTCAAGGAGTGCTAAAGGATGTTGATAAATTAAAGGCGTTGTTTGAGTTGTTCTCTGAAGTGTTGGATGGACTTTGTAAAATAGGTGCTGCTTATGAAGGTGATTCTGGTGTTATATTGTAAAATCTAGCCACTTATGTTATTGAGTGGACATAAATTTAGTAATAATGTCTTGCTTAGATATTTAAAAAAGCTTTATATTGTTATATAACATTTACGGCGCTATTTTTTAAAATGAGGAGGTTATATTACTTTGGCTAATAATCAAAAACTTACTGTTGAGGGAAACTCAATCCAAATGCAAGTGTATACCAACGATTTAATTGCTGTTGATGGAGCTAATAGAACTCTTCCAACGTATGAAGAAGTTGGACATATCAAGGTAAATAAATATGTTGGGGTTTTTTATTGGTTGTGGCATGGTTATACTCGAACAGATCCTATAAGAGATATTTCAAAAGTTCTGAAAGAAAATCCCACAAACCCTGGTTGGCAATTTCAAGATTACTATTGGGGTGAACCTGAAAATGGATATTATCATGCACAAGATCCATGGGTTATGAGAAGAAATCTGACTATGTTAGCAAATGCTGGAGTGGACTTTATTTATCTTGATTTTACCAATGGTACTCATGGTAATGAAGCTTTTAGCCTTTTGTGCGATACTGCACTAGACCTAAGACGTCAAGGCATAAACGCCCCGTACATAATGTTTTTCGTTAATTCAACTCAAGATTATACCGTGAATTATATTTATAATAATTTATATAATGTAGAGTCATACAAATCTTTATGGTTCTACTGGCAAGGCAAGCCTTTGTTAATGGCAGGTGATGGGCAGGGTAATGTGAGCCAGACAATCAAAGACTTTTTCACATGGAAAAATACTTGGGCTTTCCAAGCTGAAACTCAAAATCAATGGAGATTTATTGATGATTTCCCTCAAAAATATTCATGGGAAACTAATCCCGATGTTCCAGAGCAAATTTGTGTAAATAAATCTATGGGAGCACCTTTGGTTAATAAAACGGCAACCAATAATAAAGGTTCAAGTTTTCATAATGGAATTGCACCACAGTATAATGAATTCTGGGAATGTGACCAAACCCCTTTGGGCCTATATTTTCAAGAACAATGGGATAGAGCAATTAGTGTTAATCCATCAGTTATCACTGTTACCGGCTGGAACGAACTAACCGCAGGCGCATGGAATATGGATGTTGCCTCAGCCGCAACCTATAACTTTATGGGTTCTCCCTTAGAACAAGATCCAGGCAGATGGTATTTTGTTGATGAATTTAATATGGAGTTTAATAGAGATATCGAGCCAATGAAGGACGGCTATACTGATAATTACTATTTCCAATTGGTTTCCAATATAAGAAAATACAAGGGTATGAATCCTCCTGAGAAATCTTCTGGCATGAGAACCATCAATATCGACGGTAACTTTGCTGAATGGGCTGAAGTGTTTCCATTATTCTTAGACCCTCAGGGTGATACCCTCAAACGTAATTTCAAAAACGTAGATAATAGTGCAAACTATGTGAATGAAACTGGACGAAATGACATCGTTGAATCGAGGGTATCTTGCGATTCTAAATTTGTTTATTTCTATATAAAAACTGCAGATGACATAACCAATTATACTGATGACAACTGGATGCTATTGTACATCAATAGTGACAATGATAAAGCCACAGGATGGAACGGTTATGACTATGTGGTGAATTCCTCAATTGTTGATTCAACGAATTCAGTTCTTAATTGCTGGAATGATAATCAATGGAATATTGCTAGTCCATCCATTAAATACAATGTTAGTGGTAATGAAATGGAAATTGCGGTGCCAAGAGCTGATATTAAACAAATTACAAGTAGTGTATCTTTGTCTTTTCATATTGTTGATAATGTTTCATATAAATGTTGTTTTGAAGATACTTTTGTTAATGGTGATTCCGCTCCTGATAGACGATTTGATTACAGATATGTTGCAGATGTTGCTTTTGATTTGAGTGAGGCGGGTAGTTAAATAGAAGGTTTGGTGATTTGTAGGTAAAATGAATTTATCTAGCGATATTATAGTAGGGAGTAGGCTCTTGTTGACAATTATGCACACTTTAATTAATGTGGTGTGCATGAATGTTATATGGGTAAAATCTGTTGGGAGATAAACTTTTGCTTTATAAGCAGCTAATTTACCAGATGAATATCAAGGAGAACTGGTCTGTTGTTAATTATTTAGGGGAAACGCTTGATGGCTGTATGGGATTGACAAAAGGTAGATATTATTATTGGCCTTGCTCTATTGAAACTCCAGAATACGAAGGCGTTATCGACGATGAAAGACAAAGGTATGCTAGGATTGAAGAGCGTTTTACCGATATTTCTTATGCTACCTCATTATAGTTGCTCAAGTTTTGGGAATAAAAGTTGAAGAAATAATATCTTCGGCAAATAGTGTTTGCCAAGAGCAGCTGATGCTTATTATAAATAATGAATTAGATTATAAAGATAAATTTGGATATATTATCAAAATAATTGATACTTTTTATGCCCACCGGAAACTATTCAACAGTTTACGACATGCTGATATAAATGAATAAAGTTTTGATATGGCAATCATGCAATTAAATAATTCTATGATTGATATTATATATTTTATATGGTAAAATATTACATATACTAACAACATCAAACCCCCTACCAAGGAGGCGCCACAATTGAAATTCTTTAAAGAAAGTGAATTTTTGGAACTTAAAAAGTCTACATCCGAGATAAAGGAAGCAATTATCAGCATTGTAGCCATGCTTAATAAACATGAATATGGAGAGCTATACTTTGGAATAAAAAATGATGGAACTCCAGTGGGACAAGAAGTATCTGATAAGACCTTACGAGACCTCAGCCATTCTATTGCAAATCACATAGAACCAAAAATTTATCCAGAAATATCCACAGTTAAGTTGGATGAAATTTCGTGTATTAGGATTAAATTTGAGGGAACAGAATCTCCATACTTTGCTTTCGGCAGAGCATATTTGCGTGTAGCTGATGAAGATAGGCAGCTGACTTCGAAAGAGTTGCAAAGAATTATACTTACTAAAGCTCAGAATGCGACGCCTTGGGATGCAGAAACTCCAAAACTTAATCCCATTTCCATAGATGATATAGATGAAAAAGTGGTAAGGATTTTTATTGAGAGAGCAAACGCATTTGGAAGAATTGATTTTCCTTTTACCAATAAAATTGATATTTTGAATAAGCTGAAGCTGATACCAGGCGATTTATTAACGAATGCTGCTCAATCGCTTTTCGGCAACGGAACGGTAGACCTTCAAATGGCTGTGTTTGCTGGTGTAGATAAGCTTACGTTTATTGATATAAAGCGTGAAAGTGGAAATGTATTTAAACTGATTAATACCGCGGAATTGTATATTAAGAATATTATAAAATGGCGAGTTAAATTCGGTAAAATGCAACGTGAAGAAATTCCGGAAATACCTATTGAGGCTATTCGTGAGGCCATCGTAAATTCTTTTGCTCATAGGGATTATAGAAATAGCAAAAGCAATGAGATTGCAATTTTTAAAAATAGAATTGAAATATATAATCCTGGCGATTTCCCTGAAGGCTATACTCCTGAAGATTTTATTAAGGGTGAAGAGCGATCAATACTTCGAAACAAGTTGATTGCACAAATACTTTATTTTTCTAAAGATATTGAAAGTTGGGGTTGTGGCATAAAGCGTATTCATAATATATGCGTAGAAAATGGCGTTAAAGTAGAGTTCAAGATTTTAAAGTCTGGTTTGGTGGTAATTTTCTATAGACCAGATTACGAAGAGGCCAATTCAATTATTTATGATGCAGATGAAAATAAATCATCAGATGTCGTAATAAGTGACGGAATAAATGTCGGAATAAAGATCTGGTTGAATGCCACCCAAGAAAATGTATTGGCTATAATTATAAATGATTCTAAAATCACAGCACAGGCGGCAGCTGAGCAACTTGGGTTGAAACCGAGGACAATAGAGCGAGCAATTAAGGAGTTGAAAGAAAAAGGATTGATTTTGAGAAGAGGGTCTAAGAGGATGGGATATTGGGAAGTACAGTAAGATTAGGTAAAATAGATTGGAGGCTGAATAAGTTATATTTTGTACTTTCTTATGTTCACGTAAATACTGTCGCGCTTAAAGCAGTATTTAATGAGTTAAGAAAATATAATATTGCATGCATTATTGGGTTAGGTGATGACATATGGGATGCGGCTTCTAGGGCTTCGTTACTTAAGTCGTAATAAATAATGGAATTAATTATTTATGGAGAGTGTAAAATGATATTAGGCTCATTACAAATGAATGTTATGAAAAATAAAAAAGAACTGAATTTAGCAAAAGTAGATAAATTAATCAATGAATTGGTGGACTTAGTTGTTTTACCAGAATTATTTTCAACTGGATATTTCTTCGAAACAAGAGATGAGTTGGTAGGAATAGCTGAAAAAATACCAAATGGTTTTACTACGAAAGAGCTAATAAAGATAGCCGAGAGAACCCATTCTCATTTAATAGGTACAATTGTAGAGCGTGAAGATGAATGTATTTACATTACTTCAGTAATAGTTGGACCCCTTGGATATATTGGGAAACATAGAAAGAGACATTTGACAAAGGATGAATCAAATTATTATGTGTGTGGTGAAACATCGGATGTGTATGAAATAAATGGTTGTAAAATAGGTATTGTCATCTGTTTTGAGGGCTGGTTTCCAGAAAGCATGAGAGCGTTGATGCTAAAAGGTACTCAGATAGTTTGTTGTTCTCTGTTGACGACTAGTGAGAAGACAATTGAAATGATGAGAACACGAGCAATTGAAAACAAAGTATATTTAATAATGTCTAATAGTATAAGCACTGAAATTTTTAATGGCAATTCAATTACTTTTATGGGGGATAGTAGAATAATCGATTATAGAGGAAATGTTTTAGTTAGTGCAGGTAAAGAAGAGAAACTAATATTAACGGATGTAGATGAAAAACTGACGATTAATAAGGATTTGGAAGATTGCGATGATTTAGTTTTAGAGATTAGAAAGCATGGGGGAATTTATACTTGAGTAGGCGGTAACCCGAGGCTAATCGAATGGGAAGCTATACCATATTAAATTGTATAAAGGATGGTGCTATAATGAAAAATGAAAAGAATGATTTGAATAATTTCTACGAAAATATATGCGATGAAAACAATAGATTGTCAAAGCAAAAAGTAAATAGTATTGAATTCCTAACAACAATGAAATATCTACAAAAGCTTTGCCCAAAGGAAAGTAAAATATTAGATGCGTGCGCTGGATGTGGTGTATACTCTTTTCCACTTGCACAACTTGGTTATCATGTTACTGCGGGTGATCTAGTAGAATTTAATGTCGAGCAGATACGAAAAAAGCAGGAAGATAATCCGATTATAGACAAAATTTATGTTGGTAGCGCACTCGATTTATCACAGTTTAAAGATAATAGCTTTGATATAGTTTTATGCCTTGGAGCTTTTTATCATATGAAGGATAAGGTTGATAGGGATAGCGTAATCAAAGAGTGTTTGAGGGTATTGAGGAAAGATGGGATATTTTTTCTGGCATATTTGAACAAGTATAGTAACTTTATAAAGTTTAATCAACAGTGGAACAGTAATTTCAATATTTTCGAAGAATATATTGAGAAAGGCTACAACGAAGACGATTATTTGTTTTACGCTACTACACCAGAAGCCGTGGAAATAATGATGACTGATTTTGGAATGAAACAATTACATAATGTTGCAACAGATGGCATGAAATTTGCAATCAAAGAGTCTGTAAATTCGCTCTCTGATGAAATTTTTGAAAGGTATCTCAAATTACATTATCAAATGTGTGAGGTAAAATGTTTATTAGGCTATAGCGAACACGCTTTATATATTGGACAAAAATGATAGAAATTGGACTTGAAAAACTATGTAAAAGTTAGAAACTTTATTTCCAAGATGTATGGTTTTTAAAGCGATAAATATAAATGTGAGTTAAGGAACTATAAAAAATTTGAATATAGTAGGGGGGAGAAGCAAAAATATGGATTTTAATTTGGAAGCCACTAACTGGGACAATGAAAGAAGATCAAACAGAGCGAAAATTATTGTCGAAGAGATAAGTAAAACCATTAAAATTCAGAGCCAGTATAGTGCCTTAGAATTTGTATGTGGGACTGGGCTTGTTAGTTTTAACCTATGCGATCAATTTAGTAGTATTACACTTATTGATACTTCAAAAGGTATGATAGACGTACTAAACGAAAAAATACAACATCATAAAATGATAAATATGGTGGTTGTTCAGATAGATATAAATGTAGAACTTAGTCTTCCGGATAAGTATGATGTAATTTATACATCAATGGCACTTCATCATATTAAAGATACAGAAACGACGCTTAAAAACTTGTACAAATTATTAAATTGTGGCGGGTATTTATGTATAATTGACTTAACTGAAGATGACGGAAGTTTTCACAAGCGAGAAAAGGACTTTAATGGGCATAATAGGTTCAACCAAGACGATTTGAAAAAACTATTGAACAAAATTGGTTTTCAAGAAGTGGTGACTAATGTTTTTTATAATTATGAAAATATTATTGATGGCACATTGGTAAAATACTCTTTGTTCTCGATGACCTGCAGAAGGCTAGAAGCAGTAATAAATTAAGAATCATTGCATTTTACCCATAAAAAACATATAATTACCGAAAATAGTAACGTTAATTGCCAACACATTAGAACTAAAACGTTACAGAAGCCTAATACTCTAGTTTCTTTAAAAAGGGCTATTGGACAAGCTTTTGACAGACAAAATAAAACCAAATTCAAGGAGGATTATTACAATGGCAGAAATTAAATTTGAAATTACAAAATCTTTTGGAGTTATAGCAGAATCAGCAAAAGGCTGGAAGAAGGAACTGAACCTTGTAAGTTGGAGCGAAAACGAACCTAAATATGACCTTAGAGAATGGGATGCTGAGCACGCAAAAATGGGAAAAGGCATTACTCTTACAGCTGAAGAATTAAAAAAACTTAAAGAACTTTTAAGTGGCATAGATCTTTAAATATCGCCTGCTAGCTTTATGGAGATTCACATCTGATTTTTCAGAATGAGTTTCCATATTGCAGTCTTGACAGCTATGTAGCCGTACCCAATAACTATATAATAAAGAGAGGTCCGAAAATGAAATATAATAAGCTCGATAAGAAAATAGTAATTTCATGGAGAATTGTACGATTTATTTGGCTAATAGTTATCATTCTTATTTTAGGGGTCCCAACAATTTTACTATCACAAGAAGCTTTCTTTGTAGCAGTTTCACCTTATATTTATGCTGTAGAAGCTATTATATTTATCTATATGGTTATAACGCCATTTCTTTATCCGTTTATTGAGTATAAACAATGGGGATATATAATTACAGATGACAGAGTTGAAATAAAACACGGAATATTCTTTATTCACACCACCATCATTCCAGTCATTAGAATACAACATATAACCATATCCCAAGGACCAATTGTTAGAAAGTTAGGCCTCTCAAGTGTAGGAATACATACTGCAAGTGGGGCATTTGACATTGAAGGACTATCAAACGACAATGCAAGAGCAATCTCCGATGCACTTAAAGCAATGCTTTATACACGGCTTGAAGAAAAAGATAAGGTTTAAGGGGTAAAATGTATGGAGTTTAAACACAAACGAGGAAGTATTCTAATCCTATTCAATAAAATTTCCCAAATTCCTATTATCATATTGTCTATTATAGTAAGTATAGTTATTTTCAAAACCTTTGATTTTGAAGGGCTAGTACCCACTTTATTTATTGTATTCAGCCCACTGGCTGGAGTTGTTAGATATTTTACCACTTATTACACCTTAGAAGAGGGTCATTTGATTGTTGAAACAGGAGTGTTTAATAGAAAGCGCAAAGAAATACCCTTTAGAGTTATCACAACTGTTGACCTATCTCAGAATATTCTTTATCAACTTTTCAACACATATAAAATAAAAATAGACAATGCTAGCCAGACGAATGACACAATTAACAAGGCAGAAGTTGAACTTGCTTTAAAAGCGGATGAAGCTTTTATGTTCAAGCAGATTGTTACACAGAATACTACAAAAGAAATAGTCTTTGAAGAAAATGCTAATGTAGTGAAAGTGTCACCGAAGGATTTTATTAAGCTGGGACTATTGCAATCAAAATTTGCATATTTCTTTATTATTGCATCAACTGTAGGTCCACTTGTTGCCGTTATTGTATCACTAGTAACTGGTTCTGATAATATTGAAAAATTATTTTTCAGCATATTGAGTAAAACGTCACTTATAAATATTATCGTTGGTACTGTTATATTTTTATACTTGACTGCTCTTGGGTGGTCAATTGTAAATTCCCTTTATACTTATTTTAATTTTAGTATCTCTGCAAATAATGATAGTTTGAAGATAGAATATGGCTTATTTAATAAAAAAAAGTTTACGCTTAAGAAAAGTAAAATAAATGGCATTATTTTAAAGCAGAATCTTCTTATGCGGCTATTTAAATGTTATACTGCAGAAATACTAGTTATAGGATACGGCGATAATTCGGATGGGGAAGCTCATGAACAAGCTATTATTTATCCAATTGCTTCAATGTCTAAAATTAAAAGTATTATAAAGGAGCTTCTACCTGAATTTGAATTAGAGCAAGATACTAGTAAGCCGAAATCGAAATCTCTAAAATATTTTTTCTTTAATTTTGGATTTGTTGTGGCTTCAATGATCTTAATTGGCTCGCTGTTTACAAAAAACATTATACCTATAGCAATTGCAGGAGTTATAGAGCTTTTTGCTGCATGTAGCATTGTATTACAATATTTCAACTCAGGAATCATGTCTAGCGAGAGAAATATTGTTATATCATTTGGTGGATTTCATAAAAATATAGCAATTGTTAAAACCGCAAGTGTTGAGAATATTACAGCATCAGGTAGCATATTGAAAAGAAAACAAGGATTTGTATCAATTAGGGTAGGTTTCGTTGCTCCACTGCGTGCTTCTAAGATAACTGCACTTAATCGCACAATTGACGAGTTTGAGGAACTTGAAGCAGTGATTAGCCGGTAGGTTATAAACTTTTTAAAATCTTTTCTATTTCAACAACAGGCATTGGTTTGTAGTAATAAAAGCCCTGTATTTCGTCACAATTTTGTGCTTTCAAAAAATTAAGTTGATTCTGTGTTTCTACGCCTTCAGCAATAAGCGTTAAGCCCAAATCTTTACTTAAAATAATAATTGCCGATATAATTGATTCATCACTACTATTTATACCTATTCCATCTACAAAACACTTATCAATTTTGATACGATCTAACGGTAATTGCTTTAAATATTTAAGAGAAGAGTAGGCTGTACCAAAGTCATCCAAAGCAATTCGTACATTCAAAGCTTTAAGTTGGTTAAGTATATCAATAACAAAGTTTATATCTTTCATGAGAATATTTTCTGTGATTTCTAATTCTAGATGCTTAGGATTTAGTCCAGTTTCAAGTAAAATATTGGAAACAAGTGAGACTATTTTATGACTTTGAATCTGGTTAACAGAAATATTAACTGCAATATTGAGTCTATTATAGCCTGCATTTTGCCAAGTTTTCAATTGTGTGCATGCGGTGCGTAGAACCCATTCACCTATGATTACTATAAGACCGGTCTTCTCTGCTATAGATATAAAAGAATCAGGACCAATTAATCCATGTATAGGATGGTTCCACCTTAGTAAAGCTTCAAAACCAACAATGCGGTTTGACTCTACAGCTATCTGCGGTTGATAATATAATTCTAATTCATTATTCTCTAGAGCACGATATAGGTCATTTGTTAAGCTCATCTCTTTATGAAGTTTTCCTTTAATTAATTGGTTGCATAGTGCAAACTTTCCTTTTCCGCTTTCTTTAGCTATATACATCGCAATATCAGCATTCTTTACTAATGTTTCTGCATCTTTACCATCTTCCGGATAAACCGAAACACCTATACTGGTAGTTATAAAAATTTCATGTTTAGTTAAAATAAACGGTTCTTTAAAAGCTTTCTTAATCTTTTCGCAAATTATTTCAATATTTTCTCTACACATTTGGTTAGAAAGGAGTATTAGAAATTCATCTCCTCCAACTCGAGCGATTATATCACTATTCTTTAATGTCCTAGTTAACCTTGTGGCAACTTCTTTAAGAAGTTCATCACCTTGAGCATGTCCTCTTGTATCGTTTATCATCTTAAATCCATCTAAATCAAGGAATAAAATTGCTAAACATTTTACCTCTTCATTTATATTAAGGATTGTCTGATTAAGTTGATCATTAAATAATCTTCGATTAGGCAAACCAGTTAACTGATCATATAAAGCCAATTTAATAATTTCATCTTCCTTCGAAATTCTAGCTTGTATTTCATCTTCTAATTTAAGGTTTACCTCACTTAGTTCAAACGTGCGCTCTTGCACCCTTAACTCTAGGGTATTGTAAGCGTTGCTAAGTTTATTCTGGATTTGTATTATTTCAATGAGATTTTGAAATATAAAAACTGTTCCTATTTTATCTCCACAATTGTCTAATAAAACCGATGAAGAAATTAGAACTGGAATCTTTATATTATATTTTGAAATAATCTCAATTTCATAACTATTACAACTATCAAGTTTAGGTATATCGTCTTTGTTTTGAAAAACTAAATCTACAGATTTGCCTTTAATTTCTGATTCTTCATAACCAAGTAGTTGAAGTGCACCCATATTTGCGCTTATAATTATCCTATCTTGATTAAAAACAATTAATCCTTCGCTCATTATTTTAAAAACATCTAGGACAACTCGTTCTGCAGTAATGCTCATTAACCCATATTTAATCATGGTATACCACATAGTGCAAATAACTATTTGAATAAATACAATACCAAGAGGGGGCAATAAAGCTAATCCAAGTTGTGGTAAAATGACGTCTGGGATGGATCCTACTATTAACGTTATTATTATTGATATTGCTATAATTTTTGATTGTCTTTTCTCTCTTTTTAATTTAGCTCTCTTATGCCAATTAATAAGCAAAAAGAAACTTATTAACATGTATGAAGAATAGTAAATATTAAAGAAATAATCCCATAAAAAACTTCTGCCCACTGGATTTAAAATTGCCCATCCATATGATAACTGAACAATATCATTTTTTGTTACTGGATT
>Ga0123336_10002270_pt1 | contig 16811 bp, 14 predicted proteins | sample SSSSmetaG_FD_96466 | JGI IMG/M metagenome (GOLD analysis project Ga0123336, IMG submission 96466) | Glacier valley bacterial and archeal communities from Borup Fiord, Nunavut, Canada, to study Microbial Dark Matter (Phase II) - ​SSSS metaG | ecosystem: Environmental > Aquatic > Freshwater > Ice... | reverse complement strand
GCCGGGCGCGAGCGTCTCGGCGAATTCGTCCACCGAATCGACGCTGCTCGATGTGTGCATCCAGCCCGCGTGGTCGTTGAAGCCCTGGTAGATAAAAAACTGCCCCCAAGTGGTCGCGCCATAGGCGTTCAGCCCCGCATCGCTCGTCATCTGCAATTCGGAGCGGAAGAAGAAGCTGGTGTGCGGGTTGATGAGCAGCAGCGCATGGCCCGAAGCGGTGTGGGAGGGTGCGATGGCGAAGCCGTTCGAGCCGGTCGGTTCGGTTTCGCCGGGGCCGTTGCCGTCGCCGCTGTCGGGCAGATCGGGCGCGGCCTTGCCGCCGTAGAAGGCGGCGAGATCGGCCAAGGAGATCCGCTCGATATCGCCGCCGATGCTGCCCTCGGTGAAGCTCAGCGCCATCCACGGCTCGAAATGCGCGATCAGGCGGGGGTGCACGGCGGGGTGGGTGGCGAGATAGAAGTTGAGCCCGTCCGCCCACGCATTCATTAGCGCGCCTAGCCATACGGGGGAAGCCGCGTATTTGGCGCGCAGATCGGCGGGATCGACGAACATGTGCTGGCGCAGATCCGCCCAGATCGCGCCTTCGCCCTCCACCTCGGCCGTGCGGCCGAGCGCGGTGAGGTAGTTGGCTTCGATACGCGGGAAATCGTCCTCTGCCTGCGCGTAGACTGCGCCGAACACCGCGTTCGCGTCGGTGCGGCCATGGACGTGCGCAATGCCCCACTGGTCGCGCGCGATCGTGACGGTGGCGGCCTCGCGCTGCCAGCGGGCGGCCTCTGCGGGAGCGGGGCGGGCGCTTGCACCGATGCCCGATGTTGTCAGTGCGAGCAGGATCGTTGTTCGCCAAAAATAGTTCAAGCTGCTCTCCCGTCCATCGGTCGGCCTCACGGCTATCGGTCGCCCGGGGTCACGGCAAGACCGGCCGCGCACGCACGATCCCGATCGGATCGGCAAAGTAATTCTGGTCCATATTACCGTGATCGCGCGCGCGCCCTCCTGCGCTTCGTGGACCGGGTAAGCCTGACCGGGCTGGTCAGCGCAACGCGAGAGGCGGTGTTCGGCACAATTGCGCAGGTGGTGGTGCGCGCAGCCTGCTTTCCGGCGCGCCACGCGGCCCTGCCTTTACGCTTTGCTTATGTCCGCGCGCGCGCTTTCGCATGGCGGCACATAATCCGACCGCTTAGGTCGACGCATACGCGGGCCATGTCGGCCTCGCAAGAAGGCGACGCGATGCAGGATCTGATCTGGATAGGCGTGCTCGCAGGGCTTATGCTGCTTGCCCTGCTTTACACCTCGCTCGCAGACAAGGTGTAGATGCAATGACGCTCGACCTGTGGCTCGGCGCGGCAACGCTTCTGGGCCTGCTCCTCTACCTCGTCTTCGTCCTCGCCCGCCCCGAGCGGTTCTAGGCGCAAAGGGCCCGCGCATGACTGTCAACGGCTGGTTGCTGATCCTCGTCTTCGCTGCGCTCGTGATCGCCATGGCGCGGCCGTTCGGAGCGTGGCTGTTCGCCCTTTATGAAGGGCGCCGCATCGTCTTCCACGCACCGCTCGGCTGGATCGAGCGCGGCTTTTATGCGGCCGCAGGCGTGCGGCCCGACGAAGATATGGGCTGGCGGCGTTACGCGGTGCATGTGCTGGTGTTCAGCTTTGCGGGCGTGCTGCTCACCTACGCGATCCAGCGCGTGCAGGGTGCGTTGCCAATCAATCCGGAGGGGCTGAAGGCGGTCGATCCGCATCTGGCGATGAATACCGCGATCAGCTTCGTCACCAACACCAACTGGCAGAGCTACACACCCGAATCGACGATGAGCAACTTCACCCAGATGGTGGGGCTGGCGGTCCACAACTTCCTCTCGGCGGCGACCGGGATTGCGATCGCGTTCGCGGTGGTGCGCGGCTTTGCGCGCAAGCAGGCGTCGGGCATCGGCAATTTCTGGGCGGACCTGACGCGGATCGTGCTGTATTTGTTGCTGCCCGCCTGCATCGTCTACGCTCTGGTGCTGGTCGCGCTCGGCGTGCCGCAGACGCTCGATCAATCGGTGGTGGCGACCACGCTCGAAGGGGTGAAGCAGACGATCGGTTTGGGGCCGGTCGCGAGTCAGGAGGCGATCAAGATGCTGGGCACCAACGGTGGCGGCTTCTTCAACGCGAACTCCGCCCACCCGTTCGAGAACCCGAGCGCGTTGACCAACCTCCTCCAGATGCTCTCGATCTTCGCGCTGGGCGCGGGGCTGGCGCACATGTTCGGGCGCGCGGTGGGGGATCGTCGGCAGGGCTGGGCGATCTTCGCTGCGATGTTCGTGCTGTTCTTCGCAGGCGCGGGGCTGGCCTATTGGGCCGAGAGCGCGGGCAACCCCAATCTGCACGCAATGGGCGTGGGCGGCGTCAACATGGAGGGCAAGGAAGTGCGCTTCGGCGCGGCCGCCTCCGCGCTGTTCGCGGTAGTCACCACCGATGCTTCGTGCGGCGCGGTCAATGCGATGCACGACAGTTTCACCACGCTGGGCGGAGCGATCCCGCTGTTCAACATCCAGTTGGGCGAGATCGTCTTCGGCGGAGTGGGATCGGGGCTGTACGGCTTCCTGATCTATTGCATCCTCGCGGTGTTCGTCGCGGGGCTGATGGTCGGCCGCAGCCCCGAATATGTCGGCAAGAAGATCGAGGCGCGCGAAGTGAAACTGGCCGTTCTGGCGATCGCGGTGCTGCCGCTGGTGATCCTTGCATTTACCGGCCTTGCCTCGGTGGTTCCGGCGGGGCTGGCAGGGCGCAACAACCAGGGGCCGCACGGCTTCAGCGAAATCCTCTACGCCTTCACCAGTGCGGTCGGGAACAACGGTTCGGCCTTTGCCGGGCTGACCGCGAACACGCCCTTCTACAACGGCCTGCTTGGCGTTGCGATGTGGCTGGGGCGCTTCTTCGTGGTGATCCCGGTGCTCGCCATCGCGGGAAGCCTTGCTGCCAAGCGCACCGTGCCCGCCGGGCCGGGATCGTTTCCGACCACGGGGCCGCTGTGGGTGGGCCTGCTGATCGGCATCATCCTGATCGTGGGCGGCCTCACGTTCATTCCCTCGCTCGCGCTGGGTCCGGTCGCGGATGATCTGGCGACGCTGCGCGGCACGCTGTTTTAAGGACTGACGACGATGGCAAAGGCCGCCGCTCCCTCGATGTTCTCCGCGCAGCTCGCGGTGCCCGCACTGGGCGATGCGGTGCGCAAGCTCGCGCCACAAGCGCTGGTGAAGAACCCGGTGATGTTCGTGACCGCAGCGGTCGCAGCGCTGCTGACGTTGCTGCTGTTCACCGGCGGATCGGGGCTGAGCCTGAGCTTCCAGATTCAGATCGTCGTGTGGCTGTGGCTGACCGTCCTGTTCGGCAACTTCGCCGAAGCCATCGCCGAAGGGCGGGGCAAGGCGCAGGCGGCGTCGCTGCGGCTGACCAAGGGCGAGCTGGTGGGCAAACGTGTCAGCGGCTCGGGTGTGGAGAGCGTGCCCGCGAGTTCGCTTAGGGTGGGCGATATCGTGCTCGTCGAGACGGGCGATCTGATCCCGGCGGACGGCGAAGTGGCCGAAGGCGTGGCGAGCGTCAACGAAGCCGCGATCACCGGCGAGAGCGCGCCGGTGATCCGCGAGGCGGGCGGGGACCGCAGCGCCGTGACGGCGGGCACGCGCGTCATCAGCGACAGCATCCGCGTGCGTGTGACCGCAGGGCCGGGGCAGGGGTTCCTCGACCGCATGATCGCGCTGGTGGAGGGTGCGGCGCGGCAGAAAACACCGAACGAGATCGCGCTGACGATCCTGCTGGTGGGTCTCACGATCATTTTCCTGATCGCGGTCGGCACCGTGCCAGCATTCGCCAGATATGCGGGCGGCAACGTGCCCGTGGTGATGCTCGCAGCGTTGCTGATCACGCTGATCCCGACAACCATCGCCGCGCTGCTGAGCGCGATCGGTATCGCGGGCATGGACCGGCTGGTGCGCTTCAACGTGCTCGCCAAATCGGGCCGCGCGGTCGAAGCGGCGGGCGACGTGGACGTGCTGCTGCTCGACAAGACGGGCACGATCACGGTGGGCGACCGTCAGGCGACCGAGTTCCGGCCGGTGACGGGTCTGTCCATGGCCGAGCTTGCCGAAGCGGTCGCGCTCGCGAGCCTCGCGGACGAGACGCCCGAGGGCCGCTCCATCGTGGTGCTGGCGCGCGAGAAGCACGGGGTGAACGCCACCATGCCCGCCAACGCCGAAGTGATCGCGTTCAGCGCCGCGACGCGCATCTCGGGGCTGCGCTACGGATCGACGCTGATCGAGAAGGGTGCGGTCGACAGCGTACTCAAGACGCTCGGCGACGGCGCGAATGCGGCGGCGGTCTCGGCTGAACTCAAGCGCATCACCGACGAGTTCGCGCGCGCGGGCAAGACGCCGCTCGCGGTTGCAAAAGACGGGCGCATTCTGGGCGCGGTGGCGCTTTCGGACATCATCAAGGCCGGGATGCGCGAGCGCTTCGCCGAATTGCGCCGCATGGGCATCCGCACGGTGATGATCACCGGCGACAATCCGCTGACGGCGGCCGCGATCGCCGCAGAGGCCGGGGTGGACGACTTTCTCGCGCAGGCGACGCCCGAGGACAAACTCGCGCTCATCCGCAAGGAGCAGGCGGGCGGGCGACTGGTGGCGATGTGCGGCGACGGCACCAACGATGCGCCCGCTTTGGCGCAGGCGGATGTGGGCGTGACCATGAACACCGGCACGCAAGCCGCGCGCGAGGCGGGCAACATGGTCGATCTCGACAGCGATCCGACCAAGCTGATCGAGATCGTGGGTCTGGGCAAGCAGTTGCTGATGACGCGCGGGGCGCTGACCACGTTCAGCATCGCCAACGATGTGGCCAAATATTTCGCCATCCTGCCGGCGATTTTCGTTGTGCTGTATCCGGGGCTGTCGGTGCTGAACGTGATGCATCTCGCCTCGCCGCAATCGGCGATCCTCTCGGCGATCGTATTCAATGCGTTGATCATCCCCGCGCTGGTGCCGCTTGCGCTCAAGGGGGTCGAATATCGTCCCATCGGTGCGGGGCCGCTGCTTGCGCGCAATCTCGCGATCTACGGTCTGGGCGGCATCGTCGCACCGTTCATTGGCATCAAAGCGATCGATCTGCTCGTTTCCGCGCTCCACCTCGTTTGAAGGGTTGCATAGATGTCCGACGATCTCCGCTCCTCGCTGCGTCCCGCGCTGGTGATGCTGCTGCTGTTTACGCTGCTGACCGGCGTGTTTTACCCCGGCCTGATTACCGGCATCGCGCAGGCGGTGTTGCCGCACCAGGCGAACGGGAGCCTGATCGTCGCCAACGGGCAGGTGATCGGCTCCGAGCTGATCGGGCAAGGGTTTGCGAAGCCCGGCTATTTCCACGGCCGCCCGTCCGCTGCAGGCAAGGGCTATGACGGGCTTTCGTCGGGTGGATCGAACTACGGACCGGCGTCGAAGGCGCTGGTCGACCGCGTGGCCGGCGACGTGAAGAGCGCGCGCGCGGACGGGCTGGCGGGCACCATTCCCGCCGACATGGTGACCGCATCGGCGAGCGGCCTCGATCCCGATATCTCGCCCGAAACCGCGCGCGCGCAGGTGGCACGCGTGGCGAAGGCGCGCGGAATGCCGGAGAGCGATGTGCGCGCGCTGGTGGCGGCACACACCGATGCGCCGCTAGCGGGCGTGCTGGGTGAGCCACGCGTCAGCGTGCTCGCGCTCAATCGCGCGCTGGACGGGGCACGGCTGCGGCCCTAGATAGTGCCCGGCACTAGCAGGGAGCGTAGCCATGGGCCGCACCGTCACCGCCAAAGAGGCGAACCAGAACTTCTCCCGCATCCTCGCGCAGGCAAGCGCGGGCGAGACGATCACGATCACGCGGCGAGGCGAAGTGGCCGCACAACTCGTGCCGCCGGGGCCCGATGCCGCCGAGCTCGAGCGGCAGCACCAGGCCCGTATCGCGTTCGTCGAATGGGCGCGCAAGCGTCCGATCGTCGTAACCGGCCCGTGGACTCGCGACGAACTCTACGATTGATGGCCATCGCGCTGGACAGCGACGTGCTGCTGTATGCGGCCGGGTTTGTCCGTATCGAAGCCGATGTGGCCAAGGTGGCGCAGGCGCAGGCGATTATGTCGCGCCTGCCGCTTACGCAGGTTACCGTTGCCGCGCAGGCGCTGGGCGAGGCGTACCATGTGCTTGCCCGCTCGGGGATGCCACGCGAAACCGCGCCCGATGCGGTCGACCGCGCACGATCGGGCCTTCGCCCGTCGCCGACTCTGCCCTCGACCTTCGACGCCGCGCTCGATCTCGCCGTTCGCCACCACTTCCAGATCTGGGACGCGATCATTCTCACGGCGGCCGCCGAGGCAGGCGCGCGCTGGCTTTTGTCCGAAGACATGCGCGATGGGTTCGTCTGGCGCGGCGTGACGATCCTCAACCCGTTCCCGATGCCGTTGGACGCGGTGCTCGCCCGCGTCGCCGCGTGACCGATCCCGATCGCCCACCGCCCGAAGCCTTTCTCGCCGCCGCGCGCGCCGAGACTCGCGGACGGCTGAAGGTGTTCCTCGGCGCCGCGCCTGGCGTGGGCAAGACTTACGAGATGTTGTCGGACGCGGCTGCGCGGGCGCGCGACGGAGCCGATGTGGTCGTCGGTATCGTCGAGACGCACGGCCGCACCGAGACCGAAGCGATGGTCCGCCCTTTCACGGTCCTGCCGCGCCGCGAGATCGACTATGAGGGCCGCCGCCTGACCGAGATGGACCTCGACGCCATCCTCGCGCGCAAGCCCCGTCTCGTGCTGGTGGACGAACTCGCGCACACCAATGCACCCGGATCGCGCCATCCCAAGCGTTGGCAGGATATCGAGGAACTGCTCGCTGCCGGGATCGACGTGTTCACCACGGTTAATATTCAGCACATCGAATCGTTGAACGATGTGGTCGCCAGTTTTACGCGCGTGCGCGTGCGCGAGACGGTGCCCGACCGGGTGCTTGAGGATGCGGACATCGAGGTGGTCGATCTGCCGCCCGACGAGCTGATCGAGCGGCTGAAGGCGGGCAAGGTCTATGTGCCCGAAGAAGCGAGCCGCGCGCTGGGGCATTTCTTCAGCCGATCGAACCTGACCGCACTGCGCGAACTCGCGCTGCGCCGCGCGGCGCAGGCGGTGGATCAGCAAATGCTCATCGACCTGAAGGCGCAGGCGCTGGGCGGCGTCTATGCAGCGGGCGAGCGCGTGCTGGTGGCGGTGAGCGAGCTGCCGAGTGCGCCAGCACTGGTGCGCGCCGCCAAGCGGCTGGCGGACGCACTTCGTGCGCCGTGGACTGCGCTGCATGTCGAGACACGCCGCGCTGCAACGCTGAGCGCGCCCGAGCGCCAGCGGCTTGCCGAGACGCTGGCCCTCGCCTCCGCGCTCGGTGCCGAGACCGCGACCATTCCCGCTGCAACAGTGGTCGACGGCCTCACGGCGTGGGCCGCGGACGCGCGTGCGACGCAGATCGTGATCGGCAAATCGCGCCGCTCGCGCTGGTTCGAGCTGCGCAACGGTTCGGTGGTCGATCGGCTTGTGCGCGGCGTAGAGGGGGTGGCGATCCACGTTCTCCCGACACCGGCCGACGCCACCCCCGCGCGCCCAGGTCAGCCGACGGTGCGGCCCGGCACGACGCGGCTCCCGACCACGCCTGCGGACTATTTTCGCGCTGCAGCCTTGGTTGCGCTCACCACCGGAGTGGGTGTGCTGCTCGGCCATGGGCTCGGCGTGCAGGGTGTCGACCTGTTGTACCTGATCCCCGTGATGGCGGCGGCATCGCGCGGCGGGCTGCTGCCGGGCCTGTTCGCAGGCCTGCTTTCCGCGCTCGCGTTCAACTTCTTCTTCCTGCCGCCGATCTACACCTTCACCATCGCCGATCCGCAGAATGCCGTCACGCTGCTCGTGCTGCTCGCGGTCGCGTTCGGCACCAGCCAGCTCGGCGCACGCGTTCGCGCGCAGGCGGACCTTGCACAGACGAGCGCGCGCCAGAATGCGGCGCTTGCAGGATTTGCGCGCCAATTGGGCGCGATCGCCACCGAAGCCGAACTGGGGCAGGCGCTGAGCGGCGAATGTTCGCGTCTGTTCGATGCGGACGCGGTTTTCCTGATGCCGCGTGACGGCGCGCTCGCGGTAGTGGCGGCAGTGCCGCCCGAGGCGCGGCTGAACGATGTCGCGCGCGCCGCCGCGCAGTGGGTAATTGATCGCGGCCAGACCGCCGGGCGCGGTTCGGAGACATTGCCCGCCGCCGACTGGCTGTTCGTGCCCGTGCTCGGCGGCGGCGCGGCGCGCGCGGTGCTGGGCCTGACGCGCGAGGATGGGCGCGATCCGGTGCGCGCGGACCGGCGCGCGACGCTCGCGGCGCTTGCCGAACAGGCAGGCCTTGCGCTGGCGCGCATCCGCTCGGAGGCCGATCTGGGGCAGGTCGCGCGGCTTGAAGAGCGCGACCGGCTGCGCGCAGCATTGCTTGCGAGCGTCGGCCACGATTTGCGCACGCCGCTCACCACCATTCTTGCCGCAGCGAGCGAGATCGCGGGGCGTGGTGCGGACCCTGCCGCACAGGCGCTCGAAGCCGAGGCGCTGCGCCTGCAACGCTTCGTCACCAACCTGCTCGACATGGCGCGGATCGAGGCAGGTGCGCTCAATCTGGCGACCGAACCCGTCGATCTGACCGATGCGGTGGCGAGTGCAGCGGCGGACGCGCGGGGCGCGCTGGCAGGGCATCCCATCCGGCTCGACGTGCCACCCGATCTGCCGCTGGTGCGGGCCGATCCACAATTGCTGCACCATTGTCTGCTCAACCTGCTCGATAATGCCGGCAAGTTCGCCGCCACCGGAACTCCGGTGGGGATCGTCGCCAAGCGCACCATCGACGGGATCGCGCTCAGCGTGGAAGACGAAGGTCCAGGTTTGCCGCCCGGTTACGAGGAGCGTATCTGGGATAATTTCGCGAGGCTCCAGGGATCGGACCGCGCGCGCACCGGCACGGGACTGGGGCTCGCCATCGTGCGCGGCTTCGCCGAGGCAATGGGCTTCACCGTCTCTGCTGCAAATCGGACGGGCGGTGAGGGTGCCCGCTTCGCGCTGCATATGCCCGAGCGGCTGATCGTGCGGTCGGCAGCACTGTGAGCATCGCACCCAGAATCCTGATCGTGGACGACGAACCTGCGATCCGCCGCCTGCTTGCGCGCGCGCTCGAACGGTCGGGCTACCGTGTCGTCGAGGCGGGAGACGGGCGCGCGGCGCTCAATGCGCTGGCAATCGACAAGCCCGATCTGGTGCTGCTCGATCTGGGCCTGCCCGACCGGGACGGGCTCGAACTGCTGCCGACGATGACGCGTCCGGGCGGACCGGCGGTGCTGATCGTTTCCGCGCGCGACTCAACGGCGGAAAAGGTTACGGCGCTCGATCTGGGTGCGGACGATTTCGTGACGAAACCTTTCGACAGCGAGGAACTGCTCGCGCGCGTGCGCGCCGCGCTTCGCCGACGCGCGAGCGCAGGCGGCCAGGCAGCGGTGATCGATCTCGGCAGTGTGTCGATCGACCTGGTTGCACGCCGCGTGTCGCGCGACGGCATGGTCGTGCATCTCACACCCAAGGAGTGGGGCGTGATCGCGGCGCTGGCGACACACCCCGGCCGCGTCATCACGCATGTGCACCTGCTCCGCACGGTCTGGGGGGCAGCGCACGAAAGCGATATCGAATATCTGCGGGTCACGATGCGCGCGCTTCGCCAAAAGCTCGACACCCAGCCGACACCGACGCTGCTGCAGAATGAGCCCGGGGTGGGCTATCGGCTGTGTGTTCCCGAAGCGCTCGCGCGCGGAGCATCGGGCGCAGGTTGACGCCCGCGCTGCTGCGCCGCAGCATCGGCGCATGGACACCCTCGTCGCGCAGAACTCCGATATCCGCTTCCTCGGCCGCCTGCTCGGCGACACGATCCGCGAGCAGGGGGGAGAAGCGCTGTATGCGCGGATCGAGGCGATCCGCTCGGCCTCGGTCGATCGGCATCGCGGCATCGACGCGGCGGACGGCGGCCTGTCCGCATTGGGGCTGGGCGACACGCTCGCCTTCCTACGCGGTTTCATGCTGTTCTCGCTACTGGCGAACCTTGCCGAGGATCGCGCGGGCAGCGCTGCCGAACCGGGAGCCGATCTTGAACATGTCGCAGCCGCGCTCGCCGCGCAGGGCGTGGGCGCGGATGCAGTCATGACATCGCTGCGCCACGCGCTGGTCATGCCGGTGCTGACCGCGCACCCGACCGAGGTGCGGCGCAAATCGATGATCGATCACCAGAACCGCATCGCCGAACTGATGCGCCTGCGCGATACCGGCGCAACCGCAACAGCCGACGGCGATCTGGTGGAGGCTTCGATCGCGCGCCAGATCGCGCTCCTGTGGCAGACGCGTCCGCTCCGGCGCGCGAAGCCCGGCGTAGCGGACGAGATCGAGACCGCGCTCGCGTGGCTGCGCGACGTGTTCCTGCCCACGCTGCCTGCGCTCTACGCGCGCTGGGACCGCGCGCTGGGCACGCGCGCGCCCGCGTTCCTGAGCGTCGGCAGCTGGATCGGCGGAGACCGCGACGGCAATCCCAACGTCGTCGCCGCGTCGCTCACACTAGCAACGTCGCGCGCTGCGGAAGTGGTGCTCGGCCATTATCTGGATGCGGTCCACGCACTCGGGGCCGAACTGTCGATATCGAGCGAGCTGACCGCGCCGAGCGACGCGCTGCTCGCACTTGCACAAGCGGGGCACGATCCCGCCCCCGCGCGTGCCGATGAGCCCTACCGGCGCGCGCTGACCGGTATCTATGCCCGCCTCGCTGCAACCTATGCCGCGCGCGTGGGGCACGCCGCGCGCCGCGCACCCGCGACGCCGGGAGATCCTTACGATAGCCCGGCCGCGTTTCGCGCCGACCTTCGGACCATTGCGGGCGATCTCGCCGGACACGGGCTTGCGACCGGCGGCGCACTCGCGCGGCTGATCCGCGCGGTGGACGTGTTCGGCTTCCACCTCGCGCGGCTCGATTTGCGGCAGAACAGCGACGTCCACGAGCGCAGCGTGGCCGAGCTGCTGCGCGTGGCGGGCGTATGCGCCGATTACAGCGCGCTGGACGAGCAGGCGCGCATCGCGCTGCTGCGCACCGAAATCGCCAACCCGCGCCCGCTGACCGGCCCCCGATTGCCGCACGGCACCGAGACCGCTTGCGAACTCGCGATCTTTGCAGCCGCCGCCGATGCACGCGCGCGGCTGGGCACGGGCACGATCGGCACCGCGATCGTATCCAAAACCGCCAGCGTTTCGGACCTGCTCGAAATCACGCTCCTGCTCAAGGAAAGCGGGCTGTGGCGGCCCGGGCTGCCGCCGTCGCAAAGCCTGATGCCCGTGCCGCTGTTCGAGACGATCGCCGACCTGGAGGCCGCGCCCGCGATCATGGCAGCGTATCTGGCGCTGCCCGAAGTGCGTGCGATGGCGCGCGCGCGCGGGCACCAGGAGGTGATGATCGGCTATTCGGATTCGAACAAGGACGGCGGCTATCTTACGTCGACCTGGGCGCTTCACCAGGCCAGCCTCGCGCTCGCGCCCGTGTTTGCCGACGCCGGCGTGGCGATGCAGCTATTCCACGGGCGCGGCGGCGCGGTCGGGCGGGGAGGGGGGTCGGCCTTCGCCGCGATCCGCGCCCAGCCGCCGGGCACGGTGCAAGGGCGCATTCGCATTACCGAGCAGGGCGAGGTGATCGCCGCCAAATATGGCAGCCGCGAGAGCGCGATCGTCAACCTGGAAGCAATGGCTGCGGCAACGCTGGATGCGACCCTCGGCCCCGCGCCGCTCGCGGACGCAGACGCGGCGCGCTTTTCGGCCGCAATGGACCGGATCTCGGCGGACGCGTTCGCGGCCTATCGAGGGCTGGTCTACGAGACGCCGGGCTTCCGGACGTTTTTCCGTGCAATGACGCCGATCGGCGAAATTGCCACGCTCAAAATCGGCTCGCGTCCTGCAAGCCGCACCGCATCGGACGCGATCGAAGATTTGCGCGCGATCCCCTGGGTGTTCAGCTGGGCGCAGGCACGCGTGATGCTGCCGGGCTGGTATGGCGTGGGCGCGGCGCTCGCAGCGTTCCCGGACAAGCCGCTGATCGCGGACATGGCCGCACGCTGGCCGTTCCTGCGCACGATCCTCGCCAACATGGAGATGGTGCTGGCGAAATCCGATATGGGCATCGCGCGCCGCTACAGCGCGCTCGTGCCCGAAGCAGGCCTGCGCGACGCGGTGTTCGGGCGTATCGAGAGCGGCTGGACGCAGACGCACGACGCGCTGCTCGGCGCGACCGGGCAGACCCGCCTGCTTGCGCTCAGCCCGGCGCTCGACGCGTCGATCCGGTTGCGGACGCCCTATGTGGAGCCACTCAATCTGCTGCAGATCGAGCTGCTCAAACGTTTCCGCGCGGGCGAGACCGACAGCCGCATCGCCGAGGGCATCCAGCTATCGATCAACGCGATCGCTACCGCGCTGCGCAACAGCGGCTGAACCGGGCAGAAATTAAGCCGCCTCGCGCGCTTCCATGTTATTCTCGCTCGGCCCGCTATCCTGGCCCTTGGCGCTCACGTCGCGCTCGACCAGTTCGATGACCGCCATGTCGGCCGCGTCGCCCAGCCGCGTGCCCGCCTTGATGACGCGCGTGTAGCCACCCATGCGGCCCGCATAGCGCGGTGCGAGCGTATCGAACAGCTTGGCAAGCTGCGCCTCGTCCATCAAGCGCGCCATCGCGAGGCGGCGGTTGCTGAGGCCACCATGCTTCGCCAGCGTGATCAGCTTTTCCACATAGGGCCGCAGCTCGCGCGCCTTGGCGAGCGTGGTCGTCACCTGCTCGTGCTTGATCAGCGCGGCCGCCATGTTGCGGAACATGGCCAAGCGGTGGCTGGTGGTGCGGCTGAGCTTTCTATAGCCCGATCCATGGCGCATTGTCGTGGTCTCCGTTCGTCAGGGGGCCGTATCAGGAACCCCGGGCCGGGGCGCTCTGGGCCGCCCGTAACACCCTTGCTGCCGTCATCCCGGGCTTGACCCGGGACCCACCTGCCTCCGTTCGACTGGGTAGCACGGAGGCAGGTAGGTCCCGGCTCGGGGGTCGGGATGACGTAACCGCGCGTTAGTATTCCGCTTCGAGCTTCTTGGCGAGTTCCTCGATATTTTCCGGCGGCCAGCCGACCACGTCCATGCCCAGCCGCAGCCCCATCGTCTGCAACACTTCCTTTATCTCGTTCAAGGACTTGCGGCCGAAATTGGGCGTGCGCAGCATCTCGGCTTCGGACTTCTGCACCAGATCGCCGATATAGATGATGTTGTCGTTCTTGAGGCAATTCGCCGAACGCACGCTGAGCTCGAGCTCGTCCACCTTCTTCAACAGGAAGCGGTTGAGCTGCGGCGTCATCGGCTCGGGCTCGGATTCCTCGGTGGTCGAGTGGAACACCGGCGCGGGGCGCTCGACATATTGACCGGGTTCACTGAAGTTGATGAACAACTGCAACTGATCCTGCAGAATGCGCGCGGCATAGCCCAGCGCATCGTCGGGCGTCAGCGTCCCGTCGGTCTCCACCGTCACGGTTAGCTTGTCGTAGTCCAGCTCCTGGCCCACACGCGTCTTGTCGATCTTGTAGGCGACCTGGCGCACCGGCGAATACAGCGCATCGATCGGGATCAGCCCGATCGGCGCGTCCACGGGCCGGTTGGCGGACGCGGGCACATAGCCTTTGCCTGTCTCGACCGTTAGCTCCATGTTGAGCTTGGCACCCTGATCGAGCGTGCAGATCACCAGCTCGGGGCTAAGAATATCGATATCGCCGGTGGTGACGATCTGGCCCGCTTTAACAGGGCCGGGGCCGGTCGCGTTCAATTGCAGCCGCTTGGGGCCTTCGCCCGTCATGCGGATTGCGATCTGCTTGATGTTGAGCACGATGTCGGTCACGTCCTCGCGCACGCCGGGCAGCGAGCTGAACTCGTGCAGCGCGCCATCGAGCTTGATCGCGGTCACCGCTGCGCCCTGCAACGAAGACAGCAGCACGCGCCGCAGCGCGTTGCCGAGCGTCAGGCCGAAGCCGCGCTCGAGCGGCTCAGCGACGAATACGCCGCGCCGGCGCGGATCGCCGCCGGTCGGGCGCGATTCAAGGCGGCTCGGCTTCTTGAGTTCCTGCCAGTTCTTAGCGATCACCGCCATGCGCGTGATTTCCTTCTATAATCTCAAACGAGGCCCGATGAGGGGCGGGGCAGGGGGCGTCGATCCTGCCTAGACGCGCCGACGCTTGGGCGGGCGCACGCCGTTGTGGGGAATCGGCGTCACGTCGCGGATCGAGGTGATCTGAAAGCCGACCGCCTGCAACGCACGCAACGCGCTCTCGCGGCCACTGCCCGGACCCCGGACTTCGACTTCGAGCGTGCGAACGCCATGCTCCTGCGCCTTGCGGCCCGCGTCTTCGGCGGCGACCTGCGCGGCGTAGGGCGTGGACTTGCGCGATCCCTTGAAGCCCATCGTGCCGCTCGAAGACCATGCGATCGCATTGCCCTGTGCATCGGTGATGGTGACCATCGTGTTGTTGAAGCTCGCGTTCACATGCGCGACGCCGCTGGTGATGTTCTTGCGCTCGCGGCGCTTGATGCGTGCTGGTGCCTGGGCCATGATTACTTCTTCTTGCCCGCGATGGGCTTGGCCTTGCCCTTGCGGGTGCGGGCGTTGGTGTGCGTGCGCTGGCCGTGAACGGGCAGGCCGCGGCGGTGGCGCAGGCCACGATAGCAGGCCAGATCCATCAGCCGCTTGATGTTGACCGCCACCTGGCGGCGCAGATCGCCTTCCACGGTGTAATCGCGATCGATCGACTCACGGATCGAGAGCACCTCCGCGTCGGTCAAATCCTGCACACGGCGGGCTTCCTCGATGCCGAGACGCCCCATGAGTTCGCGCGACTTGGACGGACCGATCCCGTGGATATAGGTCAGCGCGACCACGACGCGCTTGTTGGTAGGGATGTTCACCCCCGCGATACGTGCCACTGTGTGCTGTCTCCTCTGCTCCACGGGGCGGCGCGGGCGACGCACCCCATCTCAACGCATGGCAGGCAGCCTGCGATGATAGCGGGCCGCCGATTGGTTTTTCCGGGTTTCGGAAGCGCGCCAGTTAGGGGAGGAGGGCGGGGGTGTCAAGCACGCTCACCCCACGAACGGATCCCGCACCAGAATCGTATCGTCCCGCTCGGGCGAGGTGCTCACCAGCGCCACGGGCACCTGCGTCAGCTCCTCGATGCGGCGGATATATTTAACCGCCTGCGCGGGCAGGTCCGCCCACGAGCGCGCGCCGGCCGTCGATCCCGCCCAGCCCTCGATCGTTTCATAGACCGGCTCCACCGCCGCCTGATCGGGCGCGGCGGCAGGGAAATAGTCGAGAACCTCACCCCGCAACCGATACCCCACGCACACGCGCAGCTCGGCAAGCCCGTCGAGCACATCGAGCTTGGTCAGCGCCACGCCCGCGATCCCAGCCACCGCCGCCGACTGGCGCACCAGCACCGCATCGAACCAGCCCACACGGCGCTTGCGCCCGGTAACGGTGCCGAACTCGCGGCCGCGCTCGCCGATGCGCTCGCCCGTGTCGTCGTGCAGCTCGGTGGGGAAGGGGCCCGATCCCACACGCGTGGTGTAGGCCTTGACGATGCCCAATACATAGCCCGGAGCGCCCGGCCCCATGCCCGATCCCGCCGCCGCCTGGCCCGCCACGGTCTGCGACGAGGTGACGAACGGGTAGGTTCCGTGATCGACATCGAGCAGCACGCCCTGCGCGCCTTCGAACAGGATGCGCTTGCCCGCGCGCCGCGCTGTATCGAGCGTGCGCCACACCGGCTTTGCGAAGGGGAGCACCGTCGGCGCGACTTCATGCAATGCCTGAAGAAGCGCCCCTCGATCGATTGCCTGCACGCCGAAACCCGCGCGCAAGGCATTGTGATGCGCGAGCAGCCGATCGAGCTGCGGACCCAGCGCGTCCAGATGCGCCAGATCGCACACACGGATCGCGCGACGGCCCGCCTTGTCCTCATAAGCCGGGCCGATGCCACGCCGCGTGGTACCGATCTTGCCCGCGCCGCTCGCATCCTCGCGCAGTCCGTCGAGTTCGCCGTGCAGCGGAAGAATGAGCGGACAAAGGTCCGATATCGCGAGGTTTTCGGGCGTTACGCAAACCCCTTGCCCGCGCAGCCGCGCGATCTCGTCGCCCAGCGCCCACGGGTCGAGCACCACGCCGTTGCCGATCACCGACATCGCACCGCGCACGATCCCGCTCGGTAGCAGGCTGAGCTTGTAGGTCTGGTTGCCGACCACCAGCGTGTGGCCCGCATTGTGACCGCCCTGAAAGCGCACCACCACGTCCGCGCGACCCGCAAGCCAATCGACGATCTTGCCCTTGCCCTCATCGCCCCACTGGGCACCGATCACGGTAACGTTGGAAATGTGCTGCTCCTGTGCGCGCTGGCCCGGGCGAACCGCCCTGCACACCTTTATCGCCCGCGCGCGCCGAACCCAAGCGGCTGCACCACGGCAGCAAAGCGTTTTACATAATCAAGATTATCGGCATCCAGCGGCCGGGACGGGGTCGCGCGACCGCCGCATTGCCTTAGCGCTTCCGCCTGCGTGCGAATGCCAGCGCGGCAAACGAAAGGCCAAGCGCCACCGCCATGCCTGGCGCATCCACCGCAAGTGCCTGCGCGGAACGCGCCTGCAGAGCATGCGCCTGGATC
>Ga0123336_10002269_pt1 | contig 16814 bp, 19 predicted proteins | sample SSSSmetaG_FD_96466 | JGI IMG/M metagenome (GOLD analysis project Ga0123336, IMG submission 96466) | Glacier valley bacterial and archeal communities from Borup Fiord, Nunavut, Canada, to study Microbial Dark Matter (Phase II) - ​SSSS metaG | ecosystem: Environmental > Aquatic > Freshwater > Ice... | reverse complement strand
TTATTTGCATTTCGCGTGCCGTTGACGCTGCGGTTGTCGAGACGAACGTTCCCTTCATACGGGGCACCCGGCGCGGACGCATGACGCGGAAGCCTGGCTACCCCACCCATGAAGGAGCTTTCTTATGACTTACCGAGATCGAAACGACGCAGCCGGCATCATCGCAACCACCGAGACCGAAGCCGAACCACCACCACCACCGACGACCGGATCGCAAATCCTCCCGGAGGTGCTCACGGCAGACGAGGTCGCCTCTCTTCTTCGTGTGAATCGCAAGACGGTCTACACGGCGTTCAAGATCGGAGAGATCCCAGGTGGGCGCCGAATCGGAGGCACGATCCGCTTCTCTCGCGCTCGGCTGCTACAATGGCTTGCTGACGGTCAAGAACGCGCTCCGCGCTCACCGAGAGGTGCGCGATGAGCGTACGTAAAGAGAAGCGACGGAACCCGAAGACCGGCGAGGTCTGGGAGAAGTATCGAGTGGACGTGGTCGTGACGATGCCCGACGGAACTACGCAGCGAGTTCGAAAGGACGCGCCCGTACAGACCAGGCGAGACGCCGAGCGCTTCGAGCAGGAACTGAAGCGTGCAATCCTCGACGGCTCGTACGGGAAGGTGGAGACGGTCGTTCCTACGCTCGCTGCGTTCGAGAAGGAGTTCATCTCGAACTATGCGGAAGCGAACAACAAGAACAGCGAGGTGCGGACGAAGAAGAGCGCGATCAAGAACCACCTGGTTCCAGCGTTCGGGACCAAGCGACTCGATCAGATCGGCGTCCGAGAGATTGAGGCGTTCAAGAGCGCCAAGCTGAAGGAGGGGAAGTCGCCGAAGTCCGTGAACAACTACCTCACGATGCTTCGCAAGATGCTCTCGGTGGCACATGAGTGGGAGATCATCTCGATCATCCCCAAGGTGAAGTGGCTGAAGCTCCCATTGAGCGAGTTCGACTTCCTCACCTTCGAGGAAGCCGATCGATTGATCGCGGGAGCCGATGACGAGTGGCGCACGATGATCGTCGTCGCCCTCAAGACCGGACTACGTCAGGGCGAGCTGTTGGCGCTCAGGTGGGACGATGTCGATCTCGTCGCAGGTCGCATCGTCGTCTCTCAGAACCTTGCGTACGGCGAGATCACGACGCCGAAGAGCGGCAAGAAGAGGGAGGTCGAGCTGGGGGATGACGTGCTCGCGGCGCTGAAGCGTCACCGGCACCTTCGAGGGGACCTTGTCTTCTGCAAGGCAGATGGTGGGATGCTCACGAAGGGAGAGAGCAAGCATCCGCTCTGGAGGGCATGTAAGCGAGCCGGACTCCGCCGGATCGGATGGCACGTGCTCCGCCATACTTTCGCATCACATCTCGTGATGAGAGGAGCAGTACTCAAGTCCGTTCAGGAGCTTCTGGGGCACGGCACGATCAAGATGACCGAGCGCTACGCCCACCTCAGCCCGGATGTTCGAAAGGACGCCGTGCGCCTCTTGGACCGTCCCGTACCGTCGGGTCACGTCCATACAGCGTCCATGAACGCAGCCGCTGAAGCCAAGTCCGCGTAAGAGAAGAGGAAAACAGTGGAGGCGCCGGGAATCGAACCCGGGTCCGAAAATTTCGAGGCTACCTGCGTCTACGTGCGTATCCGGCCATTTGTCTCGTCCCAGATTGCGCGGGCCGGCGCGCTCGCTCTGGGACTATCCACCTGTTTGATTTCGCCGCCCTCCCGGTGACCCGGAGCTTGGCTAGCCAGTTTGCTGACGGCGTCCCCAGGGTACTGGCAGACCCTTGGTTCGACCGGCTCTCAAGACTGCTGTTTAGGCAGCGAGAGCAATTGCGTTATCGTTCGCAATTGTGTTTCCCGCGAGGTTTTTACGTGGTCCCACGAGACCCACGGCACGCATCAGAGTAGTCGCAATCTCCGTCGAAGCCGTTCGCCCCCGATTGGTGAAAGGCGTCCACAACCTACGGCCCACGCCCCCGTAGCGCAAGGGGCAGGACAGCAAGACCGCCGCCGCCGCCGCCGCCGCGCCCCCGCGCCCCCGAAGCTCGAGCTCGCGTCCCCCGTGCGTCACTCCACCACCGAGCCCAGGAGAAAACTCCCGCGCCCCTTCACGGACCGGAGGCACCTGCCGTACCGGAGGCGATGCCCTCTTCTCGCCGCTCCGCGTTCGCGCTCCTCGCGCTCCTCGCGCTCCTCGCCGGTGCCGCGCTCACCGCGTGCGGCGGCTCGCGACGGCACGCCCGCGCTGCTACCGCCGCGGAGCCCGAGAGCGCGGCGCTCGGTGATCTGCCGCCCGGCGCCTTCGCGAGCGCGCCCACCTCCGTGTGCCGCACGTCGTGCAACGTGCCGAGCGCCTCCGACGCGACCGCCGCGTGCACGCCGCGCGTCGCCGCTGGGCTCGAGCCGGCGATGAGCTCGCTGCGCGGCTGCCTGTCGTCGATGGGCGCGGGCGAGGTCGACCCCGTCATCTTCGCGACCTACGCCCGTGGCGGTGAGCTCTCGGTCGTCGTCATCGATCTCGGCGGCATCGTGGCCGCGCAGTGCGAGGCGCGCGCCCGCACGCTGCTCCCCGAGCGCACCGCCGATGCGTCCGGCCTCCTCCGCTGCTCGCAGCGCTGCGCGACCGAGGTTGCGTCTAGTCCTTGAGCAGCGCCTTCAGTACCGGGACGAAGTGCTTCACGTCGAGCGGCTTCCTGAGGAACATGTCGAAGCCCGCGGCGAGGGCGGCGTCGCGGCAAGCGTCCTGCGAGTACGCGCTCAGCGCGACCGCCGGCGTCGAGCGCATGTCGCTGCTCGCGCGGATGTGGCGGATCAAGTCGTAGCCGTCGCGATCGGGCATCGAGAGATCGGAGACGATGAGCGTGGGGCGCACGCAGTCGAGCAGCTGCATCGCCTCGTCGACCGAGGCCGCCACGACCACCTCCCTCGCGTGGCTTTCGAGGATCAGCGAGAGGAGTTCGCGCATCTGCGGGTCGTCATCCACCGCGAGCACCAGCGCGTCACGCAGTTCCGCCATCCCCTCAATCACATCACTTCGCAGCGCCGTGTCGAGGTGGTGGGTTGTCGCGTCGCGCGCGTGCTCCCGCTTGCGAGGCGCCCACACCTGCCGAGTGTTGCTACCATGAGTGTCGATGCGCGTTCTCGTCGCCACGCTCGTGGTGGTTGCCCTCTCGATGTCGCTCGCGTGTGTGCGCGAGGGCGCGCCGCCGGTCGCGCCCGTCGACGTCGCCGTGGCCGACCTCGGTGATGCCGGTATGGCCGCGCTCTTGGCAACACCCTCCGCGCCCGCTGCCGACGGACGCTGCACCGCGCGCCTCAAGCCGCAACCGATCAAGACCGGCGCCGGCTGCACGCTGGACGAGCGCATCAGCAAGGGCTCCGGCCTCCTCACGTACCCCTGTTCCGGAAACGGTAACGTCGAGGCCGTCTTCGGCGAGCACCACTTCCAAGGCGCCATGAGCGATGGCACGCTCTCGCTCGACCTCACCACCGAGATCGACTGGGAGGACGGCTGCCACTGGGAGACCCGGCAAGCGATCGTCGGCGAGCTCAAAAGCGACGGCAAGAGCGCGAAGCTCGCGTGGTCCTACACCGAGGGGCCCGTCGCCGGCACCAACTGCTACGGCTCGTGCGAGGCGAAGGCCGACATCGACGTGCGCTGATTTGTTATCCTGACCCTCCCGCATGCCCGGACCGCCTCCGAAGTCGCCGAAGGGGCCCGAAGACCTGCACGAGGTCGAGCGCGCCCTCTCTGTCCTCCAGGGGCGGCACCCCGAGCACGAACGAGCGCGCCGCGAGGACGAGGCCGCACGCAAGCGCCGCTCCGCGGAGATCGACACCGTTGCCCAGGAAGAGGGAAAGCGCGTTCGCGTGCGGCGCGCGAAGATCATCGGCGTCGTCACGCCCATCGTGCTGCTCTTCGCGTTCATCGGCATCTTCGGGCGCCGCGAGATGGCGCGGCGCGCGCGCATCGATGCCGTCTCGGAGTCGTTCCGCAGCGCGGGCTTCATGCCCATCGACACGTCGCTGCGCGGCTCGACGGGCGCGGCCGAGGCGAACGCCGAGCCTGGCTGCCTCCTCGCCGTCTCCACCGGCACCAAGGAGCTGACCGTCACGCACGGCTCCGTCGCGCTCACGGGCACGCCCCCGGTGCTGTTCTGCACGTGCGTCGCCGAGAGAGTCGCGATCAGCGCGCCGGTGGGCGGGCAGGGCGGAGTCGCGCTCCTCCGCGCCGACACCGCGGCCATCGGCGGCTCGCGCGCGTTCGGCTTCGCCGCGTTCGAGCCCGCCTCCACGCTCGCCCTCGACTCCGCTTGCGCCGACGCCTCGCTCGACGCGTGGGTAGAGGCGAAGCATCACCCAGCGCCCACCCCCGATGACGCGTGGCTCACCGGCACCGAGGCCCGCGGCGCGCTCGCGACCGCGGGCCTGCATGTCGCCACCACGGTGAAGGGCGTAGCTCCGCTCGCGGTCGTCGAGATGCCAAAGGACAGCTGTGTCGTCGCCATCAGCGCGGAGACGGAGGACCGCCTCGCGCTCCGCATCAAGGGCGAGCCCACGGCCGCCGTCGAGGGGCGCGGCACCATCGGTCGCTGCGCGCAGGCGGAGGGCCTCGTCATCGTCTCGCGCGCCGGCACCGGTGAGCTGACCGTGCTCGTCGGGCCCGCCGCGCGCGTGGGCGGTGAGCTCGGGCTCCGCGAGCTGATGACGAGCGCGGGCTTCACGCCGTCCGCGCTCGGCCTGCCGGCCGCCGATCGCGCGTGGGACGCGAAGCAGCTGCTCCTCGCGAGCGCCGTGCCCGAGTCGATCATCGACACCGCGGCCGCGCCCGACGTGCCGAAGTTTCCGGAGGGCCGCGTCGTCGCGCTCTCCCTCGAGACGGAGGCCGCGCTCGCCCCGGAGCTCGCGACCGGCGCCGCGTCGGCCTGCATCCCCGCGCTCGACAAGCATCCGCACGAGGCGGTCTGCGTCTTCTCCGCCGAGCCGAAGTGGCGAAGCCCCGGCGGTGATGCCACGCCGGTGGGCGGCCTCGCGCGCGCCAAGCTCCCGTTCTGGCTCTACACGATGAAGGGCGTGAACGATCCCGCCGCGCTCGAGGCGATGGCGAAGCTCTTCGCGATCGCGCGCAGCCTCGGGCGTCAGGGCTTTGCTCCCACCACGCTCGAGGCGCTCGTCGAGCAGCCCACCGGCGTGCAGGTCCTCGGGCGCACCGGCGAGGACGCCGTCGTCGCGGTGGGCGTCGCGCCCAGCGAGCCCTTCGTGTACCCCCTCGCCGACGACGTGCCCTGGACGCTCGACGAGCCCCCGCAGATCGCGCTCGTGAAGCCGCTCGAGAAGGTCACGCTCGTCACCTCGCTGAAGAAGCTGCCGCCCATCGGCACCCGCCGCACCGTGGTCTTTCGCCGCCAGAAGCGTTGACGAAGCTAGAGTGCTTCCTACTCTATCTCGATGCGACCCCGATTCGCACCGTCTGCGTGCGAGCCGAACCCCGGCGACCGCGTGATCGCCGAGGTGCAGAGGAAGAAGCCCAGCACCGTCATCATCACGCAGAACATCGACGGCATGCACCAGCGCGCCGGCGCCGCGGACGTCGTGGAGCTGCACGGCGGCCTGTGGCGCGTGCGCTGCGACGCCGAGAACATCGTGCGCGCCGATCACTCGGTGCCCATGGACCCGCGGAAGTGTTCGTGCGGCGCGTACTGGCGGCCCGACATCGTGTGGTTCTAGGACCAGATCGATCACCGCAATTTCGGGCGCGCGCGCGAGGCGCTCGAGGCATGTGATCTCCTGGTCACCGTCGGCACGTCGGGCGTCGTGTATCCGGCCGCCGACCTGCCGCGCCTGGCGATGAAGCGCGCGCTGACCGTCGAGGTGAAGCGGCGCTGGGTCGAGGACACGCCGGTGAGCGCGCTCTATCACCAGCGCCTGCGCGGCGCCGCGAGCGAGATCCTCACGTCGATGTGCTAACGATCGAGGATGACTTCGAACGTGCTCGAGACCGACGCGGAGATCACCGAGCTCCTCGCCCACACGAAGCGCATCGCGGTGCTCGGCATCAAGACCGAGGCCCAGGCCGACCAGGCGGCGTACTACGTCCCGAAGTACCTGGTCGATGCCGGGTTCGACGTGGTTCCCGTGCCCGTCTACTACCCCGAGGCCACCGCGATCCTCGGCCGGCCCGTGGTGCGGCAGGTCGCGGACATCACGCCGGGCGTCGACATGGTGAACGTGTTCCGGCGCTCCAAGGATCTCGCCGCGCACCTCGACGATCTCTTGAAGGCCAGGCCGAAGAGCGTGTGGCTCCAGCAGGGCATCAAGGACGCCGCCTTCGCCGCGAAGCTCGCCGAGGCCGGGGTCAAGGTGGTGCAGGACCGGTGCTTGATGGTGGAGCACCGGAGCCGCCGCTGAGGAGCGGGGCGGTGTACGGGCTCGACCAGCCGTCGTCGAACACGCCGTCGAGCCGCGGGGGCAGCGCGCCGCCCTCGGCGATCACGCCGACGTTGCGGCTCTTCGTGAAGTAGTCGCCCTCCCAGTTGCTGGTGCCGACCCACGCGCGCTGGCGATCGACCACGAGGTACTTCGCGTGGGCGACGCGCGCGAACGGAATCACGCCGCCCGACCACGCCGGGATGGTGATCACGCGCACCTCGACGTTCGGGGCCTTCCCCAGATCCTCGAGCACCGCGCGCGCCTCGCTGCCCGGCTTGCTCGACCAGTCGGAGACGAGCAGGCGCACGTGCACGCCGCGCGCGGCCGCACGGCGCAGCGCCTCGTCGAGGGTGGGGAACGCGCTGCCGTCGCGCTCCTTGGTCTTGTAGGTGAGCACCTGGAGATCGATGGCGCGCGCGGCGCCGTCGAGCAGCGCGACGAGCTTCGGCAGCTCCCACGAGGACTCGTCGGGGAGCCATCCCTTCGGGCTGCCCACCAGCGTGAGGGTCTCGCCGGAGCGGGTCTTCACCTCGGCGCGCGCGCGGCGATGGATGCGCGTGCCCGCGGGCACGCCGGCGGCGAGCTCCCAGTCGGTGTCGAGCACATCGAGCAGCGCGCCCGCGATCACCGGCGAGAACACGCGCACGCCCATCTCCTGGATGTGCGCGAGCGAGCGCCAGTCGAAGTTCTGGCTGCCGACGAACGCCTCGACGCCGTCGACCACGAAGTACTTCGCATGCAGCACGCCGCCCCCGCGCTTGCCGAAGTCGAGGATGCGCACCTCGGCGCCCACGTTCTGGAGGCGCGCGAGCGTGTCGGGATACTTCGGCGCGAACACGGAGTCGGCGAGGAACCGCACCCTCACGCCGCGCGTGACCGCGCGCTCCACCGCCGCGACGACGGGCGAGAGCTTGCTCGTCACGCGATCCTTCTGCTCGGCCTCGCTCGCGTAGAGCTCCGCGAAGTCGAGCGTGCGGTGCGCGCCGTCGATCATCGTCACCCAGGTCTCGGCGGCGTTCGGGATGTCCGCGTGATCGAGCGTGGTCTCGACGGGCGGCGTCTCGACGAGCGTGATCGCGGCGTCCTCCACCGCGCGCGGGGGTGTTGCATTCGACTGCGGCGCCGGGGGACACCCTGCGATCAACGCGGAGAAGAAGAGAAGGGAGGCCGCGGCTCGCACGTGCTGCAGTCTACCGCGTCGTCTCGAAGCCGTATCGCCCGCGCGTCGTGCGCGTGAGGCGCCCAACCTCGGATCGCCTGATCAGTTGCGCGGGACGTTCGCGACCGGATACGGGCCCGCGAACAGCGCCTCGAGATCGACCCCCGGCGCGGGGCGGCCCTCGGCCACGAACCGGGACCGGGAGAGCGCCGCGAGATCGGCGGCGACCCGCGCCACGTCGGCATCGGAGACGCCCGCCACCTCACGATTGATGCGCAGCCACTCCAGGGCCACCAGGTCGCATTCGAGCTCGGTGAGGGCCGGCTCGTCGAACGGCCCGTGGTTGTGGAAGTGGGCCCAGTCGTGGAGGCCCCACACGAGCGCGCGGAGCGACGAGGCGGCGAGCCACAGCACGTCCCGCGGGCGGACGCGGCGCTCGTAGAGGAGGTCCGTCGCGTCGTCGATGGCGTACGGCGCGAGCGCCCACTGCTCCTCGAGGCCGTAGCCCTTCGCATGAAAACGAGCCAGCTCGCGCGGCAGGAATGTGCAGTCGGCGCCGTCGTGGAAGACGAACGCGAGCTCGGGCGGATTGTCGCTCTCCACCGCGAGCGTCTTCTCGAGGACGACCGAGGACGACGGTCTACGCCACTCGAGCACGTCGCTCGCGCACCACGCCCACGCATCGAACACGCGCTCGTGACGTGACCGCTCGGTCGCGTCCGAAGGGTGGAGTATGCTCGCCGCGACACGAGGCAGGCTCGGGACGAGGAGCTGCTGCGAGATCGCTCGGTCGTCCTTCACGACGGCGACACTGGCAGATGTCGAAAAGGCGCGCTAGAAGGATGAAGGGTCGATGACGCAACTCTTGCCGCCGAAGAAGGAAGTCGCGCTCGCGCTCCTGGAGCGTTCGAATGTCGACGTGTACCTCGACCCGCGCGCGCGCGGCGTGGTGGTGCCTCCCCAGTTCCGCAAGGAGCCGCGCCTCATCCTCAAGATCGGTCTCAACATGCCGGTCCCGATCCCGGACCTCCGGCTCGACGAGGAGAGCATGAGCTGCACGCTCTCCTTCAACCGCTCTCCTTTCTACTGCGTGGTCCCCTGGTCGAGCGTCTTCGCGATGGTCGGTGAGGACGGGCGCGGGATGGTCTGGCCGGACGACGTTCCCCAGGAGCTCGCGGTGAAGGTCGTCGAGCCCGGGACCGACGGTCTCTCCTCCGCGAAGGAGCCGGCCTCGTCCTCGTCCGCGTCCGCGCCCTCGTCCGCGCCCTCGTCCTCGTCCTCGTCCTCGTCGGCGAGCGGCGGCAAGCGCTCGTCGCGCGGCAGCAAGATCGCGCCCGACTCCGCGGAGCCCGCGTCGGCCGGCGGTACGCGCCGCGCCGCGAAGAAGAAGCCTTCGAGGAAAGAGGAGGCGCCGCGTCCCATGCTGGTTGCCGTTCCTTCGCAGCCGCAGGAGGCCGAGGCCGCCTCCGCGAGCGCCGACCGCCGCCCCCGTCCGGGCTCCGTCCCGGAGCGTCGCGACGGCGTGTCGGCCATCCCCACCATCCCCACCGCCCGCACCGCCCGCCGGATCCCGCCCACCGCGCCGGCCCGGCCCGAGGGCGCCCGCCCGAAGCGGGAGCTGCCTCCGTATCTTCGCGTCGTGAAGTAGCTCAGTCGTCGACTCGACCACAAAGAGTGGGTAGAACCCTGGCGCCCCTTCGATGACGAAGCCCGCCAAGAGGAAGAGCCGCTTGCCGCTCGTCGCGGCCGGGGTGCTCGTCGTCGTGCTGCTCCTGGATTTCTTCCTGAAGAGCATCATCCCCGACAGCTCCATCCGGCAGCTGCTGATGCTCGCGGCGTGCAACGTCCTCGTCGCGCTCTCGCTGAACATCATCAACGGGATGGCCGGGCAGTTCTCGATCGGCCATGCCGGGTTCGTCGGCATCGGCGGATACACGAGCGCGGTGATGGCGTCGAACCTCCATGCGTCGCTGGGCGGCGGCGAGGTCACGTTCGGCAAGTCATTCATCGTCGTGCCGCTCTGCCTGTGCGCGTCGGCGGGCGTGGCGGGGCTCTTCGGGTTCCTCGTCGGCCTCCCGAGCCTGCGCCTCAAGGGCGACTACCTCGCCATCGTCACGCTCGGCTTCGCGGAGATCTTCCGCCTCGTCATCGCTACCGCGCAGGCCAACGACGGCACGGCGAAGGTCGGCATCCTCGCGAAGATCGGCTCGGGCCTCTCGAGCCTCGGCGGTCAGAACGGTTACCAGGGGTTGAACAACCAGGGCGTCCCGCTCTACGCCGGGCCGTTCTGGGTCTTCGGTCTCGCGTTCGTGCTCGGCGTGGTCGCGTGGCGCATCAAGTTCAGTGGCTGGGGCCGCGCCCTGCGCGCGCTCCGCGAGGACGAGATCGCAGGCGCCGCGGTGGGCGTCGATCCCACGCGCTACAAGGTGACGTCGTTCGTGCTGGCCGCGGTCGGCGCCGGCATCGCGGGCGGCCTCATGGCGATGATGCGAGACGGCACGCCCACCGTGAACCCCGACAACTACAACTTCACCGCCTCGTTCGACGCCATCACGATGGTCATCCTCGGCGGCTCGGGCAGCGTCACCGGCTCGGCCATCGGCGGCGTGTTCATCACGTTCACCATCAAGGCCATCGAGCTGCTCCAGTCGAGCAGCGTGGTGCAGGATCTGAAGCGCAGCATCGAGGGCCTCGACCTCAATGCGCTGCGCATGATCGTCTACGCCATGGTGCTCGTCGCGCTCATGATCCTCCGCCCCGAGGGCCTTCTCGGCGAGCGCGAGCTGTTCCAGAAGAAGCCCACGAAGGCGCCCGCGAAGAAGGCAGACCAGGCCTGATGTCCGATCTCGTGCTCCAGGGCGTCTCCAAGAACTTCGGCGGCCTCCGCGCCGTCGGCGACGTGTCGTTCACCGTGAAGGACCGCTCGATCTTCGGGCTCATCGGCCCGAACGGCGCGGGCAAGACCACGGTCTTCAACCTGATCACGGGCGTCTACAAGCAGGACGTCGGCAGCATCACCTTCGCCGGCAAGGATCTGAAGCCGCTGAAGCCCGCGCAGATCGCCGCGGTGGGCGTCGCGCGCACGTTCCAGAACATCCGCCTCTTCGCGCAGCTCACGGTGATCGAGAACCTGCTCGTCGCGTGCGAGCTGCAGAAGAAGGCGCACCTCGCCGCCGCCGTCCTCCGCCTGTCCGCGCACTACGAGGACGAGGAGCAGATGAACGAGCGCGCCATGGAGCTGCTGCGCGTGTTCGACCTCCAGGACGTTGCCGAGGAGCCCTCCACCTCGCTCCCGTACGGCAACCAGCGCCGCCTCGAGATCGCGCGCGCCATGATGCTGAAGCCGAAGCTGCTCCTGCTCGACGAGCCGGCGGCCGGCATGAACTACGGCGAGGCCGAGGGACTGAAGACGCAGATCCGCTGGCTGCGCGACACCTTCGATCTCTCGGTGGTGCTGGTCGAGCACAACATGCAGGTGGTCATGGGCGTGTGCGAGGAGATCCACGTCCTCGATCACGGTGAGACCATCGCGCACGGCAACGCCGACGAGGTGCGCGCGCACCCCAAGGTGCTTGCCGCGTACCTCGGCGAGGACGACGAAGAAGACGCGCCTCGGGCGGGGAAGGCGGAGATGGCCTGATGCACGTCAAGCACCCCACGCGGCCGCAGGCCACGCTCGCCGCCGGCGCGCCGCTCCTCGAGCTCGACGACGTGCGCGTCTCCTACGGCGGAATCAAGGCGCTGAAGGGCATCAGCCTGAAGGTGTTCCCAGGCGAGATCGTCGCCATCATCGGCGCGAACGGCGCCGGCAAGACCACCACGCTGAAGAGCGTGATGGGGCTCTTGCCGCTCGCCAGCGGCAGCATCAGCTTCGCGGGCCAGAAGGTCTCGGGCAGGTCGACGGAAGATCTCGTGGAGGCGGGCATCTCGCTCGCGCCCGAGGGCCGCGCCATCTTCCCGAGCCTCACCGTGCGCGAGAACCTCGAGCTCGGCGCGTACCTCCATCGTCACAAGCCGACGATGAAAGAGACCATCGACGACGTGACCAAGCTCTTTCCCCGCCTCGGCGAGCGCATGACCCAGGAGGGCGGCACGCTCTCGGGCGGCGAGCAGCAGATGCTCGCCATCGGTCGCGCGCTGATGGCGCGCCCGCAGCTCCTCCTGCTCGACGAGCCGTCGCTCGGGATCGCGCCGAAGCTGGTGCAGCAGATCTTCGCGGCCATCCGCGAGATCGCGGCGTCGGGCGTGACGATCATGGTCGTCGAGCAGAACACCCGCATCGCGCTGAGGACCGCGAAGCGCGCGTACGTCCTGCGCACCGGCGAGATCGCGCTCAGCGGCGACGCGAAGGACCTGGCGGCGAACAAGGAGATCCAGGACGCGTACCTGGGGGGCTGAGCTGGTGGGATGTCTGACCACCCTCGCACACGTTGCGAAGGGGGTCGCCACGTGATTTCGAGGGGTTAGCGTTCCGCTCCGGGCGGTATGAAAGGTGCTCTCCCTGTTCTCGATGAAGCGCCTACGCGTGTTCGCGGCCTGCCTGACCCTCGCCGCCTGCGCCTCCCAGGAGGCGACCGACGACGAGAGCGCCGACTTCTCGTCGGACGCGCTCGTCGAAGGGCACGGCGGCATCAAGGGGAACGTGAAGGTCGAGGCCACGCGCCTCGTCATCGCCAGGGCCGGCAACGAGAAGATGCTCGAGAGCGCCGGCAAGGTGCTCGTTGGCGCTCCGTAGCGCACCGCCGACAACAAGTTCGGCTTCCTCCGCCGCGCCACCTCCGCCTCGGTGATCGACGACGGGCACATCGCCATCGAGACCGAGGAGGCCTCCCTCAGCGACGCCGTCAAGCGCGGCTCGCTCCACACCATCCACGACCTCGTGCCCTCGGCCATCCGCCTCTCGCCGCAGAGCAACGGCAACGCCGCCCCCGCGGGCAGCGGTCTCGACATCACCGTCGGTGAGAAGACGCTCGCCGACGTGCACACCACGTTTCACGACCCGACCATGCTGCTCCCGGTCTCCGAGCTCCAGATCGATCGCACCGTCCGCCTCGATCGCGCGCAGGTGCACTTCCAGCCGTCCGTCGATCTCTCGATCGGCATCCGCGACGGGCAGGTCGACCGCTTCAACGCGAACGCCAAGGGCACGCTCGAGGCCTCGTTCTCGCTGACCATCGACACCAGGACCAGCATCGACATCGATCGCAACCGGGCCTACCGCGAGACGCTCAAGGAGCATTTTCGCATGCCGGCGATCAGCGTCACGCTCTTCGAGACCGAGCCGTACGTGCTGCCCGTCCAGTGGATCGGCTGGGTGCCCGTCATCGAGACGGTGCGCTTCCGCGTACTCCTCGAGTGCGATGTCGACGTGCTCGCGCAGACGCATCTCCAGGCTGGCGCGTCGATCAAGAGCACCGCCGCGTTCGGCGTCATCTACCAGCACGGCGTGTGGCAGCCGATGCCGGCGGCTACGTTCGAGGGCAAGCCCACGTTCGCGATGACCCAGAGCGGCAGCGTCGGCGGGCAGTGCGGCGTACGCAACGAGGTCGGATTCTTCTTCTACGATCTCGCCGGGCCGACGCTCTCCGTCACGCCGTACGTCGGTTTCGACGTGAGCGCGGGCGCGGGAGGCTTCGATTTCTCCGCCACGCCGGGCCTGCGCGCCGACTTCGGTGGTCGCCTCAACGTCTTCGGGCACGCGCTCCTGCGCACCGACTTCCCGGTCTTCGACGTGAAGTCGAACGCGCCGCTCACCGGCCACCTCGGCCGCTAGTCGCCGCTCACGTCACTTCACTTCACTTCACTTCACGTAGCGGCAGCCGTGCGCGAGCGCGTCGGCGGCGCGATCGCGGATGCGTCCGCTCTCGCCGTTCACCCAGCCGCCCCGCAGCGACTTGCACGTCGCCTTCAGGTCCGTGAGCTCGCCCGAGTAGGGATCGATGGCTTGCATGATGCAGCCCCGCGCGCGCGGGGTCTTCTCGAGGAGAACGGACACGATCGGGTCGAGTGCAGCGGCGCAGCGGCGCAGCGAGAGCTGGAGGGGCACGGTGAGCGCGGCGTGCGTCTCGACGGGCCGCTCGGCGAGCCCCTTCTGCCAGATCAGGCCGACGCGCGGGCAGGGCAGCGTGCTCTTCGCGGTCGCCGTCAGGAGCCCTGGCTCGGCGTGCAGCGCCAGCCATTCGAGCACCACGTTCTCGGTGGTCGCCATCATCAGCACCACGTCGACGCACGACGCATGATCCCGCCCCTCCGCCGGCACCGCGAGCACGATCGACTTCGCATCGCCGCTCGCCTCGGGCAGCGCGATGCCGTCGCACATCGCGCCGCGCGTCTTCGGGTCCACGAGGCGCCGCTCCACCTGCGCATGGGCGGTGGGTCCGATGCTGGCGAGCACCCCTGCCACCACGCTGCCGCGATGACCCGCCGAGAGCCGCACCACCGCGCCCTCGAGGTCGGCAACGAAGGGGATGAGCCGCGGATCGCGACGAGGAAGCGCCGTTGCCGCGGTGTCGGAGCGCGTCGGATCTGCCAGCGCCTTGCGCAGGAATTCGGTGCCCCACGGGGCGCTCCGCGTGACCGCTTCCCACGCCGCGATGTACGCGTTCACGTCGATCGAGGAGCGCTTTTCGAGCGCCGCCACCGCCTAGGGCTCGGAGTCCGCGAGTCGGCCGAGCGAGGCCACCGCTCGCGGAGACGACTCCTCGGCGAGCCAGGCGACGTCGTGCTTCGCCTCGGCGTCCTCGGTCGTTCGGGGCTTGCAGCCCGACAGAGCGAGCACGACAGCCAGGGCGGCGACGGCTCGAGGTCTCACGCTCATCGAGGTCCAGCTTAGCGCCCTCGTGGGGCGGACCATCAAAAGGTGGGACGGAAACCCGTTGGCCGGCATCGTAGGAGGGCCTTGAGAGTTGTCGTCAGCGGTGGAACCGGCTTCATCGGACGTTCGCTCGTCATGGCGCTCACGGAACGCGGTGACGACGTGGTCGTCCTCAGCCGCAGCGTCCACGAGAAGCACCACCACTGCGGACTGGGGCCGCGCCCGGCCTGTTTCCGCGGCTCCGGGAAGGTGGAGCTGGTCACGTGGACCGCAGAAAAAGCGGGCGATTGGTCACGCGTCGTCGACGGCGCCGACGCGGTCGTGCACCTCGCCGGGGCCGGTATCTTCGAGGGGGCCTGGACCCCCGAACGGCGCGAGACGCTGCGGTCGAGCCGGATCCGCTCCACCGAGCTGCTCGCCCAGGCCATTTCTCGGGCCGAGCGCAAGCCGCGCGTCTTCGTCAGCGGGTCTGCGGTCGGGTACTACGGGACCGCCGCCGGCGACCAGATCCTGACCGAGGACGCCCCCGCGGGTGACGATTTCCTCGCCCAGCTCTGCGTCGAATGGGAGAGCGCGGCCGCGGCCGCCGGGGAGTCGGGGGTGCGCGTCTGCCATCCGCGCATGGGGCTCGCGCTCGGCCGTGACGGCGGGATCCTCACCAGGATGCTCCCCGCCTTCCGGGTCTTCCTCGGCGGCCCCGTCGGAACCGGTGCACAATACATGGGCTGGGTGCACATCGACGACGCCGTGCGCTCGCTCGAGCACGCCCTCGACAGCGCGCTCGTCGGGGCCTTCAACGTCACGGCGCCCGAGCCCGTCACGATGGAGACGTTCGCCCAGGTGCTCGGCGAGTCGCTCGGCCGCCCGGCGAGGCTGCGCGTGCCGTCGTTTGCGGTGAAGCTGGCGTTCGGCGACCGCGCCGACGCGCTCCTGACCGGACAGCGCGCCGTTCCCGAGCGCCTCGTGGATTCCGGCTTCGCGTTCGTCTACCCCGAGCTCGGCTCGGCGCTCGCGGATCTCGTCGCGCCGCCCAAGTAGGTTAGACTCCTCCGCGTGAACGCGTCCCTGCGCCGACTCCTCGTCGCGCTGCTCGTGCTCGTGACGTTGGTCGCGGTCGGGGCTACGGGCTACTGGGTGCTCGGGCACGGCCGGTGGAACTTCACCGAGTGCGCGTACATGACCGTCATCACGCTTTCGACGGTCGGGTTCGGTGAGCTCGCGCAGATGCACGAGGTGCCCGGCGCTCGGCCCCTCACCATCGCGCTCATCGTCAGCGGCGTCGGCGCCCTCGCGTACGCTCAAGGCAATCTCACCGCCCTCCTGGTCGAGGGCGTCATCGGTCAGGTCCTCCGGAGGAATCGAATGCGCAACGCCATCGCGAAGCTCTCGCGGCACGTCGTCGTCGCCGGCGCGGGGTCGACCGGCAAGCACGTCATCGAGGAGCTCGTCGCCACGGGCACGCCGTTCGTGGTCATCGACCGCGATCTCCATCATCTCGAGCGCCTGTCCGAGGACGTCCAGAAGGGGCGCATGCTCTACGTCCACGGCGACGCCACCGACGACCACACGCTCGTCGCCGCCGGCATCGAGCGAGCGCGCGGCGTGGTGGCGGCGCTCACGCACGACAAGGACAACCTCTTCGTCACGCTCAGCGCGCGCTACCTCAACGCGAGCGCGCGCATCGTCAGCAAGGTCGTCGAGGATCACGCGGGCGCGAAGATGCTGAAGGCGGGCGCCACCTCGGTGGTCAACCCCGCGATGATCGGCGGGCGTCGCATGGCGAGCGAGCTCGTGCGCCCCGAGGTCAACGAGTTCCTCGACCAGATGCTGCGCGACAAGACGAAGAACCTCCGCATCGAGGAGTGCCTCGTCCCCGAGACGTCGAGCTATGTCGGCACCTCTCTCAAGGACAGCCCGATCCGCCGCGAGACGAAGCTGCTGGTGATCGCCGTCCGCGACAAGGCTCGGACCTTCATCTACAACCCTGACCCCGAGCTGATCATGGAGGGCGGCGCCACGCTCATCGTGATGGGCGACACCGACAGCGTCGTGAAGCTCCGCAAGATCCTCGACGAGAGCGTCCCCACCGAGACCGCCGCCACGGTCCGCCCCGACTCCGACTAGCGCGGGTGCGTCGTACGTCGTGCGCGTGGGAGCCGCCGGTGCCCCTCCGCGAACGGTGAAGATCCTCGACGATGAGGGGAGATGTCTTCGCTCTGGAGGCTCGCGCTGCTCTGGAGGTTGCAGAAGCCCCATTTCGCGAGGTCTCACCGGACAGAGAGGACCCGAGCGGGCGCCGTCGCGACGCCCGACGCCGACCTCGCGATGCGCGCCGTCGCCTCCGGAACGGTCACCTTGCCGGACAGCCCGAAGCGCAGCGGGATCTCGGTCGTCAGGCCGTCGGGGCTGACCTGCTGCCGGAGCG
>Ga0123336_10002267_pt1 | contig 16819 bp, 13 predicted proteins | sample SSSSmetaG_FD_96466 | JGI IMG/M metagenome (GOLD analysis project Ga0123336, IMG submission 96466) | Glacier valley bacterial and archeal communities from Borup Fiord, Nunavut, Canada, to study Microbial Dark Matter (Phase II) - ​SSSS metaG | ecosystem: Environmental > Aquatic > Freshwater > Ice... | reverse complement strand
TGGGGAGAACGGCGCCGCCGATCAGATACCCAAGCGGCCCAAACGTAAAGGCCACGTCTCGCCCGAAGAGGAGATGCATTTCGTGGCCGACGCTGAGTGCTAGCGACCACGAGCCATCTAGCGAAGGTCGAGCCAATTGCGGGATTCGAATTGCCGCCAGCGCAATAAAGAGTCCACCGAGTGCAAGGGCAAGACGGCGATTCGTGATCGATTTCAACGGTGCGAACAACCTCTCGTCACGCGCCCGAAGGAATCAAGCGGATCTCTGAATGCATTACGGTCGATTGCCTTTCGCGTCAGCGATGAAATTCATGTCGCTCGGAGCGGTCGACGTTCGCATCGCCTTGCGCGCTGGAACGCTCTTCGTCGTTCTGTTGCTTTCCGTTATGCTCGCCGTAAAATGGGCGCTGATCGTTCCGATCTTCCAAAACCCCGACGAGCCGATTCACGCTGATTACGCGTTCGCATTGATGGATGCCAGGCGGATCGTGCCGGTGGCGCCGGATCCGAACCTTCGCTTCGTCGACCCGCTCACGCAGTATCTTTCGAACTCGGTGAACAGCGGATCGATCGCCTTTCATCCCGGCGATATCGTCGAGCCGGGATATGGAACGCGTGCGATGTATCGAGCAATCGACGCACACGCTCCGGTTGCCGCCGAACGCCGCTATCGCGCGCGCCCGGAGCCGTCGCACCTCCGGTACCCCGTCCTGTATTACGGGTTGATTGCGGTCGTTGGCGGGAGCACTCGCGCGCTGACGCACTCCGTCGTCGCTGCGTTCTTCGCCATGCGGTTGTTCGGGGTTGCGCTACTTTCGATAACGCTTGCGAGCGGCTTCGTTCTCCTACGGCTATCCGGCTTCGGCTGGGTTCGCGCGACTGCCGTCACGGCGATCGTCGGGCTGCTGCCGGAACAATCGTTCCTTTCGGCCTCGATTCAGCCCGACAATTTGGCGGAGACTTCCGTCACCGTCACACTTTTGTTTGCGGCGCTCTTTCGGCGTAAACCGAATCCGCGGTGGTTCGTGTTGACCGCGTTCTCATTTGGCATTCTCTATATGACGAAATTGCAGTATTTCGTTGCGGTGGCGCTGCCGGTTGGATTGCTGTTTCTCTCGGTCGGCTTGCGCGGCCGAACGTCGGTCGGCAAGATATCGCTCGCCGCTATCGTTTTATTTCTGCCAACGGCCGGTTGGTACGCGTTCAAAGCGTGGATGTCACGCGCCGCTACGATCGCAGTCGTCGATCCGTTTTCCGCGCCGACCGCGCAAGCCGAATGGGCAGCGGCAGCGCATGACGGACTGATCGCGTTCGTCGTGCATGGCACGAATGAGACCTTGCGGGCCTGGCGTTCGTTCTATTTCGACGGCCTGGCGGCGCGTAGTTTTTGGGGCACGTTCGGCTGGATGGATACGCCGATGTCGTTTGGCAACGCGGCATTGACATCGTTTGTTGAAATGACGATCCGCTACACGACGATCGTCGTGATGGTCGCCGTCCTGCTCTCGGTTGGGGTCCAGCTTTTCCGACTCGTGTTGCGCGCAAAGTCCGACGCGCTCGGCCGCGCGTTTGCGATCTTCGTTCGCGACCCGCTGATTTTTGCCGTCGTCATCTTCAATGCGATCATGCTCGCCTTGTGGTTGCGCTGGGGCGACTTCGGGTTCCAGGGGCGATACTGGCTTCCGCTTGCGTTCCCGATCTGGTCGGTCGTCTTCGCTTACGGGCCTCGTTTTCTGCGCGCACCGCGACTTGCGGCGCGCGTTTCGGGCGTAGCGATGGCCGCGCTCCTGGTCCTCGTCGCGGCCGAAACTTGCTTTGCCCTGCCGACCGTCGTTCAACGTTTTTATCTCGCGCGTCATGTTGCGGTTCCCTACCGACACTATCTCCTTTCGCGGGTGCCGCTCGACCATAATCTCGAAATCGTTTCGCTCGAAAGCTGCGTGCTGCGTGCGAACGCGCTCGTGCGATGCCCGTCGGGCACGTTACATATCGGCGGTTGGGCGATCCCGGGTGGCCCGATTGGCGGCATCTTGTTGACGCTCGATGGAAACCGTTCGGAAGTCGGTCAAGTCGAAGACCGCGTTGAAGTCGCGGCAATGAAGAAGGTCGACCCGCGCGTTGGGTTCGAGGTCCGCAAAGTGCTCACGCCCGGTCGCCATCGAATCGCGCTGTCGTTCATCAGCGCCGACGACGTGACCGAATTTACCGCTCCCGAAAGATACGATGTCATTGTTACCGATCAACCGTAGTCAGCGCGACGGGCTGGCGCTTGCAGCCATCGGAATTCTTACCCTTGGGTCCGTGCTGGTTTCGGTCGTGCTTACCGAAGAGAACGTTCGCAGTGTCGTGCCGCAGATCGCGTTGCCGGAGGAGTTGGAGCGCGTTGCGGGCGGGTCGGTAACGATCGACGCGATCGAAATCAACGGCAAGGTAAACGGGGCGCGTGATTTGGCCGGCGTCGTGGCGGCGAATACGACGATCGACGTCAGCGGTTGGGCCGTCGACGAACACGAGGGCGTTGAGGCCGCGGGGGTCTTGCTGTTGATCGACGATGACGCCGTTCACGGCGCGTATGGTCTGCCGCGTCCCGATGTTGCCGCCGCCTTCAAAGACGAACGCTATGCGAAGAGCGGATTCCACGTGCGTATCGAGCGCGGTTCGCTCAGACGGGGTCCCCATCACTTCGCTTGGGGTGTCGTCGCTCGTTCGGGAATACGCGTTTATGTTACGAAAACTGAAACGCTAACGGTCCGTTGATCGTGCACGAAACGGCGGAGTTGACGTTTGCGATTCCGGTCTACAATCAGTCTGAAGCACACCTGCGGGCGGCGCTCGCCAGCGTCCTGACTCAGGACGGCGTTTGGAATCTCATCGTGGTGGACGATTCGCCGGCGGGAACGTATGCGCAGATCGTTGCGAGCTTCATGCACCCACGGATTCGGTACGTTCGCAATTCCGAGGCGCACGGAATCGGTAATGCGTGGAATCGCTGCCTTGCGGAGGCGACCTCGACGTTCGTCACCATCGTGCACGCGGATGATGAGTTGAAAGACAATTATGCAACGGTGATGCGCGAGCTCGCGCGGAGGCATCCGTCGGCCGCCATGTACTTCTGTTTTGCCGACGTCATCGACGATCGCGGTCGGGCAACGTTTTCTCTACCTGATGTCGTCAAAACCGTCATCGCGCCGCAACGCGCGGAATTCAAGCTCGTCGGTGAGTCGGGATTGGTTCGGCTTTGCGTCGGCGATTTCATCATGTGTCCGACGGTCATGTATCGGCGTGAAGATTTGCGGCAGCCGGCGTTTTCCGACTCCCTGCGGCAAGTCGTCGACCTGGATCTGTATCTCGATGCGCTCTTCACCGGCCGGTCGATCGTTGGGACGCGCACTCGTGCGTATCGCTATCGTCGCCACGCGTCATCGACGACCAAGACGCTGACCGACGACGGGGGTCGATTCCGCGAAGAGGTCGCGCTCTACTTTCGTACGGCCGTCCGCGCCGACGGACACTCGTTTTCACGCGCGGCCTCGATGGCGCGTTGGATGCCGCTCGTGCGCATCAATCTCGCGCTCAGTTTCGCAAGCGATCTCCTCGCCGGACGGTTGTCGGTCGCCGGTCGGAAACTGCGTCTCCTCATCGCGCGTTCGGAGGCCAGCCTCCTCCCGCCGGAAAAGAGCCACGTATGAGCCTTTGGGCGGTCATTCCGGCGTATCGCGCGTCCGCGACGATCGTTCGCGTCGTGGAACGCGCACTGCAGTCTGTTGATGTCGTTGTCGTCGTCGATGACGCGTGCCCGGAACGGTCGGGCGAGATCGTGTCTGCCGCATTTCCCACCGACGCACGCGTACGGGTGATTCGACTGCCCAAAAATCGGGGCGTCGGCGGAGCGACGAAGGCCGGTTTTGCGCTTGCGCTCGAAGCCGACGCGTCGATCGTCGTCAAGCTCGACGCCGACGACCAAATGGATGCCACGTTCATCCCGTACATGGTCGAACTCTTGCACGATCATCCGCAGATTGCGCTGGTAAAGGGGAATCGGTTTGGATCGAACGCCGTGCTTCGGACGATGCCGATCGTCCGATTGATCGGCAATTCCGGCCTTTCGTTTCTCGTGAAGATTGCCAGCGGCTACTGGAACTTGATCGATCCAACCAACGGCTATATCGCGCTCCGAACCGATGCCTTGCGCGATCTCGATCTCGGACGTCTTGCCGACCGCTACTTTTTCGAAATCGATCTGCTGTGTGCCCTTGGGATTCGTCGGGCGTCGATCGCCGAGTTGCAAATGGATCCCATCTATCTCGGTGAGAACAGCAGTCTCTCGATCACCAAGACGTTGGTGTCCTTTCCCGGACCGCTCCTGCAACGTACGCTGCGTCGACTCTTCGTTCAGTATGTCATCGCTGACATCAACGTCGCGACGCTCTATGCTGCGCTCGGCATTCCGCTCTTCGTGATCGGAGCAATTTTCGGTCTGTATCAATGGCACGAATCGCACGTCACGGAACTCCCGCGTACGTCCGGCACGGTCGTCCTCGCGCTGCTCTTTTTCATCATCGGTTTCCAATTGATGCTGCAGGCGGTCGCGTACGATGTATCGGAAGCAACGCGAACGCTCAAGGCGAAAGTCATCCGCGGTGCCCTCGAAGCGAGCTCGAGCGCCGAACTGCACGCGATGGTCGGCGAAAAAAGCCGTATCGCGCGATAACGAGGAACATGAACGAAGCGCCTACGTCGACGGCCGACTACGTCGAATTTCTCCAAAACCAAAATCGCGGCTGGAAACGGTTTGTCGACGTGCAGATTCCCTATCGCTTTAATATCCGACGGATCTGTCATGGCGCGGTTCTCGAAGTCGGTTGTGGCCTCGGGCGTCACCTAAAAACATTGGGGCCGGGCGCGATCGGGGTCGAACACAACGACCGGGCGATCGAGATATGCCGAGCGCAAGGACTCACCGTCTATTCGAGTTCGACGTTTGCCTCACAGTGGGAAGCGGCGGGCGGATCGCGCTTCGATACCCTCCTCTTTTCCCACGTTCTCGAACATTTGGAACGCGATGAGGGGCGCACGATCGTTCGGGAGTACATGCGCTTCTTGCGCCCAGGCGGGCGACTTGTTGCCATTACGCCGCAAGAGCGCGGTTTTGCCTCAGATCCCACCCATGTATCGTTCTGCGACTTTGAGACGCTCGCCGAGCTTGCCGCGTCGTGCGGGTTTCGGGTCGAGCAATCCTACTCGTTTCCATTGCCGCGCTGGGCCGGTCGCGCATTTCAACACAACGAGTTCGTCGTCGTCTCGACGTTGCAAACGCCGCAAACGGTCGTCTAGCCCGGGCCGTGCATTAGTGGACCTCGAGCGAAATTGGATCGTCGAGCGGCTCGAGTTGCGTTCCGGTGTCGACCGCAAAATGAATCTGGTGAGCTCCCGTGGCCACCGTTGCGATCGAGACGTGCGCGACGAATCCTGACGAACCAAGGACCGGGTTTTTGAAGAAGGCCGCCACATCGGGGCGAGCTGAGCCATAGGTCGCTTGAAACCAGGTTCCCTCGTCGATGCGATAAACGACCGCTTTTGGACTGCCATTGCGATCGGTCAACGCCCAACCGTCGATCGTCATCGGTTGGTGGGTTGCGCTTATCGCGCTTCCGTGGGCGCTCTGTCCGCGCGCGATCGTCGTTAAGACGGTACCGACGCGTACGCCGTCGATCGAGCCATGCGCCAGTTTTCCAGGCTTCGCGCTGATCGTTACGGGTGGATCCACCGGTGCAGGCCACAGGCGCGGAACGAGAACGAATAGGACGGCTACGACGGCCACGCAACCCAACGCGGCAAGGATCATCGTACGGAAGTTCACGTGCGACGCCGCGCGTGTTCGATCGTGATGTCGATCGTCGCCCCAAACGTTGCGGGCACGTCGGTCGTGATTACGAGAGATTGCACGTGTGACAAAAGCGTTCCGGCAAACAATGCGCGTGTCTCCTCAAATGTGCGTGGGCTCGGTTCGACGATCATGCCAATCGCCGCGGCTTCGGGGATGATGCGAAACTTCGCGGTCGTGCCATCATCGTACTTCAACGTCATGAACAGATCGCCGATCCGAAAGAGGGTCTTGCGAAGGCGCCCGGTCGTGGAGTACGTGGTGCGAATCGCGATGCGCGCGAACTCGCTTGCATTCCGCGAATCGTGTGCGATCGGAACCGTCTCGTCGAAGCGAACGCTGCGCCTTTCTTGCCGTTGCCAAGGTGTGCATCGGTCGGGGTTCGGGCCGGCCAAAACAACCGCCGCACCGCCATCTTTTGTCGAGGCGATCGTTCCATCCGAGCGGTACCGACAGGCGAGCGTAATCATCATTTGCGGGGAATCGGAAAATGGATACCGGCCGTCGATCGCGTTCAAGGAATACAGGACGAATCCCGGAGGACGATTCGTCAGACTCGCTACGTTCGCGCTGTCGATCGGAGGATCGTACGCGGCGTAGGCTTGCAAGCCGGGTACGGGTTTCCAATTCAAACCGCTCGCGATCGCGACGGTCGCTTCGGACGGCTCGACATCGACCGGTGCGCGACCGAATCGGGCGATCGTTGCTTCGGGAAGACGGTCTCCCGCGAGTGCCAGCGCATTCTCGGCATCGAGGGTCGCTTTTTGGTGCGGGACGGTGAAGAGAAACCCAAGCGCCGCGTTGATGCTCGCCGGCGCGACGCCACCGAGGACGCTCAACCCAAGCGCCGACTGTGTGACCGAAAAAAGCGCGAACGTACTCACGAGGAAGGCAACGAAGCCGAGTCGACGCGCGCTCGGCCGACGCAGGGCTGCATATCCGATGGAGCAGACCGCAGCTGCGGTGATTGCGAAATAAAAGACGTGTCCGTCTTGGCGAACGAACCCGTGCTTGAAACCGCCGAAGAGCGCGAATGCAAGGGCTGCTGCTAAGGGGATATTCCCTTCGAGCGAAAGCGCAATCACGAGCAGTCCGACGATCGCGAATTCGGCTAAGGCAAAACGCAACTGGTCGGGCGAACCGGGCTGCGACATCGCACTCGAGTAATCCGCCGCTTCAGCGAGCGAGAGATGTGCGAAATCGACCATCGCCGGCGCGAAAACGAAAATTCCCGCGAGCGCGATCGCAACACCGGCGGCAGCGAAGACGACGCGGCGACGATCGGATCCATAGCACGCAAGCACCGCGCACGCAACGGCGCCGGCAGCGACAGCAATCGTTAGAAGACCGCCCGTAAATACCGCGAGGGCAGCCGCTGCAAACGCCGTAGCGAAGATAAGACCGGCGGCTATCCAGCGCAGCGTATGCACGCGGGCGGCGAACAGGATGGATCCGAGATAAAACAGCGTGGCAGCGCCGCCGCAATCGATCGCGAGGGTGAACTTCGTCATCGCGGCGACACCGGCGAGCGTTCCGAGCGCCAAGGCGCTGGCCACCATGCGACGCGGCGTGCGAAGCGAGCGCGCGCCGAGCGCGGCGAGAAACGCAAAGAACAAGAGATAATCGGCGCCGCTGGGACTCGCGGCAAGCGCGATAAGGACTGCCGTAAGAGCGATACGTTGCGTTATCGACATCGGCGAGGATATCGCTACGTATGCGCAGCCGGCATAGACAATCGCGACTAGTGCGGAGAAGCGAGCGATATCTCCGAGCACCGCTGTGGTTGGAATTCCGATGACCAAATAGCCGAGCGGACCGAACGTGAATGCAATATCGCGCCCAAAGACCAGTCGATCGGTATGGGCCACGCTCAGCGCAAGCGACCACGCGGCGTCGAGGCCGGATCGCGCGTGCTGTGGCGTGCGAATCGCCAGCACAGCGATGAAGATGGCAACGAGGCTAAGCAGAACGCGGCGCGCGATCACCGCTGACGCGCCCGCGGCGCGATCACATCGAAGCGAATGCGCTGCGCCGAAGCGCGATAGGCGCGTCGATCCGGCGACGTCGCGACGATCCATGCCGCGTATGTTCCGCGCGCGAACGCTTTGCCGGCAAGCTCGAGCGAGAAGCCCGTCCCGCCCGCTTCGGCGAGTGGATAATCCAAAGGATAGTAGCGCGGCACGTCCTCGACGCCCGCGAAATCCTTACATTCATGGACTTCGAGATACGCACCGCTTAGGTTGCTGGCCTCGATCGTTCCCGCAATGTGGAAAGTCTCTGCTGCCTCGAATGCCGAGGGTGGCGAGACGATCGCGGCAGGCAAGACCTCGATGAGCAGCCGTGCGCCGACCGGGAATTCTTCATGCGGCGGGATGACGACGATCGCGTTATCGCCGGCAAGCGATATCCACCCAGCGTCGGTCTCGCATTCGACGGCAACCGAATGTCGGCCGGTGGGAAGTGCCCCAAGTTGAAGCGGAATTGCAAACCCCGACGCGCTAGCATCAGTGCGCCCGAGCACTTTGGCGATGTCTTCACGATGATAGCCGAGGAAGCCGGGCACGACGATCCTCGTCCCGAGTCGGAGGCGGACCCGCTTGATCGTCTCCAGAGGGTGATACGCCCAACCGCGCACGATCAGCGCGGATCCGGCGATCACCGAAAAGTTCTCACCCGGCCGAGCCATCCGACGGCGCCCAAAATCTTGGATCGAATCGATGGACCCGCGCAACTCGACGCGGCCTTTGGCGACCGCTTCGGGCGCAAGCGGCGCCGTGTCCTCGGATCGGGCCGCGATGTGCACCGTGGTGGCTGCAAACGAATACCAGGTTTTATCGTCGGGAAAGCGGATCCAGGCTTGCAAATCGTGGGAGCCCGGCGGAAGTCCGCGGGTTGGTACACCGATGGTGAAGCCGCAGCCGGCCAGCGCCGGGGAGCCGAAGGCGACGGCGATGTCGGGCCGATCGTCCGCGAAAGTCGCCTCCACCCGGTTTGTGCCGAGCTCGACGGCAAGTTCCGTCCCAAGGACGAGCCGCCCGGCATCGAGCGCCCAGCCGCGCAGCCGCACGGGCGCACCGGCCGCCACGACCCATGGGGCGGCGTGGCGAACCAGGTTCGGCAGGCCGTCGACAAAGTCGATGTCATCGATGGAACCACGCGGCGCCACCGCGACGCTGGTTAATTCCATGGAAGAGGCCGTATTTCCGAGGAACCGCGGTTGGGGCGCCGTAAAATAGGAGAAAAGGATGCGGAGCGCAACACGGTCGATGTTCTTTCGCTCCGCTTCGCAAAATCATGTCGTCTCAGCGTGTAGCGGGCCGCTCGAGAAACGGAGGCTCCGGCTCGGACGCCTCGTATTTTACCAGGATGCCCCGTACATCGACCCGTGGCGGGACGGAATTGCTCCGTCGCCCGTTCCACCGTCGTGAGGAACCTTCAGATTTGAAGCCAGTCTTGACCCTTTGCATCCCGATCCGTCGCGGGTGCATGCACACGTGAGATCGACCGCCCTCGGCCCGACGCTGTCGATTGTCATTCCCGCGCACAACGAAGAAGGTTCGATCGAGCCCACGATCGTGGATCTCGCCGAGACGTTATCCGCCGAACGTGTGCCGTATGAAATCGTCGTGGTCGACGATCACAGCACGGACGGCACCCGGAACGTGGTCGAGGCGCTGGCTGGGCGCTATCCGAACGTGCGCTGCGTGACCAACCGGCGGCGAAACGGATTCGGGAACGCCATCCACACGGGTCTAGAGAACTTCTTGGGCGACGCCGTCTGCATCGTCATGGCCGACGCCTCTGATGATCCCAAAGATGTCGTCGCGTTCTATCGCAAGATGAACGAGGGCTACGATTGTGTCTTCGGGACCCGTTTTTCGCGGTCGAGCATCGTTGTCAACTATCCCCCGCTCAAGCTGTGGATCAACCGCGCGGCCAATCTCTTCATCGCGATGCTCTTCGGTATCCCGTACACCGACACGACGAATGCTTTTAAGCTTTTTCGCCGCGAAGTGATCGCCGGTGTCAGCCCGATTCTCTCGCACCATTTCAATATTACGGTCGAGCTGCCGCTCAAGGCGATCGTGCGCGGCTACTCGTATGCGGTCTTGCCGAACCACTGGTATAACCGCAAGAGCGGTGTATCCAAATTCAAGGTCAAGGAAATGGGTAGCCGCTACCTTTTCATCGTGCTCTACGTTTTTATCGAAAAATTGTTTTCGCGAGGCGATTACAAAACGGCCGTTCGAGACGAAGTCGGCGGTAAGACGAGCGAAGCGGCGTCGGCCGTCCGTCCGTGAACATATCCGTCCGTCGTCCGATCGACGTTCCGCGATTTATCGCCGACCTACGCCTGCCGCGGTACATCGATCTGGTGACGATCGTCGCGAGTCGGACGCTCAAGACGCGCTATCGCGGGTCGGTACTCGGCGTCTATTGGTCGCTTTCGCTGCCGCTGATCATGACGGCCGTCTACTCGCTGATTTTCGGCACGGCATTTTCCAAAAACCCGTATTACGGCGGATCGATCCTCAATTACGTGCTGGCCTGCTTTACGGGCCTGGTAGTCATCAATTTCTTTTCGGCCACGACGACGCAAGCGCTCACTAGCATCGTGGGTTCGGGGACGCTGCTCAACAAGATTCGCATTCCCGTCAGCGTCTTTCCGATCAGCATCGTCTGTGCGAATATCTTTCAATTGCTCGTGGGCGCGTTGCCGGTGCTCCTGATCGTCACGTTGGTCATCTCGCACTCGCTGCTCAACGCGATCGCGCTGCTGATTCCGCTCTTTGCGCTGATCATGGTCTCGACCGGTTTCTCACTCTTGGCCTCCGGCTTGTTCGTCTATTTCCGCGACGTGCCGCATCTCTATGAAGTCGTCGTGTTCATTCTTTGGATCACGAGTCCAATTTTTTATCCGCCCGACGTCGTGCCGAGCATCATACGGCCGTACATCGAACTCAATCCGCTCGTTGCGGTGATGAATAGCGTGCGCCAGATCTCTCTTAGCGGGGCATTTCCGGACCTGCATTTGCTGCTGCTCGCCGTGATTTCCGGGGTCGTTGTACTTGTTGTGGGAGCGTTGTTCTTTCTGACGATCAAAGCGGATTTCATGGACCTGGTGTAAGCATGCCGGTCATCGATGTCGAAAATGTGACGCTGCGGCGTCGCACGCAAGAAGAACTCTCGTACGATCTCAAACGCATGATTTTCGCGATCGTCGAGAACAAGTATCGCGCACCGACGAAGCGCCGCGTCCTCCATAACGTCAGTCTCAAAGTAGAGCGCGGCGAAAAAATCGGAATCGTCGGTCCAAACGGATCGGGAAAATCCACGCTCCTCAAGGTAATCTGCGGCATCCTGCAGCCGACGACCGGACGAATCGTCGTCGACGGTCGCATCGCGCCTCTAATCGAGCTCGGTGCCGGATTCGATCAAGACCTTTCGCTCATCGACAACATCGTGTACTACGGCGTTCTCTTGGGATTCACGCGCAACGAAATGAAGGCGCGTATCGACTCGGTACTCGAGTTTGCCGAACTCTACGACCACCGGAACGAGCCGTTCAAGTCGCTTTCGTCGGGCATGATGGCGCGGCTCGGATTTGCGATCGCAACGGATATTCGTCCGGAAATCCTGATCTTGGATGAAGTACTTTCCGTTGGCGATGAGAGTTTCCGTCGCAAGTGCAACGAACGCATCCAGCGGTTTTGGGATGCGCACTCGACGATCATCGTCGTGTCTCACGACCTCGCCTTCATCCGCTCGTCCTGCAAACGCGCGATTTGGATCGAGAAGGGTGAGATTGTTTTTGACGGGTCGGCGGCCGAGGGGGCGGCCAAATACTTGGCATCCTTAGGAATCGAAAATGTCGTTCGCGAGCGGGATGCATTGCTCGAGAGAGCGCGCATCCACCCCCGTGGCGAACTCGTCGTTCGCGGACTTGCCGATGACTCCGAAGGCCATAGGATGTACCTCGTTCGCGACGGCCGGAAATCTTGGATTGTGGACACCGAGCCGTATGCGCGCGCGGGCTATACATGGGCCGACGTCGTTCACGTCGACGAAACGATTATTCACGCGATTCCCGAGGGCGAGTTGCTCGTCTAAGGAGAACGGGAACGTATAATGGATGTAGAGACGACCGACCCATCGTTCGGCCGCCCGGAGCCGACGTCGGGCGGCAAGAGCGCCGAACGATACGCACATTTGGCTGAGGCATTCGCGCGTCAGGTTGAGGCGCTGGAGAGCGAACTCGAAGCAGCGCGAAAAGATCGCGATCTGGTCGGCGAGGCGCTCAAGAAAGCGCACCTTGCGAACATCCACGTCGAGGTCGGTCTCTGGAAATCCGACCTCAACCGCAAGCAGCTGCTCGACAAGCTCAACAACGCCGAAGCGCACATCGTGCGCATGCAGCCGTTGCTTCGCGTTATGCGCGATCGCATCGGCCATATCGAGCTGAGCAAGTTCTGGAAAATGCGCAATCGTTTCTTCGAGTTGAAAAAGCGCGTCGGTATCGACGCGGTCGGCGCGATGGCGGATTTCGATGTCCCGGTCGACATCGCCGAGTATACGCAAACGGAAGACCCGTATTTTCTGTGGATTCAGGAAAACGAACTGCGTCGAAGCGACATCGACCGGCTGCGCGATGCGGCCGCGGTACTCGCCTACCGACCCCGCATCAGCGTTATCATGCCGACCTACAATCCGCCCGAACTCTATTTGCGCGAAGCCATCGAATCGGTCATCACCCAAGTGTACGAGAACTGGGAACTTTGCATCGCCGATGACGCATCGACCGCGCCCCATGTCCGTGCCGTGCTCGAAGAGTACATGGAACTGGACGACCGCATCAAAGTCGATTTCCGACCGACCAACGGCCACATCGCGCACGCATCGAATTCCGCCCTCGCGCTTGCAACCGGCGAATTCATCGCGCTCTGCGATCATGACGATCTGCTGACGCCCGACGCGCTCTACGAGAACGTGCGCCTTCTCAACGGCCATCGCGATGCAGACATGATCTATTCCGATGAGGATAAGGTCGACGAAAACGGGCGCCGCTCGGACCCGTATTTCAAACCGGATTGGGCGCCGGATTCGTTCCTCTCGCGTAACTACGTCTCGCATTTGGGCGTGTATCGACGTTCGCTCGTGGAGGACGTCGGCGGCTTCCGACCGGGTTTCGAGGGCAGCCAAGACTACGATCTCGTGCTGCGTATCGTCGAGCGAACCAATCGGATCCACCATATCCCGCGCGTGCTCTACCATTGGCGGATCCATGCCTTATCAGTCGCAAGCGGCGTCGGCGTAAAGAACTATGCCTACGATTCCGCCATGCATGCGATCGCCGAGGCGATGCATCGCCGGGGGGAACCGGGTCGCGTCGAGATGCTCAAAGACGATCCGGGCAACTACATCGTGCGGTACGATCTCAAGCGCGACTGGAAGGTCTCGATCATCATTCCCACGCGCGATCACGCAGATGACCTCGAACTGTGTCTTGCGTCGATCTTTGCCAAATCGACCTATCGAAACATCGAGGTGGTCGTGCTTGACAACGGCAGCGCGGAACACGCAACGTCCGTGTGTTTTGCTAAGTGGCAAGCGCTCGAGCCCGACCGAGTCAAGGTCGTCCCGCACAACGTGCCGTTCAACTATTCGGAGATCAACAACTACGCGGTACGTCATTCGACGGGCGACATCATCCTGCTGCTCAACAACGATACCGAAGTGATCGCGCCGCAGTGGATCGAAGCGATGCTCGAACAGGCACAACGCCCGACGATCGGCTGCGTCGGTGCGAAATTGCTCTACGAAGACGACACGATCCAGCACGCCGGTGTCGTCATGCGCATCGGTGGTGTCGCCGGGCATAGCCATCGCTACTACGATCGCGATGCACCCGGGTATTACCACATCATCAAGACGGTGAATAATTATACCGCCGTGACGGCGGCGTGCTTGATGATCCGCCGCGAGGTCTGGGAGCAAGTGGGCGGACTCGACGAACAGCTGTCGGTTGCGTTCAATGACGTCGATTTTTGCCTGCGCGTTCGCGCGGCCGGGTATCTCAACGTGTACGTGCCGCACGCCGAACTCTACCATTACGAATCGAAGAGCCGCGGCTTCGACGACACTCCGGCGAAAATCGCGCGCGGCATCAGAGAGCAGCAGTTCATGCAAAAGCGCTGGAATGTCTCTTCGGTCGACGACCCGTTTTACAGTCCGCATCTGAGTTTGACGAGCGAAGATTACTCCATCCGTCTATGAGCCTGCTTGAAAAAGTCGTCATCGTCGGAGCCGGCGGACAACTCGGCACCGACCTCGTGGCCGCGCTTGCGGAGTTCCGTCCGATTGCGGCAAACCGTGCGGCATACGACCTCGGCGATCACGATGCGATGCGCGCGCTCGTCGCCCGGTATCGACCGACGCTCGTGATCAATACGGCCGCCTATCACAACGTCGAACACTGCGAGATCCATCCCGACCGGGCGCTTGCAATCAATGCGGTGGCGGTGGATGCGCTCGCGCAGGCGTGTGCGCTCGCCGGTGCGGCTTTCGCGCAGGTCAGCACCGATTACGTTTTCGACGGCCGCACCGACCGTCCGTATCGTGAAGAGGACGCGGTCAATCCGATCAGCGCGTACGGGGTCTCGAAGGCTGCGGGCGAACAACTCGTGCGTCGGCACGGCGAGCGTCATTTCATCGTTCGCACGAGTGGCCTCTACGGACGCGCGGGAAGCAGCACCAAAGGGTATACGTTCGTCGAACGCGTGCTCGGACAAGCCGAACGCGGCGAACCGATTCGCGTCGTGAACGACATGACGTTCTCGCCTTCGTATACGCGCGATGTCGCGCGGATTATGCGTGCGATCTTCGAACGGGGCGTGTTCGGAACGTATCACGCGACCAATGCCGGTCACTGCACCTGGTTTGACTTTGCAAGCGAAGCCTTTCGGCTTGCCGAGCTCCAGCCGATTGACTTTTCGGCCGTGTCGTATCGCTCGTTCGATAGCTATATCGGGCGTCCGGCATTCTCGGCGCTGGAACTCGCCGGTCTCGCGCGTGCGGGCATCGATCAGCCGCCGAATTGGCAAGCGGGACTAGCCGCGTACATCGCCGAGCGCCGAACGACGCCGACGTCCGTTTCGTAATCCTACGACGGAGCGCGCGCGCCGATGTTGGCCGAACGCGAACGCGCGGCGAACCACCGTGCGAGGGCACCGATTTCGGCAGAGATGACCGGTACGAGTGCGAAGAACAGCACGCCGTAGAGAGAACCAAAATACTCGTCGATGAATCCGACGAACGACAGCGCATCGATGATGGCGAGGATGACGAGCAAAGCGATGCTGCTGGCGTACACCCCGAGCGCGAGCACGAGCGAATCGTGGATCGCCACTCGTCGGCGCACGAAGATTCCGAGACGCACGACGATCATCACGACTGCCGCGAGGAGCGCAATGGGGAACAGCACGCGATACGTCGATTCGATCCCGCTTAAGATCGCGCGTTTCGCATTGTCATCCGCCGCACGGTCCGCCGGACCGATCGGATTCACGTCGCGCGTGACGTAGGCATACTCGCGCACGGTGCCAGGCGGGGGCGGAGAAAGATCCCACGCTCCCTGAGAAAATCCGCCGAATGCGAGAAAGACACTCGTGCCGCGAACGAAGTGACGCGCGATCTCGCCGTACGATCCGTTGAGGTCTGGGGCGAGAGAATAGCGTTTCTGCGTGCATTCGATCGTGTGATTGTCGCACGCCCCGTCGATTTCTTTTGCGAGTGCCACGTAAAACGCGCGCGCGCGCGGCGCGCTGTCGTAGAAGCCGGCGCTGAAAACACCGTCACGAAAGGCCCAGACCCACCATCCGCCGGCAATGTCTTTGCAGCCATATCCCTGTCGGCAACCGGGGTCGATCCACCGACTCGCGGACGGGCCGTCAAGCGAGGGTTCGAGCAGTTTCGCCAGAGGACTTATGCGATAGGCGATTTCGCGCGCAGATTTCGGTACGGGAACGTGTGGGTCGTCCGCGCGATGTGCGATCCGTGCGAGCGATGCATACGCGGAAATGAATTCGCGGCTCTGCAGTTCGCTCGTGACCGCCCATCCGTACACGTGCAAATTGATCGCTTGAACGAGCGCGACCGCGCCGACCCAGATCGCGGCCGGCGCGATGGCGACGAGCGCTTGCGATTCGCGTTCCGGCGTGCGCCACGAGAACACGATGCTGGCGATCGCGATCGTAGCAAGAAACGGAAGAATCCACGCACCCTCTTCGCGCGTGAGCCAGAACGCCGCGAGTGAAAGACCAAGCCCGATCGACCAGCCAAGCCGCGCACGAACCGGCGCACGCCGGCGGACGTACAGGGCGGCAGCGCACGCGACGACGAGGAGCGAGAGCGTGACGGACACCTGCATTCGATACAGCATCCAAGACCAGCTATCGTAGGTCATCGGATTGAAGAGCAAGGCGAACCAAAGGACGACGCGCGCGATGCGATTCGGCAGAATCGGCGCGAGCGCGAGATACGCGACCAGGCATGCACCGAGATACGTAAGTTGATGCGCGAGATTCACACTCAAACCGAATTGTTGAATCAGCGCGAGATACAGCGGGAAGAAGGGTCCTTTTATAAGCGTAAGAAGGCTGTACGGTCCGAACCACGCGCCGGCTAGGATGCTCGCGGCGTGATCTAAAAAATTTGTCGGGTCGTGTGGTCCGAGCAGCGGAACCGTTCGGATTGGACTCGTGAGCCAGAGTTTTACAAGCGCAGTAGCGACAAACAACGTCGGGAAGAAGCGAAGTTTCATGCCTTGCAAATCGTTCGCACGCCAGAGTGAACGCGGATCGTGAGTTTCATCGAAAATGCTCCATACGTGGTGTTTTTCGGCGTCGTCGCCTTCTTCGCAGCCAAGCTCGTCTTCCG